>Ga0070696_100002370_pt1 | contig 12457 bp, 9 predicted proteins | sample KBSK1253metaG_FD_65474 | JGI IMG/M metagenome (GOLD analysis project Ga0070696, IMG submission 65474) | Corn, switchgrass and miscanthus rhizosphere microbial communities from Kellogg Biological Station, Michigan, USA - KBS K1-25-3 metaG | ecosystem: Host-associated > Plants > Roots >... | reverse complement strand
CAGCGACGAGGTGCCCACGCGCGCGCCCTGCGGCAGCGCGGCGAGGTCGGCGTAGTGGTTGCTGACGAACGCGTCGGCCGCGTCCGCGCGCGGCAGGATCGCCGGCAGCACGAAGCCCGGCTCCAGCTGCGCCGGCACGTCCTTCAGCGAATGCACGGCGAGGTCGGCGCGGCCTTCCAGCATCGCCACCTCCAGCTCCTTGAGGAACAGCCCCTTGCCGCCGATGGTGGCCAGCGGCTGGTCCAGGATCTCGTCGCCGCGGGTGCTCAGCGGCACCAGCTCCACCGTCAGCCCCGGATGGGTCGCGCGCAGCAGCGCGGCGACGTGCTCGGCCTGCCACAGCGCGAGCGCGCTCTTGCGGGTGGCGATACGCAGGGTGGAAGGGCTCATCGGGGCTCCGCGACATTCGACAGGCGCACATTGTCGCGTAGTTTGCGTACGCCGGCGTAACGGCGTGTGGCGCAGGGCGGTGGCAAAGCCGCTACGATGGAGGCAAACCACGGGAGCAGATCATGCAAAGCGGCAATCCGGCGCTCAACAAGAACACCTTCCTCGACGCCGCCAGCGGCGCAGTCTTCACGCGCGGCGACGAGGCGATGACGATCAACGGCACGGTCAACAAGACCGGCCTGCTGCTGGTCCTGGTACTGGTCGGCGCGATGTTCAGCTGGGGCCGCTTCAGCGGCCCGGACAGCCTGCCGGCGATGATGCCGCTGGTGCTGGGCGGCTGCATCGGCGGCCTGGTGCTGGGCCTGGTCACCGTATTCAAGAAGACCTGGGCGCCGGTCACCGCGCCGCTGTACGCGGTGGCGGAAGGACTGTTCATCGGCGCGCTGTCGGCGATCTTCGAGATGCGTTATCCCGGCATCGTGATGCAGGCGGTGGGGCTGACCTTCGGCACCATGGCCGCGATGCTGCTGGCCTATCGCAGCGGGCTGATCCGCGCCACCGAGAAGTTCAAGCTCGGCATCGTCGCCGCCACCGGCGGCATCTTCCTGCTGTACCTGGCGAACTTCGCGATGGGCTTCTTCGGCCACTCGATTGGCTTCATCAACGCCAGCAGCGGCGTCGGCATCGCGTTCAGCGCGGTGGTGGTGGTGATCGCGGCGCTCAACCTGATTCTCGATTTCGACCTGATCGAAACCGGCGCCCAGTCCGGCGCGCCGAAGTACATGGAGTGGTACGGCGCGTTCGCGCTGGTGGTGACCCTGGTCTGGCTGTACCTGGAACTGCTGCGCCTGCTGTCGAAGCTGCAGTCGCGCAATTGATCGACTGAAAATGAAGAGGCCGGCGGATCGTCGCGGTGCGCCGGCCTCTTCGTGTCCGCGGGCCTAGTGGCCCAGCAGTGCCTTCGCCCGATGCACCACGTTGTCGACGGTGAAGCCGAACTCCTGCAGCAGTTTCCCCGCCGGCGCGGACGCACCGAAGTGATCGATGCCGAGCACGTCGCCGTGCGGGCCGACGTAGCGGTCCCAGCCCTGCGTGGCGCCCAGCTCTACCGCCAGCCGCGCCGAAACACCGGGTGGCAGCACGAGATCGCGGTAGCCTTGCGGCTGCGCCTCGAACAGCTCCCAGCTCGGCATCGAGACGCAGCGCACGGCGATGCCGTCGGCCTGCAGTTTTTCGGTGGCTTCGACGATCAGACCGACTTCGGAGCCGCTGGCGAGCAGGATCAGTGACGGCTTGCCGTCCGGTGCATCGCTGAGCACGTACGCGCCCTGGCGCAAGCCCTCGGCGCCGGCATAGCGTGTGCGGTCCAGCGTGGGCACGTTCTGCCGGGTCAGCGCCAGCAGCACCGGGCGTTTCTTCGTTTCCAGCGCTACCTTCCAGGCCACCGCGGTCTCGTTCGCATCGGCGGGGCGGATCACGCTGAGGTTGGGGATCGCGCGCAGGCTGGCCAGCTGTTCCACCGGCTGGTGGGTCGGGCCGTCCTCGCCCAGCGCGACGCTGTCGTGGGTAAACACATGCACCACGTGGATGCCCATCAGCGCGGCCAGGCGGATCGCCGGGCGCATGTAGTCGGAGAAGATCAGGAAGGTGGCGCCATACGGGATGAAGCCGCCGTGCACGGCCAAGCCGTTGGCGATCGCGCCCATCGCGTGTTCGCGCACGCCGAAGTGCAGGTTGCGCCCGGCGTGGCTCCAGCCGCCGCCGTCCGAACCCTGGCTGTCCTCGCCCGGCGCCAGCGGCGGATTGAAGTCGCCCAGGTCCTTCAGCGCGGTGTGGGTGGACGGATCGAGGTCGGCCGAGCCGCCGCCCAGCGCGGGCAGTCTCGGCGCGATCGCGTTCATCACCTTGCCGCCGGCGACGCGGGTGGCCAGGCCCTTGGCGTCGGCGGGAAACACCGGGATGTCCGCGTCCCAGCCTGTCGGCAGTTTGCCGTCCAGGCGGCCTAGCAACTCGGCGGCCAGCTCGGGAAAGGTTTTCGTATAGACGTCCATGCGGCTGTTCCAGGCGCGTTCGGCCTGCACGCCGCGGTCCAGTGCCTCGCGGAAATGCGCCAGCGCCGGCGGCGGCAGCAGGAAGTCCGGTTCGACCGGCCAGCCCAGCTTCTCCTTCGTCTTCCGGACGTCCTCGACGCCCAGCGGCGAGCCGTGCGCCTTGAACGTGTCCTGCTCGGGCGAACCGTAGCCGATATGCGTGCACACCAGGATCAGCGTGGGCCGCGTGGTATCGGCGCGGGCCGCGTCCAGTGCGGCGTGGATTGCCGCCAGGTCGTTGCCGTCGGCCACCTGGATCGTTTGCCAGCCGTACGCCTCGAAGCGCTTCGCGCGATCTTCGGAAAAGGTGATGTCGGTGCCGCCGGCCAGTGTCACGTAGTTGTCGTCGTACAGGCAGACCAGCTTGCCGAGCTTGAGGTGCCCGGCCAGCGAAGCGGCCTCGCTGGCCACGCCTTCCATCAGGTCGCCGTCGCTGACGATGGCCCAGGTGCGGTGGTCGATCACCGTGTGGCCGTCGCGGTTGTAGCGCGCGGCCAGGTGCGCTTCGCCGATCGCCATGCCCACCGCATTGGCCAAGCCCTGGCCGAGCGGGCCGGTGGTGATCTCGACGCCCGGCGTGTGGCCGTACTCGGGATGCCCGGGCGCCTTGCTGCCCCACTGGCGGAACTGCTGGAGGTCGTCCAGGGTGAGGTCGTAGCCGGTGGCGAACAGCAGGCTGTACAGCAGCGCCGAACCGTGGCCGGCGGAGAGCACGAAGCGGTCGCGGTCGGGCCAGTGCGGATTGGCGGGGTTGTGCTTCAGCTGCCGCGTCCACAGCGCGTACGCCATCGGCGCGGCGCCCAGCGGCAGGCCGGGGTGGCCGCTGTTGGCCTTCTGCACCATGTCCACCGACAGGAAACGCAGCAGGTCGATGCATGACTGGTCGAGGGCGTGGGACATGGCGGTACCTCCGGTGAAATGTATTCGGTAGGAGCCCGCTCGCGGGCGATGCCTTTGTCTTGATGCCCATTGGAGATTCAGAACAAGGGCATCGCCCGCGAGCGGGCTCCTACGATTTTTTCGGGCTCAAGCCAGCGCGGCGTCGACGATGTCCTGGGCCTCCTTCAGCAACGCCTGCAGGTGCTCTTCGCTCTTGAAGCTTTCGGCGTAGACCTTGTAGATCGCCTCGGTGCCGGACGGCCGTGCGGCGAACCAGCCGCTGGCGGCGATCGCCTTGATTCCACCGATCGCGGCGCCGTTGCCGGGCGCCTTGTCGAGGACCTGCTCGATCTTCTCGCCGGCCAGAGCGTCGCCTTTCAGTTGGTCGGGCGAGAGTTTCGCCAGCTTCGCCTTCTGCGCCGGCGTGGCGGCGGCATCGACGCGGCTGGTGTACGGTCGGCCAAGCTCGCCGGTCAGGCGCGCGTACAGCTCGCCCGGGTCCCTGCCTTCGCGCGCGGTCATCTCGGCCGCCAGCAGCGCCGGCACCAGGCCATCCTTGTCGGTGGCCCACGCGGTGCCGTCGCGGCGCAGCAGCGAGGCGCCGGCGCTTTCCTCGCAGCCGAAGCCAAGCGAGCCGTCGAACAGGCCGGGCGCGAACCATTTGAAACCGACCGGCACCTCATACAGCTTTCTGCCCAGCCGCTTTGCCACGCGGTCGATCAGCGCGGTGCTGACCACGGTCTTGCCCACCGCCGCGTGCGCGCCCCACTGCGGGCGGTGACGGAACAGGTAGTCGACCAGCACCGACAGGTAGTGGTTGGCCTCCATCAGCCCGCTGGAGCGGGTGACGATGCCGTGGCGGTCGTGGTCGGTGTCGCAGGCGAACGCGACGTCGTAGCGGTCCTTCAGGCCGATCAGCCGCTGCATCGCGTACTTCGACGACGGGTCCATGCGGATTTTGCCGTCCCAGTCCACGCTCATGAAGGCGAACTGCGGATCGACCGTCTCGCTGACCACGGTCAGGTCGAGCCGGTAGCGTTCGGCGATCGGCGCCCAGTAGTGCACGCCCGCGCCGCCCAGCGGATCGACGCCCAGGTGCACGCCGGCGCTGCGGATGACGTCGAAGTCGACGATGTTGGCGAGGTCGGCGACATAGTGGTTGAGGTAATCGTGCTCGTGCGTGGTGGCCGCCCTGCGCGCCTGCGCGTACGGTATCCGCCGCACGTCCTTCAGCCCACCTTCGAGCAAGGCGTTGGCGCGGTTCTCCACCCACCTGGTGATGTCGCTGTCGGCCGGACCGCCGTTGCTCGGGTTGTACTTGAAGCCGCCGTTGTCCGGCGGGTTGTGCGACGGCGTGATCACGATGCCGTCGGCGAGGCCCGAGCTGCGGCCACGGTTGTAGACCAGGATCGCGTGCGATACCGCCGGCGTCGGCGTGTATTCGCCGCCGCTGGAGATCATCACCGCGACGCCGTTGGCGGCCAGCACTTCCAGCGCATTCTCGAATGCCGGCTGCGACAGCGCATGGGTGTCGGCGCCGATGAACAGCGGGCCGTCGATGCCCTTGCCCTGGCGGTACTCGCAGATCGCCTGGCTGATCGCCAGGATGTGCGCCTCGTTGAAGCTGCGCTCCAGCGCATTGCCGCGATGGCCGGAGGTACCGAAGGCCACCCGTTGCGCCGGCACGGCGGGGTCGGGTTTCAGGTCGGCGTACGCGGCCAGCAGTTGCGGGATGTCGACCAGGATCGAGGACGGGGCCGGCTGGCCGGCGAGGGGACTGATGTGTTGACTCATGGGTCTCTCAAGTGACTGTTGGCATTCTCCTCCCCCTGCTTGCAGGGGGAGGTTGGGAGGGGGTGCGCGGACTCGCGAAGACCGGTCAAGAGCACCCCGCCCCAACCCTCCCCTGCAGAGCAGGGGAGGGAGTTCAAGCGGTGTCGCGCAGCTGGCGGTAGCGACGGATCAGGGCGTTGGTGGAACTGTCGTGCGCGAGCACGGGTTCGGACGCCGCGGTCAGCTCGGCGATGGTGGTCTTGGCCAGTTGCTTGCCCAGTTCCACGCCCCACTGGTCGAACGAGTCGATGTCCCAGATCGCGCCCTGCACGAACACGCTGTGCTCGTACAGCGCGATCAGGCTGCCGAGCACGTGCGGCGTCAGTCGCTGCGCGAGGATCGTGGTGCTGGGGCGGTTGCCAGGGAACGTGCGGTGCGGCGCCAGCGCCGCGTCGGTGCCGGCGGCGCGCACTTCCTCGACCGTCTTGCCGAACGCCAGCGCCTCACCCTGCGCGATCAGGTTCGCCAGCAGCAGGTCGTGTTGCTGGTCGAGCGGGTTGAGGCTCTGGCCGAAGCCGATGAAGTCGCACGGCACCATCCGCGTGCCCTGGTGCAGCAGCTGGTAGAACGAGTGCTGGCCGTTGGTGCCCGGCTCGCCCCAGTAGATCGGCCCGGTGGCGTAGTCCACGGCGGCGCCGTCCAGGGTGACGCGCTTGCCGTTGCTCTCCATGGTCAGCTGCTGCAGGTAGGCCGGTAAGCGTTTCAGGTACTGCTCGTACGGCAGCACCGCCACCGTGGCGGCGCCGAGGAAGTTGCTGTTCCAGATGCCGAGCAGGCCCATCAGCACCGGCAGGTTGCGTTCCAGCGGCGCATGCCGGAAATGCTCGTCCATCGCATGGAAGCCGGCCAGCATCGCGCGGAAATGTTCCGGGCCGATCGCCAGCATGGTGGACAGGCCGATCGCCGAATCCATCGAGTAGCGCCCGCCGACCCAGTCCCAGAAGCCGAACATGTTGGCGGTGTCGATGCCGAACTTCGCCACCTCGGCGGCGTTGGTGGAAACCGCCACGAAGTGCTTCGCCACCGCCGCCTCGTCGCCCAGTGCTTCGACGCACCACGCGCGCGCGGCGCGCGCGTTGGCCAGCGTCTCCAGCGTGGTGAAGGTCTTCGAGCAGACGATGAACAGCGTCTCGGCCGCGTCCAGGCCGTGCACCGCCTCGGCGAAATCGGTGCCGTCCACGTTGGAGACGAAGTGGAACGTCATCTCGCGCCGGCTGTACGCGCGCAGCGCCTCGTACGCCATCACCGGGCCGAGGTCGGAGCCGCCGATGCCGATGCTGACCACGTGGCGGATCGGCTTGCCGTCGTGGCCCCGCCACGCGCCGCTGCGCACTTTCTCCGCGAACGCGGTCATGCGGTCGAGCACGTCGTGCACGTCCGCCACCACGTCGTGGCCGTCGAGCAGGATCGGCTGCGTGCGCGGCGCGCGCAGCGCCACGTGCAGCACGGCGCGGTTTTCGGTGGTGTTGATCCTGTCGCCGCGGAACATCGCCTCGATCCGTTGCGGCAGGCCGCAGGCCCCGGCCAGCTCGCGCAGCAGGCGCAGGGTATCGGCGTCGATGCGCTGCTTGGAATAATCCAGGTACAGGCCGACGTCCTCGATGGCGAACCGTTCGCCGCGCTGCGGGTCGGCGGCGAACAGTTCGCGCAGATGCCGCTGGCCCAGGGTGGCGGCGTGTTGCCGCAGCGCCTGCCACTGCGGGCGCGTGGTGAGGGCGGGGTGGCTCATCGGGCCACCGGCTCCTGCGACTTCGCATCGAGCGCGCTGGCCTTGTCGGCGATCCGCTGCAGCAGCTGCTGCCACGATTTCACGAACGCCTCGGCGCCATCGCGCTGCAGCTTCAGCGCCAGCGCGTCGATGTCCACGCCGGCCCTGGCGACCTGCGCCAGTACCGCATCCGCATCGCCGCCGTCGTCCGGCAGCACGCCGTGCAGCTGGCCGTGGTCGGCGAATGCGTGCAGGGTTTTTTCCGGGATCGTGTTGATGGTGTCCGGCGCGGCCAGCGCGCTGACGTACAGCGTGTCCGGCGCGGACGGGTCCTTGGTGCCGGTGCTGGCCCACAGCAGGCGCTGCGGGCGGGCGCCGGCGGCGGCGAGTTTCTGCCAGCGCTTCGAGGCCAGCAGCTCGCGGTAGGCGCGGTAGGTCTGCTGGGCCACCGCGATGCCCAGCTTGTTGTGCAGCGCGTCCGGCAGCTGCTTGTTGGCGGCCACGTCCCAGCGGCTGACGAACAGCGAGGCGACCGAGCCCACGCGCGGGTCCAGCCCGGCCTCCAGGCGCCGCTCGATGCCGCGCATATACGCCTCGGCCACGGCCTGGTACTGCGCGCAGGAGAACAGCAGCGTCACGTTGATCGGGATGCCGAGGAAGATCGCCTCCTCGATCGCCGGCACGCCTTCCGGGGTGCCGGGAATCTTCACGAACAGGTTGTCTCGCCGGCCCTGGTGGTGGATGTGGCGCGCCGCGGCGATCGAGCCGGCGGTGTCGGCGGCCAGCAGCGGGGAGACCTCCATCGAGACCCAGCCGTCCATCCGGCCGCTGGCGTCGAACGCCGGGCGGAACAGGTCGGCGGCGCGGCGCAGGTCTTCCAGCGCCAGATCGGTGAATAGCGCCTCGCCACCCATGCCGGAAAGCGTCTTGGCGTGGATGCCGGCGTCGTAGGCGTCGCCGCCGCCGATCGCCGCGTCGAAGATGCTGGGGTTGGAGGTGAGGCCGGTGATCGAGTCCTCGGCGATGTAGCGCGCCAGCGTGCCGTCATCGAGCAAGGTGCGGGTGATGTTGTCCAGCCACAGGCTCTGGCCGAGGTCGTGCAATTGGCGGGTCGCTTTCATGCTTGCTCCGTGTTTCCGATTCGATCGATACGATGATGTCAGTCTGCCGGCAGGTTGATCGCGGGCGCGCTCGGCAGGAAGTCTTCAAGCTTACGCCGGCGCAGATCGCCGATGCACGCGATGGTGAGGTCCGGCGCCGGCTCGACGGTTTCGCCGGCGCTGGCGGCCGCGTAATGGCCCTGGCGCACGAACACCGTGGTCAGCTTGCGGCCCATGTGCTGCTTCATCGCGGCGAGAACCTGCGGCTTGTCGTCGACCATCACGTAGTGCGCGGCCGGGTAGCGCTGCTGCATCGCCACCAGCATCTGCTGCTTGTGCACGTAGATCAGCACTTCGCCGCGCAGCGCGGCCCACAGCCCGGCGCGCTGGATCTTGCGCGGCTGGAACACCACGTCGCCGTCGGACAGGATCGCGGTGGGGCCCAGCGTGCGCAGGTGCGCCACGGTTTCCAGCGCGTGCGGATACAGCCGTTCGGCAAACGGGTACTCCAGCAGGTAGGCCGACATCTGCAGCAGCGACGGGTCGTTGTCCAGCCCGGTGCGGAAGCGCTGCAGCGCGCCGAGGTAGTCGGCGACGCCGGATTCCCGGCGCAGCGCCTCGTAGATCGTCCAGTAGCGCTCGCGTTCGGCGGCGCCGAACGCCGCCTCCAGGGTGGCGCCGAGGTCGGCGCTGAAACGGTCGTTGTCGAGCAGGGTGTTGTCCACGTCGAGCAGGAACACCACCGCGGCGGCTTCGGCGGCAGGGCTGCTCAGCATGGCTTGCCCTCCTCCGCCCGCGGGTCGTGCCAGCCCTCGTCGCCGCCGACGAGGCGCGCTGCCTCGGACGGGCCCCAGCTGCCCGGCTCGTAGAACTTCACCGCGCCTTCGTGGGCGAGCACGCGGTCGACCACCGCCCACGCCGCCTCCACGCATTCGTCGCTGGTGAACAACGCGTTGTCGCCGCGGATGGCGTCATCGAGCAGGCGCTCGTACGGCGATTTCTCCGGCGCCAGGTCATGCCGCACGACCAGCTCCACCGCTTCGCCGCGCATCTCCTCGCCGGGCTGCTTCACCCGCATGCCCTCGGCGATGATCACCTCCGGGCTGAGCCGGAAGCGGAAGTAGTTCGACTGTGCCGCGCCGATGCCGTCGAACACCGACAGCGGCGGCGTCTTCATGTCCACCATCACCTCGGTGGTGGTCAGCGGCAGCTTCTTGCCGGCGCGGATGTGGAACGGCACGCCGGCCCAGCGCCAGGTGTCGATGTACAGGCACAGCGCCACGAAGGTCTCCACGTCGGAGTCGGCGGCCACGCCGTCGACCTCGCGGTAGCCCTTGAACTGGCCGCGCACCACCTCGGCCGGGTCGAGCGGGCGCATCGCGCGGAACAGCCGCAGCTTCTCGGCGCGCAGCGCCTGCGGGTCGCTGCCGATCGGCGCGTCCATCGCCAGCAGCGAGGTCACCTGCAGCAGATGGTTCTGCAGCACGTCGCGGATCGCACCGACGCCTTCGTAGAACGCGCCGCGGCCGTCCACGCCGAACTGCTCGGCCATGGTGATCTGCACGCGGTCCACGTAGCGGTTGTTCCATACCGGCTCCAGCACGGTATTGGCGAAGCGGAAGTACAACAGGTTCTGCACCGGTTCCTTGCCCAGGTAGTGGTCGATGCGGAAGATCGCCGACTCCGGGAACACCGCGTGCAGCGTGCGGTTGAGCGCCTGCGCCGAGGCCAGGTCGCGGCCGAACGGCTTCTCCACCACGATCCGCGCGCCGTCGGCGCAGCCGGCCTGCTGCAGGTTTTTCGCCACCACGGCGAACAGCTTGGGCGGAATCGCCAGGTAATGCAGCGGCCGTTGCGCCGCGCCCAGCGCCTGCTTCAGCCGCGCGAACGTGGCCGCGTCGTTGTAGTCGCCGTCGACGTACTGCAATCGCGCCGCCAGCTTCGCGAACGCCGCCTCGTCGACGGCGCCGCCCTGCTCCTGCACCGCGTGCACCAGGCTGTCGTGCGCGCGCCGGCGCAGCCGCTCGGTGTTCCAGCCCGAGTGCGCCACACCGATGATCGGCAGGTCCAGCCCGTCGTGCAGCATCATCGCCTGCAACGCCGGAAAGATCTTCTTGTAGGCCAGATCGCCGGTGGCGCCGAAAAAGACCAGGGCGTCCGAGCGGGGGGTCGGCATGGTGATGGCGTTCTCCTCTGGGGCTGGCGGGTGTCGCTGCCCGCCGCGGTGCGCGACAGGCGGCAGCATGCCGGGCTTCGCCAACATGCCGGACATCGGGTTCACTTTCCAGCCTGCACGGCGGCAGGTTAAGTCGATGCATAAGCGAGGCCTCGCCTGCGTGGCCGGCCATGCCAGGCGTCCCCCGCTCAGCTATCCGCCAGGTCGTCGGGAATCAGCGAATAGACCACCGCGCGTTCGGGCCGGCCGTGGAACAGCACGCGGTTGCGCGCCTCCACCTCGCGCAGAGCGCCCAGCTTCTCCGCCACTCGCCGGCTGGCCGTGTTGTGCGGCAGCACCACGATCTCCAGCCGCGTCAGGCCAAGCACCTCGAAGCCCAGCCGGGCGGCGGCCCGGGCCGCCAGGGTGGCCACGCCGCGGTTCCTGGCGGCGTCGCACACCCAGTAGCCGAGATTGCCCACGCCGTGGGCACGGTTGAGGTGATTCACCCCGGTGCCGCCGATCACCTCGCCGGCGGCATCGAAGACGCCGAGCGGAAATTCGGACCCGGCCGCCCAGCACGCGGCGGCGTGCTCGACCCAGGCCGCGGCATCCGCCAGCGAGTAGTCGCGGTGGCACCAGGGCAGCCAATACGACAGCGAGTCCACCGAGCCGCGCACGGCTCGATACAGCGACGCCGCGTCGTCCATCGTGAGGGGGCGCACCAGGATGTCGCCTTCGCGGTGCTGATACGTCATGGGGCGGGTCCCGGTGCAAGGTGGATGGATCGTCGTTGCGGATCAGCCGCGGGCCGCAGGCGTGATCGACGCAACCAGGTCGCCCGGGAAGATGCAGCGTGGCATGCGTAGAGCCCGCGACGCAGCGTCAAGGACGACACGCTGGCCAGCAGCAGCCCCCAAGTTCGGAGCAAGCCCTTGTGCGCCCGGCGTTGACGGGGAGTCAACCAAGGAGTTGTCAGGCCACACCTGGCCGCCGCCGTGCGCCGACCAAGAGAAGCCACAGGCAAATGCCGATTTCGCCCACTGCAGCCGGAAGCAGAACAAAGTCAGGGATGCGTGTATCTGGCACGAGAATTTGCCCGAACACATCGGTCACGTAGCCGAGACCGCCAAGAACCAGGAAGACCCCGAGGATCTTCGGCAGGAACCCGGATCTCATGACCAGGTATCCCAAAGGCAGCAGCCAAAGCCCCCAAAACAGGGTGGTGACGAGGAGCCCATTGCCGTACGCGTCGAGGGACAGCATGACCTGCGATTGAAGTTGGCCTGGTGCGAGCGCCTGACCGGGAGAACTCCTGAGTATTTCCAATGCGTCAAGCCTGCTGACCAGGCTGGTCAGGGCAATCGGAACGCTCACGGCGGCGAGTGCGACCATGAGCGCCGCCATGCTTTGGTGCACGGGGCGCAGAAGCTTGAACAGCACGAGAGGCAGGAGCAGGAACGCAACTTGCTTGATCAGGAAGGCCGCGATGCCAGCCCGGAACAGTGCTTCAGAGGTGACGATGTTACCGACCGTTGCTTGAGGATCGCCGGGAACGGTGATCCGGGACGGCACATATATGAGGCTGAACAAGCCGGACAAGACGACGACGAGGTACAAGGCGCCAGCCAGCCTGCCAATCCTGTTTTCGTTGGTCATCGAGAAATTTCCGACATCGGGGGTTGTGGAAAAATCTCCGCCGATCTTGCTTCAATACCCCCACGTGGACAAGGGGGATAGCGCTCGGCAGCGCAAGCTGCGAACGGTGCGAGCAGGAGGAGGCAGAGAAGCCTCATTTTTGCGCGCTAACGCTGGGGTTGAGCGGCGGCGAAACTGTCCGCCTTGGACGACTACGACCCGCATGCCTGCCTGCAGCCCCCCGATGCATCGGCGGACGAACGCTGCAGAGGCCGCTTGAGGGCGAATCGATTCACCGTCAGTGCGGCGCGGTAGACAACGGGTCAGACCGACCCGGCGAGAACCTGACTAACTATTTGGACGTCCAAACGGTGTGCCGTCTGATCCCCGAACACCGGGCAGTCCGATGAACGAACGAGGTCCCCGGGTGCGGTTTATACGGAGGTCCGAGTCGGCGGTATCGACTCAACAAGACCGGTTATGACCGAAGGAAATCCCCTTGCGGGACGGAAATGCAGTCTGGCGATCGTTGCGTCCCGCACAGCACTGACAAAGCAGCACGAAACAAGAGGACAACATGATGACCGGCATTGGCCCGAAAGCTCAGGGCAAGAGCATCAAGCGCGTGGTGTTGACGGGAAGTCTCTTACGGAATTGTTAGACG
>Ga0070696_100002368_pt1 | contig 12459 bp, 7 predicted proteins | sample KBSK1253metaG_FD_65474 | JGI IMG/M metagenome (GOLD analysis project Ga0070696, IMG submission 65474) | Corn, switchgrass and miscanthus rhizosphere microbial communities from Kellogg Biological Station, Michigan, USA - KBS K1-25-3 metaG | ecosystem: Host-associated > Plants > Roots >... | reverse complement strand
GTCACGCGTGCCATGCGAATTTCCGTGTAACGCATTGCGGCGGCAGCGTCGCCATCAACCGAACCAAAGTTTCCCTGGCCATCAACCAGCGGGTAGCGCATGGAGAAGTCCTGCGCCAAACGCACGATCGTGTCATACACCGCCGTGTCGCCGTGCGGATGATATTTACCGATCACGTCGCCGACGATACGAGCGCTTTTCTTATACGGCTTGTTGTAGGTATTGCCGAGTTCGTGCATCGCCCAAAGCACACGCCGGTGCACGGGCTTGAGCCCGTCACGCACGTCTGGCAGTGCGCGCCCGATGATTACCGACATCGCATAGTCGAGATACGACCGGCGCATCTCGTCTTCGATGTTTATGTGGTTGCGTTCAGAAGTGGTTTCCATCCGTTGACCTTTCCAGTACAATCCGCCCGCCGCGGAACTTCATTTTGCTAAACTAAAACAGCCGGTCCGCGACATACCGAGCCCGGCGAGGGTGTCAGCTTTCATTTCTTAAAATGATTGTTGTTCGCCCAGAATCAAGTTCAAAACAGGAGCACTGAAGTAAGCAGTATTGTAGTCGATAAAGGGCCTCCTTAGCAAACCGAAAAGTGCACAAAAACCTAATAAAATCAAGGGCTTTCGCTAAGATTGGGTTTTCAGAATTTGCGTCCCTGGCCGACTGCCGAAACTGTTCAGAGCAGCCCTGAACCAGCGGCAGTTGACCTCGAATCTGCTCCATGCCTGAACGCGGAAAAGCGAAGCGAATACGTGAACGTTTGGAACTCAAATTGCCCGTCCGCGTACACTGCCGGGAGACAAAGGATTTGCAATGGACTGAGATAACGCGGCTGATCGACGTGACGCCCTTCGGCGCCGGCTTTACCCTGAAGCGTCCCATAGAAAAGGGTCGGCTAATACAAATGACTATCCCCATGCCGCGTCAGTTGCGAGTATTCGATCACGTGGAAGATCAATACCGGGTGTGGGCATTAGTGCGTTACTTCAAACAGTCTAAGGCCCCAGATAAGACGAATCAGTTTGAAGTTGGCGTCGCATTCATCGGCAAACGCGCGCCCCGTAGTCACGAAGAAGATCCGGCAAAGCGATACGAGATTGGTGAGTTGTCGGACGAGGGTCTGAATAACGTGCTGGAATGGCAGGAGCCGCAGCTTGTATCTTCAGATAAGCGCGGACCGACACGCCATAACATTCCTGTCGACATGTTGATTGAAACTCTTGACGACAAGGGCGGCGTGGCATCAAGCGAGCATACGGTAACCGAAAACATCAGTGCCAAGGGAGCTGCGATCTACACTACACTCGACTTACCTGTTGGCCGCTTTATTCGTCTGTCGAGTGAACAATATAAAGTGACGGCATACGCGGCTGTGCGTGGCTGCAGCATGGGACCTGCCGGGATGCCACGCATCCATATCGAGTTCATCGATCGCGAGTGGCCCTTGTAATCAGACGCGCGGCATAAGCGATACAGACACCTTGGCTCAACAAAACTCCGCCGATCGATCGAAGTCACGCGAGGCAATGCTGCCCGAGGGTTTGATTGCGCTGATGCGTCCTATCGTCGGTTTGTTCAGTCGGGTCGTCTGGCGTCTGGAACACAAGGGAACAGAAAACATCCCCACCAACACAGGCTTGATCATTGCTGCGAACCACCAAAGCTATGGCGATCCTTTTTGGCTGGCGGTGCCGGTAAGACGCCCCATCCGTTTTTTGGCGTGGAGTGAAGTGTTTTCCTGGCCGGTCGTAGGCAAAGCCATCCGGCTGCTGGGAGCGTGGCCCTTACAAATTGAAGGTAGCGATCCGGCCGCCATTCGCCGTTCCTTGAACTGGCTGCGCGAGGGCGGCGTAGTGGTGATTTTTCCGGAAGGCGGACGCGGCTTGCCGGACGGCTCGCTGATTCGCATGAAAGGCGGCGCGGTTCGCATGGCGTTGGAAACGGGTGTTCCTATTCTTCCCGTGACGATTCACGGCGCGAACAAAGTCTGGCCAGCCAATCGTCGTCTGCCACGACCGGGCAAAGTGGAAATAACCTATCACCCGGTTATGAACGTCGAACAGCTGCCTGGCGAAGAAACGCGTGCCTGTGCGCGTAGAGAGACTGAACGACTGGCCGACATCATTCGCTCCGCCCTTTAGCTGTTCAAAACTCGCATCATTGCGTCGTGCACCCGGCCATTTGTGGCCAAAACTTTAGGTGTGTAGATATCCAGCTGGTCTCCGCGATAATCCGTCACCCGCCCCCCGGCTTCTTCAATCAATAACATCCCAGCGGCGACATCCCAGGCGTTCAGGCCATCTTCCCAAAAGCCATCAAAGCGGCCAGCAGCGAGGTAAGCGAGATCGAGCGCCGCCGAGCCGTCGCGTCTGACAGCCTGTGCAGTCATTGTGAAGTTTACAAAGTCGCGCGCGAAATTTGGACGTTCCCGCACGTTGTAAGGGAAACCGGTGCATAACATCGCATTATTCAGATCGTCGACAGTAGAGACGCGCATCGGTCGATCGTTCAGCGTCGCTCCCTGGCCTCGTTCAGCAGCGAACATTTCATTGCGCGAAGGATCGTAAACGACGCCGATTTCGATTGCGCCGGCTCGTTCCACTGCGATCGAAACACAAAAGCACGGGTAACCGTGGGCGTAGTTGGTGGTGCCGTCGAGCGGATCGATGATCCACTGCCAATCGCTCTTTCCCGTTGCCATCTCCCCGCTAGCGCCTGACTCTTCAGCAAGAATCGCATGCCGGGGATAGTGAGAATTGATGCGGTCGATGATTAGCTTTTCCGCAGCCAGGTCGGCTTCGGTCACAAGATTAATATCGCCTTTGCTTGATACCTGTGCGCGCCCGAGGCGATCAATAAGTACACCACCGGCCTCGCGGGCAACCTGAATAGCGAAGTTTAGCAAGCTGATCTCTCTTAGCGCGGACTGAATTTCAACGGCAAGGATATATCAAACGCGTAATGGCAGCGAATTGGACCCACCCGCTAACGCGAGGTGGCTACTACCTCATGCCATTGACATAACTTTTGCGCGAGTTATCCTAGTCTACGATTCTGACTCACTGCGGTTTCTTTTCCGACGACTTGAGGAGATATGTGTTCATGAAAAGATCAGTCTCGTTTCTGCTCGGCACAATCATATTCGTTGCAGCGGCGAGCGCTGCTTTTGCCTGGGGCGACGACGGGCACCAGACAGTCGGCAAGATAGCGTCATTGCGGGTCAAGCCACGCACCGCTCAAAAAATCGCGCAGATCCTCAAGCCAGGCGAAACGCTGGCCAGCATTTCAACCTGGGCCGACACTGTTAAAGAGCGCGTCGGCAAAACCGATCCCGATCCGGATACGAACGCGTTTCTCCAGGACGTGGTCCACAACGAGAAAAATCGCGAGTGGCACTATGACGATCTTCCACTTAACTGCAAGAACTATCAGACCTGCACAGGTTTCACACCCGACAACGACATCGTCCATATGCTCAACATTTGTATTCGCACCTTGCAGGGACATCCGGATCCGAATCACCCCCTGACGGAACGAAACGCTTTGAGACTGTTGGTCCACTTCCTTGGTGACATCCATCAACCATTGCATGTGGGCTGTGGTTTCATCGATGTCAACGGACCCAATCACACGATTCTTATCGTCAGGGATCCGGCGCTCATCAAGCAAAAGAATCTCCTGAGCGATAAGGGCGGGAACGATCTGATCATCGATAACGATCGCAAGAACCTGCACTCATTTTGGGATTTCACCCTGGTGACTTCGCTGATGACCACGGTCGGTCAGGAGATCACATCAGATACTCTGGGCACTTACCTGCGGCAGAATGTGAAACCAAAAGGAAGCTGGAACCCACACGGGAAGGTGGGCAGCTGGGCTGCGCAATGGGCCACCGATTCACTGCACCAGTCGCGAGATCACGCTTACCAGTCGGTGAGAATCGTCGGTCAACGAACGATTCCTGTGCTGAGCCGCGGTCAACCGGTAGTGAAAGATGGCCAACCAGTGATGCAGACTGTTTTCGATATCACTCGTGCCGCTAATTACGAGACAGTCAATCGCGAATTAGTGCGACAACAACTCGCCAAGGCGGGTTATCGACTGGCAAAACTGCTCGATGCGATTTACGCGGGAGCAAACAGCAAACAGTGAACAGCAAACAGCCGTAAGCTTAAGCTGACTCTGACTCAGATTGATCGTTCACTGCTGTTCACTACCTGCTGTTTACTGTTTGCTGTCTGCTTTTCTTATGAATAAAGTCAATCTTATCCAAAAGTTTTCGCTGATTAACGACCATTGGAACCCGCGCATTGTCGGTGAGCTGAATGGCCAGTATTTGAAGCTGGTAAAGTTTCAGGGGCCATTTACCTGGCATCATCATGACAACGAAGACGAGATGTTTCTGGTGGTGAAAGGCCGCTTTCGCATGGAGTATAGCGAGCAGCAGGGCGCGCCCACGCCGGTAACGAAAGCCAAAGAAATATGGCTGGAGGAAGGCGAATTCTGTATAGTGCCTCGCGGCGTGGAACACCGGCCAGTTGCCGACCAGGAATGCCACGTTCTCTTATTTGAGCCGGCAACCACACTGAACACCGGCAACGTGGAGGATGAATTTACTGTTCCCATCCTCGATTGGGTGTGAAACAAAACATCCAAAATTTCGTACTCATCAAGCAAACCCTAACCCAGACCTGGAGGCCTAGAACGTGAGCAAACTTCCCTATTTCCTCGCTGCATTTCTGCTTGTTGGATTACTAACCGGCGCACCGCTGCAGGCGCAAACTCCTGCGATGACCGCGGCGACAACCGCGAGTGCCGGCACCGTATCCCCTTCGTCAACGTCAGCCCAAATCGTCAATTCACTGGCGAATTTGCCTGAAGCCGACACCATTATCTACGTTAACCCGCAGCGAATTCTCAACGAAGTAGTGCCGAAGTTCATGCCGGCAAAAGATGTCGAAGGGATGCGCAAAGGTTTCGAGGAGGTGCGGAAGAACGCGGGTATCGATCCCACCAAAGTCGATTACATCGTCATTGCAGTTCGTTTTAAGAAACCAACAGCCGATCTCAATTTTCAAGCGCCCGAATTTCTGGCGGTAGCGAGCGGGGATTTCAGCGCCGACTCGCTACTGGTGCTGGCGCGCATGGCTTCGCAAGGCAAGTTGCGCGATGAGAAGTACGGCACCAAAACATTGGGTCTGATGACCATAGATCCGCTAGTGAAGATGGCCGAGAAAAACCCGCTTCTCAAGTCGTTCACAGAAGTTGGCATCGTTTCTCTCAGCGCGAATACGATTGCTGTCGGCACTCCCGGTTACCTGCGAGCCGCTGTCGATGCTGGCGATGGCAAGAACCGCATCAGTACTGAGACTCTGAATTTACTGGTCCGCGATCCCAAAGCGCTGATTAGCGTGGCGGGGGCACCGTGGCATTCGTTTGCGAAGAGTTTTGGCATGCTGGGAACCGAGACTACTGCTCGGGAGCCTCGTTGCGAATCGAAGATTGGCGACTTCTACGTCGCACTCACGATGGACGCGACGAATTTCATGTTGCGCGGCGTCTCAAACGCCGACAATCCCGATACGGCAAAGATCATCAGCAGACTGTATTCGGGCTTACTTGCCTATGCGACGCAATCCATACCGGATGCAACCGCTCAGTCGCTGCTGAAGAACATCGCAATCACTGCCGAAGGCGATGAAGTGCGACTGAATGCTGATGTGCCGCAGCAAACGATCGTTGAGTTGATCCAACAGCAAATGACGAAGAAAGCGGTCAGCAGCAGTACCGAACCGGAAAAACAACCGGTCAAGAAGCGACGGATCAGACGCAGAACTCACAAATAGAAATCAGCCGCGGATAAACGCGGATAACAACGGATCCGAAGAAGGCAAGAAGCACCACAGCTGTCTTGAGTCTCTTTTATATCCGCGTTCATCCGCGAAAATCGGCGGTTGAAAGTACTGGGGCCACGCGATCGGCATGGCCTTTTTTATTGCGATTTGGTTCTAGCCAGGTGGAGTTTTACTTTGCAGTCGCAAGCTGGAGCAGAAAAAGCACGGAAATTCTGTTTTTACTTTCCCACCAGCTAACGCGTGCGTTTTGACCTCAAGTTTCCCTCAAGAATTCCTCAACCTCCTTCAATAACCTGTCACCCGTTGAAAACCAAAAATTTGGCGTTGGACGATGAGGAGGATCGGCATGCGAAATTTGCGCACCAGATTAGGACTACGAAATCCTGGAACAACAATCTTACTTGCTCTTTTTGGCTGCGCCTCTGGACTTCAGAGGAGACTTCTCAGCTCTCAAAATTCGCTAAAGCCGTGCATTAGCTCGCTGCGCTTCCGCATCAAGATCATTCTGGTCACAGTCGCCTGCCTAACAGTTGCCGCAATCACAACGGCGATCGCATCCAACCCGGCTACGAGCAATATCACCGTGCCCGCGAGCGTCGGGCAGAATGTCGTAATCAACTGGACCGGGTCAATCCCACCCCTGGTAAATGGGACGAGTGATTGCTCAAAGCTTGCCGATACACCCGCTGTTGACCAGCACGTTTCGACGGTAAGTGTTCCAAACGGCATCTACAACTCGCTCAACGCGAAATTCACCTTCAGGATTACCTGGCCTAACTCAGACAACGATGAAATTCTGACGGTCATTAAACCTGACGGGACCACGCTCGCGTCAAGCGATGGTGGCACGCCCAGCGAGACTGTCGTCGGCAATAACCTCGCAGGGGGCGCGTACAAGATTGTCGCTTGCGGATTTGTAAGCGGGCCGGATCCGCAACCTTACTCGGGGACACTGACCATCGAAACACTGTCGAATGCTTCGCCGCCGCCACCGTCCCCGACGCCGACTCCGGTGCCTACGCCGGTCATTCCCTACGTGCCTCGTTATTACAACTACGCAGCCGGACCGTCGTTGGGAGAAGGCGCTGGCGAGCCGACCATTGGTTTCAACCCGAACAGCAAGCGCGCGATGTATATCGCGGGCTTACAGACGCTTCAAGTCACGTTCCCGGAAAACATCTTACCGTTGGGATCCGTTCCTGAAGCAGGTCCCGCTGACTGGAAGGATGTTTCTTATCTAACAACCAAAACAAGGTCACTCGATCCAATTCTGTTTACTGATCAAGGCACCGGCCGCACCTTTGTCTCGCAACTGAACGACGTGTACCAGGTTTACCAGGTGACTAACAACGGCCTCACCTTGATTGGCGTGAACAGCTTGATGGCCTACAGCGATGACGACGGGGCCAGTTGGACACCGGCTCAGCTCAATCCGCCTGATGGGAGTTATGACCATCAAACGGTTGGCGGCGGTCCGTATCCAGCGGCGCTGTCGGCGCTTGCGAATCCGGTTAACAAAGGCAGCGCTGTTTACTACTGCGCTCAGGCAGGGCTAACTGCGTATTGCTCACGCAGCGACGATGGCGGATTGAACTTCGGCAAGGCTGTGCCGATATACGCCGCAGTATCAGTCAACGGCTCGACAGCCTGCGGCGGCATTCACGGACACGTGAAAGTCGCGCCTGATGGCACGGTGTACGTACCTAATTACAGTTGCGGGGGCAAGCAGGGAGTTGTTGTATCCACTGACGCCGGAACCACGTGGACGATTCGTCAGGTGACTGGCAGTCTGCCCCCGGTCGGCGGAATTCTTGATCCTTCAGTCGGCATTAGCAAGGATCCGCCGGAGCCCGGCGGCACTTCGAACACGATCTATTTCGCTTATACGGGAAAACAGCCCGGCACAGTGCCGGCGTCGGAAGTACAAGACAATCATGTTTACGTCGCGGCGAGCCGGGACCGCGGCGTCACCTGGGACGCGCCTGTTGATATCGGCACTGGTGTCGGCGTCAAGAATGCGGTGTTCGCCTCGGCAGTGGCTGGCGACGCTAAACGCGCGGCCGTGGCTTTCATCGGCACCAATACGACGGGCAACCATGAGGCAGCCGATTTTAAAGGAACGTGGTACGGCTACGTCGCGCACACTTATGACGGTGGCCGAACCTGGACGACCGTGAACGCCACTCCGAAAGGACCTGTTCAGCGAGAAGCGTGCATCTGGAACGGAGGCGGCAACAATCCGTGCCGAAATCTGCTTGATTTCAACGACGCGACCGTCGATGACAAAGGACGCGTGCTGTTCGCATTTGCCGACGGTTGCATCGATGGGTGCGAGACCGGAGGGCCAAACTCCTACACGGCAAAAGCATCAATTGCTCGCCAGTCGGGCGGCAAAGGGTTGTTTGCTCAATACGATATGCCAGAGCCGGTGGTGCCCAAGAGTCCTTATCTTACGGGCTTCCGCGACGACATGGCTTCGTACCTGACCTGGAATCCTCCTGATAACGGTGGCTCGGCCATCACTGCTTATGACATCTATCGCCGCGGTAGTTCCGGTGCGGAGAAACTCGTTGGACAGGCGAGTGGAAAAGCGACGAGCTACAACGATCGTACCGTTGATTCGCTGGTAAACACATACACCTACCGCATCACAGCCGTGAATGGAGCCGGAGAAGGTGCATCCAGTAATTCTGTCTCTCTTGTTGTCGAACCTCGGAGAGAAGCAACCGGCGCCTGCCAAAAGCCTGGGGTGACAGCGATCTTCGATCCGGCAGGCGACGCCAGCGACACGCAACCATCCCACGACATTACATCCGTCTCGATGGCTGAGCCGGAAGATCTTTCGGGCAAGTTGGTCTTTACAATGAAAGTGGCGGATCTGAAAACAATTCCACCGGGCTGGCGCTGGGCCGTCCGTTTTGGAGTAAGCAAATCCGGCATTCAACAATCCCCGCCAACTGACGTTACGGGAGCCGCGTCGGAAGACTATTTCGTTTCCATGGTGACAAGTGACGGCGCTGCGCCGGCGTTCACGTGGGGCGTAACCAGCGTCCCGCAGGGCGCCTCGCGCGTGTTCACGACTAAAGGCTCACTCGACGGTGCGAGCAAGGTCGAAGCAAACGGCGCGATCACTCTGGTGATTTCGAAATCACTGATAAACAATCCGGGTCCTGGCGATCTCATCAACAACATGCTCGGCAGCGTTCGAGCGACCGTGCCTTCGGCTTTGCCGGGCACGGGCGGCACCAACGAGACCATCCCGGACAGTACGGGCCCCGGCAGCTACACACTTCGTAGTGCGACGTTGTGTTTGCCGAATACTGCGCCGGTTGCGGTAATCAACGCTGACACGGACCACGGTATTATGCCGCTGACGGTGAATTTTAGTGGCAGCGCATCTTACGACGTTGATTCGATTGACAGCATCGCGAGCTACACCTTCAACTTCGGAGATGGCGGGGACGATGTTTCTCAGAGCTCGCCGACGATTAGCCACACGTTTATGGAAGAGGGCGAATACATCGTCCGGCTCGTCGTTACTGATTCGCGTGGCAAAGTCAGCTCGAATACGGCGCAGTTCCACGTTGAGGTCGAAGATGCCAGCCCGACGCCATCACCTACACCAACACCGCAACCGCCGTCATGTATTGAAGACGATGGCGCCAGCGTCGCTTACTCCAACGGTTGGCATTTAATCAACTATGCGAGCGCGAGTAGCGGTCACTTCCGCTATCACCAGGGGAACAGTTCATCGCACTTCGCGGCTCTGGACTTTAACGTTCCGTCGGGCAGCACCGGCGCGATCACCTATTCGTTTGCGAAGAGTACGAAGGGCGGAACGGCCGACATCTACCTCGACGGAGTGTTCAAGCAAACCGTCAACTTCGCCGGCAGCGCCGGTACAACCCAGGCGCCTGAATTCAAACCTGAATACAACGTGCAATTCGGCGCTCTGTCATCGGGCGCGCACAAGCTGGAGATCAAGAATCTGAGTGGCGTCGTTTACGTAGACGCGTTCTGTTTGCAGAACTCAGTATCCGGCGCGCAACCGGCCACCGGGCCAGGAACTACTACCAACCAGTCAAGCAGTGTCTCGGCTGGGCAAACATCCAGCAGCGGCTTCACCATGCCGGCGGGTGCGCAGGAGATTTCCGTCGTCGCGGCAGCGAGCCTGAATGTTCCTTATAAGCTTGTGCTGGTGAATCCTTCGGGAGTAGCGGTGCAAACCGTTGATGCTTCGAACGGCGTCGCGGTGCTGAACTCGACGGTAAACCAGAGCGGCACGTACTTAATCAAGGTTGTCAACGTCAGCCTCGGGCCATTGCAGTTCACGGTGACTGCCACACCGTTAGTTTGCCGCTAGACGAGGATAGATCCAGCGGCGCCGTAGAAGACTGACGTCGCTGGAGCGAAAGGAAAAATATTTTGTAGCGACGCTGCAGGCACTCGCGCGACAAATGGTTTGGCTGAAAGCCTTGCCGCACTCCGGAAATATCACGGGCGCTGCAAGTCTCATTTGAACCTGGACCGCTGCTCTTCAAGAGGGAGGTTGAAAACATGATGAGGCATCGCTTTTGAGAACAGCGAGGCTAAACGCAACCCAATGACATTCACTTAAAGAGAGGTCACGAAAATGAACACGAAAGCTCGAAGCAATCCTGGATTTCAGAGGCGATGGATACGCGCCATCACTTTTGTTCTTGTAGCTGTGGCTTGTGCCATACTTGGCTTTCGTGCTCGCGCGCAAAACCCTTCGTCAGGCATGGTCGGCCCGAGCCCAGGCCCCTCGGCGAACTGGCAGGGTGTGGCCACGGCTCCCGGCGGTGGAGTAAACACCGAAGGTGCGTGCGTTGAAGACGTGAACTGTGAAACTTTCGCCCTGACCGTCACAGGCACGCAAGCATCCTGGGCCGGTCAAAAGGTCCAGGTTCGTTTGACTTGGGCGAGCAGTCTAAACGAATACGACATCTGGATTCACAAAGACACCTTGACCGGTGACTTGGTAACCAGCGCAATGGCCGGACCGGGGCTAACGAGCCAAACGGCGTACATCGATCCGGCAAACGCCGGGACTGGCGTTTTTGTCGTCCACGTCGTGTATGACACCACGCCAAACGTGATCGATCACTACACCGGCACTGCTACTGCGGTTCCTCAGACACCAGTGCCTCCTCCACCAGCACCGCAGGACAGCGGCCCCAAGATTGGCTACGAGAACTTCGCTGCCCCTGGAGTTCTGGTGCCAGTGAAGACGACCGAAGCAGGGCAGCAAGTGAACTCGGTTGAATACATGGGTCGCAACGCGGGCGAACCTTCCATTGGTAGCAACTGGGCCAGCGGCGTCGCCATGTTCAAGTCGGGCCTCGAGGCCTTGTTCGTGACCTTCGATGACAGTTGCCCGGCAAACGGCATCTCTGCCGCCTGGGTAAACCGCCCAGCGCCGACATCGGTAGGAGTCGACAGCGATCCCATCGCCTTTACTGATCGTGGTTTCACTGATCCTTTGGGTTTTCACAGCCGCACGTTTGCCGGTGAGCTCACTCTACTTAGTCCTGATACGGTCAAGCTTTCGTACACTGACGACGACGGTCTGACCTGGGTACCGGACCAAACCGGCGGACTTGCATCAGCTGTCGATCACGAAACGATCGGTGGCGGTCCATACCGGACGGATTTGACTGCAGTTCCGCCTGTTATCCCGTCGCCTCATTCGACCTACCCAAATGCGGTTTACTACTGCTCGCAAGACATCGCCTTTGCGTCGTGCTCGCGAAGCGACGACGGCGGCTTGACCTATGGTCCTTCGATAGTGATTTACAACCTAACCGCATGTGGCGGTTTGCACGGTCACGTGAAAGTAACTCCTGAGACCGCTCAAACGCTCGCCAATGGTACATCCGGAATTGTCTACGTTCCGAATCCAAACTGCGGTGACATGCAAGCGGTGGTCGTCTCGCAAGACAACGGATTGACCTGGAGCATTCGTCCTACTCCAATCAATAATCCGGGCGGCTCAGGGGTGGGCAGTGATCCAGCAGTTGGCATCGATGGCAACGGCCGTGTGTACTTTGTGGGTGCTGCTAACGGCACCGCCGCCGCTGTTGCGACATCGGATGACCGTGGCCTGACCTGGCAAAACATTTTTGATGTTAGCGCCGTGTACGGACTGAAAAATATAGCCTTCCCCGCGGCAGTTGCGGGCGACGCTGGTCGCGCCGCGGTCGCTTTCTATGGTTCGACAACCGGGACGGGCGACTCCAACGCAGCTAATTTTGGCGGGGTCTGGCATCTTTATGCAGCGCACACATTCAACGGAGGATCGACGTGGACCACGACAGATGTGACGCCCAACGCCCCGATGCAGCGCGCTGGTCTCCTGAGAGGCGGTGGCGCCGACATTAGTCGCAACCTGCTGGACTTTTTCGACATTACGATTGACAACCAGGGTCGTGTTTTAGTCGGCTACGTAGATGGCTGCGAGGGCGGAAACTGTAAACAGGCAGGGCCCACCGCCACCGGCAACGCCTACACCACTACTGCGACAATTGCCCGTCAATCGAGCGGCAGGCGCATGCTCGCTGCCAACGATTCTCCAAACCCA
>Ga0070696_100002367_pt1 | contig 12461 bp, 10 predicted proteins | sample KBSK1253metaG_FD_65474 | JGI IMG/M metagenome (GOLD analysis project Ga0070696, IMG submission 65474) | Corn, switchgrass and miscanthus rhizosphere microbial communities from Kellogg Biological Station, Michigan, USA - KBS K1-25-3 metaG | ecosystem: Host-associated > Plants > Roots >... | reverse complement strand
AAGCTAGTTAGAGATCAGGGTGGGGTCAAGCCGCAGGAGAGACGAGCGGACGGACGAGAGGCGGACGATGAAGAGGGGGACGGCGGAGAGGCGGACGGAGGAGAGGCGGTCGGACGAGAGGCGGTCGGAAGAGAGGCGGACAGAGGAGCAGCGCACAATAGAGCGGCTCGCAATGGCCGCCTCTGTGTCGTCCGCCTCTGTATCGACCGCCTCTGTATCGACCGCCTCTGTATCGACCGCCTCAGCATCGTCCGCCTCTCCTCCGTCCGCCTCTTTTTCGTTCGCCCTTTTTTCTCTTGTCAAGCCCGGATTGACTTTTCCACAACCGACTCGTAACATCTCTCGCCCTTGAAAAATCTCCCACCGTTCTCGAGCACCGATGCAGCTGTCCGCTAAAGATGCATGGAAGCGCATCCTCGATGAGGCGCACCGCGAACTTCCAGACCACACCATCCGTACCTGGCTCGAGCCGACCGAGGCGATCGCCCTGGACGAAGGGCGTCTCATCGTGGGAGCACCCGACCAATTCGCGGTGGAGTGGAACGAAACCAAGCATGCTCCGCTCCTCTCGAAACTGGCCGAGCCGCTGCTGGGGCAGCCGACCTCGGTCGTGTTTCGGGTGCATGAGGATCGGCAGAAGCGGCCTCAGATGGATTTCTTCGTCGCACCCGCGAGCCCCACGACCGTGGCAGTCCCAGCCAACCCCAGTACTCAGCCGCTGAACGAGCGGTACACCTTCGATACCTTCGTCATCGGCAAATCCAACGAGTTGGCGGCGGCCGCGGCCCACGCAGCGGCCGAGTCCCCCGGAAAGACCTACAACCCGCTGTTCATCTATGGCGCCACCGGGTTGGGCAAGACCCACCTGATGCAGGCCATCGCCCACGGCGTGGTAGAGCGGCAACCCGACACCCGGGTGCTGTATGTCGGGGCCGAGCAGTTCATCAACGAAGTCATCGAGAGCATTCACAGTCGGACCATGCCGGAGTTCCGGCGCCGCTACCGGACCGACGTGGACCTCTTCCTGGTGGACGACGTCCATTTCCTGGAAGGCAAGGAGATGACGCAGGAGGAGTTCTTCCACACCTTCAACGCTCTCTATGAAGGCAACAAGCAGATCGTCCTGACGTCCGACCGTCCACCCAAGGAGATCCCGGGGCTCGAGGCCCGGCTGGTGAGCCGGTTCGAGTGGGGCATGGTAGCCGATATCGGCCAGCCCGACCTGGAGCACCGGATCGCGATCCTGCGGAAGAAGCAGGAGCAGGATCACCTCGAGCTCACCATCCCGGACGACGTCCTGCGGTTCATCGCCGAGCACGTCCGCTCCAACGTGCGCGAGCTCGAGGGCTGCATCATCAAGCTGCTGCTGTTTGCGTCGCTCAAGCACAAGGAAGTCTCCATCGAGCTGGCCCGGGAGGCGCTGTCCGACCGGATCCGTCCAGGCGAGGAGGGCCTGGCCGCCCCTCGGGCACTGCCGTCGATCAACAAGGTGCAGGAGGTCGTGGCCCGGCGCTGGGGCGTGACACCCGAGGGATTGCGATCCAAGGCCCGGATCAAGACGCTCACCGTGCCGCGACAGATCGCCATGTACCTCGCGCGCGAGCTGTTGGAGATGCAACTGGTGGAGATCGGACAGGCATTCGGCGGCCGGGATCACTCCACCGTGATCCATAGCGTGGACAAGGTGAGCCGGCAGATGTCGCGCGATCGAAATTTTCGGGAGCGGGTGGAACACGCGCGTCAGGAATTGTCGGCAGAATAATCCCCGCGCTTTCCACCGAGCTGTGGGAACTCTGGATACCAGTGGACAGTAGGGGTGAACCGTCCCCACGGCCAACATCGTGTCGACATGCTGATGGGGAACTAACTGTGGCGCAGTGGTCAGGTTATGGCGGCGACCAACATTTCCAGAGCCTCTACTACTGCTGCTAGTTTATAAATATAGAAGAGTAGTATTGCTTTTTAGCCTCTTCGAGGAGCGGCATGAAGCTTACGATCACGCGAGAGCAGATGCAGGAGGGTCTCGTCGCCGTTGCGGCCAGTGTGCCGGCCAAGACGACCCTGCCGATCCTGTCCAACATCCTCCTGGAGGCCACCAAGGACGGCATTCGACTATCGGGCACCGATCTAGACATCGCGGTCAGCACGACCGTCTCGGCCTCGGTTGATCAGGAAGGAGCCATCACCCTTCCCGCACGCAAGTTGGTGGAGATCGTGCGAGAGCTACCCAGCGCCGCCATCCGGGTCACTGCCTCAGGCGAACAGCGGGTGACCATCGAATGCGGTCGCTCCCGATTCCGCCTCCTGGGACTCCCGCGAGAAGAGTTTCCCGCATTCCCCGCGGTCAAGTTCGAGGGCGGGTGGCGGACCTCGTCGGTTCAGCTGCAGAAGCTCATCGCTCACGTCGCCTTTGCCGCGAGCACGGAAGAGAGTCGCCCGATTCTCAATGGCGTCCTCTGGGAACTCCGGCCCGAGCGCATGCGCATGGTGGCGACGAATGGCCATCGGCTCGCCCGGATGGACGTCCCGGTTGCGCCCTCCGGCAGCACCGCCCAGGCCGATCTCATCGTTCCTCCCAAGGCGCTAGAGCAGATTCGCCGCCTCTTCGGCGCTGAAGACGAAGTGGAGATCGCCCGGAGCGAGAACCACCTGGGATTCCGCTCCAGCTCGACCCAGATCTTCACCCGGCTGATCGAGGGACCCTATCCCAACTACGAGCAGGTGATCCCTCGAGAAAACGACAAGTCCGCCACGGCCGACAAGGCGGCGTTCACCGCCGCGCTTCGCCGCATGAGCATCGTTGCGAGCGATCAAACCCACCGGATCCGGATGGCATTTGCCAACGGTTCCTGCAAGCTGTCGGTCCAGACGCCGGACCTGGGAGAGGCGCAGGAGGAGATGACGGTCAGCTACGAAGGAGATCCGCTGGAGATCGGCTTCAATGCCTCGTACTTGCTCGAGATTCTGAAGTACATCCCAACGGACGAGGTCCGGATGACCTTCAAGGCCCCGGAACGCGCGGCGACCTGCGAGCCGGTTGGCTGGGACGACCCTGCGAGTTATTTGACATTGGTGATGCCGCTGAGGCTGGTGGATTGAGGGACAGGGCTGGAGGTCGTAGGCTAACGGCTTACAGCTAACAGCTAACAGCTAACAGCTAACAGCTAACAGCTAACAGCTAACAGCTTACAGCTAACAGCGACCAGAATGGTGCCCCACATCACGCCGCGGGGTGCCGTTTTGCTTTTATCGTAGTAGTTCGGTTATGGTAGGGATCGATCGCCCGGCTGGATTGGCCTTTAGCCTTTAGCTGTCAGCGGTTAGCTGTCAGCTTTCTGAAGGGAGCTTCCTATATGTCGTTCGATACCGCTGATCTCGACCTCGATCTCGAGCCCGGGGAGGAGAGCTCCGAGGGCGGTGGCTCTATGGGCCTTGCCTTGCTCGCCGCGGTGATCGGCGCAGGAGCCGCCCTGCTCTTCGCGCCCACCGAAGGCGCCCGCGCGCGTCAGGTTCTGGGTGGCGAGCTCAGGGATCTTCGCGGCGATGCCTCGAAGGTGTTCGGGCGACTGCAGCGAGAGGTGCAACGCCGGCGAACTCGGGACCGGCGGCAAGCGGGGTTTGCGGCGCTGGCCGGTCTGGTGATCGGAGCTGGGCTCACCGCCTTGCTCACTCCCGCGAGCGGCCCTGAGGCCCGTCGCCGGATCACCGAGCGGGTGCGCCAGCTAGAGAAGAAGAAATCGGCCCGCGAGCCGACCACCGAAGCCGGCAGGAACGCGGAGCAGGTCTTCTGATTCAGTGAGTGGCAGTGGGTGGTGGCAGAGTCTCGATCGGGGCTTGCAGGGAATCGAGCAGCGAGTCCATGCCCGGTGACCACAGAATGCTGTCGCCTGGTTGAGGTCGGGGCTCCTCCTCCACCGGGGGCACGTAGACGGGCTCACCCCGCATTCGCCGGAGAATGAGATCCTGGCGCCGAAGCATACGGCTGGGGTGGTACCGCGGGTTCGAGCGCAGCGGAAAGGGGAGAGTCGCGGCGAGCGCCGCAGCCTGGGTAGTGTTCAATCGCCAGGCCGAGGTGTTGAAGTATTTTCGGCTCGCCGCCTCAACGCCCCAGATCCCGTCGCCCAACTCCGCGATGTTGAGATAGAGCTCCAGGATCCGCCTCTTGCCAAGAGTGCGTTCCAGCCGGTAGGCGATCACCGCCTCTTTCATCTTCCGTAGCAGGCTGCGCGAGGGAGAGAGGTAGAGATTCTTGGCGACTTGCTGGGTGATGGTGCTGGCGCCCCGCAGTCCTTCACCGCTCACCAAGGTCCGGCCGGCAATCCGCCAGAGCTCGGCACGATCCCGCCCCGAGGTCCACTCGAACGTCGCCCGCCGGTAGCCCAGTGCCCGACGCACCTCCTGAAAATCGACCCCAGCGTGATTCCAGAACCGGGCGTCTTCTCCGGTGAGCACCGCGGTCTGTACCGCGGGCGCGATGGAGTCGAGCGCAACCGGGCGGTAGAGACGGGCCCGGCTTCCTTCCGCTCGCCTCAGGCTCATGAACGCGGTTTCTTTGGGCCAGTGGGTGCGGTACCAGCTGGGCGGGGGCCAGACGGTGAACAGCCAGGCGACAACCAGCGCAGGAGGAAGAAGAAACAGGAGTAGCAGCCGGCGACGACGGCGCCGGCCCTTCGCCGGCCTCTTAGCGCGCAGGTGGAGAGCTCGAGGTGATGGAGAAGGTTCCCGACTGCTTCACCGGCACGGTTTGACCCTGCGCGGGAATGGTGATGGTCATATCGCCTGCATCGCCACCTTGGGCCGAAACCACCACGCCGTCAGTGCTGATGAGATGGGTGGCGTGGCGCTTTCCGGAGGCGGTCATCTCCATTTCCTGATCGTACTGAACCCCTTTGCCAGCGCGAGTGTAGCTGCCCTCGCTCTCCACCCGAATCGCCTTGCGGCCGCCCGGGGCCGAGCCCTCGGTGGAGCGGTAGGTGGTGACCGCCTGTTCGGTTGCGTCGAAAGCATCAGCCTTGACTGGGAAGCTCGAGCTATCGGCCCACTCCATCCCGGCGCGCACGCCACCCGGCGGCAGGCGCGGGAAAAGGGCGTGTAGACTGCTGGCGAACTGGTCGCCCAAGCTGCTCGACCGATCTGCCTTGAGCTGAGAGAGCTCGCCGGTGGGACTCAGGGTGGCTGTCCAGTGGGTGCCTTGCGCCCGAGCGATCGAATCGATCCCGGCGGGGACGCCGCCGGCAGTGGCCTGGAGCGAATCCAGCGTGATGGTCGCGGCGTAGCTGCTGTCCGCTGCCTGGGCCAGTGACAGGTGTAGGAAACCGGTGCGGTCGAGCAGCTGGACCTGTGACGCGCCTCCTGGAAGCTGCAGATCGAGCGTGTCATGTCGCTCGAGAGTAAAGGCGGCAGACCGGACCGGTCGGTAGGTGACGGTCGAGCCGTGGGATGTGTTGCTGGGTTCGTAGGGACCCTTGTCCCGGTCCTTGACTGGAGCCGGCTGGCCAGGCTCGCCGGTGGTGCCGCTGTGCGCGCAGGCTGCCAGCATCCAGCCGATCGCGCCGGCGATAACCCAACCTCTGGGATGGCTCATCGGAGGGTAGAGACTTTTGTGGTCTGGCTGATGGTGATCGGGAGCGGCTCCTTGACGAAGGAACCGCTGACCTTGAGGGCCGACTCGAGCTGCCAGTCGCCGCCGAGGTACACCCCGTCGGGGCTGACGAAGTAGGCACCCTTCCCCGTTCCGGAGCCCTGCAGATTGGCTGGGCCGTTTTCAGTGGGTTGGGTTCCAGAGACGTTCGAGGTGTAGTCGGTGGTGACTCGGATTGCCTTGCGCGCGTTGCGTCGTTCGTTCGCGGCGGCTCGGTAGACCGTGATCCGCTGAACCGTCACCGAGTCGGCTCCCTCGCCGGTGATAGTCGCAGAGGTGTCGGTCCATGCCTCACCCACTTTGATGCCCGGCCGCACCCAGGGAAAGAAATCCACCAGGAGACCCTGAATCTGAAGCGCGGCGCGACTGGTGCTCACCACTTGCAGCCGGGAGGGCCTGCCAGCCTTGGTCAGGAATCCGCGATACTCGGCTCCGCGGGCCGAGTCGAACACGGCGGGTGGAATGGGTGCGCTGCTGTCCGCACGGATTGAGTCGATCACCACCCGCATGCTCCGGCCACCGGTGCTGTCGGTCAGCGTCACGGTGAGAAAAACGCTGGTCGTGAAGGATACGGTCTGCTTTCCCTTGCCCATCGCCGTGCCGTCGATCACCTGGGTCAGTGTCTGATCCAGTCGGTACTTGGTCGTGATCGGCGCGAGCCACCCGCCGGGAAGGGCGAGGAGCAAGGCAGTGAGCCCGGTCAGTCCAACGATGGAGGAGGGCATCGAGATCCCCAGGTAGGTCCGATGGGAAAAGGTAAACGGCTTGGGAGCTAACAGCTAACAGCTAGCAGCTAACAGCTAACAGCTAGCAGCTAACAGCTAACAGCTAACAGCTAACAGCTAACAGCTGTTGACAGCGGACGGCCTCCAAGGGGGATCCCAGGAGGCCGTCTACTGGTCGGGCCGTAAGCCGAGTTCTGTTCCTCCGCACCTCAAGGCCGGAGGGATGATCATCTGTCTGGGATGGCCGTTGCCAGCCACCTCTAGCGGCCTACCCGCGGCTTCCCTCACCGTCGCTACGCTCGGGATTGGGATTGGCGGTGTGGGTCACACCTCGCCGCCTATTTGGCCTTGCTCCGACTGGGGGTTGCCATGCCGCCACTGTTACCAGCGACGCGGTGGGCTCTTACCCCACCGTTTCACCCTTACCCCGGCCGGCTTGCGCCTGCCTGGGGCGGTTTGTTTTCTGTGGCCCTGTCCGTCGCCTTTCGGCGCCCAGGCGTTACCTGGCAGTCTACCCTATGGAGCTCGGACTTTCCTCGGAACCTTGCGGCCCCGCGATCATCGCGCCCGACCAGACGCACGCCAAACCTAACATCGACAGGGGGTTAAGGGAAGTAAGGAGTAAGGAGTGAGGGGTGAGGAGGGAGGAGGGAGGAGGGGTTGTCACTCTGAGCGAAGCGAAAGGGCCGACGCTCAAATCCGAGTTCCGGCCCCTTCCGGTCGCCCTGCGGGCTCCCTCCAGGGTGACATCATGTTACTCCTCGCTCCTCACTTCTCACTCCTTACTTCTCACTACTTACTTCTCACTCCTTACTTCTCACCCCTTACTGCTCACCCCTTACTGTTCACTGCTCACTGCTCACTGCTCACTGCTCACTGCTTACTGCTCACTGCAGTTATCCCGTCTCCCCCACCCGGGCCAGCCCCCGCTCTGCCTGCTGGATAAACGGTCGCAGCGCCTGGTCGGCCGACTTCCACTGGCTCAGCACCTCGCGGTATTCCTGCCGGGCCTCGGCCCGCCGGCCGAGCTGCTCATAGGCCGCCGCGCGGAGCAGCCGCACCCGGCCGAGCATGCCCCAACGTGAGTCGAATCCACGGGTCCTGAGCGCGGGCTCGAAATCTTCCAGAATGCGAAGGGTGTTCTGATAATCGCCCAACAGATAGTACGCCTGAGCGGCGAGCGGGCGGGAATACGACATGTACATCGACTTCTCCCCTTCGGGCACACCGGGCTCGGCCAGGGTACGCCGGGCGGTTGTTGGATCGCCCCGGCTCAGAGCCAACAGCGCGCGGACCTCCTTGGAGAGACTGTCACCGCTCATCGCCCGGTACTCCGCCAGCGCCGTGGTGTCGGCTGCTGGGCCGGTGAAGAGGCCGATCGCCGCGGAGGCTCCGGTGTGTGCCAGATGCTTCCGCTTGTCGCTGCTGGCGGCACGCCCGGCCTCGGCAGCGCTCTGCCAGACCTGCCGCAACGAGGCAGTGGGCACTCCGGTAGAGGCGTAGAGCTCGCCCAGTAGGGAGCGATGCCACGACTCATCGGGGGGGCCTGCTGGCTTGCCGGGGGGATCCGCGACCTGGTGCCAAACTTGGTCGGCAAGATCGAGCGCCTTGGCCGCGTGGGTCAGGTCGCCCTGATAGGCAAAGACGTTTGCGGCAGCCGCGATGTCGAACACGACCGAGGGGGCTCCCTCGTATGGCCGGAAGTCCTGGGGAGCGACCGTGTCCAGTGCCGAGCGGAGCTGAGCCGCGGCACGGTCCACATCGCCCGAGGCGAAGCGGATCCGGGCTTCCACGAAGGGGAGCTCCGGATGTACCGGAGAGATCTGGCGGAATCGGTCCACCTCGCCGAGCGCGGCATTGTAGTTACCCGAGACCACGTAGGCGTCGACCATGGCGCCGTGAGCCCGGACGGTGGTGGGCTGGCTGGCCACCCAGTTCTGGGCCGTGGCCTGCGCCTCATTGCGGGCCCGCCGTACCGCGGCCGCGCGGGTGGTGCTGTCGAGCAGGTTGCGTCCGTCCGGCCCAATCGCGAGAGTGAACGAATCCGGCGCTACGAGCGCGTAGTACGGGCGGGGACTGGCCGCCATACCGAGCATGCTTTGTACGTGGTCGTAGGCGAGCGCGTAATCCGGATCGAGCGTCAAGGTGCGGCGGAAGGCCCGCATCGCGCGGGTCCACGCGGGCGCCTGATTCGTGCCGGCGGTATCGTGGAACCAGGCCTCGCCCAAGCCGTACCAGGCATCCACGTCGGTGGTATCACGGGTGATCAGCTGCTGATACAATCCGCGGGCGTCGACGAACCGTCCACCCAGAAATGCTCGATAGGCATTGATCACGGTCCGGTCGTGCGGCGGCAGATTGGCTGAATACGCCGTCGCTCTGACTGTGGCCCAGTCGGCAACGGAGTCTTCCATACCCACCAGCCAACCTCGGGTGAGCGCTAGCTTGTAGTAGGCCAGCCCGAAGGTGGTGTCGATCGAGACCGCGCGCTCCAGCTCGCGCTCAGCCCGACCCAAGTCCCACCGATTCAAATGCTCGACGCCGTCCAGGTAGGCGCGATAGGCCTCCAACGACTGCGTCGTCGAACGAGCCAGCCCGACCGGGACCTCGTTAGGCGCGCCGGAGAGATCGAGGAGCTTGAGCGCCAACTGGTCAAACAGGGGGCGGACGTCTTCGCCGGAGCGGTCGTCCACCCGGGTCACGTCCAGTCGGGTTCCGTTGGCGACGTCGTAGACCCGGGCTACCAGGTGCAGCGAGTCGCCCGCCTGGGTGAAGTCGCCCAGGATCACGGTCCAGACACAGGCCTCGCGGGCCAGTCGCCGGGCCATCTCCAGCCCGATATCATCGCCCGGCTTGAGCCGGTGCTGGGCCAGCAAATCGTGGAGCCGCTCGTGGTCCACCACGGTGAGGTCGTTCCACTGGGACAGGTTGAGCCCCAGCATGCTCACGCTGCCCTCCCGCAGCCAGTCGAGCGAGCGGTCCTGGCGCAGATTATTGAATGGCAGGATCAGGATCGAGTGTCGTGGGTTGACCCCTTTGGGCGGGCCAGGCGAGCGACTTTCCAGGCCCACCGCGGCCGCGATCGCCACCAGCACCGCGCCGACCGCAACCGCCGCCCGCCGCCATCTGGTCGGTGACGTGTCTGCCCCCACCCCATTCCCCAGGATCGCCTGGCGAAACTCCTCGCCGGTCTGCCACCGCTCTCCCGGCTGCTTCTCCAACGCCTTCATCACCGCCGCCGCGACCGGCCGGGGACAATCCGCTCGTAGCCGATCGATCGGCACCGGCCGCTCGGCGATGTGCTTCGAGACCACCACCCGGTTGGGTCCCTGGAAGGGCGGATGTCCTGCCAGCATTTCGTAGCCCACCACGCCGAGGGCGTAGAGATCACTTCGACTGTCGATTTCCTCACCGGCCGCTTGTTCGGGGCTCATGTAGGTAGGCGTGCCGACCGCGACACCCTGCCCGGTGCTGGAACCTCCAGGGTCGGGCGCCATGGCGCGCGCGATCCCGAAGTCGGCCAGCAGCGCGCGGCCGCTGGACTGATCGAGCAGCACGTTTTCCGGCTTCACATCGCGATGCACCACGCCGGCCCGGGCGGCGGCATCGAGCGCGGCGGCCAGATCGGCGAGAATGCGTGCGACGTCAGCCGTCGGCAGCCGCTTCTCCCGGGTGAGGCACTGGCGCAGGCTTTCCCCGGCCACCTCGTCCATGACGTAGTACAGCAATCCGTCGATGTTGCCGGCTGCGTGAACCGCCACCAGCCCGGGATGGCGCAGCCGGGCGATGATGCGCGCTTCGGCCAGGAAACGTCCCGCAATGGATGGGTGAGCAGCGAGGTCGGGGTGGATGACCTTGATGGCGACTCGACGGTCGAGTGCGGTATCGGTCGCGAGGAAGACCACGCCCATACCGCCGCGCCCGAGCTCTCGCTCGAGCCGGTACTGCGGACTCAGCGCGCTGCGCAGCGCGGAGAAAAGATCCACTGTGGGGTGACTCATGGACTGACCAGCCCTGGGCGGCGGCGAACTGAAAATATACCCGGTCCCTCGGCGGTTCCTACAGACGCCCCATCCAACCTGAGATGCGTTTCTCGCGGAAATGGTTGCCGGACGTCGAGATTGTAAATGTTTCGGGTTGAATCCAGGTTGACGTGCCAAGCCTATTCTCTTGCACCCTCAGCCCGGAGCGGTCCCAGTGGTATATCCAGTCGACCAGGAATCGACCACCGTCGCCGCGGTGCTCTTGCCGGGCGAGCGTCCTCGAGTCGACGCGGCCGGCAGTGGCTGCTTCTCGGTGGTGCACCGGGACAGCATTCCCGATGCAATGCGGGTAGTGCGAGAGCGGTCGGTCGACGCGGTTCTGGTGTCGGTCCATCGTTGCGGGCCCGATCAGGTGGAGGTGGTGGGTCACCTGGTGCGGGAGTTTCCCGGGATTCCCACTGTTGCCCTGATCTCGCAGCACGATTCCAGCTCCACCGAGATGTTGCTCCGACTCGGCGCCTCCGGTGTCCGCCAGGTCGTGGACGTGACCTCGCCCGCAGGATGGAAACGGCTTCGGCAAGTCGTGGGGCAACCGGCCACTCGGGCGGTTGCTCGCATCCAAGCGCCCATCCTCGAGGCGCTCGCCGAGGCACCGCCCGACGCCCGGCTCTTCGTGGAGGCGATGATCCGGCTGGCTCCGGACACACCCACCGTAGCCGGCTTGTCCGAGCGACTCTTTGTGCGGCCCAGCACTCTGATGTCGCGCTTCGCCAGGGCGGGTCTGCCATCCCCCAAGAACTATCTCGCCGCCATCCGCCTGCTCCACGCGGCCTACCTGTTCGAATCCTCCGGGCTCTCTGTGGCTGACGTCGCGTATCGGCTGGAATATTCCTCCCCCCAGAGTTTCGGCCGGCATCTTCGGGCCATGCTCGGGGTCACGGCCCTCGAGTTTCGAGGGCGTTTTCCCTTCCCCGCCGCGCTCGATCGCTTTGTGTCGCTGATGGTTCTGCCGTATCGGGAGGTCTGGCGAGAGTTTCACCCGCTCGCCGCGGGCAGCTAGCGCCGAAGCCGATTGTGGGCCGCCAGTATCTGGCGCAGTCGGTCGTGCGGTAGGGCCGGCACCACGTAATCGTCGGCACCTTTCATGGTGCGGGCGGCCAGCATCGCATTGATGATGGCTTCTTCGGTGCCCTGGACCGTGGCTTCGTACACCGGATCGATGAGCAGTGTGCTCAGCATGGGGACACTCACCACCCCGGCCGAGTCGGCTCGGCCGATCTTTGCGGTGGAAAAGGCAATGAACAGGTCGCCTGATCCGGTGCTGGCAATGCCACCCATGCGCCCGATGCCCAGCGCGGCGCGGCGCGCCACCTGCTGGAGTTGGCTCGGGATGAGAGGCGCATCGGTCGCGATCACCACGATGATGGAGCTGTGCCCGCGGTCCGCTCCCACGGTCCCCTTGGGACATCGCTCCAATTCACGGGTCGAGTCCAAGGGCTCCGGGGAATCGTAGCAGTCCTTCGGCTCGGTGATCTCCTGGCCTGCTGGAACGCCGGCGATTCGGAGCAGGCGACGTTCGCCGAAGTTGCACTGCACCAACACCCCCACGGTATACCCGCCGCGCCCGCCCACTTTGATCTGCCGGCTGGCGGTACCGATGCCGCCCTTGAAGCCGAGGCAGATCATCCCAGTGCCTCCGCCGACGTTTCCCTCTGCCACTGGCCCCGAGGCTGCGGCGGCAAGGGCCGCAAAGACATTCTCCTTCTTCACGTGAAAGCCGAAGATGTCGTTCAGATCGCCGTCCCAGGTCTCGGCGACCACCGGCAGACAGCAGATTGAGGGATCCGACAGTCGGGTCCGACCCCACTCGATCAGAGCGTCGCGCACGGTGCCGACACTGTTGGTGTTGGTGATCGCGATGGGGTAGACCAGCAGACCGTAGTCCTCGATCCAGGCGCTTCCGGTCATCTCCCCATTGCCGTTGAGACTGAAAATCCCGGCGTAGACCGGCGTCAGATCATCCTTCCCTCGCGGGAAGATCGCGGTCACACCGGTCCGCACCGGTCCAATGCCGACTCGCAGCCGCCCCGAACCCCTGATGATTGTGGTGTG
>Ga0070696_100002366_pt1 | contig 12462 bp, 9 predicted proteins | sample KBSK1253metaG_FD_65474 | JGI IMG/M metagenome (GOLD analysis project Ga0070696, IMG submission 65474) | Corn, switchgrass and miscanthus rhizosphere microbial communities from Kellogg Biological Station, Michigan, USA - KBS K1-25-3 metaG | ecosystem: Host-associated > Plants > Roots >... | reverse complement strand
CCGATGTCCGTAAAAGCAACTTCCAATCCAACATCAGCTTTGATGAGCTGCGCGATCTGCAACAACGAATTCCCAAACGGATTGCGCGGATACTGCGCACCATTCTCAGCTTTGTATTGACCCGGATTCGCCTGTTTCAAAAAGTTGACTGCTTCGAAAGTCTCGCGGCCCATGTCGACGAGCGAGTCGTTGACTTTGCGCGCGTACATCGCTTCAAAGCCATTTTGCATTTCCGCCGATGACTTGCCGGCGCGAATACCAAACTCAGCTATGCTCGACATCGCCACTGCCGCCGCGGGTCCCTGCAACACGCGCGGCATCGTCTTCGTGATCGATACGGCGCGAAACAACGAATGCTCTTTGTCGTCTTTGAACTGCAAGTAACGATTCAACCAGCCATCACGAGTTGACTTCAATCCCGGCGTCGCCGACTCCATGTAGTCCTGCGCATCGAAGTGGGAGCGCGTGTTGTCTGGCGAGCCGGCTGCGTGAACGATCGCGAGTCGCTTTGAATCCCACAATGGTTTGAACGCCGTCATCTGCGGATGCAAACCAAAGAAGCCATCGAGATTGATGACTGACTCGGCGTTGCCTGCGTCAGGTTTGGGAATCGCGATGTTTGGTCGTACGGAGTAGTAATTGGATTCGCCGAATGGCACGACCATGTTGAGACCATCGACTGCGCCACGTTGAAAGATCGCGATCAGCGTCTTTCGTTTGCCGCCCGTGATCGGATTGCCGAGCACGACGCGTTCGAGAAATCCGGGCGCCGGCAGCGACATGCCCATACTCGCCAACGCAATGCCGCCCGACTTAAGAAAGAATCTGCGATTCATAATTTCAAACCTCTCAAGATATTTCACGCAAAGACGCTAAGTTGGAGCCTTCTCTTGGCGCCTTTGCGTAAACTTTGCGCCTTTGCGTGAAACAACTCTTATTGCCTTTGAAACTCCGGCGTTCCCAATATTAGTCCCACAACCTTCGTCGCCGGATCCGATTGGCCCAACTGTTTCATCAACGCTTCTTTGGTCGACGCTGAAATTTCGCCGGCGAGAATCGTCTTCAAATACTCATCGAGCACTTTGGACTGATCGCCATCCGCCTTCGCGAGATTGACTTTCGTGCCCTGCACTCGATTACTCGCCAACGCGAGCCCGAAGTTCATTCGCTCGAGCAAACCACCGGTGTTTACCCAGCTCTCCGCACTGTCTGAATAACCGTTCGGTGTTTGAAACCCGTAAAGCGGCTCACCCATGCGCGCGATCCACTGGTGTGTTCCTGGTCCACCATTCGTGTCCGCGCCAAGCGTTCTAATCGCACTTACTACCAGTTCAAAAGGCCGCTTGATCTTCACGCGATAAGCTTCGGTTGAGTTGAACTCTTTAGAGAAGAAGATCGTCTTGAGCGTCTCGCGAATGTCGCCGTCAGTCTTTATGAAAGTTTCCGCAACGCGATCGACGAGTGCGGGCGGCGGATTGTCAGACACAAAGTGACGCACCAGTTTGGTCGCGATAAATTTTGCGGTTGAAGGATGATGCGCGAGGATGTCGAGCACCATCAATCCGTCTTTCATACCACCCCCGGACGGAATCTTGTGTCCGAGAACGGTCTTCTCGCCATCGTCATGCGCGCGCATGTTGAAGAAGAACGTTCCCGCAGTCCGGCGCATCGCATCGCCCATTCTTGGATTGCGCTCGCCGTCGCGCGGCATCACCGCGTTCGCCGCGGCAGCACCGCCGCGCGGTTGGAAGATGGTCCAACCCGTAAAACACCGCGCCACTTCCTGCACGTCTTTCTGCGTGTAGCCGCCATCGACTCCGAGCGTGTGCAGTTCCATCAACTCACGCGCGTAATTCTCGTTGATGCCGCGGCGTTGTTGCTGTGGTCTGAGACGACCACCAGCATTGGCGTCGGGACTGACGCTCTGAAAGTTATCGAGGTAAAACAACATCGCCGGACTCTTCGCTGTGGCTTCGAGTAACTGAGAAAACTTCGCCATCGCAAACGGGCGAATCGTGTCGCGATCGTACGAAGTGAGCAACCAGCGATCGGCGCCTTTATTCGCAAAGACGTTGAAGTGGTTGGTCCAAAAATCAACCATCACTTCCTGGAGCTGTCGTTCACTGTAAACCGCGCGCAGAATTCTCGATGCCTGCAACTCCGCGATGATTCGTTGCGGCTGTTGCAGTCCGTTCTCGCGATAATATTTCTGGATCGCTTCGCGATACTTTTCGTTTTCGAGTGGATTTGCAGGAGGTTGTGTCTGATTATTCTTCGGAGCCTTAGGACCACTCATCGCCTCTTCTCCGGGCTTTGCATTCGCTCCACCTTTGACACGATTCTCGCGCGCTTCGGCGAGATTCTCAGGCAACATTCCACGCGCCTGAAGCTGGCGCAGAAGCTGTCCGGGCTGAGGATACTTTCCGTAGAGCTCCGCGGTGCTCATGTTGAGAGTCGACAAATCCGCAAGTTTACTCTCGGCCAACGAATCGCTGATCTTCTCGGGGTTGAGCTGCTGGTTGATGTAGTTCTCAAGCCCCATTGCCTTCACTCGTTCCACGTCGCCCGGCCGCGCGCCGAAGCCAAGCCGGTTGAGCACGTGCACGATGCGCTGCTGCTCGGTAAGTGCCTGGGCTTTCGTGTGCTTCTGCCCGAAAGAGGACATCGAAGGCGTGACCAACATCGCAAAGACAAGCATGAAGGCAGTAACAGCTTTAATGTTTTTCATATCGTTCGCCTACTCGCAGGTTAGGAAGAGGGGCTTGCCCCCGCTGCCGCGAGAGCGGGGGCAAGCCGCCCTTCCTGCTTGTTCATTCAACAACCATCCCTTAGACGCTTGGTTAGTGCCGTTGGTTGAAAAAACTCACGGGTTGGCCGTGCTCGACGGTGTTGGCGCAGGTTGCGGTCGTTGCTGCGGCCGGGGATAGGTGACCGGGCTGCGGTTTCCATCTTTATCAATGGACCTGACACCGAAGAAATAGTTGTCTTTCGACATCCCTTTCATGGTGAAACTGGTGACGTTGCCCACTGCTTTCGAGTTAGTCCACACGGGCGACGTCGTATCGCGCCAGACGATTTCGTAACCCGCCAGATCCGGTTCTTTATTCGCCTCCCAACGCAAATCCGTATCGTTTGACAAACGCGCCGACAGAATCGCTACGCCTCCTGGTCTCGACGGCGCCCACGCGAGCGCCGCAAGCGAGGCCGCATTGACGCGCGCAACATTCGCGATATATGCGAAATCAACAAACTCCGGCAGGTCGCCAAACTGCACGCCATTTTCGACGCGAACGTTTTGATGCTGGTGACGGAACTCTTCGTTCACTTCCGTGAACCTGACGGCGGGATAGCCGCGCTCGAGAAACGGAATGTGATCGCCGCCACGTCCGTATCGATCGCGCCGGTAAATCATGATGACTTTAAACTGCGGCACGAAGCTGTCGCCGATCTCCTTGATGAAGCGCGCCAGTTGCCGTGATGCAGAATCGTTCTCTCCACCAACGCTGCGCCGTGTAGCCGCTTCGGCTTCTGTTTCGTTTGACGGCACACCTTCCGAGAAGACGCGCACGTTACCGCGATCGCGCACGCCGTTACCGCCGAGCGTGTTGCCGACGATGTCGTTCGTGAACATCGCATCGACGTTCCAATTCTTCTTTTTTGCTTCTTCGGCGAAATGTGTCGAACCGAGCAGACCCTGCTCTTCACCCGCCACCGCCATGAAAACAATCGTGGCGTCAAATTCATATTTCGCCATCACGCGCGCCATCTCGAGCACTGCGGCGGTTCCTGATGCATCGTCATTCGCGCCGGGCGCGTCGCACTTCGCGTCCGTAGGACTGCTGCACATCGAATCGTAGTGACCACTGACAACGTAGATACGATCAGTCGCTTCGGGTTGCGAGCCTTTCAAGGTGGCGACGATATTCGTGAGGATTGTCGGTTGCGGGACGCGTGCGGCTTTTTGTTGCTCGTAAGATTGTTTCTCCACCGTCATGCGGCCCTGCGATGCTTCCGCTGCTTTTAGAAACTCCGCGTAGAGCCAGTCACGCGCGGCGCCGATGCCGCGTTTCGGATCGTTCTGTTCTGACAACGTATTGCGCGTGCCGAACGAAACGAGCTTGCGGATCGTCGTTTCGATATTACGCGCGTCGATCTCGCGAACGATGTTGCTGATCGCACGGTTGCGCACAGGGACAGATCGGCGGGCTGGTTGTTGAGCAAACGCAACGTTCGTAATCATCAAAACGATCAGGACCAGGACGAGTTGTTTTCGCATGCTCTAACTTTACCACTTGCGGTTGAGCCACAAAAAGGCACAAAAGGCACAAAACCTTTAATAAAAATCTCCCGTGGCTTTTGTGCCTTTTGTGGCTAACGGATGCGGTAGGTGCGGCCCTTCCAGACGACGATGACTTCGCCGTCCAGTTTCTCTGCAATCGTTTTGATCGCCGGCTCGTCGGCAGTTAGCGACCGGTATGCTTCGGAGCCGCGAGTGTAGGTGGTGATAGACTTCGAGGAGTCGTAAGCGGTATCGATCCAGGCGTTGTCCTTCTTACGAAAATGACGACCGGCAATGGTCCTCGTCTCGCCCGCGTCTTTGTCTTTTTCCGCATCGTCCTTGTTTTGAGTTTTGGATCTCGTGACAATTCCCGCCGACGCGCCGCCAAAGGTTTGAACCCTATCGGCATCAGAACGTGCCTTGGCAATCTCTGCCGCCTTGCGGTCTTCGACTTTGACAGCGTCCTCCGTCTTCGCTGTCGAAGGCGCAGCAGCGACTTGAACCGACGGCGCCTCCCTGCGCGCTTCGGCGTCGGCCGGACGCTTACCCTCATCACTGGCCTGCGTAGGCTTCGGCGCGGGCGGAGCCGGCGCTTCGTTAGCACGCGGTTGCTGCTGCTGTTCCTGCTTCGCTAATTCGTCTCGCGAAGTGGCATCGACTTGACTGCCTGTGCCTGTAGCCGCGCGCGCGGCAGCGGCAGGTTGATTCCCCGTTGGACCGCTGCTCTGTGCCGGCTTCCCCGCCGCTTCCTGCTTCTGTTGATCGATATACCCTCTCGCCGCTGGACTGCTGTTTGGGTCTGGCGTGTTTGTGGTGATGTTCGTTGAGGCTGGCGCCTCCGTTCTTTGCGCGATTGAACCATCTCCATTCTGCTTTGGTCGCAAAACAAAAAGACCAATCGCCGCTACGAGGATCAAACCAAGCGCCGGAACTGCATACCGCAATACCATCGGCGAAAAAAGACTCGCCAAAAACTTTCTCAGCGCTGATGGTGCTGATTGTTTGGCAACCTCAGCTACAGGAACGACACCTGCGGACGAACTCAGTTGCACGACCAGCGCACGGCAACGCGCACACTCAGCCAGGTGCATCGTGTAACGCGCACGCGCTGCCGCGGGTAAAACATTTTCAGCATACGCACTCAGCTCGTCAGCATCGAGATGATCGACGTCGCCGTTCCCCGCAGACACAGATGTCTCGGGACTCCGGCCCAGTCGCCGCAACAGGAGATCTATCTCGTTGTTTGTTTCCTGTTTCATTCCCTTGTTAGAACGTATGAATCGCCCATACCTTGCAGTCAAATTTGTGCTATATCCAGATGCTGCGCCACTTCTGCAAACGACTTCTCCGTTTCCGTTTGTGTCCAACCTCGTTCATCAATCAGGATTTTCGCCACTCGTTTGCGCAGATCGGTTTGAATCCGCGTCAAACGGCGACTCGCAGTTGCTTCGTGCACACCGAGCACTGCGCCCGCCTCGCGTAATCGCAGATTGTCGAAATAATAAAGTTTAACGAGGAGACGATCTTCGGCTGCCAACTCTTGAACGGCTGTGTTCAGCGCTTGTTGCATGTCGGCCTGTGCAAAACGATTCGACATCGACTCTTCGGGCGTCGGAATGCCGGCGAGTATGGCCTGGCCTTCGCCCAGGCTCGCGTCGTGAGCGAGGCGGTCGAGATCCGTGTCCTCTTCTGTTTGCACCAGTCGCGACTGTTTACGAAATGTATCCACTGCGAGTTGGCCCACCACTGCGCGCAACCAACCCGCGAGCGAGCCACGACCTGAGTAGTAAGCGAGTTTGCTCGCGGGCGCGCCGTCTTTGCGCGTGCGCAATCCGTAAAGTTCCGCCCAGATCGATTGCGCCAAATCTTCGGCCGCATCCTCATTACTACTGGCCGAACGCGCCGCGGAGCGAACGGTCGTCGTGAATCGTTCGACCAGATCGTTCCAGGCGTTCTCATTGCCACGCTCGCAGGCAATAATCAAACAGAGATCGTCAGCCTGTAGCTCGTCGATGAACTTCGCGATCTCGGCCTCGGAAATCTGCGGATCGTCTCGCAAAAGATACTTGTCGACCGCCGCCGAAATGCGTGGCGCCAGAGACTCCCGAGCGAGCGAACGATTGTCGCTCGCACGCGCCAGCAAACGTTGCGCGCCGTCGTTCAGTACCTTCTGGATTTGACGACTGGATTCCACGGGACCTTTAATCCTATCATCCTCGACAGCCGTTTGATGCACGGAACCATCCGCGGATTACACTGATAAATTCCCATGCTGCGCGTCACCGAGATATTTCGCTCGATTCAGGGAGAATCAACTCACGCCGGCCGGCCTTGTACCTTTGTCCGGCTGACGGGTTGCCCGATGCGCTGTGTCTGGTGCGACAGCGAGTATACCTTTAGCGGCGGCGAACACTTCTCACTCGAGAGCATTTTGGACCAGGTTCGTGCCTTCGGCTGCAAACTGGTCGAGGTGACTGGCGGCGAACCGCTCGCTCAACAAAAGGCGTTTACGTTGATCGAGCGACTCTGTGATGAAGGTTATGAAGTGCTTGTCGAAACTGGCGGTTATGTTTCAACTGAGGGTTTGGATCGGCGCGCGAAAGTGATTCTCGATATCAAGTGTCCGGCGTCCGGTGAAGAGCCGAGGAACGACTGGTCAAATATCGAGCGGCTGCGTGCTGATAAAGATGAAGTGAAGTTCGTCATCGCTGATGAGAACGATTGGCTCTACGCGAAGAGCGTGATCGAGAAATATGATCTGGAAAACCGTGCCGTTGCGGTGCTGATCTCTCCGGCGTGGGGTTTAGTTGATTTACAACAACTGGCGGATTGGGTCGCGAGCAGCGGTTTGCAAGTGCGTATGCAGTTGCAACTACACAAATATATCTGGGGTCCGGAAGTTAAGGGGGTTTGATGGGCGGCTCTGAAGAAGTGGCCACTGAAGTGCTCGAGCGCGAGGAGACGATTGGACCACAACTCGCCATCTGTCTCGTGTCCGGCGGCATGGACTCGTGCGTCACCGCCGCGATCGCTCACGAAGAAAACGAAGAACTCGCGTTTCTGCATGTCTCGTACGGTCAACGCACTGAAAAACGCGAACGCGAGTCGTTCGAGGCGTTGGCGGATCATTACAAGGTCAAGTCGCGACTCGTTATTTCTTTGGAACACTTGGCGCAGATCGGTGGTTCGTCGTTAACTGATCACGCAATTCCGGTAACTACGGCAAATCTTTCAGCCGCAGGAATTCCGTCGAGCTACGTTCCTTTTAGAAATGCTCACCTGCTGTCGGCGGCAGTGAGCTGGGGTGAAGTGATTAAAGCTACTGCGATCTACATCGGCGCGGTGGCGGAGGATTCGTCCGGCTATCCCGACTGTCGTCCGGAGTTTTATGAAGCGTTTCAGCGGGTGCTCGATATTGGCACCAAGCCTGAAACAAACATCGAGATCCGAACACCCGTCATCGCGATGCGGAAGTCTGAGATTGTCGAGAGAGGGCTCGCGCTGGGCGCGCCTCTTCAACTGACGTGGTCGTGTTACCAGGAATCGGAATTGGCTTGTGGAAACTGTGATTCCTGCGCCCTACGCCTGCGCGCGTTTCGCGAGGCGGGCGCCCGCGATCCAATCCCCTACATGCTTGACAGTAGTCGTTTTGCTTATTAATTTCTACGTACTTTCTCAGGCAATTTTATTACAACCAGTGATTAGTGTGGACGCATCGTACGAACGACTTCGCAACGAGATGTCCGCACACGATGGAGGAATCTTTAGATGATTAGCAAATACTTTTTCGGCGCGCTTGCAGTCGCTGTTCTGATTACGTCGGCTTCTCTAACAGTGTGTGCGCAGGTGGGCGAGCTCCGCGGTCACGTTTGGATGCAGCAGGCAGACGGTCAAAAGGTTCCACTCGCTGATGCCCAAATCGACGTCTTCCGCACCGACATGAACGCCAAGTACCAGACCAAGACAAACAAGAAAGGCGAGTTTGTTTTCGCTGGACTACCGTTCATCGGCGTCTATGCAGTTGCCGCCAGCCATCCTACCGCCGCCCCGAACTTTGTGCCGGGAGTTAAGGCCGGACGCGAGATTCCGTGCGAGATTACAGTCACTCCGGGCAACGGCAAGCGACTCACATACGAAGACATCAAGGCTGCGGGCGGCACAACAGCGGCTCCTCCGGGCGCAGCGCCCGCGGCTGAGAGTGCGGCTGATAAAGCCAAGCGCGAAGAGTTGATGAAGAAGAACGCGGAGATCGAAGCCGGCAACAAGAAGATCACCGAAACAAACGAAATCATCTCGCGCACTTTCAAGGCCGGAAACGAAGCGTTGAACTTAGCCAGTGCGGCGATCAAAGAGGGCAAGTCTGAAGAAGCAATTTCGAAATATACGGAGGCTGTGACTCAGTACGACCAAGGTCTGGCAGCCGACGCCGAACAACCGGCGATTCTGACCAACAAATCCGTGGCTCTAAAAGCACGCGGCGTCGCGCGTTACAATGCCGCAGTCAAATCAACGGACGATGCTGCTAAGAATTCCGGAATACAGCAAGCTAAAGACGATTTCAAAGCTGCTGCCGACGCTGCCGGCAAGGCCGCGACGATGATCAAGGCGCAACCTGCGCCGACCGATGCCGCCGACGTGCAGCGTTATAACGCCAACAAGTACGCCGCTCTTGTGACTTACGCGGAATCAATGCGGCTGTACGTGACCAAAGGTGATCCTACCCAGGCTGATGCCGGACTCGCGGCTTTCAAGGACTACATCGCCGTCGAAACGGATCCGGCGAAGAAGGCGAAGGCCCAATTGGATATGGCGCAGATGCTACTAGACTCTGGCGCTGCCGATAAGGCGTTGGCTGAGTTCAAGGCAATCCTGCAGGCCACGCCCGACAATCCCGACGCAAACCTCGGCGCCGGATTGGCGGTTTATGCGACCGGCGATAAGGCGAAGTATCAGGAGGCCGCTAACTACCTCCAGCGGTTCGTGGAAGTCGCACCGGATTCCAATCCTTTGAAGGCTGATGCGAAGGCAATCTTGACGGAGTTGAAGAACACGGAAAACGTCACTCCCGAAAAGACGGGTCGCCCACCCCGCAAGAAACCATAAGGCACACCGAAAAGCCATCCACAGATTACACAGATTTGCTTTTTTGAATCTGTGTAATCTGTGGATAAGTTTGTTAATTTCCCCACGATTTTCGCTGGAAATCCTACCTTGACACTCTGCGTGTTCAAACAGTACTATGCGTGTACAACGATGTTAGCGCCATCGTTGCAATAAGCGTTCATGCCTCGTGCGCCACATCGGCGCGCCCATCCACCAGAGTCTTCAATGTCAGCGAAACTAGGCGAAATACTCGTTCGCGAAAATCTTATTAGCCCTCAACACCTGAGAGAGGCACTCGACTACCAGCGTGAACATGGTGGCCGGCTCGGCTTCAATCTCGTGAAGCTCGGGCTTATTAGTGACGACATGATCACGGCCGTGCTGTCTCGGCAGTACGGCATTCCTTCCGTTAATCTCGAACTCTTCAAGATCGATCCCGCAGTCATAGGTTTAATCCCCCAGGAAGTCGCCCAGAAACATTCGGTCCTGCCACTCTCGCGCGTCGGCGCCACGCTCACGCTCGCAATGGTCGATCCGACGAACGTCTTCGCTCTCGACGACGTGAAGTTCATGACCGGGTTGAACGTCGAGCCGGTCGTCGTCGCTGAAGGCAGCGTGCAACAGGCGATCGCGAACTATTACGGCAGCTCACGTGAAATCGAACTTGCCTCATCTTCGATCGAAGAAGTCAGCTCCCTGCCCAAGGATTCGAATGGGAACGGCGCGATCACTCACGACGATCTCGTTTCGCTCGACAGCATCGACTTCGACACCGGCCATACTGAAGACGTCGAAGTAGTTGAAGACAACGAAGAGATCGATCTCTCCACGCTGTCGAAGATGAGCGAAGACGCACCCGTCGTGCGTCTCGTCAACGTGCTGCTGGTTGACTCGCTTCGTCGCGGCGCTTCCGACATCCACGTCGAACCCTACGAAAAAGAGCTGCGCATCAGGTTCCGTATCGACGGTGTGCTTTACGACGTGATGCACCCGCCTTTGAAGATGCGCGACGCGTTGATCTCGCGCATCAAGATCATGTCGAAGCTCGACATCTCCGAGAAGCGATTACCGCAAGACGGTCGCATCAAGATCAAAGTGAAAGTCGACTCGCGTTCACGCGAGCTCGACTTTCGCGTTTCTACTCTCCCCACTCTGTTTGGCGAAAAAGTCGTGCTCCGCTTGTTGGACAAACAGAACCTCATGCTCGACATGACCAAGCTCGGTTTTGAGCCGGAGTCACTCACGAAGTTCAAGCGAAATATTTCGAAGCCGTACGGGATGGTGCTGGTGACTGGTCCAACGGGAAGCGGTAAGACAAACACGCTCTACTCCGCGCTCCAGTCGTTGAACACAGTCGACACCAACATCATGACTGCGGAAGATCCGGTGGAGTTCAATCTCCCCGGCATCAACCAGGTGCAGATGAAGGAACAGATCGGCCTGAACTTTGCGGCCGCGCTGCGTTCTTTTCTGCGCCAGGATCCGAACATCATTCTCGTCGGCGAAATCCGCGACTTCGAAACTGCTGAAATCGCCATCAAAGCCGCTCTCACGGGTCACCTCGTTCTCTCTACCCTCCACACCAATGATGCTCCCTCAACCATTTCCCGCCTTATGAACATGGGCATCGAACCTTTTCTTGTCGCCACAAGCGTAAACCTCATCCAGGCACAACGTCTGATTCGCCGTATCTGCAAGGATTGCAAACACGAACATCAAACGCCCGTTGAAGCGCTAGTCGAAGTTGGTTTTCGGATTGAAGAAGCGAAGACCATCAAGAACTATAAGGGCAAGGGATGTGCGACGTGCAATAACACCGGTTACAAAGGGCGAATCGGCCTTTACGAAGTGATGGAAATCACCGACGAGATTCGTGAGTTGATCCTCATCGGCGCTTCCGCACTTGAATTGAGAAAGAAGGCGATCGACGACGGCATGATCACGCTGCGCGAATCGGGTCTGCACAAGATTCGCGCCGGCCTGACAACGCTCGAAGAAGTCGTTCGCGAAACGGTCGCCTAACCGAGGAGAACCGAAGATGCTAAGAGTAATCGCTATATCAATGATCCTGGTGCTGTCTGCGAGCATCATGTTGCCTTTCGCAAATGAAGCACACGGCATCAGGCAAACTGTAGAAATCGGCCAGCAACGTCACAAACGCCATCGTTCGAAGGCGTGGTGGCGACGCTATCGCGCGCGCCAACGTCAGAAACGGTTGGCGGCAGAGATGGCCCACCGCAATGCTTCGCTCGCATTACCGCAAAACATTTCGGTTTCCGATCTCTCCGGACTTTCAGCTCCGGCGTTGCCGGCATTGCCGTCAAACTCGGCTGAAACGAGCACCACGTTACCGCCACCGGTAATGATGGCAGCGCCAAGTGCGGCACCGGCTCCGGCCGTTGCTTCTACTGGCGCAACGCGCCCGCGCGTGGTGAATGCTTCACATCCGTCATTCAACCCTACCGCTTCAACTGCCAAGCTTCCCGGAACGATGAATCTCGCGGTCGTCGCGCTAAGTCGACCCAATCCAGCGTTCCTGACTTCTCGTGAAGAGAAGAAGATGTTGGGCGGCGTTGCGGTTGCTGATTTGCGACGGATCGTGATCGACAAGATGGTCGCTTCCGGCGGGTGGGTAGTTAACGATTTCGTCCGTGAAGTCAACGGCGCTCGCGTTTTTGTAGTTACGGGACGCACGCCGAAAGACGCGCTGACACCCGAAAAGGCGTGGACGTTCTACTTCACTGAAGCCGGCGGCCGTATTTACGGATTGACCACGGATTCACCAGTTGAATACGCGGATCGAATGACGAGTGAAGCCGAGCGCTTCATCGAGTCGCTTCGCGCCAAAGCTGAAAACCGCTAAGAATATTTCACGCAGAGGCGCAAAGGATGCAAAGAACGCAATACTACTTTGCGCCTTTGCTTAAACTCTGCGCCTTTGCGTGAAACCTCTTTCGAGGAGACCTAGATGCGACTGAACGAAACTGTTCCCCAGATCTCCCTCTCCGAGCTGCTGCGAAAGCTTTCTGAACTCGGCGGTTCGGACCTTCATATCACTACCGGCTCGCCGCCGCAGGTCA
>Ga0070696_100002365_pt1 | contig 12463 bp, 12 predicted proteins | sample KBSK1253metaG_FD_65474 | JGI IMG/M metagenome (GOLD analysis project Ga0070696, IMG submission 65474) | Corn, switchgrass and miscanthus rhizosphere microbial communities from Kellogg Biological Station, Michigan, USA - KBS K1-25-3 metaG | ecosystem: Host-associated > Plants > Roots >... | reverse complement strand
GCGCCACGTTGTAGGTCAACAACGCGTCCAGCAGCAGCAGTGCGGCCATCGGGATCAGCAGGAAGCCGAGCAGGCGGCGACGCAGACTCGGTCGCAGGCGGGACCGGCGCAGCCAGCTCATGCTGCGCCACCGTCGGGTGAGTCACCGGCTTCTTCCAGCAGATAACCGAGGCCGCGGATGGTACGCACGCTGGTACCGCTGCCTTGCAGCTTCCGGCGCAGGCGGTGGATGGCGATGTCCAGCCCGTTGTCGGTCAATTCCTGGTCCCACGCGCACAACGCCTCGACCAGTTGCGCGCGACTGGTGACGCGATCGGCACGCAGGGCGAGGGCTTCGAGCAAACCGAATTCGCGCGCGGTCAGTTCCAGCGCGGTCTGGTCCAGCCATGCGCGATGGCCTGGCAGGTCCAGACGCAGGCGCCCCAGGTGCAGTTCCGGCCGGCCATCGCTGTTGCGCCGACGCAACAGCGCGCGCACGCGTGCGGCAAACTCGGCCAGGGCAAATGGCTTCACCAGATAATCATCGGCGCCCAGATCCAGCACGCGGACCCGTTCGGCCAGGCTGTCACGCGCCGTGATCACCAGCACCGGCAGTGCCGCACCCCGCTCACGCAAGCGCTGCAATACCGCGCTGCCGTCAAGCTGGGGCAAGCCGAGGTCGAGCACCAGCAAATCGTAATCGTGACCCCGGATGGCGGTGTCGGCCAAGCTGCCGCTATCGACATGATCCACCGCATGCCCGCCATGCCGCAGCGCGGCACAGATGCCCGCGGCAATGGCGCGGTCGTCCTCGGCAACCAGGATGCGCATCGAGATTCCTGTTTTGGCGTACAGCAAAGTGCCGTCAGGCCGATGATAAGCGGCTGCGCTGCGGGTGGGGGGATGAGCCTGAGCGCGCTGCGCCGCTGGCGCGGAATGAGTGGTGGAGGGACCAGCCGGTCGATCTGCAGTTCCCGCCGCGACCCCGTGCGGAGTAGGCGCGCAGCGCTGGGGCACGCTGGCGCAGGCGTGGCCTTGTTGAGACCGATTCTCGTTTGCGGTTTAATGGCACTGATGACGTTGCCCGGCTTGCCGCGCGCGTCGACCCCGATAGCGTTGTCCGCCGGGCGTGTCTGATCGCACGCTGGCGGTCTGTGGATGAATATGCAATCACCGTCATCGTCGATGCCCGGCCCGGAGTTTCACCATGCTGTCGCGACGATGCCGTTGCGCGGGTGGTATGGGGTCAGCGTCGGCCTGGGTGTGCTCGGCTTGCCACTGGTGTGGCAACCGGCGCTGCATTGGCAGGTCGCCGGTATCGTCTCGTTTGCCGTTGCCCTGGCGTGGCTGGGCATGGTCGCGTGGTGGCGCCGACACCCGCAGCGCTTGCTGCCGCTCGCGGCGGAACTGGTGGCCGATCATCCCGTCGCTGGCGCTGCGGCGACCACGCTGGCGCGCGTCGAGCAAGAGGAAACCACGACGCACGCGCAAGCTGTGCTGCGCGTGGTGTTCGCCAGCCAGACCGGCTTTGCCGAACAGCTCGCGCGACAGACCGGGCAGTCACTGCGCGACGCAGGTCTGGCGATGCGTCTGGATGAGCTGGGCACGCTCGGTGTGGCCGAGTTGCAGGCAACCCGCCGTGCGTTGTTCGTGGTGAGCACCACCGGCGATGGCGATCCACCCGATGCGGCGGCGACATTTTTTGAGCGCTGCATGGCGCAGCCGGCCGATTTGTCGGCGCTGCATTACGGCTTGCTGGCGCTTGGCGATTCCGACTACGACGATTTTTGCGGCTTCGGCCACAAGCTGCAGCGGTGGTTGCAAGCCAGCGGTGCACAGGCGTTGTTCGATCCGGTGGAAGTGGACAGCGAGGACGAGTCCGCATTGCGCCATTGGCAGCGCCGCCTGGCGCTGGTCACCGGCGGCAGCGAGCTACCCGACTGGCAGACGCCACGCTATCAGCGCTGGCAGCTGGTCGAGCGGCACGTGCTCAATCCTGGCAGCGTCGGTGAGCCGTGTTTCCATGTCGCGTTGCGGCCGGTGCAAGGCCGGATGAGCTGGGAGGCGGGTGATCTGGCGGAGATCGGCCCCTGTCATGCGCCGACGGCGGTCAGTGCGTGGTTGGCTGCACGGGGCCTGGACGGCACTTCGATGGTGACGGTGGCGCGGGAGCGGTTGTCACTGGCAGCGTTGCTCGCGCGTTCACGCCTGCCGTCCGCCGACGAGGTGGCGGGGCTGGATGTCGACGCGGTGGCGGCACTCACCCAGCGTTTGCCGCACCGGGAATATTCCATCGCGTCGCTGCCCGGCGATGGTGCATTGCATCTGCTGGTGCGGCAGATGCGTGGGCCCGGCGGTGGTTCCGGCCTGGGTTCGAGTTGGCTGACCGAGCACGTCGAGGTGGGTGCAGAGGTGGCGCTGCGGGTGCGCGCCAACCTCAACTTCCATGTGCCGACGGACGCGCGTCCGTTGATCCTGATTGGCAACGGTACCGGCATGGCGGCGTTGCACGCATTGCTGGCCGCACGCATCGCGGCGCGCCGGCCACGCAATTGGTTGCTGTTTGGCGAGCGCCAGGTCGCATGCGATTTCTATTATCGCGAGCAGATCGAGCAATGGCTGGCGAATGCTCAGCTGGAGCGCGCGGATTTTGCATGGTCGCGCGATCAGCCAGAACGGGTCTACGTGCAGCAACGCTTGCGCGAGGCCGCCGACGACGTGCGCCAGTGGGTGGATGCTGGTGCCGCGATTTATGTCTGCGGCAGTCTCGCGGGCATGGCGCCGGCAGTGGACACGGTGTTGCGTGACGTGCTGGGTACGGCGCAAGTGGAGCAGCTGCGAGCTGCAGGGCGCTATCGGCGCGACGTGTACTGAGCTATCGCGGCGATCCGCGCATACCGTGGATTGCGGGCGTCGATCCGGACATGGGTGATTGTGCGTGACCTTTGACTTGTGCTGGTCCCGCGTTGCACATGCCACGTTGTTGCATTGACTTACGCGTACACGCGTTGATGGGTCGCGTGTGGCGGATAGTACGCGAATACGTGGCGATTGCCGCCGTAGAAATCCATGTCTTCGATGTGCTCGCCGCCGAGGCGTTCGGCGAGGCGGTCCGATACTTCGTTGCCAATGCGCACCAGGCTGATCACGCGCTTTGCCTGCAAATGCTGCCAGGCAAACTCGAGTGCCGCCGCGCCAGCCTCGGTGGCATAACCGTGGTGGCGATACTCGGGCTTGAGCATCCAGCCCAGTTCCAGATCCGGCCAGCCTTCGGGGAACATCAGCCCGGCGCGCCCGATGAAATCGCCGCTGCTCTTGAGCTCCAGCGCCCACATGCCGTAGCCGCGCAGCTGCCAGTGACCGAGCAACATGGCCAGCGAGCGCCACGCATTGGTGCGATCCAGCGGCTGTCCATCACCAACCCACTGCGTGCTGTCCGGGTCGGCCAGCATCGCCGCATAGTCGTTGAAGTGTGCCTCGGTCAGCGCCGTCAGGCGCAGGCGCGCGGTTTCAATCGTGGGTATTTCGAGCATCGTCATCTACGGTGTGCGGCCAGCAGTTCGGCCAGCGCACGGGTGCTGCTGGTGAGGCTGTCGTGCCATGAGAGACCACTGATTATCCTCCCGGTACACGAATCGACAAAGTCCTCGGCCTGACCGGGTGGCAGCAGGTGCTGGTAATCCACCGTGATCTCGCTGCCGGCTGGCAAGTCCGCCAACGCGAAGATGAAACCGAGGTGCCACAAGCCGGTCGGTGCGAAGCTGTGGTTGATGAAGCACTCGTCCGGCCATTCCGGGGACAGTGTGTAGCGATCCTCGAACCAGCGGGCGCTGGCGGCAAACTGTGCCTTGAGCTCGGGCGAAGCGAGGATCTCGGCCAGCGCAAATGTCTGGTTGATCGCATCGGGTGCGGTGACGACCCGACCAGCGGCAACGGTTTCATCGATGAACAGCCCCTGGCCGGCACCGGCGATGGCAGACGCGGCGATGTGGTAACGCGGCAGGATCATGGGACACGACAGACTGGGTGCAGAGGCGCGCGAGTGTAGCGCACGCAGCGCGGCGAACTGGCAATCCGGAGCCGGGCGACGGGCAGCAGTTGGATCGCACGCGGTACAATGGCGTTTCTGCCCGCGCTGGAGCTTTCATGGATACCGCCCGCCTTTCCCGCTTCGTCAGTGACCTGTGGGACAAAGAGGTCGTACCGCAACTGGTCGAATACATCCGCATCCCCAACAAGTCGCCCATGTTTGACACCAAGTGGAAACAGCACGGGCACATGGATGCGGCACTGAAGCTGATGGAAACCTGGGCGCGCGCCAAGCTCACCGCGCTGCCGGGTGCCACGCTGGAGGTGCTGGAGGCGGAAGATCGCACCCCGCTCATCTACATCGAAGTGCCGGGTGTCGGCGACGATACGGTGATGTTGTACGGACACATGGACAAGCAGCCGGAGATGACCGGCTGGAGCGAAGGCCTGGGGCCGTGGACGCCGGTGCTCAAGGGTGATCGCCTGTACGGCCGTGGCGGCGCCGACGACGGCTACGCGATTTTTGGTGCGGTGTCGGCTCTGCTCGCGTTGCACGAGCAGGGAGTGCCGCACGCGCGTTGCGTGGTGCTGATCGAAGCCTGCGAAGAATCCGGCAGCCTGGACTTGCCGTATTACGTGAATCTCCTCGCGACGCGAATCGGCAGCCCGACGCTGGTGGTGTGCCTGGATTCGGGTTGCGGCAATTACGACCAGCTGTGGTTGACCACCTCGTTGCGCGGCATGACCGGCGGCAACCTCACCGTGCAGGTGCTGGACGAAGGCGTGCATTCGGGTGACGCCTCGGGCGTGGTGCCGGACAGCTTCCGCATCCTGCGCAACCTGCTGTCGCGTCTGGAGGATCCGGCTACCGGTGAGATCAAGCCCAAAGAGTTGTACGTGGAAATCCCGGCCGAACGGGTGGAGCAGGCGGCGCTTTCCGCCAAGGTGCTGGGCGCGGATATCTACGACAAGTTTCCGTGGGTCAAGGGCATGCAGCCAGTGACGCTGGATCTGACCGAACTGGTCCTCAATCGCACGTGGCGACCGCAGTTGGCGATCACCGGCATGGATGGCATTCCACCGCTGGAAAGCGCTGGCAATGTCCTGCGTCCGCTAACCTCGGCCAAACTGAGCTTGCGCGTGCCACCAACGCTCAACGGTGCGCAGGCGGGGGCGTTCCTCAAGCACCTGCTGGAAAAAGATCCGCCGTACGGGGCCAAGGTGACGTTTGAGCTGGAAAAGGACGGCAGCGGCTGGAACGCCCCGGCACTGTCGCCGTGGCTGGCGAAGGCCGTGGACGATGCCTCGCGGCAGTACTTTGGCGCGCCAGCAACGTTCATGGGTGAGGGCGGCAGCATTCCGTTCATGGGCATGCTGGGGGAAAAATTTCCCGCGGCCCAGTTCCTGATAACTGGCGTGCTTGGCCCGCATTCAAACGCCCACGGTCCGAACGAATTTCTGCACATCCCCACCGGCAAGAAGGTCAGCATGATCGTGGCTGACGTGGTGGCGCGACATCATGCACACGGGCAGGGCGCGGGTCACTGATGGTCGAGCACGAGGCCAGCCATGTCGACCTGACCTGGCTGGCAACGAACTGGGCGCAGATCGGCCGCCGCGTTGCCGATGCCTGCCGGGCGGCCGGGCGCGATCCGGGCGAGGTCAATATCCTGCCGGTCAGCAAGACCTTCGGGCCGGCAGTGATCCGGGCTGCGGTCGCACTGGGGCTGCACCGTTTCGGCGAGAACAAGGTGCAGGAAATTCGTGACAAGTCGGCGCCGCTGGCTGATTGCGGTATTGACTGGGTGATGATTGGCCACCTGCAAACCAACAAGGCCAGGGATGTCGCGCGCCTGGCCAGCGAGGTGCAGTCGCTGGACCGACCCGAACTGGCCGCCGCGCTGGATCGACGGCTGCAACAGGAAGGCCGCGTCATCGACGTGCTGGTGCAGGTGAAGACCTCGCCTGAGCCCAGCAAGTATGGTTTGCCGCCCGAGGCACTACCCGGGTTTCTGGACACCCTGTGCGCGTACGACAGCATGCGTGTGCGTGGATTGATGACGCTGGCCATCAATTCGCCCACGCCCGAGGCCGTCCGTGGCTGTTTCCGCTTGCTGCGCGAGCTGCGCGATCAGGCAGCGGCACGTGGGCACGACTTGCCCCGGTTGTCGATGGGCATGAGTGGCGATTTTCCCCTGGCCATCGCCGAGGGCGCGACCGAGGTGCGGATCGGTACCGCAATCTTTGGTCAGCGACCCTATCCAGATTCTTATTACTGGCCCGGATGATCCGATTGGTTCAGTAAGCTTTGTGACGTGCTTCGTGCTCGGTGAATGAAAGTCCTTGACTATCAACAAGATGGAAAATCTGGGAAGCGGTATGGTCGCCCGAAACGATGTGGTTTAGTTAACTTCAATTGAACCTCCGCCTCGATCCTTCTTGGTAAGTTCACCTCTTGCTCACGTCACTGACCAGTTTTTCAGTCGGTGTTCGTGTCACCCCAAAGGACTCTTACCGCATGCCGATCAAGCGATTGACTGTTGCTGCCGCGCTTGTTTCGCTGCTGCTGGCTGCGGGTTCACTCCAGGCGCAAGTCGCCGCTACCGCGAAGACACCGGCTCCGGCCAGTATCCCGGCGGTGGCCAAGGCCGACACCCCGGCCACGCCCACAACGGCCAAGGCGCACGCCGTGGCCAGGAGTCATGGGACGCGCAAGGTGCATGCAGTCGCCAAGGCGCATACCAAGACGCATACCAGGACGCACAAGAGCCACGCTGCCACGCGCGCCAGCGGCGCGGCCCGGTCGCCAGCCAACAGTGCACCGGCCAGTGTTGACGCGCAGCCGGCGATGTTGTCCGCACCATCGAGCGGCGAGTTGACCTTCCATGTCGGCCCGTCGGTGTTGCCACCGGCTGCGGCTGGCACCACGGAAACAGCGGGACAGGTCGGCGGCGCCACTGCAGATCAGGCCGCTGACAACGCCGCCAAGGTCACTGACCTGCGCAAGGCGCTGATTGGCCTGGCGATGAATTTGCGCGATACCCGCTATGTGCGTGGCGGTCGCGATCCGTCCACCGGTTTTGATTGCAGTGGCTTTGTCCGCTACGTGTTTGCGCATGCCATCGGCATGAAGCTGCCGACCAATTCCGCGTCACAGTTCCTCGCCGGGCTCAAGGTTGACCGTGCGGACATGAAGCCGGGCGACCTGGTGTTTTTCCAGACGGGTCGCAAGCACCACATCTCGCATGTGGGCATCTACCTTTCCAATGGCCGCTTCATCCACTCGCCGGCCTCCGGCAAGACGGTGCAGGTTTCCAGCCTGAGCGAGTCGTATTGGGCCAGGCATTTTGCCGGTGCCAAGCGCCCATCCGGCATTGTCGCGGCGGCCGACAACGGCTGAAACCAAGTGGTGCGAAGTTGGGTGGTGCGCTGAGAGCCGCCGAGGGCGGCTTTTTCAATCTGCGCAAGGATTGCGACTTGCTCCGTATGCGACCAAATCGAGGCCGAAACCTGGCTCGACTACAAGGTATCGTCTCGTGATTGACCAGCCGTCAGCACCGTCCAGCCCGTTGCGGTACGGATCTGCAACGGCTTGAAGCGACGCTTGTAGTCCATTTTGGGGTGACCGTCGATCCAGAAACCGAGGTACAGCCATGGCAGGCCGCGGCGGCGCGCCAACTCCACCTGTTGCAGGATGGCGAACGTGCCCAGGCTGCGTGTCTCCGCGCCCGGATCGAAGAACGTGTAAACCGCGGAAATGCTGTTGGGACAGATATCGGTGACGGCGACGGCCAGCAGTTCTTCATCACGGCGGACTTCCAGAAACAGCGTGGGACTCCACGGCGCGGTGAGGAAGCGGTTGAAATCGTCCAGTCGCGCGTCATCCATGCCGCCACCGGCGTGGCGCGCACGCAAATACCGGGCATACAGTTGATGCCGCTCGGCGGTATAGCCCGGTGCCAGCTCGTGTACGTTGAGGTCGGCGTTGCGGCGCAGACAGCGTTTTTGCGTGCGGTCCGGCTGAAACCGGCTGACATCGATGCGGCAGGGTGTGCACGCATGACAGCGAGTGCACTGTGGCAGGTACAGATGCCCGCCCGCGCGGCGGAAGCCGCGCGCAAGTGCCGGGCCGTACAACTGTCGCAAGTCTGGTGCAGTCGGGTCCAGGACAAGGTTTTGCGCCGTGCGCTCGGGGAAGTAGCCGCAGGTGTGTGGCAGGGTCTGGAACAGACGGACGCGGTCAGAGCGCATGGCGCGATTCTAGGAACTCGGATGCTGGAAACCAAGCCGGGCAAGGTGTACCGGTTTGGTTGCTGTTCGGGCCACGCTGACACCGGGCTGGGCCGGGGCCGGGTACAAGCGTGAGTCGGTTTGGTCACCGCCGTGAGCGAGGACCGCGCGACGCGGCGTGGTCAGATGTAGTGCAGGTAACGCAGCATCAGCATGACGCTTGCCGCCAGCACCACCAGCAGCGCGATACGCCGCGCGCGCGCTGCCACCTGCTGGCGACGTGCGTATGGCGAGTTGTTGCGGGCTGCCGCCAGTTCGTCGCCGTGCACGGTGAATGGCTCGATGCCCAGCTCGGTGAGCACGACGCGTGCCCGGGTGTAGTCGTCCGGATGGGTGATCCAGACCTGCGCCCACTCGTCACGACGTTCGCTCCGTTGCAGATAGCTGGCGCGCTTCCACGTCGAATGGTCGTAACGCGAACGATTGAGCACGCGGGTGGCGATGCCTTGTGCGGCCAGCAACGCGACCAGGCGATCGATGTTTTCGCTGCGGGGAGAGGTGTAAATCTGGCGCATGCAGACAGTTTAACTGGTTGCGTCGGCGTCACCCGCCTGCGTCAAGGTTGATGTATGCGAATCAGGCCTTCCTGTGCGCTGGAAGCCACCAGCCGGCCGTCGCGGCTGAAGATCTGCCCGCGCGCCAGCCCGCGTCCGCCTTGTGCGGTCGGGCTGTCGAACGAGTACAACAACCACTCGTCGACCCGAAATGGCCGATGAAACCAGAGTGCGTGGTCCAGGCTGGCCATCTGCACATGGTCAGTCAGGTAGGAGATGCCATGCGGCAGCGTGGCGGTACCGATCAGGTGGAAATCCGAGGCGTAGGCCAGCAGCACGCGATGCAGGGTCGCCGCGTCGCTGATGGGCGAGATGAGCTTGAACCAGATGTGCTGGATCGGCGGGCGCTTGGCCGGGTGCCGCTCGTCGCTGGGCCACACCTGGCGAAACTCGAACGGACCGTCGATGCCCATCCAGCGCTGCAGCTTGACGGGCAAGCGGTTCAATTCCGCGGCGGGCAACGGTGACCTCGGTTCGATGTCCTCCGGCGCCGGTACTTCCGGCATCGAGGTCTGGTGTTCGACGCCGACTTCGGGGCGCTGGAACGACACGGAGCCGGTCAGGATCGGCTGCCCGTGCTGGATCGCCACCACCCGCCGCGAGGAAAATGACCCGCCATCGCGTGCGCGTTCGACGTTGTAGACAATGGGCGCGTCGATATCGCCGGCGCGCAGGAAATACGCGTGCAGCGAATGCGCCTCGCGCGCGCTGTCTACCGTGTGCTGGGCGGCAGCCAGGGCCTGCCCCAGTACCTGGCCGCCAAATACGAAACGGGTACCAATGTCACGACTCTGGCCACGAAACAGGTTGTCTTCCAGTTGCTCAAGCTCCAGCAGATCGATCAGTTCGGCGACGTGGTTGTGCGGCATGAAACGTACCCGTAATGAAGGCGAAGGCGGAATTATAAGGCGCCGCGGTCGGTTGCCCGCCGCGTAGCCGGTCACCGGGACCGTGCTGGTGCGCCCTTGTGCTGAGGCACGACGAGCCGAGCCAGGCCGCTGTCGGCCAGCACTTCCGCCCACGGGAACAGGCATCCGGGGTCGAGCTTGCGCCTGACGGTCAGCGCCGGATCGTCGCTGGCGGCGACCAGCGCCGTGTCCAGGTCTTCGTGGCCGGCGATGTATTGCAAACGCGAAAACGCGGAGCGCAAATGCGCGAGCAATGCCCGCAACGCCGCGATCTGCGGTGCGGCATACGGCTCGGTCATCTGCTGCTGGCGCGAGTCCCACCAATGCGGATAACGGCCGAGGTTCACCAGCTCGATGCCGATCGAGTTGGCGTTGTGGCCGCGCACATGGTTCGCCACCCGGGTACCGGGCACGTAGCGGTGAATCGCGCCGTCGCGGTCAACATAATAGTGACCACAGTTGCCGGTGCCGCTGGCGTGCAGCACGCGCTCGCCGTATTCACGGGCGGTGGCAAGGTCGGGGAGCTCGGTGCAATGCATCACGACCAGGTCCACGGCGTCGGCCGCGCGCGCAGGCAACAGGTCGACGTAGGGTAGTGGCTGGTCGTGGATTAGCGGGGTCGGCATGGCGCAAAGTCTCGCACGCCACTGCGGCTGGCGGAATGCCGCCTGTTAACATGCGCGTCTTGTTTGCCAGTACGGTTGTTAGCGTGATGCGTGGTCAGATCATCCTTTCGCACGGCTCCAACTCCAGCCCGGACGCGACCAAGGTCAGTGCCCTGGCGGCGCTGGCGGAATCGCTGGGCTGGGCGACGCAGCGCCCGGACTATAGCGACGACGATGCCCGGGGCCATGCGGGCTCGGTAGCACCGCGGGTTGCGCGGCTGCGCGCCACGATCGAAGCGTTGCGTGCAGCGCCGGTATTGGTTGGTTCCAGCATGGGCGCATTCGTGTCGGCACTGGTGTCGCTGGATGTGCCGGTTGCCGGCTTGCTGCTGCTGGCCACGCCCAGTGCGATACCCGACTATCCACGGGTCCTGGACCTGCGGCGCGGGGTGCCGACGCTGCTGATTCATGGCTGGCGCGACGAAGTGTGTCCGGTCGCCGGTGTGCAGAAGTTTGCCGCGCGCTACCGCGTGCCATTGCTGGTGCTGGACGATGATCATCGTTTGAGCGCCAGTGTGGACGCCATTGCCGCGCAATTTCGTCTGTTCCTCGACCGGGTGGCGCCTGACGCATGACGGCCTACTTCGCCACGTGCCCGAAAGGGCTGGAATACCTGTTGCGGGACGAGCTGGTCGCATTGGGTGCCAGCGAGGTCCATGAAACGCTGGCCGGTGCGCATTTTTCCGGCACGCTGGAGACAGCGTATCGTGCGTGCCTGTGGTCGCGTCTCGCCAGTCGCATCCTGTTGCCGCTCGGCGAATTTGACGCAGCCGATGACGACGCGTTGTATCGCGGGGTGCAAACGATCGACTGGAGCGAACACCTGGCAGTGCACGCCACGTTGGCGGTCGACGCGGGTACTGCGCTGAGCAAGCTCACCCACAGCCAGTTCATTGCGCAGCGCGTGAAGGATGCGGTCGTCGATCAGTTTCGCCAGCGCGACGGTGAGCGACCAGGTGTGGATACCGATGAGCCGGACGTGCGCATCAACCTGCGACTGCGGCGCGACCGCGCCACGGTGTCGCTGGACCTGGCCGGCTCACCACTGCATCGGCGTGGCTGGCGCGAAGTGCAGGGCGAGGCGCCGTTGAAGGAAAACCTGGCTGCGGCGATGCTGCTGCGCGCGCACTGGCCGGAAATCTACGCGGCCGGGGGCGCACTGCTGGATCCCATGTGTGGCTCGGGCACGTTGCTGATCGAGGGCGCGTTGATGGCGGCCGATTCGGCGCCAGGCCTGCATCGCAAGTATTTCGGCTTCCTCGGCTGGCAGCAGCACGACACCACGTTGTGGCGTGGCTTGCTGGACGAAGCCGGTCAACGCGCCGAGGTCGGCCTGCGTGCGTTGCGCAGCGTGTTCTTCGGCAGCGACATCGATCCGCGTATGGTGCAGACGGCCAAACGCAATGCGCAGACCGCGGGGGTGGCCGGCTTTTTCACGCTGGGCAAGTGGGATGCCGCACAGCTTGTGCCGCCGGCAGGAGTGGTGTCGGGCCTGGTGATCACCAACCCGCCATACGGCGAGCGCCTCGGTGATCGCGCGCAGATGCCCGCGTTATACCGTGCCTTGGGCAGCACCTTGCGCCAGCACTTTGTCGGCTGGCACGGCGCCGTGCTGGCGGGCGACGCGGAGCTGGGGCGTGCCATGCAGTTGCATGCCGACAAGCGGTACGTGCTGTACAACGGCGCGCTGGAAACCGTGCTGCTGACGTTCGACATTCAGGCGCGTGATGAAACCCCGCGCGAACTGAAGCCGCTGTCCGCCGGCGCCCGGATGTTGCAAAACCGCCTGGAGAAAAACCTCCGGCGCCTGCGCAAGCGGGTGGTCAGCGAGGGCATCCACTGCTGGCGCGTCTATGACCAGGACATGCCCGAGTACGCGGCGGCAATCGACATCTATGGCGACACCCGGGGCGACGATCACCTGCACATCCAGGAATACCGCGCGCCTGCCGCGGTGCCGGCCGAAGTCGCCCGCTTGCGCATGCGCGAGATTGCACGCGTGGCCGGGGAAGTGCTCGGCGTGCCACGCGAGCGCATT
>Ga0070696_100002364_pt1 | contig 12466 bp, 8 predicted proteins | sample KBSK1253metaG_FD_65474 | JGI IMG/M metagenome (GOLD analysis project Ga0070696, IMG submission 65474) | Corn, switchgrass and miscanthus rhizosphere microbial communities from Kellogg Biological Station, Michigan, USA - KBS K1-25-3 metaG | ecosystem: Host-associated > Plants > Roots >... | reverse complement strand
CGCGACCACGACCGGCTCTTTGTCCGGCGCGACCTCGATCTGCGCGTAGACCACCTTCGGATTCGACCGCGAGATGGTGAGCCCGATGCGTCCCGTCGTTCCGGCGGGAAGACCATTTCCGGTCAGACGCGCCCAGCGACGGCCGCCGTCGGTGCTCTTCCAGATTCCGCCCCCCGGTCCACCGCTGGCGAATCCCCACGCCGTGCGTTGCCGAGTGTAGGTCGCCGCGAAGATGGTGTTCGGATCCGAGGGCGCGAGGGTCAGGTCCGTGGCGCCGGTGCTCGCGTCGACCGAGAGCGTCTTGTTCCACGACTTGCCGCCGTCGGAGGTCATGTAGACGCCGCGTTCGGCGTTCGGTCCGAAGAGCCGGCCGTTGGCGGCGACCCACGCGATGTCAGGATTGGTCGGGTGTACTCGGATTCGCGCGATGCTCTGCGTCTCGCGCAGGCCGATCTGCGTGAACGTCTTGCCGCCGTCGGTGGACTTGTAGACGCCGTCGCCGAAAGACGACGTCTGCCTGTTGTTCGACTCGCCGGTGCCGACGTAGATCACGTCGGGATTTGACGGTGCGATCGCGATGTCACCGATCGAGTGCGTGCTGTACGTGTCGAAGATCGGCGTGAACGTCGTGCCGTTGTTGACGGTCTTCCAGATGCCGCCGGTGGCGAAGCCGACGTAGAAGATGGACGTTTTCTTCTCGACGACGGCGATGTCGTCCACGCGTCCGCCCTGTCCGGTGGGGCCGATCGAGCGCCAGCGGAAACCGCGGAGGACGGGATCGGCGGCCTGATTGATCGGCGTGCTGTCGCGCCGAGCAGAAGGTGCATCGCCTTGGGCAAATGCCGCGAGCGGCAGGGCGAGCAGGACGAGGGACGACAAGCGGTTCGTCATGGCTCTCGGGGTACAGGACCGAGAAATCGTGGTCCGCCGCGCACCTCGGCGCAAGAGTCGACGACCAGCCCCGCACAAGTTCTCGCACGACAAACGGCTGTCCGCTTCAGCGACTTCGCTTGGGTCGAGCGAGCGACCCGGCTGCCCCTTCAGCGACATATGCGCAATACTGCCAAGGATTGCGCTTGGCAGTATTGCCATAAGCTCGCTGCGGGTCACCCGCGTCGCCCGCTCTCCACAGGCCTCGCTGCGGGTCACCCGCGTCGCCCGCTCTCCACAGGCCTCGCTGCGGGTCACTCAGATCGCTCGCTCTCCACAACTGTCGCTGCGGGTCGTGCTGGTTGCTCGTTCTCCGCGCCCCTCGCTGCTGGGACTCACGTCGCTCGCGTCCCGCGACTTCGCTGCGGTCACGCGTCGCCGCGTCACTTGCCTCGCGCGCGGTGCCGAGCGGCAGTGCGCGCGAATGGTCATGCTGTCCACGACTGGGCGCAGCTTGAGCGCGGGGGCAGGGGGACGACTCAGCAGCGACAGCGCTGCGATGCCGGGAGTCGTGCACGCGGCCGTGTCCTGCTGTGCGCAGAATTCGTGGAGCCGCGCGTGATGTGTCTGCACTTGGTCATGCAGTAGAGCGCGAGAGCGACGGACCTGGGTGACCCGCAGCGAGCTCATGGCAATACTGCCAAGTGCTTTCCTTGGCAGTATTGCGCATATGTCGCTGAAGGGGCACCCAGGTTCTCGCTCGAGCTGGAACAGCATCGTGCTGATGCAACACCGAGGTCGCACGCGACGAAGCAGCACAGCTTGCGGGGCGGGTTAGATCACATGCATGCGCGACACTCAGGTACTGATCGTCGGTGCTGGACCTACCGGACTCGTGCTCGCGCTCATGCTGACGCGGCTTGGGGTCCGCGTGCGCATCATCGACAAGACCGCCGAGCCTGGAACGACTTCGCGCGCGCTCGTGGTGCACGCGCGCACGCTCGAGTTCTATCGCCAGCTCGGACTTGCCGACGCCGTCGTGGAGCGCGGCCTGAAGTTCATTGCCGCCAGGTTGTGGGTCGCGGGTCGACAGGTGGGACGGATCCCATTCGGCGAGATGGGGAAGGGGATCAGCCCCTTTCCTTATATGGTCATCTTCCCGCAGGACGAGCACGAGCCGCTGCTGATCGACGCGCTCGCCCAGTTCGGTGTCAACGTCGAGCGACGCACCGAGCTCGTTGCATTCATCAATGGCGACGACGGCGTGCATGCGACGCTCAAGCGTCCGGACGGCTCGGAGGAAAGGAGTGACGCGCTGTTCGTCGCCGGCTGCGACGGCGCGCGCTCGCGCGTGCGCGAATCCCTCGGCATCGGATTTCCCGGCGGCACCTATGAGCACCTTTTCTACGTCGCGGATGTCGAGGCGAGAGGCCCCGTGATCAACGGCGAGCTCCACGCCGTGCTCGACGACGCCGACTTCCTCGCCGTGTTCCCACTCAGGGGCGAAAAGCACGGGCGTCTCATCGGAACGGTGCGTGATGACGTAGCGGCGAAACGTGACACGCTGACGTGGAGTGATGTGAGCTCGCACGTGATGAACCGCATGGGGATCGTCGTCGACAAAGTGAACTGGTTTTCGACCTATCACGTGCATCATCGCGTCGCCGAACGCTTTCGCGCGGGCCGAGCCTTTCTTCTCGGCGACGCCGCGCACATTCACAGCCCTGTGGGCGGCCAGGGGATGAACACCGGCATCGGCGACGCGGTGAACCTCGGCTGGAAGCTCGCCGCCGTCATCGGCGGCCGAGCCGACCAGCAGTTGCTGGCGACGTATCAGCCTGAACGAGCCGCGTTCGCCAACCGGCTCGTGGCGACCACGGATCGCGCGTTCACGATCGTAACCAGGAACGGGCCTATCGCCCGCCGAGTGCGTTTGGACGTCGTCCCTCGGCTCGTCCCGCTGCTCTTCAGATTCACACGCGCGCGCCGATTCATGTTCCGGACCGTCTCACAGACGGCCATCACGTATCGCGGCGAGGACCTGAACGTCGGCAAGGCGGGGGAGGTCGAAGGCGGCGATCGGCTACCCTGGCTCGCGCCAGAGATGGAGGCGCCAAGCACACAAGACAACTACGCGCCACTCGCGTCTCTGGAATGGCAGGCCCACGTCTACGGCGTCGCGTCACGGACGATTCAGGACGTCTGTCGCGAGCGTGGAATCGCGCTGCACGAATTCGCGTGGACCGCCAGCGCGCACCGCGCCGGCTTCGCGCGAGATGCGGTGTACCTCGTTCGCCCAGACGGCTACGTCGGATTGGCAATGCCCGCGTCTATGCCCGAAGCGCTCGCGACGTATCTGAGGAACTGGAAGATCGAGATCGCGCGCTAGCGCCAGTCGCGAGCGACGGAGCCGAGTGGCCGGCGTGAGGCTATGGCAATACTGCCAAGCGCTCTCCTTGGCAGCATTGCGCATAGTTCACGCAGAGGCCACTCGGCTTCGTTGCTCGTGAGTGAGAGCAGGACGCGCGGCTTCGTTGCTCGCGAGTGAGACTGAGCGAGCGAACGAGAATTGCAGGCAGCCTAACGGTCGGAGGGCAAACCCCATGGCCAAATGTGAAGTCTGCGGGAACGACTACGACAAGTCATTCCAGGTGATAGCGGCCGGTCGCACGCACACGTTCGACAGCTTCGAGTGCGCGATTCACAAGCTCGCTCCGACCTGCACGCATTGCGGCTGCCGGATCGTCGGTCACGGCGTCGAGGCGGCCGGCAAGTATTACTGTTGCGCCCACTGCGCGCATCACGCCGGCGCGCGTGCCATCGTCGACAACGCGGATCACGCCAACCGCTGACCGACGGAACGGATCGCGCGCGCCCACTGAAGTTCGGTCCCGAATGTGCGTCCGTGACGTACATGGCTATCTCATTCAATCGGGCCACGCTTCGGTCCGCTGACGACGCCATTGATCACCATGCCGTGGCGCCGAGGGTGTGGCCGCATCTGCCCAACATCACGCTCGCGGCGTTGCGAATCGTCGCGGGCCTAATGCTCGTGCAACACGGTGTCCAAAAGCATTTCGGACTGTTGCTCGCGCCAGGTCAGCCGTCGTTCGGCACGCTGAAGCCCTTCTCGATGTTCTGGATTGCGGGAACGCTCGAGATCGCTGGCGGCCTGCTCATGGCCGTCGGACTGTTCACCCGACCAGTTGCCTTCGTGCTCAGCGGACTCATGGCGTCCGCATATTTCATCGCGCACGCCAGGCTGAGCGTCTTCCCCGTCGTGAATGGCGGGGAGCTCGCAGTGTTGAATTGCTTTGTCTTTCTCGTATTCGCCGCGATCGGAGGGGGACGGTTCAGTCTGGACCATCTGCGCGATCAGCGGCCGCTCTCGGACCGTGGCACGACACCGGAGCCTGCGCGCGAAGGCGTTCGCGAGCACGGCACCATCCTGAAGCGTCTTTAGCCGGTCGGTGGCTTGAGCTCGAGCGGCCGCTTGATCTCCACCGTGTAGCCGTCGCGAGCGAGAAAATCGGTCAGGGCCTTGGACGCGGCCTGGTCCGCGTGCTCGAGAATGCCCGACTGACGCGCCGCCAGCTGGAGTTGCGTCCGGATGCGCCGCTGGATCTCGTCGCGATCGTCGGTCGTGAATGGGTTGAGCAGTCCGGCGCGCTCGTCGTACGTCGTCACATTCAACACGTCGACGCTCTGAATGTGCGCCGGCGGCATCGTCACCTCGATGTGCTTCTTCGTCGAATCGATGTGCACTTCGGCGCGCTGCAGATTGATGCCCGCCGAGACTCGGCCTGTCACGACGAGCAGCACGCGTTTGGTGGACCCCAGGCGTGTCTGCTGGAAGATGACCACGTCGCGCAGCGTCATCTCCGTCGCCACCAGTTTGGCGACTTCTCGCAGCCGCTCGACGACGATCTCGTGATCGAGACGCGGCGGAGCGCGCTCTCCGCCGAACGCGGACGACACGCGGCGCACGATCGAGAGGCCCGTGACCGCGACGAAAAGGAGGGCCAGCACCACGAGCCCCCACACGAACACTCGCCGCGGGTTCACGCGCGCGTCAGAAGTCACCGATCAGCATCCTCGGAGGATGAGATCAGCAATTATACGCAGTGCCGACGGTCGCGCACGTGCGGCGAACGGCCGATCAGTCGCTGCGAATCGCGGTGAGCGGGGAAGTGCGCGCGGCTCGCCACGCCGGAACGAGCGTAGCCAGAATGGCCACGGTCAGCAGCAGAGCGGCGACGCTGGCGAACGAGAGCGGGTCCGAGGTTGGGACGCCGAACATGAGCGCCGCCATCGACCGCGACAGCAGAAGGCCGGCGCCGACACCGAGCGCCGCGCCTATCGCCGCGAGCGCCAGTCCCCGCCGCAAGACGAGCAACAGCACCCGGGTCCCACGCGCGCCCAGCGCCAGCCGGACGCCGATCTCCTTCTGACGCGCGGTGACTTCCGCGGCGAACGCACCATAGATGCCGACGGCGGCGAGGAGCAGCGAGACGGTCGCGAAGACGCCGAGGATCAGCGTCGTGAAGCGATCCTGCGACAATGACCGATCGATCGCATCGTCCATCGTCGTCACCATGTACAGCGGCAGCGTCGCGTCCATCGCCCGCAGGGCTCCGCGAATCCCGTTCACGAGAGCATCGGGCCGGCCGTCGCCGCGCACGATGACGTCCCGGATGGTACTGGGGAACGCGTCCGCGGAAAGGTAGACCGTGGCGCGCGCCGGAGTGCGCGGATCGCTGAGGTGTACGTCCCCCGCGACGCCGACCACCTGCGCGGTGAGTCCGTTGAACATCGCAATGTAGAGCTGCCGGCCGATCGGGTTCGCGTCCGGCCAGAAAGTACGCGCCAGCGCTTGATTGATGACGACACGCGGCGGGCCGCCGTTTGTGGTCGCCTCGCGCGCCGAGAAACCGGGCCCGCGCACCAAGGGAATTCGCAGCGCGGCGAAGAACGACGAGTCCACGTAACGCACATCGGCCGTGGGCGGCTCGACGCCGGCAGGCACAGGTTCCGCCGGGTTCATCACGTTCGTCGCTGGTGCGCAGCAGGCAAATGGCCGAGTCGTCGCAAAGCTCACCGCGTGCACCCCGGGAATCGCGCGCAGTCGCTCGCCGAACGCGTCGAAGAACGCCCGCTGTCGCGCGTCACTGCCGTAGTTCAGCGAAGGGAGCGAAATGCGTCCCGCGACCACCGAGCTGCCATCGAATCCCAGGTTGACCGAACGGAGGTTCACGAAGCTGCGCACCATCAATCCGGCGAGCACGGTGAGCACTACGCCCAACGCGATCTCCGCGATGACCAGCGTCCCGCTTCCCGTCCGTGCGGTCGCGCGGCTGCTCTGCGCTCGCCCAACAAGCGACGCGCTCGCGCTGTCCGGCGCGCCGCGCAGCGCCACCACCACGGCGAGCGCGATCGTGCTGAGCAGCACGACGCTGGAGGTGAACAGCAGGACGGCCCCGTCGAGGTGAATGGAGCTCGCCCGCGGCACGTCCGGCGGCATCATCGACACCAGAAACCTCGTGCCCGCGATCGCCGCCGCGAGACCGACCACGGCGCCGAGCGCGCCGAGGACCACGCTGTGCGTCACGAGCTGGCGGAAGATGCGCGACGTGCCCGCGCCGATGGCGCGCCGCACCGCGAGCTCCTGTTGGCGGCGACGCAGGAAGCCGAGCATCAGGCTGCCGACGTTCGTCGCGGCCATGACCAGCAACAGCCCGACCGCGATGAGCAGGACGAGAAGCGGACGCCGCACGTCGCCGGTGATCTGTTCGGCGAGTCCAACGACGGTGGCGGACCAGCCTTCGTCGTCCTTCACCTCGCGAGAGAGGCGGCCGGCCACCGCTTCCATGTCGCGGCGCGCGGCATCGAGCGACACGCCGTCGCGCAGGCGCCCAACCACGAGAAGAAATCTGCCCCACGAGCGATTGTTCTCGTTCGCGACGAAGGGCAGCCAGAGCTCCTGATCGGACAGCCAACCGAAACGGGGCGGGTCGAAGTCGGGCGGCATGACGCCGACGATGGTGTGGGGACGCTCGTCGAGAGAAATCGTGCGACCGACGATCGAGCGATCGCCCGCGAACCGGCTGCGCCAGAGTCCGTCGCTCAGGATGACGGCGTTCGCGTTGCTGGATACGTCGCGCTCGTCGAAGTCTCGGCCGACGGCGGGAAGAACGCCGAGCAGGCGGAAGTATCCCGGTGAGACCTCGGCCCCCATGACACGCGCGGGATTCTCGGCGTTCAGGATCCTCGGCGCGGGAACGATTCCCGCGAGCGCCGAGAAAGAGCGAGATCGCGCACGCCAGGCCTCGAAATTCGAGACGGAGGCGACGTTCGTCTCCGCCGCTCGGCTCGCGTTGCGCTCCCACACCACGGCGAGCCGATCCGGACTCGCGTACGGGAGCGGCCGCAGGAGCACGCCGTGCACGACGCTGTAGATGGCCGTGGTAAGCCCGATGCCGAGCGCGAACGTCAGCACGGCCGCGATGGTGTAACCCGGATTGCGGCGGAGCGAGCGCAGCGTATGACGCGCATCGTACGCGAGCTCCTCGAGGGAGCGGAAGCCACGCTGGTCGCGCGCATCTTCCTTGTGACGTTCGATGCCGCCGAAGTCGCGCAGCGCGGTGCGTCGCGCCTCGGCGGGATTCATCCCGCCGGCGATGCGGGCGTTGGTCTCTGATTCGACGTGATAGCGCATCTCGGCGTCCATCGACGCCTCGCGAGAGCGCCGATGCAGAAAAGCGCGCAGCCGGTACAGCCAGCGAGATGCCATCGTCAGGTGGAGCGGATGACGTTCTGCATGGCGGCGACGTACGTCCCCCAGCTCTCGATCTCGCGCGTCAGCTGCTTGCGACCCGCGGCCGTGGAGCGATACACCTTGATGCGTCGCCCTTCGGGCGAGAGCGATTCCTCTCCGCTGATCCACCCACGCTCCTCGAGGCGATAGAGGGCGGGGTAGAGCGATCCCTGGTTGACGGTCAGGACCTCGCGCGACAGGTCGCGAATGCGCCGCGAAATCGCCCATCCGTGCAGCGGTCCCACCGACAACGCCTTGAGCACGAGCAGATCGAGCGTGCCCTGAAGGACGTCCACCGCTGCGTCGCTCATCCGCCGACGCCGCGTGAGAGTCGTTGATACTTGGTCATTCGACAATCAAAATGCATCGATTGTCGAATGTCAAGGTATCAGGTCATTCTGGCCTCAGGCGGGCACGGCCAACTGGTCGGTGAGGAACCGCACGTCCTCGAGCGCGGCGTAGAGCTGGGGCGGAGAGAACGGCTTGGTGAGATAGCCGTCCGCGCCCGCGTCGAGACACCGCTGGCGGTCGTCCGACATGGCGTGCGCCGTGAGCGCGATGATGGCGACGTGACGTTTGCCCCCCGTGAGGAGCTCCGAGCGGCGGATCGCCGCGGTGGCCGCGAGGCCGTCCATATCCGGCATCTGGACGTCCATGAGGACAACGTCGAAGGCATCCCGCGCGAACGCGTCGAGCGCTTCCTTGCCGGTGACGACCGACGTGACGCTGTGTCCTACCTTGTTCAGCAGCGTCGTCGCCAGCAGGGTATTGACCGCATTGTCCTCCGCCAGGAGGACGCGCAGGGTGCGGTGCCCTTCGCGCAGCGAGTGACGCGTGATGAGCGCGGGGCGGGAGTCCGTCGCGTCGCCGTGGTTCTTGGCGAGCGCCGTACATACCGCCTCCAGCAGCAACGATTGGCGGACCGGCTTGGTGAGATATCCGGCGAGGCCGAGCTCGCGACAGCGCGCGCCGTCACCCCGCTGGCCGACCGACGACAGCATCATGATCGTCGTCGCGGCGAGCTCCGGGCTGAGCTTGATCCGCTCGGCGACTTCGAACCCGTCCATGTCCGGCATCTGAAAATCGAGAAGGACCAGCGCGAACGGCTTGTGCTCGGCGTGCGCGCGAGTCAGGGCGTCGAGGGCCGCGGCGCCACTATCGACGAGGGTCGCGTGCATTCCCCAGCTGCCGAGCACTCCATCGAGGATCCTGCGGTTCGTGCCGTTGTCGTCGACCACGAGCACTCGAGTTCCGCGAAGGCTTGCTTCCTCGAGCAACGGAGGCGCCGCCTGTGGCGCTCCACGCAGGACCTCGAAGGGAACCGTCACGTGAAAGGTGCTGCCGGTCCCGAGTTGACTCTCCACCCAGATGCGTCCGCCCATGAGCCGCGTCAACTGGGACGCAATCGTCAATCCGAGCCCGGTGCCGCCGAACTTGCGAGTCGTCGAGGTGTCGGCCTGCGAGAAGGAATCGAAAATCGTCGCCAACTTGTCCGGAGAGATGCCGATGCCCGTGTCGACGACCGTGAAGTGCATGGTCTCCCTGCCGGGCTCGCCCGCGCTTTCGCCTCGCTCGACCCGCAACACGACCTCGCCGCGCTCGGTGAACTTGATCGCGTTCGAGACGAGATTGACGATGATCTGACGCAACCGCCCAGGATCGCCGATCAGTCGCTGTGGTACGTCCGCCGCGATGGCGCACGCCAGCTCGATCTGCTTCTCGTGCGCGCGAGGGGCGAGCGAGCGCACGGTGTCGTCGATCGCGGCCGTCAGGTCGAATTCGATGGGGTCGAGCTCCAGCTTGCGCGCCTCGATCTTGGAAAAGTCGAGAATGTCATTGATGACCCCCAGGAGCGAATCCGCCGAGCTCTTGACGATCTCCAGATATCCCCGCTGCTCGCTGGTGAGGTCGGTGTCGAGCGCGAGCTCCGTCATCCCAATGACGCCGTTCATCGGCGTGCGGATCTCGTGGCTCATGTTGGCGAGGAACTCGCTCTTCGCCTGATTGGCGACTTCGGCGCGCTCCTTGGCGGCGACCAGCTCCGAGGTCCGCAGAGCGACTTCGCGCTCGAGGATCTCGCGGTGGCCCACCAGCCGACTTTCGTGCTCCTGCATCTGCGCGACCATGCCGTTGAACACGTCGACGAGCGCGCCGATCTCGTCGTGCCGGCCGAGGTCCCTCGCGCGAAGGGCATAGTCCTTCGTCCTGGCGACTTCGCGGGCGGTGCCGGCGAGATCGAGGATCGGCCTGGAGATGAGACCCTGGAGCGGCAGGGAGACGAGATACAAAAGGACCAGTGTTCCCAGGAGGATTGCCGCGAACACTTTCGCGTTGCGGATCTGGCGCTGGTGGATCTCCGCGAGATCCGATGCCACATAAATGAATCCGGCGACGTCGGCGCCGAGCCGTATGGGACGCAAGACGGTGATGCGCTCCGAGGTGATGTTGTGCACCTCTCTGCTTGCCACGATGGGAAGTCGCTCGTCGCGCGCGTCGGCCCGGTGGAAGGACGTGAAGAGTCGGCCGTTCCTGCCGTACAGCGCCGCGGCGACGAAGCCCGGCTTCATGGCGAGCGCGGTGAGAATTTCCTGCGACGCCTTCACGTCGCCGAAGGTCATCGCCGCGACGGTGTTCGCGCCGGTGACGTCGGCCAGCGACGACAGGTCCTCCAGCATCACGTCGCGCATACGCCGCGCGTCGTAGATCATGGCGGCGCCCGACGCGAGCGTCACCGCCACCCCCGACACCGCCATCAGAATCAGCAGCAGTTTGTGCCGAACGCTCAACGTCATCCAGCGCTTCATGGGCGCGCTCCCGATCTGTTGGTCGTCGAATGCACGACGCGCGTCAGCGCCAGCAGCTTCGAGCTGACCTGCAGGCCTGCGGCCTGCGCGGCGTCGGTATCGATGTCGAATCGCACTCTGCGATTCTCGACGAGCAGTCCGATCACGCCGCCGTGGGTCGCGAACTCCTCGCCCTCGCCGATCGTGAGCACTCCTCCCGCCGTCGTCGCGGCATCGAGAACGTGACGCAGCTTCTTCGCGTCGCGTTCGGCCACGAAGACCGCGTTGACCCCGGCGAGCGACTGATCCCATTTGCTACGCCGCACTACGACCGGCCGAGCCCCGAGCTGTTTCGAGGCAAGAAACCGCTCGGTGGCGTCCGCGGTCGCGCCTCCTCCCACGATGAGCACGACGAACGCGTCCTGTGGGCCGCGGGACGTGTCAGCGGGCCACTCCACGAACTTGAGGAAGTTATAGACGAATGCCGCCTTGACCTGTGCCTCGTCGGCGGCGTTCTGCGCCGCGACGGGAGCACTCAGAAGCAGTGTTGCCAACAGCGGAACCGTCCTAGTAATGCAGCGTCGTCTTGACACGCAAGCTCCGACCATCCTGCCGAATGATGTCCTGCACGTGCTCGTCAGATCCTGGCACGCCGTATTCGACGCCGAACAGATTGTAGATCGTCGCGCTCACGTCGAACCGGCCGAAGGCGTGGGGCGCGAGCAGCGAGGCGTTGGTGACGATGTACCCGTGGGCGCTGTTCCCCGCCAACGTGCGCCGCGCGCTGACGTACTGTGCGTCGAGTCCGGCCGCCGCGTCCCGCAGGTTGAGTGGCGCGCGGAGCTGCAGCTTCGCCATTTGTCGCGGCGAGTTGCTCAGCTCGACCCGGGTCGCTCGATCCTCTGTTTTCTGCAGCGAATACGTCAGCAGGCCGGTGATGCCATGGCCCCGATTCACTTCGAGGCCGAGCTCGACACCGCGAGACTGGATTTCGTCCGCGTTCTCATAGACAAAGAGACTGTCGGTGGGATCGACGATCTGGGCGATGAGCGCGCTCAGCCTGTTTCTGAACGCGGACGCCGAGATCTGCGCGCCGCCCCCGATGAAGCGCTGAGCGACGAGCTCCAGCGTCTCGATGCGCTCCGGCCGCAGCCGCCGGTTTGCCTTGAAGAAAGGCCCCTCATAATCGAGCTCGTACGCGTTTGGCGCGCGGAAGGCCCGCCCCGCGAGCAGCTTCAGAGTCGTCGACGTCCCCGGCGTGTAGATCAGTCCAACGCGCGGGCTCGTCATCGAGCCGAAGGTTTCGTAATGGTCGAAGCGCACGCCGGCGTGCAGCGCGAGGGGCTGAAACAGCTTGACCTCGTCCTGCGCGAACATGCCCCAGCGGATGGAGTTGTCTCGCACATCCGTGTAGACCAGATAGGGCTCCGGATCGTAATTCTTCTGATTCTCCCGGACGTTGTCGCGGAATTCGGCGCCGACCGTGAGAAAGTGTCTTGTGGATAGCGGCTGCCCGGCGTCGACGTCCACTCCCCACCAATCGCCGACGTTGTCGTCCTGATTGGGCGCGAGGGTCGGATCGTACGCGTAAGCCCCGGTGTACGTCGAGCGTCCCGCGTGCAGTCGCGTGGAGAGCGATGCGCCCTGCGAGAACCCCCGGTTGTAGCTCAGGCTCGCCAGCGTCAAGCCGTCGAACGTCCGGCTCCGCCTGTCGTTGAACAGCGTGCCGAACGCAGCTGTCGGAATGCCCTTCTCGCGTAAGTCGTTGCTCGCCTGCAAGGAGAAGTTTCCCCTGGTCGCGGTCGCGAGCAGCTTGTGAAAGCGCTCATCGTCCGCGCCGATGGCGATGCCGTTGTTCGTCGAGGGACTGTCGAACTCCGGGAAATACGGACGCTGACCCTTGCTATCGGAAAACGACGCCGAGACGAGAACGTCGACGTCGTTCGCAAACGCCTTACCGTAGCTCGCGCGACCTCCGTATGTCCCGAAGCTGGCCGCG
>Ga0070696_100002363_pt1 | contig 12472 bp, 9 predicted proteins | sample KBSK1253metaG_FD_65474 | JGI IMG/M metagenome (GOLD analysis project Ga0070696, IMG submission 65474) | Corn, switchgrass and miscanthus rhizosphere microbial communities from Kellogg Biological Station, Michigan, USA - KBS K1-25-3 metaG | ecosystem: Host-associated > Plants > Roots >... | reverse complement strand
GGCCTGCGCTACAACCACGACAACGGTGCACAGAAGAACGCACTGGACCAGTTGCGCGGCAGCGACCAGGTCCCCATCGCCAATCTGGGTTTCTTCAGCCAGCAGCCGAACGGCAGCTTCGGACCGACCCTGGCATTGCCGGGCTCCCCCGCCTACGACGCGTCGGTCAACCAGACCCGCAGCCAGTATCTGCACAACACCGCCGTCACCGGCCGGGCGGGCGTCGACTTCACGCTGACGCCCGACGTGCTGCTGTACCTGAATTACAGCAAGGGCTACCGCTCGGCGGCCTTCAATGCGCAGTTCTTGTTCACGCCGGGCGACTTGACCACGGTGAAGCCGGAGACTCTGGACTCGTACGAGGCGGGCTTCAAGACCTCGTGGCTGGATCACCGCGTGCAGGTGGACGGTGCGATATTCCACTACCAATACAAGGACCAGCAGATCATCAACGTGTATCCGACCGGGCAGCAGCCGCTGATCAACCTCGGCAAATCCAAAATCGACGGCGGCGAACTGGAAGTGGTCACGCGCCCGGTGCGGACTTTGACTTTGCGTGCCAGCGCAGGCTTTCTGCGCAGCGACGTACAGGATGGCCTCCTTGCCACCGGTTCCATCGACGGCCAGCAATTGCCCTACGCGCCGCATTTCTCCGGTACCCTCGCCATGGACTGGGAGGCGTGGCAGGTTGATGCGGCCAAGATCAACCTGCACGTCGATACCAACTACAACTCGAAGCAGTTCCTCGCGCTGCCCAACGAGGACGCGATTTCACAGGGAGGCTACTCGCTGCTGAACGGGCGCCTGAGTCTGCAGTCGGGCGATGACAAATGGGATGTCGGGGTGTGGGGACGCAATATCGCCAACAAGTTCTATTTGACGAATGCGGTCGACGTGCAGGGGTTCGGATTCGACTACCGTCACGTCGGCACACCGCGTATGTTTGGCGTCGATGCGCACTACCACTTCTAGCGGACGCAGGGTTTGACACATGTGCCCGGACCAACAGCTGCCCCGGCTCAGTTTCGTATCGGGCACCAGTGACCGGCCCCTGCTCTATCGCACCGTGGACGGCGTGCTCAAGGCCGCCGTAGGCGAGGTGCCGGACCGCGCGGCGCTGGTGGTGCCGTCCCAATCGATCCGGTACACATTCGCCGAATTCGACCGGGCGGTGGAACGTGTGGCGCGCGGCATGGTCGCCTGTGGATTGAAGCCCGGTGAACGGATCGGCATCTGGGCGCCGAACTGCGCGGAGTGGGTATTGACCATGTTCGGGGCGGCACGTGCCGGGCTGATACTGGTGAACATCAACCCCGCCTACCGAAGCAGTGAACTTGAATTTGCGCTGCGTCTGGCCGGCTGCCGGGCTTTGGTATTTGCGCCGCGCTTCAAAACCAGCGATTACGCAGCCATGCTCGGTGCCCTGATCCCCGAACTTCCCGGCGCCGCGCCGGGCCGGCTGATGTGCGCGGCATTCCCGGAACTTCGGCTGCTGGTTCACTTGGGCCCCAAGCCCTTGAGCGGGACGTCGTCGTTCGACGATCTCACGGTCTCCGGGCAGCAGCTCGATGAGGGGGCGTTGGCGTCGATCCAGGATCAGCTGGACGCGGACCAGATTTTCAACATCCAGTTCACCAGCGGCACGACGGGCACGCCGAAGGGCGCGACATTGACCCACTTCAACATCGTGAACAATGGGTTCTTCGTCGGTGAGGGCATGCGGCTCACCGCCGAGGACAGCATCTGCATTCCGGTGCCGCTGTACCACTGCTTCGGCATGGTGTTGGGCGTGCTGGCGGCCATGACCCATGGCGCGGCGAGCGTACTGACCGGCGAAGGTTTCGAGCCGCTGGCGGTGCTCGAGGCCGTGGCGGGCGAGCGTTGCACGGTGCTGCATGGGGTGCCGACCATGTTCATCGCGGAACTGGAACATCCGCGCTTCGGCGAATTCGATCTGTCGTCGCTGCGCACCGGCATCATGGCCGGTTCGCCCTGTCCCATCGCCGTGATGCGCCGCGTCGTCGCCGAAATGCACATGCCGGAGGTGACGATCTGTTACGGCATGACGGAGACCAGCCCCGTGAGCTTCCAGAGCCAGCCGGACGATCCCCTCGAGCGGCGCGTCGGCACCGTCGGCCGGGTGCATCCGCATGTGCAGGTGAAAATCATCGACGCGGCTGGGCGCGTGGCGGCGTGCGGCACCGCCGGCGAACTTCTGACCCGCGGCTACAGCGTGATGCGCGGCTACTGGGATGATGCCGAGCGCACCCGGGATGCCATCGACGCGGGCGGCTGGATGCATACCGGCGATCTGGCGGTCATCGACAGCGAAGGCTACTGCAACATCGTCGGCCGCGTGAACGACATGATCATCCGCGGCGGCGAGAACATTTCGCCGCGGGAAATCGAAGAATTTCTCTACAAGCATCCGGCGGTGTCCGACGTCGCCGTGGTCGGCGTCCCCGACCCCAAGTACGGTGAAGCCGTATGCGCGTGCATCCGCCTGCGAGGCGGCGCGACCGTCACCGAGGAGGAAATCCGGGCATTTTGCAGCGGGCAGATTGCACACTACAAGGTGCCTCGATATGTGCGCTTCATGGACAGCTTTCCGCTCACGGTCAGCGGCAAGGTGCAAAAATACTTGATTCGCCAGCAGCTGCGCACCGAGCTCAATCTCGCCGAGGAAGTGCATGCATGACGCATGACATCGTCGTCTGCGGCGCGGGCCCCGCCGGCAGCATTGCAGCCCGGCGGCTGGCGGCGGCAGGCGCGCGGGTGGTGCTGGTCGGTGCGCCGCCACGGCCGGGCTGTGAGGGATTGTCGGCGCGCAGCCGCTCGCTGCTGGCCGAAGAGGGTTTGGATTTAGGGGCCGGCGTGATCGCAGGCCCATTGGCGCGGCGCGGGATCTGGGCGGACGGCCGCTCCGTCGAGGGCAGGGAATGGTTGGTGGAACGCTCGCGGCTGGCCGAGGCCTTGCGGGCCCGCGCGCGCGCAGCGGGCGCCGATGATCGGCTGGGCATGGTAACGAGCGCCGAGCGAGCCGGCGATGGCTGGCGCCTGCGTCTGCGCACCGGTGAGGTGCTCGCGACGCCATTGCTCATCGACGCCCGCGGGCGGCGGGGCATGCAGCGTCGTGGGCCGGTGCTGTTGGCCATCGGTCGGCGCTTCCGCAGGCGAGAGCCGGGTGCTGCGGGAACGGGGATCGGAGCGACCGACGCCGGCTGGTGCTGGTGGGCGGCGTCGGGGCAGATGCTGTGGGTCCAAGTGGTCGGGAGCCCGCGCATGGGGCATCCCGCCGGCTGGGTCAGGGCGGCCGCCGCGCAGATCCCGGCGCTTGCCCGCTCGCTCGAGAACGCAGTGGCCGAAGGCGACCCGGTGGCTAGGCCCGCCCATGCAGGGCTGGGTGCGGGCGGGAACGATTCGACTCTCTGGCGTGTGGGCGACGCGGCCGTAGGCATGGATCCCTTATCCGGACAGGGTGTGTACGAGGCCGTGCGCGGAGCGCGCTTGGCGGCAACGGCAATCCAGTCGGTTCTGAATGGCGGCGACGCGCTGCTGGCGCATCGCTTCATCGCCGACCGGCACGATGAAGCCTGGCTGCGCAGCGTTCGCGTGGCCGCCGATTTTTATCGCGAGAATGCCGGCCGCGGCGCCTTTTGGGCCGACACGGCGGCGGCGTATGACGCGCTGCAGCCTGCGAATGCGGCGGCGCAATCCACGGACGCGGCGGCGCCGTTCGAGATGACGCGCGTCGAACGCCGCCCGGTACTCGACGACGGCCGCATCGTCGAACGCGACGTCCTCGTCACGCCCGAGAATCCGCGAGGAGCCTGGCACATTGCAGGCGTGCCGCTGGTGAAATTGACGGAGTATCTGCACCGGTCGGAGCGCGCCACGATTGCCGGCGCGGCCCTGGCACTCGACCGGCCGGCGGCGGCGGTGGCAGCCGCAATCCATTGGTTACGGCAGCGTGGCGCCATGCCGCGGCGAATCCCCACAGGCATCCGTTAGGAGGTCATATCCCGTGTCGATCGGTGTCGCGAAGTGTTGCAAATCGGTGGCGTGCGCGCTGGTGTTGGGGTTCGCCTGTCATGCAGTGGCCGAGGCTGCCGCGGCGGCGCCGGGGCAGGAACTCGTGCGTACCTACTGCAGCGGCTGCCACCAGGAACACGCCGGCCAGTTCGAGCGCATCAGTTCCATCCGCAAGACGCCCGAGGGCTGGGTGATGACCTTGTTCCGCATGCGGCAGGTGCACGGCTTGGCGCTCGCGGACGATGTGCGCGAGTCGATCGTGCGCTACCTGGCCGACACCCAGGGCCTCGCGCCGGCCGAATCCGCTGCCGGGCGCTTTGCGCTCGAGCGGCAGCCGAATGCAAAGGACATCGATCTTGGACCGCAGATCGGTGTGATGTGCGGGCGCTGCCATTCGCTGGCGCGCGTCGCTCTGCAGCGCCGCGACGAGGACGAATGGCGGAAGCTCAGCAATACCCACGTCGGGCAATGGCCGTCGCTCGAATACCAGGAGTCCGGGCGCGACCGGCCCTGGTGGCAGATCGCCAGCGGGCCGCTGCCGGGCAAGCTCGCGGCGCTTTTTCCATTCTCCTCAGCTGCGTGGAGCGAGTGGCGGGCGCGCCCCGCCCGGGACCTGAGCGGCGCCTGGGTCGTCGTCGGCCGCGTGCCCGGCGGAAGGGACTTTTATGGGACGGCGCGCGTCGACCGCACGCCCGGGGGCGATTATAAGGCGCATTACCGCTTGACCGATGTCGCCGGTTTCGGATTCACCGGCGATTCCAAGGCCATCGTATATACGGGCTACGAATGGCGCGGCAGCGCCGAGGTGGGCGACCGTTCGCTGCGCGAGGTGTATGCGGTTTCCGAGGACGGCAACCGCATCACGGGGCGATGGTTCGATGCCGATCATGCCGAGGACGGCGGCGAATGGACCGCCATCCGCGACACCGGCCCGGCGGAAGTGTTGGCCGTATTCCCGCAATCGCTACGCGCCGGATCCACGGCCAGCGTGACCATCGTGGGCAACGGCCTCGGAGCGGCCGCCACCGCGGTATCGTTCGGCGACGGTACCCGCGCCACTCATGTGCAACGCGAGGCCCACAGTGTTCGCGCCTTGGTGAGCGTAGCGGCCGATGCGGCGCCGGGCATGCGGAAAGTCTCGGCCGGCGGCGCCGCGGGCAAACTCGCGATATACGACCACATCGATAAGATCGACGTGGTGCCCGGCTATGCCATCGCACGCCTCGGCGGCGGGCGGATCGCGCCCGTGACCGCGCAGTTCGAAGCCATCGCCTCCACGCAGCTGCCGGGCGGCGAGTGGCTCAACCTTGGACCCGTCACCGCGGAATGGACTTCACTGCCTTTCAATGACGAGGCCAAGCGGACCGAAGATGAAAAATACGCGGGGCATTTCGACATGCGCGGCCGCTTCCTGCCGGGCGCGGCGGGTCCGAATCCGGCGCGCGAATTCTCGGGCGACAATGTCGGCAACCTCACGGTGCTTGCACATGTCGAGGGCGGCACCCGACCCGTCGAGGGCCGCGGCCACCTCGTGGTGACCGTGCAGCGCTGGAACACTCCACCGATTTATTGAGGGGTTTATTGAAGGCCCATGCAAACCACCACCGAACGGCTCGAATGGAATTCCTGGAACGGACATCTGGTTCGCACGGATGCGGACGCCTACCTGCTGCATGTGCCGACGACCGCGGTGTTCGGCATCGATGCGCTCGGACTTTCGGTCATCGAGCACTGCAGGGAGGACGGCGGCCGCAGCGTCGATGAGCTGGTCGGCCTGCTCGCCGACCGCTATCCACCCGGCCGGGTGCGCTCCTTTGCCGCCGAGCTGCGCAAGCTCGAAATGCTGCAGCCCTCGGGCAGCTTGAAGCCCATCAATCCCAAGAGCGTCAAGGTGAGCTCCTATCCGCTCAGCACCTTGGTGCTGAATGTGAATACCGGCTGCAATCTTTCCTGCACCTACTGCTACAAGGAGGATCTCGCCAAACCGGCCGACGGCCGCAAGATGGATTTCGTGACGGCGGCCCGCAGCGTCGATCTGCTGCTCGAGGCGGGCGCCGGGCGCGAACGCGTCAACATCGTGTTCTTCGGCGGCGAACCGCTCAGCAATGTCGCGCTGATCAGGCAGGTCGTGGGCTACGCCGAAGCGGCGGCGCAGCGCGCGGGGCGGCAGATGGATTTTTCCATGACCACCAATGCGACGCTGCTGTCGCCGGCGCTGATCGACTACTTCGACGCGCACCGCTTCGGCATCTCGGTCTCCATCGACGGTCCGAAGGACATCCACGACCGTCACCGCAAGAGCGTCGGCGGGCGCGGCACCTACGAGGTGGTGGCGCGCAAGGTGCGCGTGCTGCTCGAGCGCTATCGTTCGCGGCCAGTGGGCGCGCGCGTGACGCTGGGCGGCGGCACCACGGAAGTCGAGGAGATTCACGCGCATTTGCGCGGCGAGATCGGCTTCCACGAGGTGGGCTATGCGCCCGTGACGGCCGCCGCGGAGGCGGGTCATGCGCTGTCCGACGCGGAACTCGCGCAAGTGCATCGCGCGTTCGAGCGCCTGGGCGAGGACTACCGGCGAGCGGCGCTGCGCGGCGAGAACAATGGCTTTTCCAACATGCACCAGCTCATGACCGATTTGCACGAGGGGCGGCGCAAATCCCTTCCCTGCGGCGCGGGCGTCGGGCTGCTGGCGGTCGACGGTGATGGCGGCCTCAATCTCTGCCATCGCTTCACGGGCTCGGATCTGCCGACATTCGGCAACGTGGCTTCCGGGATCGACGGCGGGCGCTTGAGCGCCTTCATCGACAAGGCTATCGATCGCGAAGGCACTCACTGTGAAACCTGCCGGATCCGCAATCTTTGCGCCGGCGGCTGCTATCACGAATCGTATTCGCGATTCGGCGATGCGCATCATCGCACCTACCACTACTGCAATCTGCTGCGCAGCTGGGTGGACTTCGGCGTGCGCGTATACGCCGATATCCAGCGCCATAACCCCGCCTTTTTTACCCGACACCTCGAACCGAGGAGCGCCCGTACATGAGCGAATTGAAACCCACCAATCACAAGGCGGAACTGCTGCTCGATGCGGTCGCCGAAGGCCATGTTGCAGAGGTGCTGGCCATGGAGACGGTCGCGGGTTGCGCGACGACCTTCGACCCGGGCTGGGAGGTCGATCCCTTCGGCGGCGTCGCGTCATTGTGCCAGCCGATGGAAGCGGATCTGTACGGCTGTTCCGATCCGTGCTGGTGGCCGGCGCAGGTGCCGGACACCATGAGCACCTATCCCGGCTGGGATGCGGGCAAGCCGTCGGCTCCGGGCGACTGGCGCAATCTCGATTCCGTATTTCCAAAAAAATAGCAGGAGAGTCAGGATGTCACTGGTACGGTCACTCGGTGCCTGGACGGCTGGTGCTGCATTCGCGTCATCGCTCGGCATGGCCTTGGCGGCATGCGCCGCCGCGCGCGCGGCAGCGCCCGCAGCCGATCTGCTGGTCACCGGCGCGAAGCCGGACCGGCTGTTCGTCATCGACGCGGCGACGCGGTCCGTGCGCACCGAGCACCGTGTGGCCGGCGCCAATGGACAGATTTTCACCATCGTCATGTCGCCCGATCAGCGCACTGCCTATATGCTCGTCGACCGGATGGAGCGGATCGTGGGCGTGGATTTGGCCAGCGGGCGAGAGGTGTTTCGCGCCGATCTGTCCAGCCCCAACGAGCGCGTCAAGGACTTCTTTGCGATGGCGGTCACGCCCGATGGCAAGGAACTGGTGGTGTACGAGATGCCGACCCTGCTCCACCCAGGCGAATACATCGTCGAGGAGCCGCGCTTCGCGGTGTTCCGCACCGACGCGGGCGCAGACGCGAAGCCGGTGCGCAGCTACCCGGCGCCGCGCCGCATTCACATGATACTGACGCGTCCGAATGGCCGAAGCTTCTACGCCATGGGCTTCGACCTCTACGAATTCGACCTCAAAACAGGCAAGCTGCTGGGCACGCGCGGCATTCAGAAGTGGGCGCTCGCGGATCATTCGCAGCCCGACATGCTGGCATTCTGGCCCGTGACCGAGCCGACGGGAGTCTTTACGAGCCCGGTCTACTCGGAAATCAAAGAAGGCGGGCGCAGCACCCCCATGACGGCATTGATGTCGCTGAACTTGAAATCCGGCGATCTCGCCTACGCGGACTTCGAGCCGCTGTCGGCGCTGATATTCTCGACCGTGCTGAGCCCGGACGGCAGGCATGCATACGGCGTGTATTCGACGCTGTCGAGCATCGACGTCGAAGCTCACCGGCTCGCGAAGCGGGTGCCGCTGGATCACACCTTCTACGCCGTGAATGTGTCCTCGGACGGGCGCGAGATATACATCGGCGGAGCGAACTGCGACGTAGGGTTTTACGATGCCATGAGCCTCGAGAAAAAGGCGATCTTGAAGCTGCCCGGCTGCACCGACCAGACGCTGTCGACGCTGCGTGTCATCCACGACAAATAAGGCCTGCGGCATCAGGCAGCTGCTGTGGCCGCATTTGAAGCCGCAGTTCGGCACACTCAGCCTGGCGCTGCTGGTGGGGTTGCTGATCGCCGCCTTGTCGGCGGCGCAGCCCCTGCTCACGAGGATCGTCATCGATCAGGGTCTCATCGGCCGCCAATTTCCGCGGCTGGTGGGCGCCTGCCTCGGGATGCTGGGGATCGGAGCTGCCGGATTCCTGGCAGGCGGCGTGCACCGCGTGATTTATGTGCGCGCCTCGGGACAGGCGCTATTCTCGCTGCGTGGGGCGGTGTATGCGCACTTGCTCAGCGTCTCGCCGCGGCGCCTGGCGCGTGTTCCGGTCGGCGACATGGTCAGCCGCCTGGATGGCGACATCGCCGAGGTGCAACGCTTCGGCACCGATGCGGCGGCATCGTTCGTCAGCAGTGTGCTGACGCTGGTCACCGTGGGCGCGGTCATGCTGGGGCTGTCGTGGCGCTTGACCCTGCTGGTCGTCGCGCTGCTGCCGCTGCAACTGCTGGTGCGTCAATACGCGCGGCCTCGCATCGAAGCGAGCACACGCGAACTGCGTCAGGCGGCGAGCCGCTTGAGCGGGTTCTTGGTCGAGACGCTGTCCGGCGCCCGCCATGTGCAGGCGGCGGCGGCAGAGGAGTTGGAGGGACACCGGCTCGACGCCCTCGGCGACTTCTACCTTGGGCGCGTGCTGCGCCAGCAACTGGTCACCTACGCGACGGGTTCATTCGCGGGATTCTTGGGTCATATCGCGACGGCCGCAACCTTCGTGTTGGGCGGCTGGTACGTGCTGCAGGGGCGCTTGAGCGTTGGTACCCTGGTTGCATTCGTGGCCTATCTGGGACGCAGCTCCGGATCGGCGGCTTCCATCGCTGCGCTGTACACCGGTTACCAGCGCGCTCGAGTGAGCCTGGAGCGGGTCCAGGAATTGCTCGACTTGCCGCGCGTGCCCGAGTCGCCTGCGGCGGTCGCGGTGCCCGGCGGCGCGCGCGGAGCGCTGCGCTTCGAATCCGTCAGCGTAGGCGCGAATGTCGATGGCAGGCCGGTGCTCGATTCGGTCACGGTGGATATACCGGCGGGCAGCAAGGTGGTGTTGAGCGGTGCGTCCGGGGCGGGCAAGTCGACTCTGGCCGATCTGCTGCGCCGCTTCGTCGATCCGGACTCCGGACGGATTCTGCTGGACGGGCGGCCCCTCGACGAATTCAAACTCGCGGATCTGCGCCGGCGCATCGTGGTCGTCGAGCACTCACCCGTGTTGTTTCGCGGATCCATCCTCGACAATCTGCGCTACGGGCACCCGGATGTCGATGAAGCTGCCGCGATCGACGCCGCCCATGAGGCCTTGGTCGATGAGTTCGTCAGCGGCCTGCCGCAGGGTTATGCAACGCAGGTGGGTGAGGGGGGCGCCGGACTATCCACGGGGCAGCGGCAGAGAATCGCGATTGCGCGGGCCGCGCTCGCGCAACCGCTGATCGTGATACTGGATGAGGCAACGAGCGGCCTCGACGTGGACGCCGCGCGCGCCGTGCATCGCTCGCTGGACGCGGCCTTTGCGGAGCGGACCCGACTCGTGATCACGCACCGGGCGGGCGACGTCGAGGGGTCGGATGTCTGCTGGCAGATCGAAGCCGGCAGACTTCGCCCGGCTCGGCTGGTGGGTTGAATGAATCTTTTGCAGTTGGGGCGGCAATGAGCTGGCGCGTCGCGCTCATCGACAGCTGCGGCGAGTGGCCCGGTGCAATCGATGCCGCGGCGTTTGCCGCAGACGCCGCAACGCCGGCGGGCGCGCCTCCGCAAGTCGAATGCCGGCCGACGGTGGCGGATCCCAGCGGCCATGGCTCGCGCATCGCACGATTGTTCACGGGCAGCACCGCCGCGTTCGAATTGCTGCTGGGGCAGGTGTTCTTGGACAATGCGCCCACGACGGGTGCGGTGATCGCGGCCGCCATCGATTGGGCGGTCGGCGGCCGCGCCGATCTGATTCACATGAGCTTGGGACTCGAGGCCGATCGCGCGGTGCTCGCCGCCTCGGTCCGCCGCGCCATCGATTCCAGGTGCATCGTCGTAGCGTCCACGCCGGCGCGCGGGAAGGTCGTTTATCCTGCGGCGTATGCAGGGGTGATTCGCGCCACGGGTGATGCACGCTGCGCGCCCGGCGAATTGTCCTGCCTCGGGCCATTGATGTTCGGCGGCTGTCCGCGGTTCGCGCAGAATGTACCCGCGGATTCCGGGGCCGGCGTGGCGGTTGGCGGCGCCAGCGCCGGTGCCGCCTGGGTCACCCGGAATATCTTGAGCGCGCCGAAACAGGGGACTGCAGGGGCCGTGGCCGCGGCACTGACCGCAGCAGCGCGCTACCTCGGGCCGGAGCGCAGAGGGGCCGTGCCCGCGGGCCGCAGCCAGGCAGGCGCCCAAATTTAGAGGTCCGAAAATGGCGAGTATTCGCCGCGTACATTGGCTATTCTGCAGCCATGGAACTCGACTCCGATGCTTGTTTTCGCGCGGTCCGCGCCCGGGATCACCGCTTTGACGGCCGATTTTTCGTAGCCATCACGTCGACCGGCGTCTATTGCCGGCCCATTTGCCCGGCGCGGCCGGCGAAACGCGAGAACATGAGATTTTTTTCCAGCGCCGCGGCGGCCGAAGGCAGAGGCTTCAGACCTTGCCTGCGCTGCCGGCCGGAACGCGCGCCCGGTCTTGCGCCGGTGGATGCGTTCAGCCGATTGGTGGGGGCCGTCATGGCCGGCATCGAAGAGCACGCGCTGTCGAGTACGGGCGTCGGCGATCTGGCGGCGTCTTTGGGAGTCAGCGATCGCCATCTGCGCCGGGTGACCGAAGCCGAACTCGGCGTATCGCCCATCGAGCTCGCGCAGACGCAGCGGTTGCTGATGGCAAAGCGCCTGCTCAGCGAAACGCGGTTGAGTCAAACGGAAATAGCGTTCGCCAGCGGCTTCGGCAGTGTGCGGCGCTTCAACGCCTTGTTCAAATCACGCTATCAGCTGAGCCCGCGCGCGCTGCGCGGCACTGCGAATGCCGCAGGCAGTTTGCACTGCCAGCTGGAATTCCGGCCGCCGTTCGCATGGCGCAGACTGCTGGAATATCTTCGCCTGCGCGCCATCCCCGGTGTGGAATGGGTGGACGAAACGCATTATCGGCGTACGGTGGCCATCGGCGACGCTTGGGGCTGGATTGCCGTTTCGCTGGGTAAGAATGCCAACGCCTTGGACGTGGAGATTTCGCCATCGCTGGCACCGGTCATCGGAACGGTGATCGTGCGCGTGAAGCGGCTCTTTGATCTGGGAGCGGTTCCCGATGCGGTGAGCACGTTGTTGCGGAAGGATCCGATGCTCGCGGCTGTCGTGCGCCGCATCCCCGGCTTGCGCGTCGCAGGGGCGTTCGACGGCTTCGAACTGGCGGTGCGCGCGATTCTCGGGCAACAAATATCCGTGAAAGGTGCGACGACGCTCGCGGGACGATGGGCGCATGCCTTCGGTGTACCGGTCGCGACTCCTTATCCCGCGCTCAACCGCCTGACGCCCAGCGCGCAGCGCATGGCTGCGATTTCGACGAACGCCATCGCCGCGCTGGGTGTGGTGGGCGCCCGGGCGCGATGCCTGTCCCTGCTCGCGCCGGCGATTCTCGAACGAAAGGTCAAATTGACGTTTGCCGCGAATGTCGAAGAGCAGGTCGAGGCCTTGATGAGCCTGCCGGGCATCGGCCCCTGGACGGCGCAATACATCGCCATGCGGGCATTGCATTGGCCCGATGCCTTCCCCAGCGGTGATCTGATGCTGTTGAGAGCCGCGAACCTTGGGCAAAGGCAGCTACAAGCACGCGCGCAGGCCTGGCGTCCATGGCGGGCGTACGCAACACACTATCTTTGGCAGTCATTGGGAGCCCATCCATGAATACCTTTTGCCATGTCGACAGTCCGATCGGCCGGCT
>Ga0070696_100002362_pt1 | contig 12475 bp, 8 predicted proteins | sample KBSK1253metaG_FD_65474 | JGI IMG/M metagenome (GOLD analysis project Ga0070696, IMG submission 65474) | Corn, switchgrass and miscanthus rhizosphere microbial communities from Kellogg Biological Station, Michigan, USA - KBS K1-25-3 metaG | ecosystem: Host-associated > Plants > Roots >... | reverse complement strand
GGCACCAGCGACAGGATGTCAATGGTCCGGGCGCCCTCGATTCCGTACCATCGGCCGGCGCCGCCGCGCGATACGATCACGAACCTGCGGCCGTCCACTTGCCAGCGCGAATGAAACCAGCGCACGAACGGAATCCAGTACAGCAGCTCGAATCCCACCTCGCCCGTCCACGGACCCGCGATGATTGGACCGCTGCCTTTGGCGGTGGCGTCGAGCGCCTTGTACAGCTTCGCCTCGTAGTCGCGCCTGAGCGACCGGTGCAGCGAGCGAACCGCGTGCAGCGTTTCCAGTGAATCCTTCGACGCCTGCTGCGCCACCTGCCGGGCGAGCGCGTCAACGCGGGCCTCGAGCGCCAGCGCGGATTCGCGCTGGCTGTCGGCGACACTGCGCACTGCGCGCTCGAGGCTGAGCGCATCGCCGGACCCGGCGAGCCACCGGCGCAGCCGATCGATCACGCACGCACCTCGGCGCGATGGCCAGCGAGCGCGCGCCGCGAGGCCACGGCGATGCGCACCGCCAGCGCGGCGGCGTGCGACCACGCCGGCTGGCGGCGGGCGTGCTTCGAGATGCGCGCGGCCCCCTCGATCTCCTGCACCACGACGGGCGCTACGGGCCGATCAATCCCGCGGGGACGCACGAACAGCTCGACGAACGCGCGGCACCGCTGCTGATGGCGAGCACCGCCGTGCAGCGTCTCGCTCAACTGCGAGAGATGCGCCTCGAGTCCGTCGCTCTCGTACAACAAACCGCCATTCGACGCGCGCAGGTAATGAAAGTGCAGCGTCTGCTCCTGACCGCCGGTGAATTCGCCGCCGGTCAGGATGGTGTGCACCGGCTTGCCCAGGATGCCCGCCTCGATCATCGCGCTGGTGTTGAGGCCGACGACCGCCTGCGCGTGAAACAACGAATCGTAAAGTCCCTGGTCGGCGTTCATCGTCTCCGCGCCCGTCCATTGCGCGACATGCGCGAATCCGCCCAGTTCGGCGCAGCGCCACTGTGTGAGATGCGCGGGATGCGGGCGGATCAGGATGCCGGCGGTGCGGAGTGTCACGTCATTGCTTCCGCGGATCGCTGCAATCCACCGGCGGACGAAATCGACCTCGCGCGGTGCGACGAACTCCGAGGAACAGAGATACAGCAGCAGCGGCCGCGCCGGATCGAGACTCAGATCGCGGCAGAACTCGTCGCGCGAGCGCGCGGGCCGCATGCGGAAGAAGTCGTCGAATCGCGCCGCTCCCGTGACGACCACACGTGCTGCGTCCACGCCGTGCAGGTCCACGGCCTCCTGCTTCTGCCGCTCGTTCCACACCAGCACGCGATCGGGCTCGACGCGGATGAGGCCGCGGTTCGTCAGATTGTCCCAACTGAACGGCGCGAAGATCACGGGCACGCCGAGGCGATGCGCACTCTTGACCACATCCGTCTGATAGGAGCCGTAATCGACGAGCGGCGTGACCAGAATCACGTCCGGCCTCTCGTAGCGCACGAACAGATCGACGAACGGGTCGGTCGGAATGACCTGCTCCGCCAGCGCGAGCCCGCGCGCGAGCAGCCGCCAGTGGCGGCGCACCCATGGATGCGTGTCCACGTAGCCGCGCCACGCCGCCGGCGCTTGCGCGGCGGCGCGGAGCCGCAGCTTGTCCGCATGCGCGTACCGGCCGTCGAAAAACCGGAGGTAGTCGCGCGCGGTCCGCAGCGCGGGTGCGACGTGCTGCCAGCGGTCGACCCGGCGCACGGGGCAGGCGGTGACTTCGATTCGTCCGGGCGCGCCGCGCTCGATCAACGAGCGGTTGACGAACACGAGCGTCTTCGGCAGCCACAGCGGGCGGTTGCGCTGGCGCGCGGCCGCAAGCACCACGGAGTGGCCTCGCTCCGCCAGGCTCTGCAGGACACCCTCAAAATGCCGCGTCTTCGAGACGTTGTGAATGAAAAATAGAATGCGCACGCGTCAACTGCCGGATCGCACGAAGGTCAAGTCGGTGCTGCCGTGCGTGCTCGTATTCGCCAGCACCAGGCCGCAGGCCCTCATCGTCTCGATGATCCGCCTTCCTGTCGCGGACGACTCTTTTGCCTCGATGTGCAGCTCCCGGACGTCGTTCCGGCGCAGAGTCCGCGCTCCGCCGGCAAGGATCGCAGTCGTCAGACCGGGCACGTCCACCTTGATGTAATTCGGACAGGGGACCCCGTACTCTTCGACGAGTTGATCCATCGACAGCAGGAACGCCGACTGTTGAAAGGCGTACGGCTGCTTCTTGCCAAGGAAGCTGAACGATTGCGCCACAGCAAACTGCGACACTTCGAGCTGGGCGACGGCACGTGCGTCGCCGAGGCCCGCGAGCAGGCACTGCACGCGCCGATCGAAATGGTTCACCTCGCAATTGGCCGTCAGGAGAAAGTAGTTGACGGCTGCCGGCTCGAACGCCACGACGTTGGTATCGCCGCGCTGCGCCGCATACAGCGTGTAGACTCCGACATTGGCGCCGACATCCCAGAAGACGCTGCCCGGACGAAAACAATCAATCCACTCGATTGTGGCCGGCTGTTTCGTCAGCATCTTCATCCCTCGGGCGCCGCCCAATCGGCCGAGGGTGACGAACGACAGTGGACCGCGGGACGTTTCGATCGAGACGGTGTGCTCCATGAGGACCTGGGCGAGGTGCCCCTGCACGCGCGCCCGCACCGTTTCAGGAAGACGGTGCAAGCGGTAGAGGAGCAGCTTGAACTGCCGTCGGATATACACCTCTTCCGACTCGTCTTGCGCGTCCTCAGGAGGGATGATTGGGTCCGCCACGGCCTATCCTTCCGTCCGCGCATGTCACCGCGCGACGACGAGTTGAATATCCTACTCGGATTGTGGCGCGCGCACGGCGGGGTCGATCGCCGCCGGCGATCGCCGCCCGCGGCTCCGACGGGGACCAAAGTGGCATTCCCACCAGCACCGCGTCACAGTGCCGGCGGCGATGGCGGGAGTCGACGTGAACGCGTGCGCTCCGCTATCGAGAAATGCAATAGCCGTATTGCTGCGAAATGGGATCGCCCGGGTGGTGCCGGTGTCGCTTGCATCTCGATCGTCATCATCGGGACGCGCCAGCGGCAGAACCGTCGTGACGTGGATTCCACCCCCGGCGCGTTCCTGGGCTCTCGTGGATCCAGGGGGCCGCCTGACGAGCCGCGCTGACACCAGCCTCAAGGCGCACTCGGAGTCGAGCCACGGTTGAAAACGGACCACAAGCGCCGGCGCCAGCACGCGTTCGACCACTTCGAGAAGGAATTTCCACGCGATCACCGAGTACGTCGGCGCAAGCGATGGCGGCAGCCGGACCGCCTCCCACTCCATGCGGCTCTGGTCAAAGAAGATCGGCGGGGGAATTGCCTCTATCGCAGCCGTGTACACGTCATCCGGCAGCACCTCCGCGATGATCAGATACGGAACGGGGCCGTCTACGCGCTCGGCGCGTGCGACAGCGGCGCCTATATGAGCCGCGGCTCGATCCGCGTCGAGCACACGCTCGAGCGCGTCGAGACGATGGGCCGCGTCGGCATCTTCTCGGCGAATGGCGGCGAGTTGCTCGATTTGTCTGTGCACGATCTCGAGCTGAGCGGCCACGCGGTCAACCCTCGAGCGCAGCGCAGTCATGGCGCGGCCAAGGTCGTCGATCGCGGCCTGCAGTGCTTCGGGACGCTCCGCTGATGCCGCTGGCGCGCGGCCGATCACTTGCAAGAGGCGCGACAATCCGTTCACTGCGCCACCACGCGCGACATCACTTCGGCGAGGAACCTGCGAAGATCATCCAGCGGGACGTCGTCGGCGCCGAGGAACGAGTGACACGGCTGCCCGAAGGCGGCCGCGACGTGCGTGTAAAACCGCGGAGAGTCGCCGAGCGCCGCAAGCTCGCCGGCACGTGCGTGATGTTCGCTCGCCCACAACGAGCGCGCCCCCCCCGAGTCGGCATGCCATCGCACCAGGCTGTCGGTGAGCAGCACGGCGACGTGCGTCCCCGGCGGGGAAAAGAAGATATGAGCGAGACCGGCGCCGTTGAGACCGGCGACGATCGAGGCTTCGCCGAATATCCGTACGAGATCGGCGAGGGTATGGGAGGTCGGACAGACGATCTCGAACCCGTGGCTGGCGAAGAGCGCCTCGATCGCGGGCTCGTTGACCGCCCAGCGGCGCTTCGACCTGGCGTCACGTCGCGACACGTAGATGCGCCGCGATCCGGGACGGATGTCTCCGGCGACACGACGCCTCATCGCCAGCAGCGGCGACAACGGCCGTCCACCTCCCATCCGCCCGTCGCTCTCGAAGATCAGCAGCCGTTTGGCGCACACCGCGCCGCCGTCCCATTCGGTCATCTGGGCAGGCGCGACGCCCGCCAATTCCAGCGTGGTACGCTGCATGTCGTTCAGCGGACATGGCAGCAGCATTCGCGCGCCGGGCGCAACAGTCGCCAGCGCCGCTGCCTGTGGGAGGCAATCGAGCAGCCAGTGCGCGAAGTTGCGCAGCTTTCTCGGCGCCACGGCGTGCGCAAACCGCGGCACCGCGACATCGCCGAGCGGCCGCGGCCCGCCACGCTCGCCACGGAGCGCCACATGCAGCGTAGACAACGCGTCCTTCGACACCGATGCATCCGGAATGTCGAGAATGGTTGCAGGGTTTCCTCGTAAACAGTCGTCGATCGAGCTGGCCTCGCGAGCGAGCAACCGTCCCCACAGCGCGCGGACGTCGGCCGCGCCGGTGACACAGCACGTGACGCCGCGCGATGCGGCAAACGGCCGTTCGACAGCCTCGCCGGGGCGGAGGCGCCTGATGCGAAGACGCTCGGCCGCGGTGCCGTCGAGGACGACCGAGTCGCTCAGCAGCCGAGCGCCGCCGACGCGCGCCAGATCCGCCCGGTCCGCGAGCGCACGACGGTCGGCGTCGAGGAGAGTGTCCGTATGCCCGCGCAGGACCGCGATGTCGGTCTCGACAGCCGTGATGTGGTCGGCAGCCTCACGCGCATCGCCTCGAACCTCCGCGATCGCCTCGGCAAGACGTGCAGTATCAACGACGGCCTGACGTGTCTCCGGCTCGCTCACGGCTTTTCCATTGTATCTATGCGCTTGCAGGACGCGAGGGCCGGGCGCCGCGAGTGCGTCCGCCGTAGTACGATCGCCGCCCGAACTCGGTCCAGCCGATGAGGATTCTGTTTTTCGTTCATACGCTCGGACGAACCCGGCATTTCAGGAGCGTGATCGGTCGCCTCGTCGAGCGCGGGCATACCGTGATCCTTGCCGCTGCCCGCCAGCAGCAGTTGCAGAGGCCGAAGGCCGGGTTCTACGGTCATCCGAACATCGAGCTCGCCGCGTGCCCGATGGAACGGGAGGACAAGTGGGCGGCCATCGTGGGCCCCTTCCGGCGGACGCGCGACTACCTGCGCTTTTTCGACCCGCGCTTCGCCCATGCCTCCAAGTTGTCCACGCGTGCCGCTGAGCATGCGCCAGCCGGGTGGAACCGTGCAATCGCACGGCATCCGTGGCTGAAGCGCCACTGGCGGCTCGTCCAGCGCGGCCTCGCCTTGGCCGAAACGGTGGCCCCCTGCGATGCGGCCTTCCGCGGGTTCCTCGAGGAGTGCTCGCCCGATCTGGTGCTGGTAACGCCGCTCGTCGACTTCGGCTCCTACCAGACCGATTACGTGAAGTGCGCGCATCAACTGGGCGTCCCGGTGCTCTACCTTCCCTTCAGCTGGGACAATCTGACGAGTCGCGGCATGATCCACGCTGCGCCCGATTGCGCGCTGGTGTGGAACAAACTGCAGCAGGACGAAGCGGTCACGCTGCACGGCGTCCCCGCGTCGCGAATCGTCGTCACGGGAGCGCCGCGCTTCGACGAATTTTTTGCCATGACGCCGGACAGGTCGCGCGAAGCGTTCTGCGCCGCTCTCGGCTTCAATTCCCAACGGCCGATGCTGCTCTATGTGTGTTCCGCCAAATTCATCGGGCCGCCGGAAGTGGACTTCGTGCGGCAGTGGATTGCCGCGCTGCGTGCCGCGCCGGCAAGCAGCTGGGTGCGCGACGCGAACGTCCTGGTGCGCCCGCACCCGGCGAACCTGACCGACTGGAAATCCGCGAACCTGTCCGACCTCCCCTCGGTCGCCGTCTGGTCAACGCGGAGCATCTTGAATGCCGACCAGGGACTGTACGATTCGCTGTACCACTCCACGGCGGTCGTGGGCCTCAACACGAGCGCGATGATCGAAGCGGCGATTGTCGGCAGGCCGGTGTACACGATCGTGGCGCCCGAATTCGCCGGCGGGCAGGGTGGCACGCTGCATTTCTGGTATCTGCTCGTCGACAACGGTGGGGTCGTGTTCAGGAGCGACACCTTCGAGGAACATCTGCGCCAACTCGCTGAGGCGCCGGCTCACGAAGCGGAGACGAGGGAGCGCTGCCGGCGGTTTCTCGAGAGCTTCATCCGTCCGCGCGGCCTCGACGTTCCTGCCGGGCACGTCATGGTCGAGGAGATCGAACGTGCGGCGTCGATGGGCAAACGGCCGCGCGCCGCGCGGTTCTGGCATCATCCGCTGCGCTGGGGGCTCGACGCTGCGGTGCGCGCGGGTTTCGACCCGAGCCTGGACGCGTCATGACCGCGGGCTCAGCGTCGCAGCACCGCCGTTCACGGTTGTGGGCGGCGATGTGGATGGCGAGCGCCGTTGTCCTGTTCGGCGCCGCGCTGCTCCTCGGCGGGCACCAGTCCTGGCTCGTCGAGCGCTCCGTGCTCGTCCACGTGCGCTGGCGCGACGGCCTCTCCGCGCGCGACCAGCAGGCCCGCGAGGCACAGTTCGAGCTGCGCCGGCTGAAGATGGTCGGCCCCGCGACGTGGCAATACGAGCTCACTGACCTGTCGCGGTCCAATATCGAGACGCTGGTGCGGAACCCCGATGTGGCGGACACGCACCACATCGACCGTGCGCGCTTCACGGTCGCGTCCGACGCGCCCGTGATCAGCCGGCGCCCGGGCCCCCTCGGCAGGCTGGCGCCCGGCGCCGCCGTCTGGCTCGATCAGCGGGGCGTGGCGGCGCTGCGCGCGCTTGCGCTCGCGAGCATCGCGTTGGCCGCCATCTCCTACGCCTTCGCCGGCCTGCCGGCACGAATCGCCGCGTGGTTGACACGCGGTGTGCCGGTCCTCTCGCTCGACGGTCTCGTCGTCTTTCGCCTCGCGCTCGGTGTCGGCGTCACATGGTTCGTCGCGGCCCACGCCTCCCAGCCGATGCCACTGGCGGCGCAGCGTACGGACGTGCCGCTGGCAGACTTCGGCTTCGTGCACGCGCTCGCGAACGAAGGCGGACGCGCCTGGCTCGTCGAGCGGATCGCGATCGCCGCGTTGGTGCTGTTCACCGCCGGCTTCTGGGCGCGCCAGATGCTGGCGATCGCGGTCAGCGCACTGGCGCTCTGGATGCTCGTGCTCGCGCTCCGCTCCGGCGGGCACGCGTTCGGTGTGCTGCTGGCGCCGCTGGCGGCGATGCTCACGGTACCGTGGAACGATGCGCCGCCGCTCTTCGCGCGATCGAGGACACCGCGTCCCCCGAGTGCGCGCTACGGGTTCGCGCCATGGGTGCTGTGCCTCGCGCTCGGCGTCGCCTTCGCCGCGGCGGCCACGTCCAAGCTGCGCGAAGGGCCGGATTGGATTCTCGACGGCTCGGTCAAGTACGCGTTCGTGGCGGATGCTGCCGCCGCGCATGTGAACTGGGGACTTCGCATCGCCACGCACCCGGCACTGGCGGTGCTGCTCTCCGCCGGCGCCGTGCTGACCGAAGCGCTGGTGATTGTCGCCGCGTTCACGCGACGTGCCCGCCTGCGCCTCGCGCTCGGCATCGCCGCCGCGGTGTTGTTGTCGGGGTTCGTGCTCCTGCAGGGCGTGTTCTGGCCCGCCTGGTGGCTGCTGCTCCTCGGCTTCGTGCCGTGGGACCGGGTCGTGCGGCGCTCGACGATCGCCGCCGCGTCTCCCGCGCGCCCGCTCACGTGGCCACAGACCGCCGCCGTGCTGGCGTTGATCGGGCAGCAGATCGTCGTCACCGCCGCGGCCATCGAGATCGAGCCGTTCGCCTCCCGCTATGACATGTACTCGACCACGCACGCCTCGCCCGAGGCGTTCGACGAGGCGAATCCGGAGGTGCATCGGCGGGTGATCGCGATTGACCGCGATGGCACGACGATGGACATCACCGAGTGCGCCGGGGATCGAAACCGTGCGGTTGAACAGGCGTTGGAGGCGCCGACGGTGGGCGGCGACTGGACCAGCTTCGCCGACCTGCGGGCGTGCGCGGGAACCACAGCGCCGGCGCGCTACGAGCTGCTCGAGGATCGCCGGGCGTTCGACTGGACGGCGGGCCGCTTCTACTGGCAGTACCGTGACCGCATCGTCGCCAGCGCCGCCGCGCCAGATTAGGCGACAGCAGCTTGACATGATCTGCCGTCATTACCGTCCGTATCTCGAACGCGAACATGGAATCCGGTTCGCGCCCGCGGAGGTGGCGCGCCGGTTCTCCATCGCAGGCGACACGCAGGCGCGCCGCACACGACGGAGTTCGGGTTTCACGGCCGCCGCGTGAAGTTCACCACACACAGGTAGCGCGCGTGACCTCTCTCAACGAGCAGCCGATATCGCGGAGGACGGCCCCACCGGTCCGCTCGAAGATCGCACGCGTCCTGGTTCGCCTCGGCGCGTCGTTCCTCGTCGTCGCGGGGATCGCCTGGGGGGCTGTGTCGCTCGCGTGGCCGGCTGTCCCCGTTCAGGTCCACGTGCGCTGGCAGCCGGGCGTCACCGACTCGGAGCGGATTGCGCTCGAACAGCGCTTCCGGCTCACCAACGGCATGCCGACCGAAGGCGCCACCTGGGAGTACCAGCTCGCCGATTCGTCGACGGCCAATATCAGAACGCTCGTGCAGGATGCGCGCGTGGCGGACACCGCACATCTGAACCGGCGTCAGTACCGGCCGGAGTTCGCGCAGGATCGGGTTCGGCGCAACCTCGTGTATTCGATCGTCATCGGGGGCGTGGGGTCGCTCGCCTGGCTGGTCGTTGGCGCGAGTGTCCGCCGCCGCATGCCGTCGCCGCTCTCTCTCTGGTCGGACGTCGCGGGGGCGGTGCGAACGCCACGGAATACCGTTGAAGCCGGATCGGTGCCAGGCGTGGGCATCAATGCGAGCCGAGGCGCGACCGCTGCCGCGCTGCTCGCCGGCATCGTCGCGACCGTCGCGATGTCGTCGCTGGCCGGTGCGGCGCCTCTGTCGGCGGCTGGCGCGCTGGTGTCGCTCTACGCGTTCGGCTATCTCGTCGGATGTCTGCTCGTCGATCGCGTCGATCGGGAGTTCGGTCCGTCGGTGGCGGTGATCCGCACGGCGGCGGGGCTGCTGTTGTCGAGTGTGGCGTTTCTGCTGTCGCTCGTCCTGCGAATCCCCTGGTGGGCGGGTCCGGGCGTCCTGCTCGCCCTGACGCTGTACGTCAATGGCCGCCGTGCATTCGCGTGGCCGCATCTGCGCGTTCACGTCAGCTGGGACGCGCTCGCGGCAGGCATCGTCGCCGCTGTTCTGCTGTTACCGATCACGCTCAGCTACTTCTTCATGGCGCCGGGCACCTTTCCTCCAGTCTTCTACAACGTCGACACCCCCTCGGTGCTGGAGAAGGTGCACGTGCTGGTCGCAAAGGACTCTTACCCGCCGGAATCGTTGAGCAACCTCGGCGCGCTTCGTACCTACCACTACGGCACGCACGCGATGGCGGCGCTCCTCTCGCGGAGCTCCCGGCTGCTGCCGCATCAGTCGTTGTTCCTGATCGTGCTGCCGCTGCTGACGATTGGCGTACTGGCGGCGGCCGTCATGGCCGCCCGTTACATCGCCCCGAACCTTCCGCGCAGCATCACCGTTCCGCTGCTGCTCATCGCGACGCCGGCGCTCTCGACCTCACTGTGGGAGACGCTCGCGCCGCAGCTGTGGAATGCGGCGACAGCGCGCGGAATTTCCATCGACGCCTGGATCGGTGATGTCGGACTCTGGGGCATCCTGTCGAACGAGTCGAAGAACGTCGGCGGCGATCTCGTCGTGCTGGGTACGATTGCGGGTATTGCGGCCGCGCCCGTCCTCGGTTGGCGGCTGCCGGCTTTTCTGGCTGGCACCGCCATCCTCGTCAAGATACCCGCGGGCGTGGCGCTCATCGCCGGGCTGATGCTGGCCGAGGCGTGGCAGGTGATCAGGACCGGGCGTTTTCGGCCTTCCGCGATCGCGGTGCTTGCAGGGGCCGTCTTCGTGGCGACGGCAGCGGCGTTCTTCCTCATGTCGTTCGAGTCGGCTTTCCGCCTGCAACTGTTCCCGCTGTACCACCTGCGCGAGATCGCGGGCGCAGGCGCGCTCCTGCCCTGGGTGCTGGACATCGGATGGTTGCTGTTGCCGGCCCTGCTCGTCGTGCCGGCCGCAAGCCGTCATGACGACGATCGAACCAGCTTGTTTCTGCTGATGGGCATCGCCCCGATCGTCGTCGTCAACATGACGAACATGGAGCACGTCGCCGACACCGGAGGCGGCGCGGGCGACGACTGGCTGCAGATTCTTCACGCGACGCCCTTTCTGTTTCATGCCTGTGCACTCAGTCTGGTGAGCCGACGCTGGCTGCACATCGGGCGGTTCCGGCGTGCCGCCGTCCTGTTCGCGATGGCCCTCGCGGTGACGCCTGCGGCGGTGGCCGCCGCACGGTATTCGCAGCTGTTCCTTCGCGACCCGCAGAGCGGACACGAATTCGCCGACAATCGATCGCTGGCACAGGCGCTTGCCGTCATCCCCACACGGGGGTCTCTCATCGTCACGAACGATTTGCGTTATCCGGCGGATCACTTCGGGCGCGACGAACGGCAGATGCAGATCCCGGCCCTGTTCGGGCATCAGGCGTTTGCGGTCAACTACGCCTACGAGGTGGTGCCGTCCGCCCCGGAGCGTCGCGGGCTGCAGAAGCTGCTGCAGCAGCCCGAATGGAGCGCGGCCATCACGGATGCCGCGCGCGCGCACCGCTGGACGCATCTGCTGATTCGAAAGGATTACGCGCATCCAGCTCGGATTCCGCTGGAGCGGCTGTTCGAGAACGGCGATTACGTGGTGTATCGCTTCCCCTGAGGGGCGACGATGATCCGTTCGAACCGCTTCATCGCCGGCGCGCCTTCACCGCGGCACGCGTCTCACGCTCGACCTCGCGACGGCGGATGGTTTCGCGCTTGTCGTGCGCCTGCTTGCCGCGAGCGAGCGCGAGCAGCACCTTCACGCGTCCGTTCTTGAAGTACAGCTCCAGTGGGACGAGGGTCAGTCCCTTTTCGGCGGTACGGCCAATCAGCTTGCGGATCTCGTGCGCGTGCAGCAGCAGCTTGCGCTGGCGCATCTCGGCGTGGTCGGCGTAGCCGCGGTGACTGTACGAGCTGATGTGGACGTTCATCATCCAAATCTCGCCCCCGTCGGCGCGGGCATAGCTGTCGCGGAGGTTTACGCGCCCCTCACGAATCGCCTTCACCTCGGTGCCGAGCAGCGCGACGCCCGTTTCCCACGTTTCGAGAATGTGATAGTCGTGGCGCGCCTTGCGGTTTTCGGCGATGAGGCGGCGCGCGTCGGCGCGTGCGTCCTGTTCGGCGTTCATCTGTCGTTGCCGCGCGCAGCGGCACTAGCACCTAAGGATGATGGCACGGGCCTGCCCTGCACGATACTCTACCGCTCCCCATGTCAACCATCGAGTCGCGGGCGACAAGTGGCCGCCTTGGTGCGGCAGCCCTGACCGCCGGCGCCATCGCCTTCGCCTTCCGGCTCATTACCGTTCGCTCGCTCACCGACGATCACTACATGCACCTCGCATGGGCGCAGCAGCTGCTGCTCGGCCAGTGGCCCGGCCGCGACTTCGTCGATCCGGGCATGCCGTTGATGTATTCGCTCTCGGCGGTCGTGCAGTGGTTCGCGCCGGGCCCGTTCAGCGAAGCCCTGATCACCTGTGCGCTGCTGGCGATTGCGGCATCCGTCACGGTGATCGTGACCGCGGAGCTCACCGGGTCTGTCGCGGCGGGGACACTCGCCGCGCTCTTCGAGATTGCGATGACTCCGCGTCTCTACTCGTATCCGAAGATCCTCGTGCCGGTGATCGCGCTGCTGCTCATCGCGCGGCACGTGCGCAAACCGACCACGGGCACGGTGGCGCTGCTTGCCTTGTGGACCGCCGTCGCGACGCTGCTGCGTCACGATCTCGGGGTGTACGCCGCCGCCGGAATCACGACGGCCCTCGCCCTGCCGCTGGCCCAGCCACGGCGTGTGGTCCGACCGCTGGCCGAATACGCCGTCGCGCTCATCGCCATGATGGTTCCGTACGTCGTCTACGTGCAGTGGGCCGAAGGGCTGCCGGCGCACTTCCACAACGCGATCGAGTTCGCCAAAGGCGAAGCGCACCAGCGCTTCCTCGCGCCGCCCGCGTTTCCGT
>Ga0070696_100002361_pt1 | contig 12475 bp, 7 predicted proteins | sample KBSK1253metaG_FD_65474 | JGI IMG/M metagenome (GOLD analysis project Ga0070696, IMG submission 65474) | Corn, switchgrass and miscanthus rhizosphere microbial communities from Kellogg Biological Station, Michigan, USA - KBS K1-25-3 metaG | ecosystem: Host-associated > Plants > Roots >... | reverse complement strand
CGGTCCGAGCAATCGGGTGGTCGGCCAACCCTTCTCCCCCGCTCTCAGAGTGGAGATCCAGGACGCCGGTGGAAATCTGATCCCATCGGGCGCCTCGGTGACGATCACCTCGTCTCAGCCCACCACGCTGTCCGGAAGCGCCACGGTCAACGCGGTTCTTGGGGTCGCCACGTTCTCCAACCTGGCGATCAATACGGTCGGCACCGGCTACACCTTGACCGCTCACTCCGGCAGCCTGGCCAACGCGGTGAGCGATCCGTTTGATGTGACCCAAGGCTCGACCACGATCTCGATCACCTCGAGAAACCCCTCCACCTCGGTCGTGGGGCAGGCGGTGACGGTCAACTACGACATCAACATCACGCCTCCGGGCGCGGGCAGCCTGACCGGCAGCGTTACGGTCAGCGATGGAGCAGGGGGCACGTGCACCGGCGGCATCAACGCGGGGACGGGCGTCGGAAACTGCCAGATCACGTTCACAGCGGCCGGGTCGCCCTCGTTGACGGCCACATACTCGGGGAACGCGAACTTCCAGGGGAGCACCTCCAGCGCCCAGACCCAAACGGTGAACCGGGCCAACACCACGATCAACATCACCCAGGACGATCCGGATCCATCGGTTGCCGGTAGTGGGGTGACGGTGCACTGGCAACTCACCGTGAGCTCTCCCGGCGCCGGCACGCCGACGGGCACGGTTACCGTGACTATGAACGGGGGTGAACCGGCCACATGCACTGCGCAGGTGGCCGATGGCCAGTGTGCCCTGTCCCCCGCGCCCACGGTCACCGGCTCGAGAACGATTACCGCCATGTACTCCGGCGACGGAAATTTCAACGGGGACAACGATACCGAGCCGCACACCGTCAACAGCGCCAACGGCGCGCCGACGGCGGTGGCTGACGCGTACTCTGTAGATGAGGACCAAACGCTCGACGAGAACGGCGGGAGCGGCGTGCTGGCTAACGATACCGACCCCGACGGTGACAATCTGGACGCGGTCTTGGAGATCGGGAGCGGGCCGACGCACGCCCAGAGCTTCAGTTTGAACACCGGAAATGGCGGCTTCAACTACAAGCCCGAAGCCGACTTCAACGGGACCGACTCCTTCTCCTATCACGCCACCGATGGCTCTCTGAACTCAAACACGGTCACGGTCACCATCACCGTGAACCCAGTCAATGACGATCCGAGTTTCACCAAAGGGCCTGATCAAGAGGTTTCGTCCCTTGCAGGGGCCCAGACGATAGACAACTGGGCCACTAACATCAGTCCCGGCCCGAGCGAGGCCGGACAGACTGTGAGCTTCAACATTTCCACCAACCACGATGAGGCATTTGCCGTCCTGCCGGCGGTCAGTCCCTCGGGTACCCTCACGTTCACCCCCAACCTCAGGCTGGATACGGTGGATGTGACGGTAACTGTCCAAGCTCAGGATAATCTTGGCGCAACCAGCCAATCCCAGGATTTCAAGATCAAGATCGATCCATAGGCCGGCTGTAGCATGCATACAACTGTGTATTGCACAATCACTTAGGTAATCATGTGACGTAGACCCTTTCTCCTGCGGTGCGTACTGCCTACCCTTACCGCGTGACTAAGCTTGCCATACTGCTGGGTCTGACTTGCCTCGGCGTGCTCGCCGCCTGCGGTGGGGACAACCTCGTCCTACCCAGCGAAGGGGAGCCCGCTCACATCACCATCGTCCAGGGTAGTCCGCAGAGCGGCCGGGTGGGAGAGACCCTGGCGGAGTCGCTAGTGGTCGAAGTGACCGACGGCACCGATCGGCTGGTCCCCGGGGCCACGGTGGTCTTCCAGCTTACCGGCGGAAGCACAGGCACACAGTTGCTCCCGGACACTGTCACCACCGGTTCGAATGGCCGAGCCAGCTCTCAAGTGGTCCTGGGCACCCAGGTCGGGGCGACCAATGGTGTCGCCCAGGTCGTGGTCGCGGCCAACCGGAATCCGGTGCAGGCGAGTTTCACGGTCACCGCGCTTCCCGCCTCCGCCAACGGCCTTTCCGCCGTCTCAGGAGATAATCAGACCGCTCCCGCCGGCTCGGCACTCCCCGCGCCGCTTGTCGCGAAGGTCACTGATGCGTTCGGCAATCCGGTTGCGGGCGTGACCATATCCTGGGCACCCACCGGCGGCGGCACCTTGAGCGCGGGCACCACCCAGACGGGAGACGATGGCCAGACCTCGGTGCAGTTCGCTCTCGGGCCGGCTGCCGGCCCTCAGAGCGTCACTGCGAGTGCCGAGGGGCTGGCCGGGTCGCCGCTCATCTTCAGTTTGACCGCTACAGCCGGCACTGCCTCGGGGATCTCGATCGTGTCGGGGGATGGGCAAACAGGAGCGGCCGGAGCGCCGCTTACGGCGGCCTTAGTCGTGAAGGTGGCGGACGGCTCAGGCAATCCGGTAAGCGGAGCCACCGTGACCTGGACGGTCACGGCAGGTGGCGGCAATCCCAATCCGGCGTCCGGCACGACCGACGCCAATGGCCAAGCCGCCACCACCTGGACCTTAGGCGCCATTCCCGGTACCAACACCCTTGCTGCGGCAGTGGCGGGCGTGGGCAGCATCAGCTTCACCGCGACCGGCGTCTCAGGGGCACCTTCCGGCCTCGCCGTACAAACCCAACCGTCTCAGACAGCGCGCATTGGCACGCCGTTCGGCCGACAGCCGGTGATCCAGGTTCGCGACGGCCAGGGCAACGATGTGGCCCAGAGTGGGGTCTCAGTCACAGCCGCAGTCGCATCCGGTGGTGGCACCTTGGGTGGCACCACCACTCGAGTCACCGATGGACAGGGTCGGGCGACCTTTACCGACTTGCAGATCAACGGGGCAGGAGGGCCTCACACCCTCATCTTCGCCGCGGCCGGTTACACCTCGGTGAACTCCAATTCGATCGACGTGCAGAAGGCGTCCACCACGACCACCATCACGAGCGACCAACCCGATCCTTCCGCACCCAATGCGGCTGTGACGGTGGCCTTTACGGTGACCTCGAGCGCGGGAACACCGACAGGAACGGTTCAGGTGACCGTGAGTGGGGGGTCGGAGTCGTGCTCGGCGGCGGTCTCGGCCGGCAGCTGCTCGATCACGCTCACTGCCACAGGAAGTCGGACGCTTGCCGCCAGCTACTCGGGTGACGCGTTGTTCGACCCCAGCTCGGACACGGAGTCGCACCTGGTGGTGGCGCCGAACTCGCCGCCCAATGCCAGCGATGACTCCTACAGCCCGAACGAGGACGCTTCCCCGTTCACTGTTCCCGCGCCCGGGGTGCTAGGCAACGACAGCGATCCCGACGGTAATCCACTGCAGGCGGAGAAGGTGAGCGATCCTGCACATGGGTCGGTGACGCTCCATGCCAATGGCTCCTTCGACTACACCCCGAACCCCCATTTCTCGGGGGACGACAGTTTCACCTATCGGGCAACCGATGGCACCGCGTTCTCCGCCGCGGCGACGGTGCACGTGACCGTGCAGCCGGTCAACGACGCCCCCGTGGCGCAGAATGATGAGTTCAATTCTGGAGCTTCTGGCATCACGGAGAGCCCACCTGGCGTGCTTGGGAACGACACCGACGTGGATGGCGATGGCTTGACCGCAGTCCTGGACAGTGACGTGAGCAACGGGACCCTTTCGCTGAACGCGAACGGAGGATTTACTTATGTCCCGAACGCCCTATTCACGGGAGACGATTCCTTCAAGTACCACGCGACCGATGGGACCAGCAACTCTGGGCAAGCAACTGTCACCATCCACGTTCAGTAAGGCCGTACGCATCTAACATATTTTGACCAAAAAGCTTGCGTGGGGTGGGAACGACCTTGTCCTTCGCGGGGAAGGAGAGCCAGACGCTGCAGTTCCTGGTCACCGTCACCGATGGCGCCGAGTTCTTCTCGGTAGCGCCCGCGATCTCGCCAAGCGGAACCCTTACCTACACTCCAGCTGGCACTGAGGGCACGGCGCAGGTCTCGGTGCAGCTCAAGGACGACGGGGGCACCGCCAATGGCGGGAGCGACACCAGCCCGGCGCAGACCTTCAGCATTACGCTAGGACCTTGATGTAACGCGCGAATTCTTGCAGTTCTGAGTGTGACCCCGGCCCTTTCCTCAGGTGGGCCACGGCAGTAGCGTACAAGACCCCATTCCTCGCATTCCAAGCCCATGATGACTCGATCGGATCTGATCCGAGCAGACATGCGTTGGCTGCTCCTCAGCATGGGACTCACCGTCGCGGGGTGCGGCGGGGAAAATCTAGTTCTGCCCGACCAGGGCCAGCCGGCTAGCCTGGCTCTGATCCGCGGGGATAAGCAAAGCGGCACCATCGGTGAAGCGGTGGGTGACTCTCTCGTAGTTCAAGTGACCGACCGCTTCAACAATCCGGTGGCCAACGTCCTGGTGACCTGGCGGGCGGACGGCGGCGGCAGCGTTGCTCCCGATTCCAACAGGACGGGCCTGGACGGTCGAGCGGCAACGGTTCGGATCCTGGGAGAGGTCCCGGGAACGTACGTCACCTTTGCGACGGTCGAAGGCCTCCCCGACGACCCTGTCACCTTCACGACCACGGCCGTCGCGGCTAAGTTGGTGCTCACCACCCAGCCCTCGGCCATCGCGACGACCGGCGTTCCCTTGGCGCAGCAACCCGCGCTTCAGCTGGTCGATGCGCAAGACAATCTGCTCGCCCGGGGTGACGTCCCGGTGACGGTTCAGATCGCCAGTGGCGGCGGATCACTCGACGGAACTCCGACGGCCGTGAGTACCGCGGATGGCCAGGTCATTTTCACCGATCTCGCTATCCGCGGCTCGCCCGGAACTCGCAGACTGATCTTCACCGCGGACGGGTACGCCTCGGCCACGTCCGATCTGATCGCGCTGGGGGTCGGAGTGCCGGCCTCGATCGCGCTGGTTGCCGGCGACCAACAGACTGCGACCGCGGGAACTGCCGTCTCCATCCCTCCGGCGGTGATCGTGAAGGATGCCGATGACAACCCGCTCCCCGGCGTCCCGGTGACGTTTTCCGTGACGGCCGGCGGGGGCAGCGTCACCAGTGGAAGTGTGACCACCGGCTCGGATGGAGTTGCCACGGTGGGGCAGTGGACCCTGGGAAAGACGGCCGGGACTAACAAGCTCAAGGCGGAGGTCACCGGGTCGGCGCTTTCTGGCAGTCCGGTGGCTTTCACAGCCACCGGCATTCCCGGCCCGTTGAGCGCGGATAAGACGACCGTCGAGGCGGCGCCGGGTTCGATCCCTGCGTCGAACGGCTCGGCCGCGAGCACTATCACGGTGACCGCGCGCGATGCCTTCGGCAATGGTCTTTCGGGCTTGGACGTGGTCCTGGCAGCGCCGGGCGATGGCAACGCCGTGACGCAACCCTCGGGATCCACCAACGGCTCCGGCGTCGCCACCGGCAAGGTGAGCTCGACCCACGCCGGAAGCGTGGTTATCTCCGCCACTGTCGCCGGCACAGCGATTCCCCAAACCGCGAATGTCACCGTCAACCCCGCGGCACCGGCGGCCTCCAAGAGCTCCGCGACCGTACCCAACGGGACGGCCGGTTCCGCCACCCCAATCGCTATCAGCCTGAACGACGCCTTCGGCAACCCCGTGTCAGGCGCCGCATCGTCGATCTCGATCCAGGTAACCGGTGCAAATACGGTAAACGGGATCAATGCGCATGATGACGGCGGCGGCAACTACTCGGCGTCCTATACGCCGATCAGGACCGGCACCGATCAGGTGCAAGTCCGAGTGGGTGGAACCTCGGTGTTGGCTGGGCCCTTCCCCAGCCAGGTGGTGGCCGGCCCGGCCAATGCAGCTACCACGACGGCGGACGTCTCCGGCGGAAGCATCTTCTTCCAGATTCCCATCACGGTCGCTGTGCACGTCCGGGACGCCCAGGGCAATCCTCTCCGACGTGGCGGTGATCAGGTCGTGATCCGGGTGGATGGCGGAGCCCCGCTTAATGTCACCTACAATTCGCAGCAGGACAGCTACGTCGCCACCTCGCAAGCGGCGAACGCGGGGCCACACGAGGTGGACATTAGACTGAACGGAAGCCCCATCAGCGGCAACCCTTACACGGTTACTACGAATGTGTTCTGATCGGGTTGACCCCCCCAGACCCGGCTACTTATCTTGCTCCGCCGCACGCCCTGGTGGTGAAACTGGTAGACACGCTATCTTGAGGGGGTAGTGCCGAAAGGCGTCGCGGTTCGAATCCGCGCCAGGGCATGTGAATCGGGGGCGCACCGTCATGCGCCCCCGCATTGCTGACCGGCCACTGTAGCTCAGGGGTAGAGCTCTCGATTCGTAATCGAGCGGTCGTCGGTTCAAATCCGACCAGTGGCTCTCTCTCATTTAACACCTTAGAAAGCACTACCCCCGCCGCCGTTGCGCTTTCATGGCGCTTTCGGGGCTGGACGTGCGCTGAGTCGAGCTGATCTGCGACCGCCCTCAACTCGTCGTCCCTCCGTTTCAGATAGCGGTCCAGGTCCCTGCATCGGGGACGCTTCGGCGCTACATATCACCAATGTCGTTCAGTAGTCCGGGGCAGGCATGGATAGCACCGCCCCGTAGCGACCTCCGCTTGCCCATATGACTGGAGCGGCATAGGCTCAAATAGCAGGATTGCCCGCTGGTGACTGCTCTCTTCGTGGGGGGGGCGCCAAGGCCGTACAGGCTGCCCAGGAGCCCATGTGAGCCCACGAGCCCGTCGCGTCCTTCCTACCATCGAGCCGATCGTCCCGGTCGCAGGCAGGCCCCTTCTGCATGACCCACAGTGGCTCTACGAGCCCCAAATTCGATGGCTTCTGCGGGGGTGCTCTATGTCAGTGGTCGGGAGTGCTACATCTGCTCTAAGCGGGGGAATGTGCTCCGGCGCTTCGCAGCCTAGCGCTACTTGACGCTCACGTGTGCTCGCCGTGGAGCAGCATGGGCTTGAGCTGTTCGAGGCGGCCCAGCGTTTGGACCTCGAGGGGATCGTGGCCAAGCGGAAGGCTGATCCGTATCGGCCAGAAACGATTTGGTACAAGATCAAAAATTCCGCCTACACACAATCAGAGGGGCGTGGGGAGCTGTTCGAGCGAAAGCGCCGGTGAGCTGCGTACACCGGTCTAGTCGTCCTTCGTACCTGCTTGTAGTCTTAGCCTACTGTCTCAATTGATGAGAAGCCCACGTGGCGGACCTCCGCGAGCGCCTCGAAGAGGGCCTGGTCGGCCGGTACCGGCTTGAGCGCGAACTGGGCCGTGGTGGCATGGCCACGGTCTATCTCGCGCACGACATCCACCATGACCGCCCCGTAGCGCTGAAGGTCCTGCACCCCGAGTTGGCCTCAACAGTCGGCCCCGAGCGCTTCCAGCGCGAGATCCATCTCGCTGCCCGTCTGCAGCATCCGCACATCCTACCTGTCCACGACTCAGGTGAAACCGGTGGGCATCTCTGGTTCACGATGCCGTTCGTGGATGGGGAGTCGCTCCGCGACCGGCTTCGGCGCGAACGTCAGTTACCGATGGACGATGCTATCCAGATCGCCAACGAGGTTGCGCGAGCCCTCGACTGCGCCCATGGCCAAGGCGTAATCCACCGCGACATCAAGCCTGAAAACATCCTCCTGACGAGAGGGGGAGAAGCCGTCGTGGCGGACTTCGGCTTAGCTCGCGCGGTGGGCGCCGACCGTGAGCATCTGACCAACACCGGCTTGGCGGTGGGGACGCCTGCGTACATGAGCCCCGAACAAGGGAGCGGGGATAGGGAACTAGACTTGCGCACCGACCTGTACTCGCTCGGCGCCGTACTATACGAGATGCTGGCTGGCGAGCCGCCCTTCACCGGCCCTACGACCCAAGCCATCATCACACGGCGGTTGACCGAGAGCCCCCGGCCGCTCCGGACGGTTCGAGACACCGTCCCCCCTGGTGTTGAGGCGGTTGTAATGAAGGCGCTCGCGAGGGTCCCGGCTGACCGGTTCACCACAGCCGGAGAATTCGCCGCGGCGCTCGCGAGGTGTGCGGCCTTCCCGGATTCCACCTCGGGGGCCCCGAGAGGGGCACCGCGGGGGTTCGTCACTTGGATGTCTGCACGGTCGAAACGGGTTGTTCTAATGGTGCTCGCGGTCATACTGGTGGCAGGTGGGGCTGCGCTCGCCTTGCATGCGATTCATAGGAATACCAGTGCAGCTGGAACTGGAAGTGCCGGGCCGACGCGGTTGGCCGTCCTCCCGTTCGAAAATCTCGGCGATACCAGTGACGCGTACCTCGCTGAGGGCATCGCGAGTGAGATTCGTGGCAAACTCGCGAGCGTCCCGGCCCTCACGGTTATCGCCTCGACTAGTTCCAACCAGTACCGACACACAACCAAGACGCCCCAGCAGATCGCCGAGGAGCTGAGTGTGCAGTACCTCCTGGTGGGTCACTTGCAGTGGGATAAGGAGGCCGGAAGTGCGGGGCGGGTGCTGGTGAGTCCAGAGCTGGTGGATGCGGCCACGGGGGCCACGAAGTGGCAGCAACCTTTCGACGCGGCGCTCACCGATGTGTTTCAGGTGCAGGCCGACATCGCCGGCCGCGTGGCCGATGCCTTAAACGTGGCCCTCGGCACGAGCGAGCGGCATGCCCTGGCCGACCGGCCTACGACCAACCTCGCAGCCTACGACGCCTTTCTCCAAGCTGAGGCGCTGTCAGTGGGTGACCTGTGGGACGCCGCGACTCTGCGTCGGGCCATCCGCTTCTATGAACAGGCGGTAGCACTGGATTCCACTTTCGCGCCGGCCTGGGCTCACCTCGCCCGCGCGCGGGGGCACCTCCACCTCGTCAGGACACCCGGCTCGCGAGTCTCGGCTGAAGCCGTACGAGTCGCGGCGGAACGCGCCCGAACGCTCGCACCCGGCCGACCCGAATCTCAGCTGGCCTGGGGAGCATATCTGGCTCTTGTTCGCGAGGATTTCGCGGGGGCGCTCCAAGCTTGCGAGACGGGGCTGAAGATGGCCCCGACCAACGTCGACCTGCTTACAATAGCCGGGACCATGGAATACCTGCTGGGCCGCTCTGAGGCTGCTATCCAGCACCTCCGGCGTGCCCAGGCGCTCGACCCGCGAGCCGTGGGTCCGCCATCGCGCCTGGCGGCGACACTGCTCTCGCTCCGTCGTTGGCGTGAGGCGCGCCATGAGGCCGACCGGGCACTCGCCTTGGCACCTACCAACGTCGGGATGCTCAAGACCAAGATCGAGACCTACGTGGGCCAGGGCGACCTTGCAGGTGCGCAGGCCACGCTGCGCGCGGCGTCGCGGGAGATGGAACAGGCCCCCGTCGTGGCCTTCGTAGCCAATTCGAACATCTACTGGCTGCTGGACAGCGCCCAACAGGCGCTGCTCCTGAGCCTGCGGCCGGCCGCCTTCGATAATGATCGAGGGAGTTGGGGCCTCGCTCTCGCCGGGACGTATGCGCTGCGAGGCGATCAGGCACGGGTACGCCTCTATGCCGATTCCGCACGGCTCGGCTCCGAGGAGGAGTTGCGGCATGCGCCGGGGAACCCCGAGGCGCATAGCTCCTTAGGTGTGGCACTCGCCTACTTGGGCCAAAGGCCCGAGGCGATCCGCGAGGGGGGGCGCGGTGTGATGCTCAACGCGAAGGACCGCTTCAAGCGCCCCCACAGCGAGCATCAGCTGGCCCGCATCTACATTCTAGTGGGCGAGCCTGAGAAGGCGCTCGACAAGATCGAGGCGTTGCTAAAGGTTCCCTACTCTCTTTCCCCCGGCTGGTTGAGGATCGATCCTACCTTCGCACCACTGCGGGGCAACCCACGCTTCGAGCGGCTACTGAATCGATCGCCAGCGCCCGAGTCTGGCTAGCTCTTCAAGCTCTTAGTTCTGACAGACGGAGCTATCACCCGCCAGACTCTACTGGGCTGATCTTGGGGCGCCCCCGACGCTCTCGCGGGTGCTCGCCGTGGAAGGGAGCACGGGCGCGAGCTGTTTGAGGCCGCCCAACGGCTGGACCTCGAGGGAATCGTGGCCAAGCGGAAGGCAGATCCCTACTCGCCGCAGACCACCTGGTACAAGGTCAAGAATCCCGCCTACACTCAGGCGGAAGGAAGGGGAGACCTCTTCCATAAGCCGCGCTGAATGTCTTGACGGGGAGCGTATCTGGCCGTAACTCACAGCCTTTCGTCACTCGACAAAGGGCACCTGTAAGCCGAGCTCCCGAAGTCTCCCAGCAGGACGCCGCGCGGGTGTCCATAGTTAAGCCTACGAGTAAAGCCACCAGGGAGTGAACGCCGAACCCCGCTACCACCCTTCATTACGCACGGAGTTCCTATGTCCATGCAAGCCGCTGCCGCCGCGCCGTTGACCGACGAGGATCGCGCCACCATCCGAAGCATCATCGCGAAGTTCGACCAAGATATGCTCGCGGGCAACCGGCCCGCCCTGGTCGCTGTCTACAGCGACGACGCCATCCTCATGCCGCCTAACGCGCCCATGGTGCAAGGGCGGATTGAGATTCAGCAGTTCTTCGAGGCTTTCCCCAAGGTCACGGAGTTCACGCAGAACCCGGTCGAGATCGCTGGCGAGGGGGATCTCGCCTTCCCATGGGGCACCTATGAGATGGCAGTGCTCCCAGCGGATGCAACAAAGCCGGTGAAGGATAGGGGGAAGGTGCTCGGCGTCTGGCGCAAACAACCCGACGGAACGTGGCTCGTCAGTCGGGTCTGTTGGAATTCTGATCTAGCGGCCGTAACATAACTCAGCGGAGAGTCCGGCTGAACTCTGGCACTACGCCTGGCACTATGAAGCGTGGCGTCGGACGTGAATCGTGGCGGGCTGGGGGTCGAGTAGCGTGGAGCGGGGCTGACGCATATACTTCAAGTGCCGCCCCTCGAAGGCGGTGCACGGGAATGGCTCGGGCGGGCTTTCGATCCCGCCGCCCCCCTAGCGGGGAACTCTGTCCAGTTGGAGTTACCGAGCTGCTCCCTAGACCGCCGCATGGCTTGCTCCGTGCGGCGGCCGCTTTTTACGGCATCCGTCCCCCGCCCTGAGTAGTCCGTCGCCGGCACGCCAGCGAAGGGGGCCGGCTCGAGGAGACCCCCTCTCTTTGGCTCGCCCGGCCCCCATGTCAGTTCGCTACCAGACTCATCTCCCCTTCTCTGCTCACGGGCACAACCCGCGTCGCGTCGTCTACGATGAGCCGGAGGTCCCCGTTTGACTGGACCAGCACATTGAGGAAGTCGTAGGTCCCCTCGCTGGCGACCTCCAGACCCTCGACCACAACGCCGGTCGGCAGCGGGCGCCCGTCGCCTGGGATCGTCACCTTCCGTACCTGGATGGGTCCCATGGTGCAGAAGAAAACCTCGCCCCTACCCTTGTCCTGTGCGGCGAACCAGCCGCGGGCCATGGCGGTCACTCCGATGCCAGGCAGGTCTGCCCTGATCTCCTGGCCATGCTGCACCTCCGCCTGCTCCATCCGCTCCCTGAGCCGGTAGGCCTGGGAGCGGGCAGTGACACGTGCTTCCATACCTCACCTCACCCCGTACAAAGCGTGAATGCCTTCATACAAACGCCGAGCTAGCCAGAGCAGCTCGGCGATCTTGGTAGTCCCTCGAAACGTCGGATCGGTGGCGTGGGAGAGGCGAGGACCCGTGGCTTTGCGGCCCCGGCTTTCGCCGGGTGTGCCTTTCTCAAGGCAAGCGAGTCCACGTTACGCACTGGTCCGAAGGACGTCAAGAACACTCCGTGGTCGAGGGCTCACGCCGGAACAAGTCTGCTCTATTTCTTCATCGTCGTATCGACAGCCGTGGACTCCTTCCCCGCGACTGGGGCGGCGGCGCTTTTCTTCTTGCATGCCGTCATGGAACCGCTGGCAATCGCCACCGCCAGCAGTATGAGCAGCAACTTGGCTTTCATGGCTTGCCTCCTGTGAATGCCATGGAGGATTCCTGGGTGCGGCAACCCCTCGCTTCGATCAGGCCGCGGCCAGAGGTCGGGAGGTGTAGGTCACGCCCACTCTCCCCAGCCTCAGCGCGATCCACGAGGCGTGCGCCGGACAGAGCTGATGCTCCTTCCCGGGGACCTCTGCCGGTGCCCGCATGACGACGGCCGCCGGGCTCCCACAGGCGGGGATTTCACAGACTGGAATTGAGGGACGGGCACTCATATTGAGGGACGGGCACTCATATCGAGAGCGCCCCACCGTGGCGTTCTAGGTAGCCGGTGAGTGGCCCTACTAGGGGGGACGCCGGAAAGAAGGTGGGCCGCACTCCCCGGAGGTCGGGGACCGGGTGATGGAGGCACCCGAGAAGCTCCGCAGTCGGGCTGCAGGCGGAGCCTAGAAACTACGGCGAAACGACGGCAGGCGGGAAAGAAGACCGAAGGCTCGACACTACCAAAGTGGCATCGGGCCTTCCAGTTGCCCCTCCTGGGCTTGAGCCGAAGGCCGAGCCCATAAAAAACGGTCGCGCATTCTGCGGCCGTATTGCCCCTCCTGGGC
>Ga0070696_100002359_pt1 | contig 12481 bp, 10 predicted proteins | sample KBSK1253metaG_FD_65474 | JGI IMG/M metagenome (GOLD analysis project Ga0070696, IMG submission 65474) | Corn, switchgrass and miscanthus rhizosphere microbial communities from Kellogg Biological Station, Michigan, USA - KBS K1-25-3 metaG | ecosystem: Host-associated > Plants > Roots >... | reverse complement strand
CCAGCCCGAAAACGAGCAGCCCGACCATGAAACGCGTCGAGCTGCGGCTGGGACGCGGACACGGGTGCGGATTGCACGGGCGCCGTGCTTGTCGATGTCGCTGGAATATCGTGATTCGCGGCGATGGGGTTCGGCTCGGACAGGACCTCGACTGGCGCGATGAAGCGATAGCCCTTGCCCGCCACCGTCTCCACAAACGCAGGAGTGTCGGCCGAATCGCGTAGGGCCTGCCGCACCTTGCTGATGACCGTATTGATGCCCATCTCCACGTCGACGAACACGTCCTTGCCCCACAGCCGGTCGACGATGTCGCTGCGGGTGACGAGCTGACGTCGACGCTCGACCAGCAGGATGAGGAGATCCATCGGCCGCCGCTCCAGTCGGACTGCCCGGCCCTGGCGGTGCAGCTCGTACGCGGCGACGTCGAGCTCGAAGTCGCGAAAGCGGAACGTCTCCCGCGGAGTGGGCGTCGGCATGACAGGTGGCTGAGGGCCCTACAGTGCCACAAGTCGAGTATCGCGTGCGATTTGCCGCCTCAGGAAAACTCCAGCTTTTCTTCAGCGGCTCTCCATGGTCGCCGGACGGTCACCGCGCCAGGATGGCGCATTCGCGGGTCGCGGCGGAGCAGGTGGCTGTCACCCTCCGGCGGCCGCCTGAAGGAGACCGATCATGATGTTCAACGACACGATCAACGCGGAGGGAACTCGCCTCGCCGGCACTCGAACACGGCTACTGCGCCGGGCGATTCCCATCGCGACGGCCGCAGCCCTCGTGGTGACCCTTGCTCTGACCTTCCCACGCAGCGTCACCGCCGACGACGACGGGCGACGCGGGGCGTGCAGCAACGCGACGCTTCGAGGCGATTATGGATTGCTCGTCTCTGGCATTCGAGGAGCAGGCCCGGGACGAACGGAGTCGTTCGTCGGCACCGGCATCCACACCTACGACGGTCATGGAGGGTTCACCGGAATGGACAGCACGCATGGACAGCTCACCGGCGCGGATCGGAACCGCCCGGTCACCGGCACATACGAGGTCAACGCCGATTGTACGGGCGCCGCAATGCTCTTCATTTCCGGGGTCCCGTTTCCCATCGAGACGACCTTCGTCATCGTCGACAACGGCGAGGAGGTGAAGGAAGCGGTGATGTCGCCACCGCCCAATCTGGTGACGGCGGTCCAGCGTCGGATCCGCTAAACAGGACCGCAGCGCCCACTCGCAAGGTCCTCGGCGCCGTTGTAGACCGCAACACGCGGTTGCCGCGGCGCCGATTCTCGTCAAGTCTCATGGGGACCTCCTCAGCCCTGGATTCGGCCGGCGAGGTCGCTGACGGAAACGGGAAGGACGCTACGGGCTATAATCCCCCGCCTGCTTTACTTGTCAGGCAGAGAAGGGGCTCAACATGATGTCGTTGAGCGTACGCGTGGCCACCGCAGTCGCCGTGGCCGCGCTCGTCGGCGCGTTGACCACGGCGCGGGTGGCCTCGCAGGACACGCCGCTGCTGTCGGACCAGGTTTTCAAGAACGTCCAGGCGCTCAAGGGCATTCCCGTCGACGAATTCCTCGGGACGATGGGGATCATGGCGGCGTCCCTGCAATTCGACTGCTCGGATTGCCACGTGAACGCGGGCACCGCGAACGTGGACTGGGCCGCCGACACGCCGAGGAAGATCATGGCGCGCCGGATGGTGAACATGGTCACCACGATCAATCAGAACAACTTCGGCGGACGCCAGATGGTGACCTGCTGGACCTGCCATCGCAACCGCGACAGGCCGCTCGTCACGCCGACGCTCGCCACGATCTACGGCACGCCAACCGTCGAACCGGACGACGTCATCACGCAGTTCCCGGGAGCCGACCCGCCCGAGACGGTCCTTGACCGGTTCATACAGGCGTCGGGCGGCGCCCAGCGGCTGGCGGCGGTGACCAGCATCTCCGCAAAGGGCACTGCCGTCGGGTTCGGCGGGCTTGGTGGCGACGGCAGCGTCGAGATCGTCGCGAAAGCGCCGGACAAGCGCGCCACGATCATCCTCTTCAAGGCGGAAACCAACCGCGGCGATCAGATCCGGACCTACGACGGCCGCGCCGGCTGGGTGCGCACGCCGCTCAACGTCGTCGGCGAGTTTCAATTGATCGGCGGCGATCTCGACGGCGCCCGGGTTGACGCGCAGCTGTCGTTCCCCGGCCAGATCAAGAGCATCCTCACGAATCTGAAAAGCGGGCCGCCCACCACCATCACCGATCTTCCTGCGCCGACGAGCCAGTCGTCGCTGGTGCAGGGCTCGACCGGCGGTCAGAGCCACGTCGTGGACGTCGTCCAGGGAACCGGACCGAGAGGCCTGCTGGTCACGCTCTACTTCGACCAGCAAACGGGTTTGCTGCTGCGCGAATTGCGGTACGGGGCGTCGCGCATCGGACGCGTCCCGACGCAAATCGATTTCGCCGACTACCGTGACGTGAACGGCGTCAAGCTGCCGTTCCGCATCACCTACGCGTGGCTCGATGGCCGGGACGCAATCGTGCTGAACGACGTGCGGACGAACGTCCCCGTTGACGACGCGAAGTTCGGGAGGCCTGCGCCGCTGACGCGGCGGTGAAGACGCTCGACGGCGATCGATGGTGGAGACGGCTTAGCGGAAAAACTCGATCTTTGCCTCGCGGAAAAAGACCGGATTTGGGGGCGCCAGCGAAATCGGGCCGTTGATCCCGAGGATGGCGAGCTGGAACCTGTCGCCGGGCTTGACCTGCTCGCCAAGTACGACGCGATTGGGCATGTTGAAGCCCTGGATCGTTGCGGGACTCGGCCGTCCGGCCCGGCGCGGCATCTGGCCGTTGACCCAGGCTTCCGCGTAGTCATCGATGGTAAAGGTCAGCACCGCCACCGCCCCGGCCGTGTCGAAGTCTCCGATCTTCGCCGGGACCGTCAAGTTGGTGCGAAACCACGTCATGAACAAATGACCGCCGCCGCGCCGCTCGAGCAGGCCCTTGGGCTCGATCGTCGGCCATGACGAATCGTCGAACGCCGCGTCGCCCGCCTTCGGGGTGATGTCGTAGGACGTCTTCCACGCGGGCCCGGCATTCGGCATCGCCGGCGCCTCGACGATCTTCACGTCCATGTTCTTCCACTGAGCCTTGAACGCGGCCATGCCTTCCGGTGTCGCCAGGTTGACGACGTACGCCGGCGGCAACGACGGGGCAAGGACAGGAAGAGGAGCGGGAGCCGCCGGCGGCGCCTGTGCGACGGAGACCGACGAGATCGTCAGCGACAGCGCCGCCAGGGCGCCGCCTGTCGCCAGAATGCCCAGGTCCCGCTTACGCATCCGCGCTCCTCTCGTTGCCCATCGGTTACTGGGGTGCAGTGCCTTCCTTGGGCGCGCCCTCTGCTTCGGTCAACCCGAGGAAGAACTTCTTGCCGTTGGCGAACACGATGTTCCTGCCGACGGCGCGGGTGGACCCGTCCTTCGCCTGGTAGCCTTCGACGGTAATCACGGATCCGGCGGGCAGCGATTCCTTCGTCAGCCCGAGCCTGTAGAGATTGTTGGGACTCGCTCCCTCGATCATCCAAGTCACCGTGTTGCCGCTCTCACCCTTGACGTCGATGTAGATCCAGGAATGAGGATTGGTCAGCTCCCACTTCGTGACCGATCCCTGCACCTTGATCGGTTTGTTCTGGTCGAACTCCGCCGCGAACGCGTGGTGCGCCCGCACCGGGACGGCCGCCAGGACGAGCCCGGCCGCAGCGACGACAGCGATCAGCGTTGTTCTCATAGGTGGCCTCTCACTTCCCTTTCTTCGCCGCTTCCTCTTCGGCGACACGAGCGCCGCGAAGAATGGTGGAGATCATGGTGTTGCCCTCGTGGCACGCATACTCGTAGACGGGACCCTTGGTCTTGGTCCAGGGAACTTCCGCGGTCCACGGTTTGGCCCACGTCGCCGGATCCTCGACTGTGAACTGGTAAATCATCGTGTCATCCGCGGCGCGCGTGAACCGTTCGACCAGGTGCAGGTTCTCGCTCGATCCACGGAACGCGGTCAGGTTCGTGAAGTTCGTCGTGTCGACGACGAGCGTGTTTCCCTCCCAGTGACCCACCGAGTCGCCCTGCCAGAGACGGATGTTCTGCGGCAGGTGAGGGCGCCCGTCGGTCGGGATGACGCGCGTGTTGTGATCGATCTCGTGCAGCAAGGTCACGTATCCCGGTCCCTGCACGATCTGCAGCAGGTTGCCCTCATTCGCTCCCGGGGTCATCGGGATAGCCTCCTGCCCCATCAGGAGGCAACGCTCGCTCAGCGGCCGCTGCTCGTGGCTGTCGAATTCGTGCCCCTTATTCTTCGCGGCGCGCGCGGCGTTTCGTTCCCTGGCCTGCGGCAACATCGGCGGGACGACCCCTTCCGGCCCGACGATGAGCGACGTGCGATTGGAGGTGTATCTGAGCTTGGTCCGGTCGAAGCCGTACAGCTCCAGGTCATAACGCACTGCCTGCGGATTGGCGGCGCCAAGTTGGGCTCCCTCGATTTCTTCTCCCGGGCGCCCCTCGCGAACACGCTTGGCCAGTTCGACCACTTCCTGGTCCGTGTAGAACTCTTTAGCGCCGAGGTTCTTCGGCCGTTCGAAAGGGGTCAACGTGTTGTCGCTCCAGATGCCCTGCAGCTCCGGCTTCCCGTCGGGCGTGCGCGGCGGTGTCCACGCCTTCCCGGCTGTCGTTGCCTTCGCGGCAGACGATGGAGCCTGTCCGGCGGCAGGCGCCTGCGAAAGCAGAGCAATCAGGACGACGGCCGCCAGCGCCGCGGTTGAAGCGAGAAAGCGACGGCCCATGGGGATCTCCTTTCAGCTAGTTACTGGACTTCTTGCGAAGAGAGCCGTAGAGCAACTCTTCGGCGAACTCCACGCACTTGTATTCGAGGAGCTTCGCATCCTTCTCGACCCGGCGATAGAGCGGCATGCTGATCTTCCACGGACGCGAGAACACCTTCGGATCCTCAATCGTCGCTTCGTAGGTGAGCGTGTCCGCGCTGCGCGGCGTGTAGCGTTCCACCACGTGCAGCGCGTCGCTGTGGAAGCTGCCGGCCCGGTCGAACCAAGTGCTATCCAGCTGGCTCGTCACGTCGACCACCAGCGTGTCACCTTCCCAGCGTCCGTTCGACCATCCCATCCAGCTGTCGGCGGGCGCCTTCGTCGGGGCGCCCATGTTGACGACACGGACCGCGCCGGCGTACTCGTACGACATCAGGATAGTCTGCGGCGACTGGACGATCTGAAACGGATACGGGAGATACGTGGCGCGCGGCACGCCCGGCAGGTAACACTTTGCCTCCGGGTCGAGCGTCGTCCAGTTCGCCTGGTTCTGCTTTTTTTTGGCAGCCGCCGCGGGTAAATACGGGATCTCGCCGCCTTCGACAACACTCAGACCCGGTGGTACCGCAAAGACGGCCCCGAGCGACGGCACGGGACCCTTCGAGGCGGCGTGACCCTGCAGATCCCAGTCCGCGGTGTTGAGGGCCTGCCAGATGCCGTTCAGGTTCGGCTTGCCGTCCCCGGTCCGCGGGGCGCGGTACGACGGAGCTTGGGCGGAGACGATCGCGGCCAGTAGAACAACGATGGCGGCCGCCGTGCCTGGAATGACCGAGTCCGTCAGCCGAGTTCGCATATAGGACTGGCTCCGAGGTTGAAGTTAGCGGCCAAATCGTATCTGCGAATCCGCGGCGCGTCAATTGCGCCTGCCCTGTTTCTTCAGGGGACGATGGCCGCCTTCTTCACGTAGTCCAGATTGGGGAACTCGCGCGTCAGGTACGCGTTGCCTTCCTCGTCGATGAGCGGCTGCTCGGGACGCTCCTCGTAGCCGGCAAAGAGGCCGTCCACGACGTCAAGGCCGGAGACGACCTCGCCGAACGGCGCAAACCCCAGCCGATCGTAGGCGCGGTTGTCCCTCAGGTTGATGAACAGCTGCGTCGTCCGCGTGTTCGGGCCGCGGCTCGCAAAGGAAACGGACCCCCGTACGTTTTCGTGCTTCACGGGGTCGTCCTGCACCACCGCGTCGCGCCACGCATCCTGGACCTTCGGGTCGCCGTGCATGCCGAACTGCGCCAGTTGTCCGGAGATGACCCGGAAGAACCGGACGTCATCGAAGAATCCGCCCATCACCAGGTTGTAGAAGCGATCGGCGCCGACCGGCGCCCAGTCGCGGTGCACCTCGACGACGAAGCGGCCCTTGCTCGTGTCGAACGCGGCCTGGAACGTCGCAGGTGACTCCCCGGTGAACGCCCCCGGGTTGCACAGCGGGCAACTCTGCGCGCCGCCCGCGACGCACGCCGCGAGAGCGACGGCCACCAGGGCCGCGGCGGCCGTGAAGAGGCAACGTATGGCGCAAGAACGGATCTGTGTGCCCGAGGGCGACCAACGGTCTGTCATACGTGTACCGAACCTCGGAGGCGCATCGTTTCAATCGCGTCCGCTCCTGCGGCAACAATCCGCTGCAGCTGCGACCGGACATCCAGTGACAGCAGGGCGCCTCGTCCCCGCGAATCGAGATAGACCACGCCGAACGGCCGCTGAGCGCTTGCCGTTTTCAGCGGAAGGCACAACACATTTCGAATGGCAAACATGATGGTCTGTTGATGCACGAATCGCTCGTCATCGTCGAACAGATCCGTCACGAGACGCTCACTCCCGGCCTCGAACACTTCCTGCGGAATCTTGTGACTCGTCGAAAAGGCCTTTCCGGGAAGCGGCACGCGGCCGGCGGCGCGTGCGGCCTTCACCTCCAGGGATCGTCCGTCATCTGCGAGCATCACGAACCCGCGTTCTGCGTGAGCGGTCCGGATGGCAATGTCTAGCAGATAGTTCAGCACTTCCTCAATAGCTGCGCGTTCCGGCATTCGGCGAAGCTCCTCGAGCCGCTCCTGCAACTCGAGCTCGAGAACATGCGGCGTGACGGCCGCGCTGTCGGTATTGGCGAGCGACGCGTCCATGTACGTCAATTCGGTTTCGCCGATCGTGATGACGTCGCCGTCCCGGAGCAGACGCGGTGCCGTGATGCGGATCTTGTTCACATAGGTGCCGACTCGCGAATTTTGATCGACCAGCGTCCAACCGTCAGCGGCCGGCTGAACGGCCGCGTGGTACCGCGACGCCTTCATATCCAGGATGTGGATCTCGTTCTGAGCGCTGCGCCCGATTTTGATCGGCTGGTCGCCCCTGAGTGGCCACACCTGACCTGAGGCCAATGCCAGCCGCGGTTCTGTCGCGAGAACGGGCACCGCCGCCGGGGAGGGAGGCGATGCGCCGGCGACGTCCAGTGGCGGCGGCGAAGCAAACGCGGGTGGCACCCACATTTGGGCGGTCTCGTGCTCGCGCGAAAGCGACTCTTCCCGCAGTCGCGGTGCGATTCTGTCAGCCGACGCGCCAGCCGGAGCCTCCATCGCCTTCTCGAACTCTTTCATGAACTCATCGTGCGACGGACCCTCCGGGAGCGCTTCGAGCAACGCCTGCGCGGTCGGGAACCTCTTGTCTCGTTCCACCTCGAGGCATTTGAGAATGGCATCGTCGACCGTCTTGGGGATTGTCGCAACCGTGGACGGCGGCACCGGTGCCTGCGTGAACCGTTTGACCGCCATCTCTATGGACGTCGGTTCACCGCCGAAGGGCAGGCGGCCGGTGAACATCTGGTACAACATGACGCCGATGGAATAAATGTCCGAGCGCTCGTCGAGCGGTTCGTCGCGAAGCCGTTCGGGTGAACTGTACGCGGGCGTGCCGAGGACGATCCCTGTCTCACTCCCCGAATCCCCCTTCGATTTCGCAATTCCGAAGTCGAGGAGGACCACGCGCCCCTGCGCGGTCACGAGAACGTTCGACGGCTTCGAGTCGAGCCAGAGGACGCCCCGCTTGTGGATGTGCGCGAGCGTTCGGACGAGGTCGCGGGCGATCTTGAGCGCGAGGCCTTTACGGGTCAGCCGACCTGTCGCGATCAGTTCGTTCAGCGGTACGCCCTCGACGTGCTCGAGCACGATGTACGGCGGCGTCGCCTCCAGGTCCGCGTCGTACATCCGGACGATGTTCTCGTGAACCAGCTTCGACAGCACTTCGGTTTCGTGCCTGAATCGGCGGCGGACGATCGCCTCATCGGCGATGTCGGGGAGCTGTTCCTTGATGACGACCACCCGGTTGAACCGGAGATCCTCGGCGAGGTAGACCGTCGACATGCCTCCGCGGGCGATGACGGAGCGCACGTCGTAGCGGCCACCGAACTTCTGCGCACGCTCGGCGCTCGCCGCTGTCTGGGGATCCGGTTCGAGGACGCCCGCGAGACTGCCCATCTCGATCAGCCGTTTGCGCGTCAATCGGTATCGCTGCGCGCTCGCAGCCGAACCGGCCGAGGCTGAATCGCCACCCGCGCCGCCGGTGGCAAGCGCCTCCAGATACTGTTGTTCACAGAGCAGACGCAGCAGTCTTCCGGCAAGCTGCGGCGCCGCCGGCTCGCCGGGTGCGATCAACCGGCTCAGTCGGCGCGATGCGCCGACGGTGTCGGCGAGACTGAACTCGTCGAATCCGCGCAGCAGAATCCAATCCACGAGGTAATACAGCCCGAGCCGCTGCCGATCGGCCCGGCCGCTGAAGCCGTCATCCTGAAGCTCGCCGAGCAGCTCGCGCTGATGGCTGTCGAGCACATCCTGGAGATCCGCAAAAAATCGGAATTGCCGCACGTCGTCGGCAGAAAAGCTCAGGGCCGGACGCGCGGCGTCCCAGCGGACCCGTTCGTTGAACTTCCGCAAAATGCGCCGCGGAATGCCACGGCCGTTGAACGCGAGAAACTTCTTGAACGATGCATATGTCGCCGCGAGCTCGGTCGCCTTCACTGACCCGAACGCGTTGTCATCCAGAAACGGATCGCAGATGCGATCCGCGTGTGCCCACATCGGCGGCAGATACCGCGCGTACGAGAACACGCTCTCGTAGATGCTGTCGCCGAGACCCAGATCCTCGATCCACCGATCGTGCGTGCCGCGACCGGCCACGAACACGAAGCAGATTCCGGACGTCGTGAACAGTGTCTTCAGGTTCGCGAGGATGACGTCGATGCCCGACTGAGCACCCTCCGTCGGCTCCTCAATCTTGTCGAGCTCGTCGAAGACGAAGACGATCTTCAGCTTCTTGCGCGGCATCCGACGATGAGAGAGGCGGTCGACCAGTCCGTGCCAGCGCGGTCTCCGCGGCTGGTAGCCGCCGGTGAGGCGGCGCGCGATGTGGATGAGATCGTATTCGGCGGCTTTGTCGTCGTACGCGAGGTATTTCATTTCGCGCGACTCGCTGCGCGTCCGCTTCGACGAGAACGCGATTTTTCCCGCCCCGCCGTGGACGGGCAACGCCGCGCCGATGGTGACACCCGCGGAACCCTCGAGGCCGGTCGCGTTCTTGATGGCGAGGCTTCGACTCGTGCGCATAAACGCGAGCTCGAGCTCGGCGCGCAGGTCCGGGTCGAGCGCCTCGAGAATGCTCTTGTCCTGGAGGCGCGCGTAAAGCCCTCGCAGGATGTGGAACATCAGATCCACCGAAGCCATCTGCGTCGGCACGTTCAGATGAACATCGACGAGTTCCACGGGGCCGACGAGATCCTGCGCGGCGGCGAGGCGCTGGTCGACCTGCCTGAGGACGCGGTTCACGAACGTGGACTTGCCCACGCCGCGATAACCGGTAATCAGGAATGCGCCGCCGTCCGAGAGGACAAGACGCGCGGCCAGCTCACCCAGCTCGTCGTCACGGCCGACGAACCGTCGCTGGTGCACGTCCGACGATCCGTCGAGCGGCTCGTGAACGAACCGGAACTCGGAGTTCAGCGGGATCGAATACTGGACTTGCATTCGCGCGGCCCGTGATTCTAGCCGCCCCGCGCGAACGACCTAATCGAGCGGCTCGAGCTTGACGATGGACGCGCCATGATTGCTCCCAACCCAGAATGTCACCGGGTTCGTCGAGTTGTCCACCCAGACGCGCCGGATGTTCGTCGGGTTGGGAAGCAGGTATTCGGTGAACCGGCCCGTCCTGGTGTCGAGGCGCACGATGCGGTCCGACATCATCGATCCGGTCCACGCTTCACCATTCCTGTCGATGACGACGTCGTACGGGTTCGACCACGGCGTCGGCACGGGCCACTCCTTGATCTGTTTCGTCGCCGGGTCGAGCACGCCGACGGCGTTGCCGTCGTATTCGGCGAACCACAGGCGGTTCTGGGCGTCGACGCTCCCGCGCCGCGGCCGCGATTCGGGAATCGGCGTGCGGAGGATCTCGAGCTTCTTCGTGGCGCCGTCGAGGATGCCGATGTTGCCGGCGTTGAAGTCCAGCATGTACAGGTTGTTGTTGCGATCGGCGTTGATGCCGTAGGAGCCGATGTTTCGCTTCGTCTGCGGATCGGTGAAGGTGCCGAAGTTCTCCCACGCGCCCGTTGACGGCTCGAGCCTGAGGATCTGTGCGCGATCCGAGTTCTTGACCCAGACCTTGCCGTCGACGTGCGAGAAGGTCGGCGAGGCGAACGACTGCTGCGTCGCGTCGGTCTGCCATTCCTTCGGGACCGACCACGTCTGCACCTTGCCGGTCTTCCGATCGAGCTTCGCGACGCCGCCCTGGTACATCATGCCGACCCAGAGGTTGCCGTCGCGATCGGCCTCGAGGTCGAGCGTGCCGACCGGGAATCCTTCCTTCATCAGCGGAATTGGATACTCGGTGACCTTGCCGGTCTTCGGATCCATCCGGCCCAGGAACAGCGCGCCGAAGTCCGAGTACCAGACCATGCCGTCGCTGTCGAGGATGACGTCGTGCGGCTCGATCGTCTTGCGGGGCAGATCGTATTCCGTGACGATCACGCGCGTCGCGCGGCCCGTGGGCCGCGCCAGCGTCTTGAGCGGATAGCCGCGCGCGGGCCCCTTACTGAGGTTCACGGTCGCGAGCCATTCGGCGGCGGCCTTCGCCCGCGGGTCCCCGGTCATGCCGCCTTCGCCGCCCATCGCGTTGCCCGAGCCGCCGCCAAGATTGCGGCGCGCCGAGCCGACCAGCCGCTGCGGGTGGAGGAACGTGCTGCCCGGATAGTAGCCGGCCATCCGTTCGAAGACCTGGAGGAACTGCCCGGCGTCGTGCGTGGAATTGACGATCGGCTGATACGAATGGCAGCTGTTGCAGGAGAGCAGGAATTTCTTCTGCTGATCCGAGCCGGGCATGCTCGCCGCCCATTCCGCGTTGGTGAGCTGCGCCTCGAGATTGCCCGCCGCCCTCAGCTTGATGTTCGCGGTCGCGGTGACGCCGCTTCGCACGTCGACGCCGGGCGGGCCGAGCAGCTCGTACCCGATCGCGCGAATCTTCAGCCCGTAGTCGCCGTCGGGGAGCTTCGACACCGGGAAGCTGTATCGCCCCTCGCCGTCGCTGACGACGGAAATGGAGATGGGGGATCCCTCCCTGCGGGCGGTGACCACCACGCCTTCCATCGGACCTTCTTCGTCCGAGGTGACGAGCCCCGTCAACGCGACGCCCGACTGTGCCTGCAGCGGCAGCGGCAGATCGGATTTCGCGTAGACGGCAAACGCCGCCAGGCCCGCGGCCGCGGCGAGCAACAGGTGGTGTCGCAGAACGGCAGACCGCAGAGGAATCCAGCGCAGTGTTCTCATCGGATCCTCCTGTAGAGACGGCGGGAAGACGTGTTGGCGCCGCGGATTATGGACGGTTTCGCCCGATTGGCACAAGCGCCGGCGCGGCGCCGGAATGACTTTCATCATTGATTCCGGGCGCGCGATCCCTATATGCTGCCGCCCTCAGACCCGCCAGCGTGTTCATGGGAGGTGCGTGATGCGCGTCGCCCTGTTGGTTCTGCTCCTGGCTGCGTTGCTGGTCCAATACCCGGCTTCGGCCGTCCCGCAGGCCCAGGCGCCCGGTCCTCCAGGCAATTCGGCTCTCGATTTCGAGTACTTCAGGACCAAGATACAGCCCATCTTCCTGGCGAAGCGTGAGGGGCACACCCGCTGCGTCTCCTGTCACAGCAAGGGAACGCCCATGCGGCTGCAGGCGCTCTCGCCCGGCGCCACCACGTGGACCGAGGAGCAGTCCCGGATGAACTTCCGGGTCGTCCAGTCGCGCGTGATCCCCAACAACCTCACGTCGAGCAAGCTCCTGCTGCACCCGCTGGCGGCCGACGGGGGCGGCGACTTCTATCACAGCGGCGGCAAGCACTGGAATTCCTTCCTCGATCCCGAGTGGCAGACGCTCGCCAACTGGGTGTGCGGACGGAAGGCCAGCGAGAAGCTCGTCGAGTTGACCGGCGCCTGCGGCGCAGGTGCGGAGTAACTGTTTTCCTTGTGAGGACCTGACGATGACAATGCATTACGTTCGTCGCTGTCTGACGGCCCTGGCGATCGTGCTTCTGTCGGTGCCGTTGATGGCCCAGAACCAGGTTCGCATCCTCCAGAGCAACGCCGCGGGCGACAGAGTCCACATCATCGAC
>Ga0070696_100002358_pt1 | contig 12482 bp, 8 predicted proteins | sample KBSK1253metaG_FD_65474 | JGI IMG/M metagenome (GOLD analysis project Ga0070696, IMG submission 65474) | Corn, switchgrass and miscanthus rhizosphere microbial communities from Kellogg Biological Station, Michigan, USA - KBS K1-25-3 metaG | ecosystem: Host-associated > Plants > Roots >... | reverse complement strand
AGCTGCCCGGCGCCAGCCCCGAGACCATGGCCTCGTCGGTCGCGACCCCGCTGGAGTATCGATTCGCGCAAATTTCGGGGCTGTCGCAAATGACCTCGACCAACGTGCTCGGCACCAGCCAGATCACGCTGCAATTCGATCTGAATCGCAACATCGACGCGGCGGCGCAGGACGTGCAAACCGGAATCGACGCCGCCGGCGGCCAGTTGCCGAAAAATCTGCCGTCGCCGCCCTCCTACCGCAAGGTCAATCCGGCCGATTCGGCAATTCTGATCCTGGCCGTGCACTCGGACGTGCTGCCGGTGACCGCCGTCGATGACTATGCCGAGAATATCCTGGCGCAGCAGATTTCGCAGATTCCCGGGATCGCTCAGGTGTCGATCGGCGGTCAGCAGAAGCCCGCGGTGCGGGTTCAAATCGACCCCGTAAAGTTGGCGGCGCTGGGTTTGGAAATGGAGGACGTCGCCGGCGTCATGACGGCCGCCACGGTCGACGCACCCAAGGGTTCGATCAACGGCCCGAAACGTAGTCTGACGATTTACGCCAATGATCAACTGCTGAAGGCCGCACCCTGGAACGACGTCATCATCGCTTACAAGAACGGCGCGCCGGTGCGCATCCGCGACATCGGCATCGCGGTCGACGGCCCGGAGAACACGCTGATGACGGCCTGGCAGAACGGCCGCAACGGTATTCTGCTGTTGATCTACAAGCAGCCCGGCGCCAACGTCATCGATGCCGAGGAGCGGGTCGAGGCGCTCCTGCCGCATGCGCTCGCGTCGGTGCCGCCGTCGATCAAAGTCGACAAGATCGCCAATCGCACGACCACCATCAAGGCTTCGGTGCATGACGTCGAGTTCACGCTGGCGATCACCATCGCGCTGGTCGTGCTGGTGATTTTTTTGTTCCTGCGCAATGCCTGGGCGACGATCATCCCCGGCGTCACCGTGCCGCTGGCGCTGCTCGGCACCGCGGCGATGATGTACGTTCTCGACTACAGCCTCGATAATCTGTCGCTGATGGCGCTGACCATCGCGGTCGGTTTCGTCGTTGACGACGCCATCGTGATGCTGGAGAACATCTATCGGCACATAGAGGCGGGCCTGTCACCCTGGGAAGCGACGCTCAAAGGCGCCGGCGAGATCGGCTTTACCATCATGTCCATCAGCATCTCCCTGGTCGCCGTATTCATCCCCTTGCTGCTGATGGGCGGCATCATCGGCCGGCTGTTCCGTGAATTCGCGATTACCATGACGATGACCATCCTCATCTCGGCGTTCGTCGCCCTGACTCTCTCCCCGACCATGTGTGCACTCTTCTTGCGCGACGAGAAGCACGCGACGCACGGCAGGGCCTACCTGGCGGTCGAGAAGGCTTTCGACCGGCTGCTGGCCATATATACGCGGGGGCTGGATTTTTGCCTGGACCATCAGCGCGCCACAGCGGCGGTGTTTCTGATCACCCTCGCCGCCACGGTGGTACTGTACATCGAGATACCCAAGGGGTTCTTTCCGCAGCAGGACACGGGAATCATCGTCGGGGTTTCGGACGGTCCCCAGGATATCTCGTTCACCGAGATGGTGCGCCGCCAGCATGCCCTGCTCGACGTGGTCGCCCAAGACCCGGACGTCGACGGCTACGGCACCGGATTGGGCGGCAGCCGCCCCATCAACAACGGCTTCGTGTTCATCAGCCTGAAGCCGCGTGGTCAGCGCAGCGCCAGCGCCGATCAGATCATCAACCGGCTGCGGCCGAAATTGGCGAAGGTCGCCGGCGCGACTCTCTTCATGCAGGCGGCCCAGGATCTCAATATCGGCGGCCGGACCTCGCGCACGCAGTACCAATATACCCTGCAAGACTCGGACATCAACGAACTCAACGACTGGGCGCCGAGACTGCTTGCGGCACTGCAGAAGCTGCCGGCGCTGCGGGATGTCGCCTCCGATCAACAGACCAGCAGCGGCATGCTGTCACTCGACATAGACCGGGATCAGGCCGCCCGTTTCGGCATTCAGCCTGCCGCGATCGACCAGGCACTCTATGACGCCTTCGGCCAGCGGCAGGCGGCGCAATTCTTCACTCAGGCCAACAGCTATCACGTCATCCTGGAGATCACTCCCTCGCTGCAGACCGATCCGGCCTCGCTCGACAAGCTATACCTGAGGTCGCCGTTGACCGGCCAGATGGTGCCGCTCTCGGCGATGTCCAAGTACGACACGCAGCACGTGACTTATCTTTCGATCAACCATCAGGGACAGTTTCCGGCGGTGACGCTGTCGTTCAATCTCGCGCCGGGCGCGGCGCTCGGCGATGCCGTCGATGAGATCAATCGCGCATCCGCCGCGATGCGCCTGCCGGCGGCCATTACCGGCAACTTTCAGGGCACCGCGCAAGCCTTTCAAAGTTCCCTGAAGAGTCAGCCGTATCTGATTCTCGCCGCGCTGGTTGCGGTGTATATCATTCTCGGGATGCTCTATGAAAGCTACATTCATCCGCTGACCATCCTTTCCACACTGCCGTCGGCCGGCGTCGGTGCGCTCCTGGTGCTGCTGATATTTCACATCGACCTGACCGTGATGGCGCTCATCGGCATCATATTGCTGATCGGCATCGTCAAGAAGAACGGCATCATGATGGTCGACTTCGCGATCCAGGCCGAGCGTGAGCAGCGATTGTCGCCGCACGACTCGATTCGCCAGGCGTGTCTGCTGCGCTTCCGGCCGATCATGATGACCACCATGGCTGCGCTGCTGGGTGCGTTGCCGCTGGCGCTGGGACAGGGCACCGGCTCGGAGCTGCGCAGGCCGCTGGGACTCACCATGGTCGGCGGCCTGATACTGAGCCAGGCGCTGACGCTGTTCACCACTCCCGTGATATACCTGTACCTGGATCAGTTCAGTCTATGGATGAAGGGGCGCCGGCGCAGAAAACATCCCGGTGCCCCCAGGGTGGATCCCCCGCCACGGTCGGCCGAACCCACAGTCCCGCGGCTCGGGGAAACCTAGGTGAAGATTTTACTGGTGGAGGACAACGAACGCGTCACCCAGTTCGTCGTAAAAGGACTGCAGGAGGCCGGCCATACCACGGATCACGCGGGTAACGGGCGCGATGGGATGTTTCTCGCGGCCAGCGAGCCCTACGACGTGATCATCATGGATCGGATGCTGCCGGGCGAGATCGACGGCCTGGCCATCATCGAAGTGCTGCGCAAGGCCGGCAAGCACACGCCGATTCTGATTCTCAGCGCGCTCTCGGACGTCGACGAGCGCATACGCGGACTGCGCAGCGGCGGCGATGACTACTTGACCAAGCCCTTCGCCTTCGGTGAGTTGCTGGCGCGTCTCGATGCGCTGCATCGCCGCGCACAGGGAGTCAACCACGAGATCCCCCTCACCGTCGGCGACTTGCATATGGATCCATTGACGCGCAAGGTAACCCGCGGCGACCGGCCGATCCTGCTGCAGCCGCGCGAATTCAAGCTGCTCGAGTACTTGATGCGCCACGCCGGTCAGGTGGTCACGCGTACCATGCTCTTGGAGAACGTTTGGGATTATCACTTCGATCCACAGACGAACGTCGTCGACGTGCACATCAGCAAATTGCGGCAGAAAATCGACGCCGAATTCGAACGCCCGCTGCTGCGAACCGTCCGCAATGCGGGTTACACGGTGACGGCGGACGACTAGCATGATGCGCTCATCCGCACTGTCGCTGGCGCTCGGCTATGTCGCGTTGGGGATTACGGCGCTCGTATTGTTCGCGGCGCCCCTGTGGTACGCCTGGCAGGTAACGATCCAGGAAGGCCGGGTGGAAATCCTCCAAGTCGATGCGCAACGGCTCACCGAAGTCTTTCGCCGCGATGGCGCGGACGGCGTGAGGAGCTTCATCGATGCCCGTGTGCGCATGCAGATCGCCGGCGAGCGGATCTTGCTGCTCACCGATGCGTCGCTGCATCCGCTGTCAGGCAATCTGCCGGCGTGGCCGTCCGGCGCGCCCACCGCGCCGGGCAACTACAAGATCAAGATTCAACTGGATAAACGCGGGATGCAAACGGCCTTGGTGCATGTCGCAACGCTGGGCAGCTACAATCTGCTGGTGGGCAGGGACAACTCGCTGTTCGCGCCGCTGCAAACACGATTCTGGTACGGTCTCGCAGCCGCCCTCGCGGTGCTGTCGATCGCCGCCTTGCTGATCGGACTCATCACGCGCCGCGCGCTCATGTCCCGTATCCATAGCATCCGTCAGACCGTCTCGGCCATCATTCACGGCGATTTGAAGCACCGCCTGCCGACGCAGCTGAACGACGACGAGCTCAACACCCTGTCGCGCACCATCAACGGGATGCTCGATCAGATCGAACAACTGGTGCATGGCGTGCGCAATGTTTCCAATTCCATCGCTCACGACCTGCGCACGCCGTTGGCCGAGCTGCGCTCCCGGCTCGAGGAGCTGGCGCTCATACGGCCGCCCCCCGAGGCCGCTTACGCGGAAATCGACGGCGCCGTTGCCGATGTCGATCGGGTGATTCGCATATTCGACGCATTGTTGCGGCTCGCGGAGATAGATGCCGGATTGCGCCGCTCGGGATTCGTGCCGCTCGATGTGGCGGATCTGGCGGCGAATGCGGTCGAATTCTATGCGCCGGCCGCGGAACTCAAGAACATCAACCTCGCGTTTCTTTCGGATGGGCCGTTGTCCGTATCCGGCGATCCCGTGCTGCTCGCCCAAGCCCTCACCAACTTGATCGACAATGCGCTGAAGTACGCGCCGCCGAACGGGGTGATCGAGGTCGCCGTACGCAAGCGCAGCGACGGTGCCGCTGAGATTTCCGTGGCCGACAACGGCCCCGGAATCGCCGATTCGGAGAAGAGCAAGGTCATGGAGCGATTCTATCGCGGCGATTCGAGCCGCGGCACTCCGGGCGTGGGCCTGGGCCTGAGCCTGGCGCAGGCGGTGGCGAAACTGCACGGCAGCGCGATCGAGCTGTCGGACCAAAGCCCCGGACTACGCGTCGTCTTCTCGATCGCGTAGTAATATCCGCGAAACATCAACGGCCTCCCCCACCATGCTCATCAGCTGCGCCGCCTACGAAGACGGGAAGAAACTCGGCGATATCGAAGTCAACCGGATTCCGGAATACCTGCGCCGGCCGAACTGCTTCGTGTGGGTGGCGCTGCAGGACCCGGCCGCGGCGGAAATCAGCGCCATGCAGCAGACGTTTGGCTTGCATCCGTTGGCGGTGGAGGACGCGCACCACGGGCACCAGCGGCCGAAGATCGAGGAATACGGAGATTCGCTGTTCGTCGTCCTGCATGTCGTCGAAGCGGGCGGCGGCGAGTTCCAATTGGGCGAGCTTGCGATTTTCGCAGGCCAGAACTACGTACTCTCGGTGCGCAACCGCACCGAGAAGAGCTTCCGCGAGGTGCGTGCCCGATGCGAGCGGGAGCCGGACTTGCTCCGCCGTGGCCCGGGCTTCGTTCTGTATGCACTCATGGACGCGGTGGTCGACCGTTATTTTCCCATCCTCGATTTGCTCGAAGATGAACTCGACACCGTTGAAGGGCACATATTCGCCCCCCAGAGCGCGCCGCGCGAAAATATCGAGGCGTTGTATGGGCTGAAGCAGCGATTGATAGTCGTCAAACACGCGGTGGCGCCGCTGCTGGAGAGCATCTCCAATCTGTCCGGCGCGCGGGTTCCCGCCTTATGCACGGGAATCAACGTGTATTTCCGCGATATCTACGACCACCTGCTGCGGCTCAATCAAGAGGCGGACTCCATTCGCGACACGGTGGCGACCGCCATATCGGTCAATCTTTCCATCGTGACGCTGCAGGAAAACGAGACCATGAAACGCCTGGCGGCATACGCGGCGCTGCTGGCAATACCCACCATGATCGCGGGCATCTACGGCATGAATTTCGAACATATGCCCGAGCTCAAATGGCGGTACGGTTACGCGGTCTCGGTACTGGTGATGGCGGGCCTGGACGCCTACTTGTTCTTCCGCTTCAAAAAGTCGAAGTGGCTGTAACGCCGGACACAGGCTGAGCTTTTGAGGCGCGATACGGCTATTGGCGCTGCCACGCCTCAATGACATATTCCGCGTCGCTGCGGACTCGAATCAGGATGCGATCCTAATATTAATTATTTCAATGGGTTCGGCGCCGAACTTAATAACGATTGGCGCAGCGGGCCCGGCGCGGCGAAAATCTTTCTAAAAAATGCGAAGCAGTACGGTGATTTCGTCGCAAATCTGCGACTATGCTGCGCACTATCGTCATAACACTCTGTTGCATGCCAAGGGTGACCGGCAATGTCCTTGAAAGCCGTTTTGTTCTCGATCGGATGCGCTCTCGTCTGGTTCGTACTGATGCCCCTGCTCGTGGTTGGCGGCGGAGCGGCACTTCTCGCCTACGCCATATTTGCGGAAATCGCCGCCGTCTTCACCGGCAGTGCGGATAAATCACCGGACACAGCCACCGCGCGCGAAATCGCCGGCCGCGTCTGCTTGGGATACGGGATCCAAGCGCGCTCGGATCGGCGCCCATGACAATTGCCTGAGTGCTCATGAAAATCGCTTGCGCTTGGGCGCCCGGCGAGAATCACCTGCGCGGGCGCCCCCAGGTAAGCAGCATCGTGACGAAATAATCCCAGATCGCGCCGACGACGATCCCCGCGACCGCCGCGATGGCGCCTGCAAAATACGGCGCGAAAGGCCGTTGGTGTTCGGCGCCGTTCATCGCGCGTGACCTGTCCCCCGATCTCCGGATTCGCCGAGCGTATGCAGGTTATCGTTGTTACAATAATCATCAAGCGGCGCTGAAGCATCGATGTACGGGGTATGGTCGCGCTCCAACGATAACAGAGATTGCGAAAGATGAGAGCGACGATGACCGCCGGCCTGCGTGCGGAGATGAACCGTTGAACACGCTTATTGCAAATGCCATGGGACCGCTGCTCGACGTGGTCGTTTTCTGTGCATTGATCGGCGTCGGCGGGTCGTTGCGGTCCAGCCATATCGCCAGTTTTTCCCTCGCCATCGCGTTGAATTACTTACTGAAAATTCGTTCAACAGCGGTTGCGGCCAATCAACCCTTGAGTTGGCGGCTACACGGTCAATTGCTGGTGGCGGCATCAATGGCGCTATTTTTGCGCGGTGGCCTGCTCGCTCTCTTGACGCAGGTTTGGGGCTGGGCGCCGCAGGTCTCCATTCTATTCGCGGTGGCTGCGGGCTTGGTGGTCATGCGATGGGGATGCCGGTATGCCCTGACATCGATGGACGCCGGCGCGCGCTGGCGCGCGCTGGCCATAGGTCTCGTGATCTACGCATTCGTGCTGCGTTTGGTCTATCTCGGATCGACGGAACTGCTCCCCGAAGAGACGTACTACTGGAACTATTCGCGCCATCCCGATATTGGATATCTCGATCACCCGCCGATGGTGGCGTGGCTGATTCGGCTTGGCACCGCCGCATTCGGACAATCGGAGTTCGGCGTTCGCGTGAGCGCCATGTGCTGCGGAGCCGTTGCATCGCTCTTCACCTACAAGCTCACGCGCAACCTCTTTGGCGAACCCAGCGCGCTCGCCGCGTTGGTCTTGGCGCAGGCATTGCCCTTCTTCTTTCTCTCGGGAATGCTCATGACTCCCGACGCGCCGCTGACCGCTGCATGGGCCGCTTCGCTCTTCTATCTGGAGCGGGCGTTGATCGCCGGCCGCGCCGACGCGTGGTGGCGGGCGGGGATTTGCCTGGGGTTGGGCCTGATATCGAAATACTCCATAGGTCTGCTCGTTCTCGCGACGCTTGCTTTCATGCTTTGGGATCCCAGATCGCGGCGATGGTGGTTGCGTTGGGAACCCTATGTCGCCGCGCTGATTGCGCTGGCGGTCTTCTCGCCGGTCATCGTCTGGAATGCCCAGCACGAATGGCTCTCCTTCGCATTTCAAACCTCGCGCCGGCTGGCAGAGGCGCCCAGATTCGCTCTGCATAAGCTGATCGCCTCGACCCTGGTGCTCATTACCCCGACCGGCGTGCTGGCGGTCGCGTTGGCGCTGACCGGTGCAAATCGCCCGCCGACCGGCCCAAATCAGGCGGCAGCCGGCGAGAGTGATCCGACCGGATCCGGCCTGGCCGAATCCGCACGGCGCAGGCGCTTCATCAGCCTGGCGATACTCGTTCCATTGGCGGTGTTCGTGGCCTTCAGTCTGCGTCATGAAGTCAAACTCGACTGGACGGGCGCGGCCTGGACTGCCGCACTGCCCGTCCTGGGCTTCGGGATGATCGCCGCCGGAACGCCGCTCTCCGGCATGCGCGCCCGGATTCGGGGCGCCTGGGTGCCGACGGTGGTGGTGATGCTGCTGATCTACGGCGCCGGTCTGCACTACCTCGTACTGGGATTGCCCGGCCTTGGCTACGGAAAGCACATCGAATTGACGCCCGTCGGTTGGCGCGACTTCAGCCGGCAAATTACCGACATCGCGGCGGGAATTCGCCGAGATACCGGCGCTCAACCATTGATTGTCGGCATGGATCGCTATGCCATTGCCAGCGAGCTGGCGTTTTACGGCGCACAGCGTACGAAATCCTCGGTCGAGACGTCGAGCGACCATCTGTTCGGGGGAATCGGCCTGATGTACGCACGGTGGACGCCGGCCGAGTTGCAGAAGGGGAAAACTTTATTGCTCATCGGGTGGGACGCGAGGGACCTCACCGGGAAAAATATCGAGTCGCGCGCCGAACGTCTGGGACCGGTGCAGGACGGCGTGCTGCGGCGGGACGGCAGTGTCATCCGCCACTACGCCTATCGAGTCGCTTATGGCTATCGAGTGATTCCGCACGACTGAGCAGGCTAGTATATTGAGGGCGTGATGAATCCGTATGAATTGATGGGCGCCGACTCTCGATGGCTCGCAGCGGCGGCGCTGTCCGCAGCCTGCCTGTTGCATGGTTCGACGGCCGCCGCCCAGACCCCCGAGCAGACGCAGATGTGGGAGGCGCAACACGCCCAATCGCTCGCGGACGAGAAGATCAAGTCGGAACGCCTGGCGAGGCAGCGCGAGGCTCGAAGAGCCGATCCCATGTCGTGGGTTCGCACGCTTAACCCCCTGTCCGCCGGCGGCTGGCAATTCAGGGCGGTCGCTGCCGATGGATCCTGGGCGACCTTCACCACCGACCATCAAATGAAGCGCTCGGGCCACATCGTGACGATCTGGTTGCGCCAAGAATACCCGGAGCCGCAACGAACCGACGATGGCGATATGTACTTGAGCGACGTCGAGAAACTCCAATATGACTGCGCGAAAGAGCAGACCCGGGCTCTGTTGGTGATTTATTATGCGGAAAATAGTCTCGCCGGCAGCCAGCAGAGCGAAGCCGCCGACGTAAAACAAGCGGCATGGGATCCCATCGTTCCGGGCACGCAAAGCGAATCCGTTTTCCAATGGGTCTGTGGTTCGGCCCACGACAAAGCGGGTGGCTAGTGCGATCAGGCGCCGCTTGCGATCGGGTGCCGCTAGTACGACCCGGCGCCGCTAGTACGGACAAGTGCCGGATAACCGGACGCTTGCCACGAGAAGCTGCGACCTGTCGGCACGGGGACCGACCAGAATCTCGACCTCTCCGGATTCGAACACGGGGGTGAGGTCCGGACCGAGATAACACAGCTCCGAGGCATGCAGGGATAGCGTTACCGTACCCGCCTCGCCGGGCCGCAATCCGATCTTGCCGAAACCTTTGAGTTCCAGCAGCGGCCGCGCCACGCTGGCGACCTTGTCATGCGTGAACAGGAATACCGTTTCTTGAGCCGCCCTCGCGCCCTCGTTGACGACATCGACGCGAATATCGATGGTATCGATCTCGGTCACCCGAGCCGGGGTCACGCGCAGATTCGAGAGTGTGAAACGTCCATAGGTCAGTCCGTGGCCGAAGGGAAACAACGGCGAGTTCGGCACGTCGAGATACTTGCTGGTGTATCTGTCCTTCGGATCCGCAGGCCGTCCGCCCGGGCGCTCACCGAAGAAGATGGGAATTTGGCCCGTGGCCCGCGCCCAGCTGACCGGCGAACGTCCGCTCGGGGACACGCGCCCGGTCACGACGTCGCCGATTGCATTGCCCGCCTCGCTGCCGGGGAACCAGGCGGCGAGCACCGCATCCGCCTTCTCGATCAACCACGGCACGATCAATGGCCGGCCCGAGAACAGCACGACGATGACCGGCGTTGCAGTGGCTGCGGCCCGCCCGAAAACCGCTTCGGCGAATTGACGCTGCCGTCCCGGAAGATCCAAGTGCGCCCGGCTGGCCGCCTCCCCGCTCATGGTTGCGGCCTCTCCCAGACAGAGGAGTATGGCGTCCGCCGCGTGACAGAGATCGAGCGCGGCTGCAATGCCGGCCACATCCTCGCCCTCGATCGCGACACCCGGCGCATGCAGAACCACGGCCCCCGGCAAAATCCCGCGCAGGCCGTCGACCACGCTCACCTGACCATCCGCTTGCGCGGCACCCCACCAGGGACCGCGCATCTCGATGGGAGCATCCGCAAGGGGCCCCAGGATGGCGAGACGCCTGATCGATCTCGGCAGCGGCAGCGTTTCCTTGTCGTTCTTCAGCATGACGATGGCGCGCGCTCCGACGGTGCGCGACAATTGCCTGCGGTGCGCGAGGGCCGCGGCGGATTCCGGCCTTGCCCCGCGGCGATAGGGATGCGCGAACAGCCCCAAGCGCTCCTTCAACCGGAGCACGCGGCGCACCGATTCGTCGATTTCCATCATGGTCACGAGCCCCCGCTCCAAAGCGATCGGCAACCCGCGGCGATACGCATCGGCCATCATGTCGATGTCGACGCCGGCCTTGAGTGCATAGGTCGCAGCCTCCGTGAGGTCGGCGGCGATGCCATGATGCATCAGCTCGGCGATGGCGTTGTAGTCGCTGACGATGACGCCGTCGAATCCGAACCGTCCGCGCAACCACCCGCGCAGCAGCGCCTCGTTGGCCGTCATCGGGATTCCCGCAAGATCGGTAAAGGCAGGCATGACGGCCGCCACGCCTGAGGCCACCGCCGCGGCAAACGGCGGCATATACACTTCACGCAGGGTGCGCTCGGAGATATCGACCGAGGCATAGTCGCGTCCCGCCGTCACCGCGCCGTAGGCACAATAGTGCTTGGCCACCGCCGCCAGCGCATCCGGTGCGGCGAGATCGGCGCCCTGGAAACCTCGCACCTTGGCCTCCGCGATGCGCGCGCCGAGCCAGGGGTCCTCTCCCGGACCCTCGGCGCTGCGGCCCCAGCGCGGATCGCGGGCGACATCCAGCATGGGTGCAAAGGTCATCGCCAGACCATCGGCCGCGGCCTCCTTGGCGGACTCGCGCGCCGTGAGCGCCCAGGTTTCGGGATCGAACAACGAGGCTTCGCCCAGGGGTATGGGAAACAAGGTGCGGTGCCCATGCACGACATCGAAACCGATGAGCAGCGGAATACCGAGCCGCGACTCCTCGACGGCCAGCCGCTGCATCTCGCGCACATGCTCCGCGCCGACCATGTTGAGCAGATTGCCGATCGTACCGGCCTTGATCGCTTGCGTTGAATCGCCCGCGATAATCGGCCCGGTCACGGCATACGTGGAGGCGGCCATGGTGAGCTGACCGAGTTTCTCGGCCAAAGTCATCTTGCCGATCAAAGTCTCGATCCGGTTCACTTATGCTCTCTCCGTTTGACGGCATTGACTGATAATGGCGGGATTACTTGGCAGCAGAGAAGCCCACGCATGACGAGTCCCGCATTCGATGCCGAAGAGATTGCCGATTCCGGCCTCGTGCCGCAAGTCGGCATGATGCTCCGCGCCCTGTGGGCCGCCCCGGTGCGCAACACGCTGTTTTTACTTTCGGCAGGCATATTTCTCGTCATCGCCACCACGGCCTACGGCCAGATCCGTCTCAATAGCTGGAACCAGCCGTTTTATGATGCCCTGTCGCGCCGTGACTTTGCGCAATTCCTGCTCCAATTGGGCATTTTTGGCGTCATAGCCGGTGCGCTTCTGATCCTCAACGTGGCGCAAAAATGGCTGGGTGAAACGTTGAAGCTCAGACTGCGCCAGGGGCTGGCCGAGGATCTGATTCAAAACTGGCTGGTGCCGGGCCGCGCGTTCCGGCTCGCCAATGCGGGTCCCATGGGGGTCAACCCCGACCAGCGCATGCACGAGGATGCCCGTCATCTCACCGAGCTGTCGGCGGATCTCGGCATCGGCCTGCTGCAGTCTTCGATCCTGCTGGCCACCTTCGTCGAAGTGCTCTGGGCTCTCTCGAACAACTTCGTATTCCACGTTGCCGGCCGCGATTTTACCGTCCCCGGCTATATGGTTTGGGCGGCCGTCCTATATTCGGGCTCAGCCTCGCTGCTCAGCTACTGGGTGGGCCGAAGCCTCATAGACCGCAACGCGCAGCGCTACGCGCGCGAAGCCGACATGCGCTTTTCGCTGGTGCGTGTCAA
>Ga0070696_100002357_pt1 | contig 12483 bp, 9 predicted proteins | sample KBSK1253metaG_FD_65474 | JGI IMG/M metagenome (GOLD analysis project Ga0070696, IMG submission 65474) | Corn, switchgrass and miscanthus rhizosphere microbial communities from Kellogg Biological Station, Michigan, USA - KBS K1-25-3 metaG | ecosystem: Host-associated > Plants > Roots >... | reverse complement strand
CTCATAACCCAAAGGTCGCGGGTTCAAATCCCGCCCCCGCAACCACCTGGAGAATTGGGCCACAAAATGAATTTTGTGGCCCCTTCCATTTTCTGGCTCTCAACTACACCGCATCGGCGTTTACGCCCTACTCGCAAGCCTAAACCGGGACGAGACCAGTAGAGATGATCGGACTAGCGCGAACGATGAGCCATCGCCCGTCTGGTTACTTCACTCGCAATGGGAGCACCATCCTGGAGGGACGCTTGCGGCCAGTGTGAATCGTTACTATCGAAGGCAGATTGTCGTTGGCTCCGGGTGGTCTGAACGTCGGAAAATCAATATTCGAGACCTTGATCCTGAGCGAGTGACCTGCGCCAAACACCCAATCATCTCCGTAATCCTTAAAGCTCACCGGTCTGACCTCTCCAGCGGCGAGTCCCGTTACTCTCGCTCCGCCTACGGTTACTTCTGTTTCGGTACCATCAGGCGCGACATCAAAGGTCCTCACTAACAAGTCAACATCCGCCGATGTCGCGCAGCTTATGAAAATCGTGAACTCGCTCGATCCGATCATCTCCGTTTCGGTTTCAAAAGGCGCAAGCGTGTATTCGAACTTCAGCGGTACGTTGATAAGTGCCTCGGCGTGACCGCTCATCATATCCGCACTCGAAGGTATTTCAGCTCCGAGGCGCGAGCTTCGAATGCGTTCAGGATGAAATATTCCACCCACAGATTGCTCTGAAAGCGAACCCTTCTTCTTGTGAGACAAGATGCCGCTGGGCTTCAGGAAGACCGGCGTGCCCTCGATCTCGCTCGATGGAAGCGTCTTCGAAGTGAATGGCAAAACTGAGAACGGCGCAGGCGCGCTCGTTACCGTTCGCGAGTCAGTCGGGCCGATGTCTCGAAGGTAATGATCGAACCATCGAAGCACCTGCGTCGCGATGTACAGTTCTTCCCCCTCGTAAGTATGACCCTGCGGCGGATGACCCCTTCGGCCGAGATAGATTTGCCGGGGCGCGGTTAACTGAGGAAACACGTCCATCACTTGAGTCGATGGAAAAAGATAGTCGTCCCAGGATTGGATTATGAATATCGGCGCTCGCGGCTGGCGCGCAGGATCTACAACTTCATTTCCCTGCAGGTCACGATGCGCAATCGAGCGCGCGCGAAGGGCTTCTCTCACGCTCGCCGGAACTTGTCCATTCGCGCCCGCATCGAACATATCGAATTCAAGTTGTGTGTAGTTGTAGAAAGGCGGCGCGCCGGTTTGCCGTTGAAGTCCGGAATAAAACTCGGCAATGCCAAGACGGTAGTTTATCGCACCGTTCGGATAGAGCGCCTGTTCAAGGTCCGTCCAACCAACAAGTGGAATAACCGCCGACACTCGCGGGTCCGACGCAATCTGATAAGAGTGCCCCCCGCCGTATGAGCCGCCGATTACTCCGATCTTTGTTACCCGCGGTCCAATCGCGTGATCCGGATCATTGATAAGCCAGTCGATGACGTGCCGCAGATCCTCCAGCTCATCCGGCCCGCAAAGCGCCGCGCGTCCGCCCGATTCACCGTTGCCAAAACCCCGCGCCGTATATGAGAGCACGGTGTAGCCAGCCGCGGAGATGTAATACGCGAGGTTGTCTTCGCCGGTCAATCGATGGCCGCCCCAACCGTGTATGTAAATCACTGCCGGGGCTGAAGTGAATAGCCGCGGTTGATAAAGCGTGGCTGCGAGCGTGATGTTCCCCGGTCCAAACGAACCGGCAGGTACGCTGATAAACCGATCTGAGACATCAACCAACAGGCCCGGGCTGGCGGTGGAGCGGGAAGGCAGGAAGATTCCCGCCAGAAGCGCGAATAGGATGACTAGTGTGAGCAGCTTATTAGAAATCACGACAAACATCTCCGACGGAGAATCGGCAGTCGCGACTTCAGATTGATAACAGGAGTCCGACTTCGAGGTCAACCGGATACAACACCATCGCCGTGGCCACCAGCCGTTTGACTCAATCAACTTCGTTCCAATATAGTTCGCAGCCGCAGTCATCCGGTTGCCCCGAGCCCTCTCTATGATCCAGCTCGCGAAGTTCATCGTTCGACATCCAAAAGCCATCATCACATCGATCTTGATAATCACACTTGTGTGTCTTGCCGTGATATTAGTTCGGGGCATCAGCTTCAACGGATCGCCCGAGACACTTGCCCGCAAAGATCAGAACTTCGATTTCTACAACGAGACTCGCAGCATTTTTGGCGATGACCGGGTTATCATCGTCGCGGTCACAACCCGCAATATCTTCACTGGTGAATTTCTTCGGCGGCTCGATCGTCTGACTACCAACCTCGCTGCTGTCAGCGGCGTCGATCAAGCCATCAGCCTCACGAACCTGAGATCGATCAGACGTGAGCACGGCGAGGTTCGCGTCGGCCGTGTGACTGGCTCCGGAAGCCTCTTTCAGCCCGATGACGCGGAACTCGCAAGACTCGGGGATGAGCTAACTCACGACCCTTTGTACGCGCGGCACTATGTCTCCGTTGATGCCAAAACGGCCGCCGTGGCTGTCTTCCTCACGCCGCTCGACGAATCAGAGACCCGCGAGGTGGCCGAGAAGGTGGAACTCGTGGCGAAGTCCGAAGCGGACGGCGATGAGGTATTTCTTTCGGGAGTGCCGATACTGGACGCCCGCGGCATTCGAAGCATGTTGCGAGACATGCTGGTTCTTTCGCCGGCTGCGGCGGTCCTGTGCTTCCTGGTTTTTCTGTTTGCGTTTCGCACGTGGTGGGGCGCGATGCTGCCGATGTCGGCGCTGCTGATCGGGTTGATCTGGACTATCGCAATCATGAGCTTGTTCGGGCGGCCCATTACTCTCGCAACGTTGTCACTGCCTACGACGATGATGGCGGTTGGAAGCTCCTACATTTTTCATGTGCTGAATCAGTACCGCATCTCGATGCAAAACCTGAATACCGGGGGCCGGCGGCGATCAAAGCGCGGCGCATGGATTGACGGACTCGCGTTCATCGGCCCCGCGGTAATCGTGTCGGGAACCTCGACGGCGGCGGGGTTCGGCGCGCTCGCTTCGAGCACGGTTCCCACCGCGCGCGACATGGGAATCTTCGAAGCTCTCGGCGTCTTGGCTCTGCTCCTGTTGACGGTAGCATTCATTCCGGCTGCGCTGGCGATTCTTCCGCGCAATGCGTTGGGCCGGGCGAGTTCCACCGAAACAGATTACGTGCGATGGCTGAACAGAACGCTGTCGAACATCACCGCCCTGGTCCTGTTTCGAAGACGCGGGGTCTTGCTGGCTACTTTTGCAGCAACGATGCTCGTCGGCGTCGGCGCAATCTGGCTGCAAGTCAACACCGACTATCTGCGAATCTTTCCGAGTGGGAGCGAAACGGTTCGAGACGCCGGGAAGATGCACGAGCGGCTCGCGGGCGCGGCAACGGTTCAGCTCGTAGTGAGCGGCGCCGCCGGGTCTGTGACGAACCCAAAGTTCATCACCGCGACGCAAAACCTTGAGAAGTACGCGCTCACGCTGGAAGGCGTGGACGCGGCCGTCTCCGTTGCCGACATCATCGGGAGAATCAATTCGGTACTGACGGATTCGCCGGATCGTCTCGCTTCGATGATCCCGACCGACCCGGCGCGGCTCGCGTCAATCGTCCGCGACTATCTCTCCGACGAGGCGCTGGTTTCGCGGCTCGCGAGTCCTGACGGCTCACGCGCGGTGATTGTATTAAGAGTAAATCTCTTCAGCTCAAATGAACTTCAGCGAATGACGCGGCGAATCAACGAGTGGTGCGCGCGAAACCTTCCGCCGGAGTTCACCGCGCGTGCGACTGGCTCGATCATTCTGCTCAACGACGCTTCGGATGCCGTGGCTGCTTCGCAATCTTCGAGTCTTGCCATTGCACTTGTGGCGATCTACCTGATGATGGTGATGCTGTTTCGATCGTTTGCGACCGGACTGCTGGCGCTCCTTCCGAACCTGTTGCCGATCATTTGTTACTTTGGAGTCCTTGGATGGACCGGCACGCCATTGGACATCACATCCAGTCTCGTTGCGAGCGCAGTCCTTGGACTCGCCGTCGATAATGCGGTTCATATGATCCGGCGCTATCGGCAATCGGTCGCCGAGCGGCGATTCTCGTCTGATGATTCCAGTGCCGCGGCGGACGAAGGATGGATTATGTGGCTGACGATGCTGCGGACCGGCAAGCCCATGGTGCTGGCGAATGGAATGCTCATCGCGGCCTTTTTGATTTTCGTGTTATCTTCGTTCGTGCCGGTGCGGATTGCCGGGTTGCTTTGGGCGGGCGGTATTGCTGCTTGTCTTGTTTCGGATTTGATCCTTCTTCCTGTCTTAATGAAAACAAGATTGTTTGAGCGAGCAGCTCTCGGAAAGGACTTGTGAAGACCAACAACACTCATACTCTCAGATCACTCATTGCATCAGGTGTGCTGACATCGCTCTTTGCGGCCTGCTCGAATTCGCATACGCCAAATCAACCCGATGCCGCGGCCAATCGAGGAGTATCCGCGGGTCCGGCCCCAACTGAATTGATCGACCGATATCGCGCGCTCGATAAGAGCAGCGACTCGACGGCCAGGCTCAGTTGCACGATAACAAATTCAGAAACCAAGCGGCTCCTGCTGACGATCTATCGCAAGCGCGCGGCCGATGGCAGACGATTGATGCTGGTTGAATTCACGTCGCCTGAGTTGGAACGCGATCGCGACGGGCTCATCACTATTCTTACTGACGGCAAGGTCGAAGGCGTCCGTTACGTGCAGAGCACCGACAGCTTCATCGTGACCGATGATCCAGCCGGAGAAGACGCGTTGTTCGGAATGACGCTTCAGGAACTCGCCGACGGGCAACCGGAGAAGTACGACTTCACGCTCGCTGGGGAAGAAACTTACGAAGGCGCGTCGGTGTATCGATTGGACGGAAAACTGAAACCGGGCGCCGAATCGAAGTTTGCTCGGTTGGTCTTGCTGCTCGACAAGCAGAACTTCACTGCGCCCCAAGCCGAGTTCTACGACAATCATAACGAGCTTGCCCGCCGCCTCACCGTCAGCAAGACCGAGCAGATCGGGGGACAATGGACTCGCACGCATTGGTCGATCGACAATCGCGCGCGGCAGAGAAGGATCGATTTTGAAGCGGTCGCAATAAAGTACGATCAAAAACTGAGCGACTCAGTTTTCACCCGCGAACACTTGAAGAAGATAGCGTCACACTGAAGGGAGAGTCGACCGGGCGAGTGGGCGACGGGGCGACAGGGACACCGGGCGACGGGGAGACTGGGCGAGGGAGCAGTTCAAGGATCGCCGCGTCGCCCACTCGCCACTCGCCCACTCGCCCCGTTTCCCAGTCGCACAGTCGCGCCGTCGTTTGATCCTCAGAATATGCCCACTGACGAACTCCTAACGGTCGTCGGCCGAGCTGACGAGCTTTATGATCACCGCGCACAGCCGGGCACGGTGAGAGAGTCGGTGATGGTCTTGTCCGGAGCCCACGGCGCCAGCGATCGCTACGAGTTGCAATGGCGATTGGCGCGGGCGTTTTTCTTTTTGGGTCAGGAAGCGGGTTCGCGCGATTCAAGTGTTGGGCTCTACTCGACCGGGATCGCGGCGGGCGAGCGCGCGGTTGCTCTCAACAGCGAACGCGTTGAGGGTCACTTCTGGGTGGGTGTGAACCTGGCCCTCTTCGCTGAAATCAACCGCGGCATCAGAGGCGTACGCGCGCTTCGTTGGGCTCGAAAGGAACTCACCAAAGCTGTGTCAATTAGTGAGAGTTATCACGATGCCGGACCGCTTCGAGTCCTCGGGCGACTGATGCATAAGGCTCCGCGGATACTCGGAGGCAACATCACGATCAGCCGGGAATTATTTGAGCGCGCGATAGCCCTTGCGCCTTCAAACACGGTGACGTTGATGTATGCCGCGGAGCTTGCGATACAGACCGGCGATCGCGATCGCGCCGCGGCTTTCCTTCAGCGAGTGCTGGAGTCTTCCGTCGATCCCGAGTGGGAATTCGAGAGTAATCGCGATCGCGCGAGAGCACGCTCGCTTCTTGAACAACTGTCGTCCTCGTGATCGAGCGATCACGGTTCGTGGATTACAAACCGCTGCTGTCGTACAATCAGCCTGATATTTTCGTGGAGGCAGACTCGATGAGTTTAAGGCGCGTGGTTGTCACGGGGATGGGAGCCGTCAGTCCAAACGGCATTGGCCGCGAAGTCTACTGGCGTGCAACTTCAAACGGCGTCAGCGGGACAGGTCCCATAACTCTGTTCGACGCGTCCAAGCTCTCGTGCCGCGTCGCCGCCGAAGTGAAGGACTTCGATTTCGACCGTTACATCTCAAAGAAGGATCGCGACCGCGTCCAGCGAGCGGTGCCGATGGCTTTCTTTGCCACCGATGAAGCCGCGGCCGACGCAGGGATCAAGTTCGACGATCTTTCTGAATCCGAGCGGGAAAACATCGGAGTCATCATCGGAACGGGAGCCGGCGGCATCGAGTTCGCCGAGCGGCAATATAAGCAGTACTACGACCGCAGTGATCACGACGCCGCTTACCGGCGCGTGAGTCCTTATTCGATCGTCGCGTCATTCGTCGGCATGCTATCGAGCGAAATAAACATGGCATACCGGCTTCACGGGATGAGTCACGTGCTGTCGACCGGATGCACAAGCTCGACCGATGCGATGGGATACGCGTTCAATTCAATTCGGCTCGGGCAAATCGATACGGTGGTCACCGGTGGCGTTGAAGCTTGCATCACGTTTGGATTGATGACCGCGTTCTGCCGCATGGGCACGGTTACTACAAAATGGAATGCCGATCCGGCGCGCGCATCGCGTCCATTCAACGCCGATCGCGATGGGTTCGTGCTCGGCGAAGGCGCGTGGATTCTGATTCTCGAGGAACGCGAGCGAGCGCTTCGCCGTGGCGCGCCGATCTACGCCGAACTGGCCGGATACGCTTCGACGTGCGACGCCTATCATCGAGTTCAAATCGCGCCCACGGGTCACGACGCAGCTCGCGCGATGAAGATGGCCGCGACTCAAGCCGGACTAACGATGGACGACATCGATTATTTGAACCTGCACGGGACGGCGACGAAGATCAACGATCGCACGGAGTCGGCGGCGGTGCGGATGGCTTTTGGAGATCGCGCTCGCCGGATTCCCGCAAGCTCTACGAAGTCGATGATCGGCCACGCGCAGGGCGCCTCGGGCGCGGCGGGTGTTGTTGCGACGTTGATGGCGATGAAGCACAACTACGCACCGCCTACGATCAACGTGGAAGCGCCCGATCCAGAGTGCGATCTCGACTATGTTCCGAATCAGGGGCGTGAAGTACGGATTGATAACGCGCTGTGCAACTGTATCGCGTTCGGGTCGAAGAACTCGGCGCTGGTGTTTAAGAGGTTCCAGCAGAGCGGGACCTGAGAGGCAAATGTAGAACATAAGATGTAAAGACCCGCTCGCAAACACATTTGAAGAGGGCCGCAAACAAGGTCAGACTCAGACTGACGTGAAACGCGCAAAGAAAAAAAGAAATATTGATCGCAGCTTGAATGTCTTTGACGTTTATGTTGCGCCGTTATTCCTGCTTGCCGTTGGCCTTGTCTTCATAGTGTTAACGTTCACGATGTCCTTCCCAGAACCAAGTAGCCTTTCGGAAGTCCGTGGCCACCTGAGCACTTACGACTTTCACCAAACCGGCCGGGGCAAAGGTGATTATACAACCATCATCACACTACAAGAGGGTCCTCGCTTTTGGACACACGCCATAGACAGAGAAAATGCTGAAGCTGTACTTAGAGAACGCGGCTTAGAAGTTCGATACTATTTCGACCCTCATTCAGTAAATGTGCCAATGGATGGTGATGCGATTAAAGCATATGGATTGTGGATAGAGGGAAACGAGATACAGTCAGTTGATGAAGGTCTTAGAGCCGACAAGATTGCAACATACGTCTATTCCCCCGCTATTGGGATATTCGGCGTCGTCGCTGCCCTTCTCATCTACCGAAGAAACAAGACAAAATATCTAAGGTATGAATGAGCCCCGGCGAAGAAACGCATCCAGCGGAGGCCTAATCAAGGATCAAGCAATGTCTGCGGAACCCAATAAAGACGTTTTACGCGACTGGCGAGAGTCGGCGCCTTACTGGGCGAAGCACTCGGACACAGTACGATTGATGTTCGCGCCGATCACGTCCGCCTTGCTCGAAGCTAGCGGAATCATTGACGGCCAATCAGTACTGGATGTCGCGGGTGGCGCAGGCGAGCCTTCGATCACCATCGCTCAAGCGGTCGGCGCTTCGGGGTCGGTCGTCTGCAGCGATGCCGTAGCGCAGATGGTCGCGACCGCGAGAAACGAAGCTCGACGCGCGGGCGCTTCGAACATCGGCTTTACCCGATGCGTCGGCGAATCACTGCCCTTCGCGGATAACAGCTTCGACACTGTTGTCTGCCGGCTCGGCGTGATGCTGTTCCCCGATCCCGGTGCGGCGATCAAAGAGATGCTTCGCGTGGTGAAGCCGGGCCGACGTGTATCAGTCGCGGTTTGGCGTCACCAAAAATCCAATCCGTTCTTCTACGTCGTGGCTGATGTCGTCTCTCGTTACGTCGAGTCCGCGCCCGAGGATCCGAATGCGCCGGGCGCATTTCGCTTTGCCGAATCGGGCAAGCTGGCAAGCCTCTTCGAAGAATGCGGAGCCGACGGAGTAATCGAACGAATTCTCGACTTCGAGATGGAAGCACCCATCACACCAACACAGTTCTGGGAACTGCGCACGGAGTTGAGCGATTCGTTGCGAGGCAAGGTTGCGTCTCTCTCGGCTGAGCAGGTGAAGCGTGTGGCTGAAGAAGTCGAAGAAGCCGGGAAGCCTTTCTACAGCACGGGCCGCATGAGATTTCCAGGGCAAGTGTTGATCGTGACCGCGACGGCAAAGAATTCTCAAACTTAATGGCAGTCTTCAGCCTCTTAATGCTGCCGACGCACGAATGATAAGCACGTGCGCCGGTTGTCCTCCTCTAGCCGGTTGAAAACTCGCCGGCCACTTGCGGGCCGCGGCTATCCGTGAAGTGTCCTGGGCACTCACGCCACCAATAGCCGCGGCCCTGCTTTTCCTCAGGTATTTCTCGAGATGGCGTATCTCCCGCAGGTCAGAAGTCTAAGCAATTCACCGCTGAGCTTCGCAGACTTCGTCTCGCCGATCCGCGCTGATCACCGAAATGAAATCAGCGCAAATCAGCGGTTCCTTCCCACAGCGGCCGCTCATCTCAAAGTTAAGCGGTACCGGGATTCTTGATGGCGAGGGGCGCGGCTGCGAAACTAATAACACCAGCGGTGCCGTAAAGAAATCTCTCAGAGCGAGGCTAAAACATGATTTCAAGATGCCGAGTCCTTTTGTTATTGAGTGCGGCCCTTGCCGTGATCGCGTGTTTATCCGGTGTACCGCAGGCTTCACACTTCAAGCCGGTAACGGATTCGGCTCGATACCGAATCGATGCGGCACAGAGCCGCTTTATCGTGCGCGCGTTCGCCGGAGGATTCCTCTCGGCGTTCGCGCACGATCATACGATTGCGATTCGGGATTTCGCGGGCCACGCCGATTTCACCTATGGAACCGTGGAACCCGCCTCACTCGAAATGACTATCAAAGCCGCCTCACTCGAAATTACCGACAAGGTGAGCACGAGCGATCGACAAAAGATCGAGGGCACGATGCGCGATGAGGTGCTCGAGATCGCGAAGTATCCGGACATCTCATTCAAGAGCACGTCTGTCAGCGCTTCAAAAACGGGCGAGGGCCAGTATCAGGCGCGAATCTCAGGCGAGCTTACTCTGCATGGGGTGACTCGACCGGTGGCGATGACCGCACAACTCGAATTCGGGGACAAGACTTTGCGAGCAAAGGGCGGGTTCGCGATCAAGCAATCAAATTTCAGCATTAAGCCGGTATCGGTTGCGGGAGGGACGATCAAGGTGAAGGATGAGCTGAAGTTCACTTTCGACATCGTCGCTCATCCGTAGTATTTATTGCAGGGCTTATTCGCCGCGAGCGATCCTGCCAAGCGCGCCACCAGGGTGCCAGCGCGCGTATTGTTCGCGGGTCAATCCTTTGTGAGCTTCAAGCGCGACGGACAGCGAGCACAGCACATAGATCTTAGCGAGGATGCTCGCGCGCGGAACCAGATTCAACTCGCCGCCTTCGTTCTCCACGCCTGAATCCAGAATCACGTCCGCGATCCGAGCGAGCTCTGATTCGCTGTTGCCGGACACTCCGATAATCCTGGTGTCGAATTCTCGCAGGGTTTCCACCGCTGATAACAACTCGGGCGTGGTGCCGCTGTTCGAGATTGCAATCACCACGTCATTAGGACAGACCTGACCCGCCGATCCATGGATGCACTCGGTCGCGTGCAGGAAATAGGCCGGTGTTCCGGTGCTTGATAGCAGCGAGGCAACGTATCGCGCGATGTGTTCGCTCTTGCCGATGCCCGTCACGTGAACGCGGCCGCCGCGAGATTCGCATTCGAGAATCAAGTCGGCGGCTTGTTCGATGGCCTCGACTTTGGCTCGCGTGCGAAGCGAATCCAACTCATCAATGACCAATTCGAAAAACGCCTCGACGGCCTCGGCCGGACTTTTTCGAGCGAGGTCCGGCGTGTTTCCGTTGCCGTGTTTGATGGTTCCGTCGGGCATTGCTTCGGTCACCGATGGAATCACGGACTCAACAGGCTGTTCGAGGCCGGGCGCTTCCACACCTACAACTTGAATTGGTTTTTGCTCTCGACTGATTGACATTAGGAATCCCAAGTAAGCGGCTTGATAGAATATTGCCCCGTTGCCGCCAGCGTCAAGGAGGGCCCGCCGTGTTCGAGGTGGCGGGGTGTGATTAAGCGTCTGACTTGGAATGCGTAATCAACATGCGGCTATCTATTTAACACCTCACTTCAGTGAGGTGTTTGAAGGCGCGGCCCAACTCTTAACCGCTTCAGCCCTTAGCGACCGGCGAAACCGTGAAACGGTTCCGGAGATCCGTAGCAACCGACGGCACCCAACTGAAGTTGGGTGTTATAGAGCAGGTCGAACGCGGACTTTCGATCAATGAAAGGGCAAACTACGAACTTTCGCCGTCAAAGAATCTCACGCTCATTGCCCACGCGCCGGGTTACACGTTCGCGATCGAGGTGCTCAAGAAGAGGGATCGCATACTTTCGCGTAAGCCCGCCGGTGATCTCCTTAAAGACCGAGACGTCCATTCGCGGATTGACGCTCTTACGGGCTCGCACCAGCGATTTCAAATGTTCAACCGCGTCAGTGTGGAAGACAAAATCGCCGATGCGCACGAGCCGCCGTTCGGCTGACAGCAGATTGTAAAACTTTCGCGCGAGTTCGACCTTTATGCCTGCGGCCGACGCCGTTTCTTCTAGCGTGCCCGCCTGCAGACCCGCAGCCTTGAAAGCGGCTTCCAGAGCGCTTTTGGCGATCGCTTCCGAATCCGTGAGCGCCGGCTTATGTTGTGCCAGCCTCAACGACTCACGCTCGGCGGCGATCTTGCCCTCCTCGACCAGCCGCGCCACCACCGCGCGGAAAATCTCCGGCCGCACTTTGCCAAACACGCGGTCTCGAACTTCCTCGCGGCCAAGCCCCAACGATAAAGGCTCGCGTCGGTGATGCGCGTCGAGCATCTCGATTACCTTGTTCGCAAGCTCGCGATAAGTCTCGCCCGAAATCAGAATCAAGGGCGCGCTGGTCACCTCGACCGCGCGGCCCGTACGAATCAACTCCGCGGCTGAAGCCGCAGTTTGCTCATCGGTCGCGCCGGTTCTGGCGGCGATCTCGACCTCGGTCATCGCGCGCGAGCCGGACATCTCGACGAAGACGGCGAGGCGCTCAACCGCATCAGCGCTTTCAAGCTGCTCAAGCCGCTCGCGCGCGGCCGTGTCCCGTATTCGATGTTTTTCAGGAAGCGGATCGATTATCACGCCGCCCCCGATCGTGACCTGAGGCGAGTAGCTGCGAATGATAAAGCGATCGTCCGGAAGAGCGGTAATCGGCGACTCAAGTCGAAGCTGCACGAGCGCGCTCGCGCCGGGCAGGATGCCACCCGGTTCCGGGTTCTGGGTTCCGGGTTCCGGGTTTCGGGTTTCGGGTTCTGAGTCTGACGCGGAACCCTGAACCCGGAACTCGGAACCCCTAAGTATCACCACACGCGCCATCACTTCCGCTGTTCCATGATGCAGACGAACACGCGCGCGCTGCCGCAACGGACGTGGCGCCGACGGCAGTAGCTCGAGCCGCGCGTCGGCCATCGAAGTCGCTTGCAGGCGCCCGGCTGGAGCGAGCACGCTTCCCCGCCCGACCTGCTCCACATTCAAGCCCTGCAGGTTGATCGCAGTTCGCTGGCCCGCAGCCGCGCGCTCGGTGTCGTGGCCGTGGACCTGAACGTTGCGAACCCGCGTTTGGATTCCGCC
>Ga0070696_100002355_pt1 | contig 12484 bp, 11 predicted proteins | sample KBSK1253metaG_FD_65474 | JGI IMG/M metagenome (GOLD analysis project Ga0070696, IMG submission 65474) | Corn, switchgrass and miscanthus rhizosphere microbial communities from Kellogg Biological Station, Michigan, USA - KBS K1-25-3 metaG | ecosystem: Host-associated > Plants > Roots >... | reverse complement strand
GACGACCGATGACGCCACCGCGCACGTGATCACGAGAGTCGCAAACGAGAAAGAGCGCATTAGACCTCGAGGAGTCGATGTTGGACGGCGAGACAGGCATCCATCACGATCGGAATGCCGGCGGCCTCGGCGCGCGCCGCCGCCGCTTCATCTATTACGCCCTGTTGCAGCCAGATCAATCGCGGATGCAGCGCGATCGCCTCGTCCACCACGGCGCCGGCATGCTCGCTGCGCCGGAAGACATCGACCACGTCGATCGTGTGCTCGCGCGCCGCGTCCGCGAGCGTCGGGTAGCTCTGCTCCCCCAGCACCTTCTCGTGACCAGGATTAATCGGCACGATGTGGTACCCCGCCCGCTTGAGATACCCCGCCACGCCGTGGCTGGGACGGTCAGGCTTTGGTGAAAGCCCCACGACCGCGATCGTCCGCACCTGCTGCAGCAGCGCGCGCAACGCGTCGTTCGTCATGCGTCGGGCCGGTGGAGGTGCGGCGTCCCGCTCACGGCCCTGCCCACGAGCACCATCCCTGAGCGTTGCGCGATCGTCAGCGCCAACGTCGACGGCACGCTCGGCGTCGCGACCCAGGCGAGACCCGCCCGTGACGCCTTGAACGCGAGCTCGGCGGAGATACGCCCCGTCACCAGCAACCCACGACCGACGATCGGCGTGCGCCCCAGCACCGCGGCACCGATCACCTTGTCGACCGCGTTGTGCCGCCCGATGTCCTCGGCGTGAAACAGGAGCGCGACGCCATCGGTCAGCGCCGCCGCGTGGATCCCTCCGGTCTCGTTGTAGCGCGTACCCGTCGCGAACAGGGTTTTGAAGAGCGCCCGCAGCCCCTCGGCGGCCGGCGGCTCACCGCGCGCCGGTGTGTGCTGCACGCTGTGGGGATCGGCGAGCATCGTCGTCACCGCGCCGCACCCCGACGCGAGCACGGCTTTGCGGTTTTCGCCCTTGACGAGGGCCACGCGCGCCGGCTTCACGTCGGCCCAGAAGCCCAGGTCGGGAGCGCAGGGACGGAGCTTCACGAGGTCGTCGAGCGACTCGATGTAGCCCTCGCCGTGCAGCCACCCGACGGCGAGCTCCTCGAGCTGATCGGGCGTGCACATCCACGTCACGACGGGCTCGCCATTCACCTCGAGCCAGACGGGCCACTCCTCGACGGCGGCGGAGTCGGCCTGCATCCTCCCCTTGCGACCCCCGGGCTGTCGCCCGGGGTTAGCAGGACCTTCGTCTGACCCCGGGCGCAAGCCCGGGGAACCCGGATGGTCAGGTTTCGGGTCCTTGCTCACCGCGATACTCCGAGTAGAGATGGGGCCCCTCCTGGACGCGGATCGCGTACAACGTCACACCCTTGGGGATTTGACCCTTGATCCGCTCCCATAGATACACCGCGAGGGCTTCACCGGTCGTGAGCCATTTGCCGTCCGCGAACGCGGGGACGTCGTTGATGTTGCGTCCATCGAGCGGGTGCACGATTTCCTTCTCGAGCACGGCGTCGATCGCCCTGAGACTCATGACGCCGCTCTTGCCGGGATCGAAGGGGCCCCGCAGCGTGACGTGGCACGCGTAGCGATGGCTGTGCTCGCGCGCGGCGGCGCCGAACTCGGGTCCCGGTGGGAACCGATGCGTCGCCGTGAACTCCACGATTCGCGTCAGGTATGCGGTCGGGGGGGGCATCGTCAGAACACTCGCACGGCGCTGGCCTTGAAAGAGAATACCACCGGCGCGCCAGGCGCGAGCGCCAGCTCACGGCACGCATCGGCGGTCACGATCGCGATCAACTCGACGCCCACGTCGGCCGTCACGGCGACACCTCCGCCGCGGTGAGTGGCGACGCGGGTGACGTTGCCCTTGAGCACGTTGCGCGCGGAGGACGAGAGCGGCTCCCGGCTCACGAAGATGTCGCCCGGAGGCACCGCCAGCACCGCGGGGCCCGCGCGATCGGTGGTCACCAGGATCTCGATCGCGCCAACCCGCGCGGACATCGTGTCCGTGCCCGCCGGCGCCAGGTCGACGCGGAACAGGTTCTCGGGTGTCACGGGCGACAGGCGTCCGTCGGCGAGGGCACGGATGTCATCGGCCCAGCGGTAGGCGTCCTCGAGCTGGTGCGACGCAATGCAGATCGTGAGGGGCCGTGCCTTGCGCTCGCTCGCGAGAGCGCGGTACATCGCGCCCGCGGCGGCGCGGTCGGCGGAGCTGGCGGGTTCGTCGAGGAGCAGCACGTCGGGCCGAACCGCCAACGCGCGCGCCACGGCGACCCGCTGCACCTCGCCATCGGAGAGCTCGGTGCGGTGCCGTTCGAGGAGGGACAGGAGCCCGAGTTGATCGGCGACCTCGGCCGTCCGCTTGTAGACATCCGCGCGACTGCTGCCGCGGACCCGCAGCCCGAATCCAATGTTCTCGAGCACCGTGCCGCGCAGCAGGACGGGCCGCTGCTCGACGAGCGTGACTCGCCGGCGCAGGGCCGTCGGCGCGCGGCGCGGCACCGCCTTACCGTCCCACAGCACCGAGCCTTCGGTGGGGGGTTCGAGCAGCGCCAGCAGCCGGAGCAGGGTGCTCTTGCCGGCGCCGTTGTGTCCGACGACCGCGAGCATGGCGCCCGCGGGCACCGCGAAGTGTTCGAGATCCAGCACGAGGCGCCCGTCATAGCGGTGGCGCACGCCGCGCAGCTCAACCACTGCCTCTCCCCTGGAGCACCTGCAGTGTGACGTTCACGAGGAGCGCGATTGCGATCAGGACGAGGCCCAGGGCGACGGCGAGGCCGAAATCGCCCTGCGCGGTGTACAGCGCGACAGCCGTCGTGAGGGTGCGAGTCGAGCCGCGGATGTTGCCGCCCAGCATCATGGCCGCGCCGATTTCGGCGACGACCTGGCCGAAAGCCGCGGTAATCACGGCGGCCAGCGCGAAACGCGCCTCGCGCGCCACGGTCCAGGCCGTGAGCCAACGTCCCGCGCCCAGCGTCTCGGCGGTGCGGCGCACGCGGGGATCGACGCCTTGGACGGCGGCGGCGGAGAGCGCGGCGGCGATTGGCAGTGCGAGCAGCACGTCGCCGACCACGATCGCCTGCCACGTGTAGAGCCACCCGAGGCCGCCCAACGGACCGTGCCGCGACAGCAGGCCGAAGAGCAGCAGCCCCACGACGACTGTGGGAAAGGCGAGCGCGGTGTTGACCGCGGTGAGCGCGGCGCGCCGTCCCCAGAACCGGCGCGTCGCGAGGAGGTACCCGAGGGGGAGCCCGACGCCGCACGCGATGACGGTGGCGACGACGGCAATCTTCAGAGTGAGCAGGGCGATGCCGAACACTTCCGCATCACCCGAGAGGAGCAGCGCGAGCGCGCGCCGGAACCCCTCGCCTAGAAATTCCATCCGACGCCGAGGCTCACCCAGGGATGCGCCGTCCATTCGTGCAGCGGGTCGAGGATCGGCACGACGCGGCTGCCGTCGCTCGAGAGGTTGTGGAACGAGAGGGGATAGTTCAGGCGCCAGAAGAGCAGGCGCGTGTCGAGGTGCACGGTGAGTTTGCGCGACGCGTGCCACCGCAATCCGGTGGCCGCGCTGACCGTGAACTTCGTGCCGAACTTGTAGCCGCTCCCCGTCGTGTCACCGGGCGCGCTCAGCGGGAACGCCATGCCCAGGCCCGTCCCGATGTACGGGGCGAAGCCGTGCCACGTCTTGCCGCCCGTCAGGCGCAGCTGCAACGCGACTTCGGTGAGCAGGATTTCGGTGTCGAAGGGTCCGGTGCGTCGAGTCGCCGCCGTGTCGTCGACCGACGGGTCGCGGATGAAGCGGTCGGCCTTCAGGTACGCGCCGCTGAACTGCACCAGGGTCGCGCGCCCCAACCCAAGCTCGTAGCGGACGCCGATGCCGAGGCCGTTGGATGGCCCGGCGTCACCCCGTCCCCGGTCGCCGCTCAGGTGACCCGCGAAGAACACGGGGCCGGCGCCGAGCTGGATGTCCCGGAAAGGCGAGTGGGAGGGGTCGTGGCCTATCTGAGCGGAAAGATGGAACGATGGAACGATGGACAGAAGCAATCCCACCGCCACACACGTTCCAACGTTCCATCGTTCCATCGTTCCACGCATCAGTCTGTCTCCCTTAAGTCTCGACCCGTCATTTCGACTGGGGGCTCGATGCCGAGCAAGTGCAAGATCGTTGGTCCGACGTCCCGAAGCGAGCCGCCCGCGCGCAGGGGGCCGCGGGCGTCCGCCCCCACCAGGACAAAAGGCACAGGATTCGTCGTGTGCGCGGTGTGCGGGCCCCCCGTCGCGGGGTCAATCATCAGCTCGCAGTTGCCGTGGTCCGCGGTGACGAGCAGGGTCGCGCCGCCTTTGTCCGCGGATGTGAGCACCCGCGTCAGACATTCATCGACCGTCTCGACCGCTTTGACCGCCGCAGCTAGTACCCCGGAGTGGCCCACCATATCCCCGTTGGCGTAGTTGCAGAGGATGAAATCGTGCTGCTTCCCTTCGATCGCGTTGCAGAGGACGTCGGTGACGCCGGCGGCGCTCATCTCGGGCGCCAGGTCGTACGTCGCCACTTTCTGCGACGGCACGAGGAGCCGCTCTTCCCCCTTGTAGGGAGGCTCGATCCCGCCGTTGAAGAAGTAGGTGACGTGCGCGTACTTCTCGGTCTCGGCGGTGCGGAACATCGTCTTGCCGCGCTCCGACAAGACCTCGGCGACGATGCGCGACAAGACCATCGGCCCGAACGCGACGGGGAAGGGAAGCGTCGCGTCGTACTGCGTCATCGTGACGAGGGGCACCGCCGGCCGGTCCTTCACCTCGAAGCCGTCGAAACCTGTCAGGGCGAGCGCCCGCACGATCTGGCGCATGCGGTCGGCGCGGAAGTTGAAGCAGAAGATGCCGTCGCCCGCCTTGATGCGCGGCGCGTTCTTGATCACGCGCGGCTTCACGAACTCGTCGGTCTCGCCCGCCTCGTACGCTTGCTTGATCGCGGTGATGGGGTCGGGCACCACGGCGCCGACACCACGCACCATCGCGTCGTAGGCAAGCTTGGTGCGGTCCCACCTTTTGTCCCGGTCCATCGCGTAGTAACGGCCGACGACGGTCGAGACGGCGGCGCCGCGCACGTTCCGCAGGAGCTCCCCCATGAACCCCAGCCCCGACGTCGGCATCGTATCCCGCCCGTCGAGCCAGGCGTGGATCGCGACGGGAACGCCGGCCCGCCGGCCCAATTCGACCGCGGCGAGCAGGTGCTCGTCGAGCGCGTGGACGCCGCCGTCGCCGATGAGGCCCATGAGGTGCAGCGTGCCGCGCGACTTGCGCACCGTGGCGCACAGGTCGACGAGCGCGGGAATCTGGAAGAACTCGCCCGACGTGATCGACTGGGAGATGCGCACGATGTCTTGCGCGACGACGCGGCCGGCGCCCAGGTTCAAGTGGCCGACCTCGCTGTTGCCCATCTGTCCGTCGGGGAGGCCGACGGGAAGTCCCGAGGCGTCGAGCAGCGTGCGCGGCGCGCGCTCCCAGAGCCGGTGCCACGTGGGCGTGCGCCCCAGCTCGACGGCGTTGCCCTCGCGCGCCGCGCGAAAGCCCCAGCCGTCGAGCACGATCAGGACGACCGGGGTGCGCCCGCCGCGGCTCGTTGTCATATTGAAGGGGATGCAAGTTAGCCGGATCGTTCACGCCCTACCAGTTGCACTCGGGTTTCTCCTCCCGGGGCCGCCCGCGTGGGCGCAAGGTCTCGCGCGCTATCGCGTCACCAACGATGGCGAATGGTTCTATCAGGAACCTGACGGGCGGCGGCTCGCGCGGCTCGCGCGCGGCGCCATCGTCGCGGGCGGTGCCACCCGCGGCACGTGGACGCAGGTGACGCTCGAGGGCTACATCTTCGCGACGTCGGTGGGCCCGAGCCCGCGTCCCGAGTTCGACCTCGCCGTCACGCGCGCGCCGGACGAAAACCTCCGCTCCTCGGCGGGGGGCGCCCTCGTGGCAAAACTCGCGGAGGGCTTCGGACTCAAGAAGGTCGGGCAGGACGACCGCTGGGTGCACGTCACCCGCGATGGCTGGGTCTCGACGAGTGCTCTGGCCTTGGTTCCGGATGTCAGCGCCACGCGCACGGTGTCCGACTCTGACCAGGGTAGCGGAACCCCGGGGCCACGCCCCGGGGTCGACAGCACGCCAGCAGCCGCACCCAGCTCCGGCCGCGCCCAAGCCCCACGTCCCACGACGCTGTACCGCGCCCCCGACGGCCCGGAAGCCGGCACGGTCGGCGCCGAGACGCCGTTGCGTGTCCTGAGCCGCAGCGGTGAGTGGGCTCGTGTGCAGTTCGAGGGTTGGGTCAAGACGACGGAGCTGCAGGATGCGCCGCCCGGGGTGCAGATCGGCGTGAGCGCGGCGGAGCTGCGCGCCGAGCCGCAGCGCTACGCGGGACAGGTGTTGCGCTGGACGTTGCAGTTCATCGCCGTGCAGAAAGCGGACGATCTGCGCCCCGACATTCCCGAGGGCGCCAGCTACGTGCTGGCGCGCGGGCCGCTCCCCGAGCGGGGATTCGTCTACATGATCATTCCGGACGGGAGGCTCGGCGCCGTGCAGGCGCTCGCGCCGCTCGCCAACATCCAGGTCACCGTCAAAGTGCGCCAAGGTCGCAGCCGTTTCCTCGGCAATCCTGTGGTGGAACTGATTTCGCTGGAGGCATCCCCGTGAACGACATACTAGCCGAGCGCATTCGGCGCAGGTTGGAGACGATGTCCGACGAGCAGGCGTATCAGGTGCTCGACTACGTCGAGTTTTTGGAGTCGAAGTACGCGCAGCGGGCAGCCGGGGCGCCGGCGTTTCAGAAGGTGGCTGAGACGCTGGAGGACACGCTGCGCGCCGGCCGCGTGCCGCTGAACATCATCCGCGGGACGATGGACACCGTCGGGAAGGCGGGGAGATTCTTGGAAGGCCTGGCGGCGGCGGGGAAGGCAGCGGTGGAAGACGCGACGAGAAAGACGGGCGAGAAGGCGATCGACAAGCCTGTTGAGGAATCCAAGCCCCCCGCATAACTTTCGCCATGGGAACCTTCCGAACCGACGTCGCCCTCACCTTTGACGACGTCCTGCTCGTGCCCCGTCACTCGACGGTCCATCCCCGCAACGTTTCCGTCGCCAGTCGCTTCACCCGCGCGATCTCGCTCAACATCCCGCTCGTTTCCGCCGCCATGGACACCGTGACCGAAGCGGACATGGCGATGGCGATGGCGCGCGAGGGGGGGATCGGCGTGATCCACAAGAACATGCCGATCGACCGCCAGGCGGCGGAGGTCGACCGCGTGAAGCGCAGCGAGTCGGGGATGATCATGAACCCGATCACGCTCGGTCCCGACGCCGCGCTACGCGAAGCGCATCATCTGATGGCGCGCTTCAAGATCTCGGGCGTGCCGATCGTCGACGGGGCGGGCAAGCTGATCGGCATCATCACGAACCGCGACCTGCAGTTCGAGCGCGAGCTCGACCGGCCGATCCGCGACGCGATGACCAAGGAGAAGCTCGTCACCGCGCCCGTCGGTACGACGCTCGATGAGGCCGAGCGCATCCTCGCCAAGCACCGCATCGAGAAGCTCCCCGTCGTCGACAAACAGGGCGTCCTGAAGGGCCTGATCACCATCAAGGACATCTTCAAACGGCGCCAGCACCCCGATGCCAACAAGGACGCGCACGGCAGGCTGCGGGTCGCCGCCGCGGTGGGCGGCACGGCCGACGCGAAGCCGCGCGCCGCGGCGCTGATCAACGCCGGGTGCGACGTGCTCGTGGTGGACTCGGCGCATGGGCACTCGCAGGGCGTGCTCGACACGGTGGCGATGCTGCGCGAGGCATTCCCCGACGCGCAGCTCGTCGCGGGGAACGTCGCGACGACAGCCGGGGCGAAGGCGCTCGTCGAGCGCGGCGTCGACGCCGTGAAAGTCGGCGTCGGGCCCGGTTCGATCTGCACCACGCGCGTCGTCACGGGGATCGGCGTGCCGCAGGTGACGGCCATCGTCGACGCGGTGCGGGGCGCGGGGGACATTCCCGTCATCGCCGACGGCGGGATCAAATACTCGGGCGACGTCGTGAAAGCGCTGGCGTCGGGCGCCGAGAGCGTGATGATGGGCTCGATGCTCGCCGGCACCGAGGAGAGTCCCGGCGAATCATTTCTGCTCGAGGGACGCCGCTTCAAGGTGATCCGCGGCATGGGGAGCCTCTCCGCCATGGAGGAAGGCTCGGCCGATCGCTACTTCCAGGAGGGCGAGGTCTCGCCGCAGAAGCTCGTGCCCGAGGGGATCGAGGGGCGCGTGCCGTTCAGGGGCCCCGTGGCCGACGTGATCTTCCAGATGGTCGGCGGATTGCGGAGTGGGATGGGCTATTGCGGCGTGTGCGACATCGAGGCGCTCAGGACCGAGACCGAATTCATCCGGATCACGACGGCGGGGCTCAGGGAATCGCATCCGCACGACGTGGTGATCACCCGGGAAGCCCCGAACTACAGCATCTAGCCGGTTATGACTCCTGGGGCGCTCGCGCTTGCGCGGGCGTGGCCGGGGACGCTTCATCTATAGCATGCGCGCGATACCCCTCGCCGCTCTCGTCTCGCTCCTGGCGCCCATCGCCGCCGCGCAAACCCCCGGCGATTCGGCGGTTGTCCCCTCCGACCGCTACGTCATCGACGCTGCGAAGCTGGTACGCGAACGCGGCGTCTCCTCCCTTGCCGAGCTCCTGAGCGGTCAGGTCCCGGGACTCTTCGTCGTGCCCGGGTCCGGCCTCACGGGTGTGGGCGCGCGGATCCGCTTCGCGGGCCCCCGAGCGTTGGTAGGCGATGGTGCTCCGCTGATCCTGGTCGATGGAATTCGCGTGGACGCGAGTGAGGACGCTGCGCTCGTGCTCAACGGCGGCCCCGGGCCCTCCCGGCTCGACGATTTGAGTCCCGACGACATCGCGTCGATCGAAGTGCTGCGCGGGCCCGCCACAGGGGCGATGTACGGCCCGGGGTCTGCGAACGGCGTGATCCTGATAAGGACCAAAGGCGGCACGTCGGGGCCGGCTCGCTGGGAGGGTTACGCCCAGGGCGCGGTGGGTTTCGAGGGGTCTCGCTGGCCCGCGAACTATGGCGGCGTGGACGCCGACAACACCAACGCCTGGGCTCGTCAGGGCGGCTGTACGTTGACCGAGCAAGCGGCGGGCCGGTGTGTGCAGGATTTCGTGCAGTCGTTCAATCCGCTTGCAGACCGCAGCCCGTTCACGACCGCCGTGCGGCGGCAGGTCGGGTTCAGTGGTTCGGGCGGCCCGCAATGGGGCGCTTTCCGCGTGTCCGGCAATGTCGATAGCGACAACGGCGCGATCTCGGTCCCCGGGACCGCGCCCGCGGACGTCGATCGGCGGTGGAACGCGCACGCCAGCGGCACCGCCCGTCCCCTCGAAGGACTCCAGATCAGCGGGAGCGTGACCCGGGTATCGAGTAGGGTGAGTCTCCCGATGTTTGGGCCCGTCAACGCTGCCGTTTACGGCCCGAGCGACAGCACGGGATTCGTTTGGAGCCGGTTCTTTGCAGGGCCGGCGGAACAGAACGTCGATCGATGGTCGGGGTTCCTCGACGTAAGCGCGACGACGGAGCCCTGGTTGGTGTTCCGCGGCCTCCTCGGGCTCGATGACGTCGATCAACTCGATGTGCGTCAGGACGGCCACTACTGGGCCGACGGCCACCGCCAGCTTCGATACAACACCTCCGCGCTCACGATGTCGGTGCACGGTCCCACGAATCCGCGCTTGCGGTTCGAAACGACGCTGGGGGTCGAGCGCCGTACGCGACGGCTCGATGAACTCCAACGTCAATGGATCGACACCGGCACCTTCTGCGCAGTGGCGAATCCGTGCGCCACCCAGGCCGTGGTGATGCGGCTGCACTCGAGCAGCGCGTACATCACGTCGCAGGTCACGCTGCGCGAAAAGGTGTTCATCGACGCCGCCGTGCGACGGGATCGCTTCCCGGAGTTTGGCTGGATATCCTGGCAACCCAGCGTGGCCGTCGCTTGGCTGGCACGCGACAAAGCGCCCGGATTCCTGAGTCGCCTGCAGCTGCGCGCGGCCTACGGCTCCGTCGGTGAGCCTCCGGACTTCCCAGTGTTGGCGTTTTTTACCGGCACCCCGGCTGCCGCGCCGCTTCGCCCGGATCGGACGAGGTCCCTGGAAGTGGGCGCCGACGCCGGACTGATGGGCGGGAAATGGAACGGGCGAGTGACGTTCTACGACATGCGCTCCAATGTCACCTACGCTGCGCCGCTGTCCCAGCCGAGCGGGTTCGCATACGGCTACCTGCCCGGCGCCGAGATCTCGAACCGGGGAGTCGAGGCCACGTTGGCCGGAGCCGTCGTCGACCGGCCCTCGCTGCGGTGGGACGTGCGGCTCTCGGTGTGGGGCAATCGCAACCGGCTCGTGAAGCTGCCCGGTGCGCCAGTGTTCCTTGGCGCGGGGGCGCCCGCCCAGAGGCTGGCGGTGGGATACCCGACCGCAGGCTACTGGATGCAGCCGATCCAGAGCTTTGCGGACGCCAATGGCAACGGCATCATCGAGGCGAGCGAGGTCGTGATGGCCGGGACGTGGGTGCCGGCGGGAACGCCGTACCCGACGCAGGGGGCGGCGCTCACCACGCAGCTGCGCGTGGCGCGTCGCTGGCACGTCTCGACCACACTCGACTATCGGGCGGGGCAAACGCTGTTCAACGAGGCCGCGTGGACGCGTTGCCTGTTCGGGGTTTGCCGGGAGCGCAACGATCCAGGCACGTCGCTCGATGCTCAAGCCACCGCGGTCGCGACTGCAAACACCATCGCCGGCTATATCGAGGACGCGGACTTCCTGAAGGTGCGTGAGTTGACAGTCGCCTTTGATGTCTCGCCCAGTGCGACGGTGACGCTGGCCGCACGCAACCTGCTCACGGTGACGGGCTACTCGGGTGCCGATCCCGAGGCGGGGAGCTACGGATTCCTCAACGCCGGGCCGCGCGCCATCCAAGACCTCGGCACCGTGCCGCCGTTGCGCTCCTGGACGCTGCGGGTGCAACTCGCGTACTGACCAGCGTTCCGTTTCACATCCGCTGCGCTTGACACTCCGAAGTCAGCAGTCTACTCTAGCGCCCGGTATTCCTACGTTTCGTCGGCCCCACTGACACCGAGGAGCGCATGGATCTTTTCCGACGGAAGAGCGTCACCGACCTGCAGAACGAGGCGCTGACGGACCACAGCCTCAAGCGGGCGCTGGGCGCACTGAACCTGACGATGCTGGGCATCGGCGCGATCATCGGAACCGGAATCTTCGTACTGACCGGGACCGTCGCCGCCCTGAACGCGGGGCCCGCGGTCGTGCTGTCGTTCATCTTCGCGGGCGTCGCCTCCATCTTCGCGGCCTTGTGCTATTCGGAATTCGCTTCGCTCGTTCCGATGGCGGGCAGCGCCTACACCTACGGATACGCGACGCTGGGCGAGTTCGTCGCGTGGATCATCGGGTGGGACCTCGTCCTCGAGTACGCGCTGGGAGCGGTCACCGTCGCGATCGGCTGGTCGGGTTACGTGGTGTCGTTGCTCAATCAGATCGGCATCCATATTCCGGCGGCGCTCACGGCCGCGCGGGGCTCGATCGTGACGCTCGCGGACGGATCGACCGTGACCGCGATCTTCAACCTGCCGGCCGTCTTGATCATCGTCGCCGTCAGTACCCTCCTCGTCATCGGCATCAAGGAGTCGGCGAATTTCAACAACATCATCGTGTTCGTGAAGGTTGCGGTGGTGCTGCTGTTCATCGTCGGCGCGGCGCACGCGATCAACCCGGCCAACTGGCACCCCTTCGTTCCTCAGAACACGACGGGCGAGTGGGGCAAATTCGGCTGGTCCGGCGTGCTACAGGGCGGGGCGGTCGTTTTCTTCGCCTACATCGGATTCGACGCGGTGAGTACCGCCGCGCAGGAGGCCAAGAACCCGCAGAAGGACATGCCGATCGGGATCATCGGCTCCCTCCTCATCTGTACCGTGCTCTACATCCTGGTCTCGGGCATCGCGACGGGGATCGTCCCCTACGCACAGCTGGACGTGCCCGATCCGATCGCCGTCGCGGCCGACGCGGCGGGGTTGGGTTGGATGGCGATCCTCATCAAGATCGGCGCCATCGCCGGGCTCTCGTCGGTGATCCTGGTGATGCTCCTCGGCCAGTCTCGCGTTTTCTGGACGATGTCGCGCGACGGGCTGCTGCCGCCGGTCGTGAGCCAGGTGCATCCGAGGTTCAAGACCCCGTGGGTGACGACGATCATCACCGGCATTGCCGTGATGATCCCCGCCGCGCTGTTCACGGTTCGCGAGGCCGGGAGCCTGGTGTCGATCGGGACGCTCCTGGCGTTCGTCATCGTCTCCGTCGGAGTTCTGGCGCTCCGCATCCGCGAGCCCAACCTGCCGCGGCCCTTCAAGACGCCGTGGGTGTGGGCCGTGGCGCCCCTGGGCGCCCTGTCGGCGCTTGGGCTGATGGC
>Ga0070696_100002354_pt1 | contig 12484 bp, 11 predicted proteins | sample KBSK1253metaG_FD_65474 | JGI IMG/M metagenome (GOLD analysis project Ga0070696, IMG submission 65474) | Corn, switchgrass and miscanthus rhizosphere microbial communities from Kellogg Biological Station, Michigan, USA - KBS K1-25-3 metaG | ecosystem: Host-associated > Plants > Roots >... | reverse complement strand
CAACAGCTGGGTGGCGATGGGGGATCCCGTCGGGTCGCCCGAGCAGTGCGAGACTTTGGCGTGGGAGTTTCTGGAAAGTTGCGATGGAATGGCCGTCTCACCGGTGTTCTACCAGGTCAAACCGCAAAACTTGCCCTTGTACATCGATCTGGGATTGAACTTGAGCAAGCTGGGCGAAGAGGCGCGCGTCGCGCTCGATACATTCACGCTGGAGGGCGCCGCGCGAGCGGACTTGCGCCAGATTCATCGGCGTGTGAACCGCGACGGGGCGCAGTTCGAGGTCGTGGCGCGCACCCAGGTCGGCGCGATTCTGCCGCAGCTGCGCGCGGTGTCCGATGCGTGGCTCACGGAGAAAAACACGGCGGAGAAGCGTTTTTCCCTGGGGTTCTTCGATGAGCGCTATTTGATGAATTTCGAGTGCGCGGTGGTGCGTTGTGGCGGGGCGATCGTCGCTTTCGCCAACATATGGCGCGCCGGCACGAATGAAATGTCGGTCGATCTGATGCGCTACAGCGCCGCTGCGCCGAAATGCGTCATCGATTTCTTGTTGGTCGAGTGCATGCTGTGGGGCAAAGCCCAGGGCTATGCGTGGTTCAACTTGGGGATGGCGCCGCTGTCGGGCCTCGAGGAGCATGCGCTTGCTCCGGCCTGGCACAAGCTGGGCCGCATGGTGCAGCGCTACGGCGAGATGTTCTATCACTTCGAGGGCCTGCGAAAATACAAGGAGAAGTTCGCCCCGGTGTGGCGGCCGCGCTATCTGGCGGCGCCGGACGGCCTCGCCATGGCGGGTGCGCTGCTCGACGTCACGGCGCTGATTTCGGGCGGCGTCAGCAAGGTCCTCCGAAAGTAACCCGGCAACCGCGGAGATGGTGACGATGAGGCGCAGCTCGATCGCAGGGATTTTATGGTGGCCGCTGGGCATTGCGGTGGCGACCGCTGCGCCGGCAGTGAGCGGGGCGCCGCCGGCGACCGTGTTGCCGGCGACCGTGTTGCCGGCGGCCGTGTTGCCGGCGGTGGCCGGCCTGCCGCTGACCGTGATACCGGCGGCACCCGGCGGGCGCAGCCCTTGGTTCGGCGTGTTTCTGTCGGGCGACGGCGGCTGGGTGGCCATCGATCGGCGGGTCTCGGATGAGCTCGCGAAACATCACATACCGATCGTCGGTTGGGATTCTCTGAAATACTTCTGGTCGCGGCGCACGCCGCAGGGCGCCGCGGATGATCTGGACCGGGTCGTGCTTCACTACGCGCACAAATGGCACAAGACTCACGTGATATTGATCGGCTTTTCGCAGGGTGCGGACACCATGCCTTTCATGATCAATCGTCTGCCCGCGGCGACCCGAGACATGGCGGGTCTCACGGCCCTGCTCGGCATCAGCAACAACGCCAACTTCGAGATTCACGTCGGCAATTGGCTGGGAACGCCGCCCGCGGGCCTGCCCACGGCACCGGAATTGCAACAGTGGAGCGGCCCGCCATATCTCTGCATCTACGGTGAGAAAGACCGCGACGCGGCCTGCGATGAGGTGACCGGCACCGGCGGTCTCGTCATCAAGATGTCCGGCGGCCATCATTTCCGCAGGCGCTACGCGGCCGTCGCCGACCAGATATTGAGCCGGTTGCCGGCGCTGTAGCGCCTACCCGAGCTCCATCTCGATCTTGCGGGCGACTTCGCGCATCTTGGGCAGAAATTGTTCCACCGCGGTACGCAGAGGCACCGCCGTGGCGGCGTAGCGGACCGTGACGGTCGCCAAGACTCGATCCTTCCCTCGAACCGGAATGGCGAGGCTGGTTTCCTCGGAAACCCTGCGCGCGCGATGCGCCATGCCGAAACCCTGGGCGCGAGTTTCGTTGAGCAGCCGCTCGACCTCGGGCCTGCTGCGTGCCAACCGATCTTCCGGCAGAGACGAGCGCGCCAGCAATTCCAGCAGCGTCTCGCGCTGTGAAGCCGAGCAGAATGCCAGATACGCGCGGCCCGCCGCCGACGCCAGCATGGGCACCCGAAATCCGGCGCCGTAGCGCTCCAAGGCGAGAGGACTTTGGCGATCGGTGGTCTCACGGATCATCATGGTGGCCCCGAACGGCGTTGCCACTGCGACAGGCCACACGATTTGCGCGCCCAGCGCGGCGAGATGCGGTTTGGCGACATGCGCGACCATGGCTTCGTCGTCAAAGCCCTCCGACAGGGCGCGCACCCGGATGGTCGGCCGATAGCAGTCATCCTGCGGATCGCGTTCCACATACCCCGCCACGCGCAGCGTTTCCAAAATCCGGTACGTGGTGGTGCGCGGCAGCTCTACGGCGCTTGCCAGGGTATTGATCGCGGCTCGTTCCAGGCGATTCAGTTCCGTCAGCACCTCGAGTCCGCGGCTCAAAGCGCGTATCGGGCGGGTCGATTCGCGCGCGCCTTCGGCGGCCGCATCAGCTTCAGTGACTTTCGCGTGCATGACCGCCGTCCTTACGCAATTCCAGTTCCAGTGTACGATAAGTCCAGGAGAAACATATACATACCCATCTCTTGACGGGCGCGCGCCGCGCCGCATCACCGGTCAGTGGGTGCGGGCGTTTGAGCGCCTGCTCTCGTACATAAGTACCCTGTGCGGCGAATCCGGTTGCCAGAGCGGCGGGCGTGGCGGGACATGGCATCGCGTGGCGCGGCGTGGCACGCGCCGCGTGCGGCGGCGCATTCGGCTACAATCCGCGACCGATTTATGCTGAAACCCAAGGAATCAGACTCCCCATGTCGGAAAACTCCCCAGCACCGCCAGCCGCGCCCACGCAGGCCGAGGCGGTCATCATCGGCGCAGGTCCCGCGGGACTGTTTCAAATCTTCGAGCTGGGCCTTTTGGGCATCAGCGCGCATGTCATCGATACGCTGGGCCAGGCCGGCGGTCAATGTACGGAGCTCTATCCGGACAAGCCGATCTATGACATCCCGGCGTTGCCGATTTGCGGCGCCCAGGAGCTGGTCGATCGGCTGCTGGAGCAGGCGAAGCCTTTCAAAGCGACCTTTCACCTGGGCCAGGAAGTCACCGAAGTGCGGCCGCTCGAGGGCGGCAGGATCCTGGTGGCGACGTCCACCGGCACGCGGCTGAATGCCGGGGCAGTGGTGATCGCCGGCGGTGTGGGCTCGTTCCAGCCGCGGCGCTTGGCGCTGCCGGGCGTCGAGCAGTTCGAGGGCAGGAGCGTTCATTATCGCGTCAAATCGGCCGCCGATTTTCACGGGCTCGACATCGTGATCTGCGGCGGCGGAGACTCGGCGCTCGACTGGACCGTGGCGCTGTGCGGCAAGGCACGGTCACTGACCTTGCTGCACCGTCGCGCGGAATTTCGCGCAGCTCCCGCCACGGTGGCGCGGATGCGCGAGCTGGTGGGCGCCGGCAAGATGCAACTCTTGACGGGCAATACCGTCGCCATCCGCAAGGACCATGAGCAGCTGGCGGGGCTCGACGTGCGCACGCTGGACGGCCGGGACGTTCAAGTGTCCGCGGATCGAGTGCTGGCTTTCTACGGCCTGCACCCGAAGCTCGGCCCGATCGCCGAGTGGGGCATGGAGCTCGAGAAGAAGGCGCTCAAAGTGGACACGGAAAAATTCCAGACCAGCGTCCCGGGAATCTTCGCCATCGGCGATATCAACACCTATCCGGGCAAGAAGAAACTCATCCTGAGCGCCTTTCACGAGGCGGCGCTCGCCGCATTCGCGATCCAGCATCACTTGTTCCCCGAGAAGCGCCAATTCCTGCAGTACACCACCACCAGCCCGATCATGCAGAAGCGCCTGGGGGTGACCGGCGCCGAGCCGCCCGGCGCCGAGCCGCATTGAGACTCCCATGAACAAGCTGCTCGACGACTTGATCAAGGTCATGACGCTGGACCGGCTGGAGATCAACCTGTTTCGCGGCGAGAGCCGCGACATCGGCAGCCCGCAGGTGTTCGGCGGCCAGGTCCTGGGTCAGGCGCTGGTGGCGGCAACGGCGACCGCGGAAAATCGCATGGTGCACTCGCTGCATGCCTACTTCCTGCGCCGCGGCGACTTCAATTCGCCCATCGTCTACGAGGTCGACCGGGCGTGGGACGGCAAGCATTTCTGCACGCGGCGCGTGGTGGCCATTCAGCACGGCCAACAGATCTTCAACATGTCGGCTTCGTTCCAATTGCCCGAGAGCGGCCTCGATCATCAAATCCCCATGCCCGATGTGCCCGCACCCGAGAGCCTGGTGGACATCGAGTCCCATTATCGCGGCATGGCGGAAAACATGCCGCCGTTCATACGCCGGCTGCTCGAGCACAAGCGGCCCTTCGAATTTCGTCCGGTGCAGCCCATCGATTTCGCGCACCCGGAGAAAGCCACGCCGCTCAAGTACATCTGGTTCCGCGCCGTGGCGGCGCTTCCCGACGATGAGGCGCTGCATCGCTGCTTTCTAGCGTACGTGTCCGATTTCCACTTGCTCGACACCGCCCTGATGCCGCATGCAGTATCCTTGACGTCGCCGAAGCTGGTGATGGCGAGCATCGATCATGCGATGTGGTTCCATCGCAGCGTGCGTGTGGATGATTGGCTGCTGTACGAGACCGACAGCCCGAGCGCCTCGGGCGCGCGCGGCTTCGCCCGCGGCAACGTGTTCGCCCGCGACGGGCGGCTGGTCGCGAGCACTTCCCAGGAGGGCCTGATGAGGATCAGATCCTAGTGTTCAAAACCATCGTCATCATCGTGCTCGTCGCCGGGGTGCTGATCGGCGGGTTGCTGACCCTGCGCAACTCCGGCCGCACGGGGATGCCGGATGATGAGGTGCTGCAGCGCGCGGCGAAGCGCGCGCGGGAACAGGCGGCCGCCGAGAAGGACTCGGATACGAAGCGGTAAGCGAGACGCGAGCCGGCGGGAAGCTTCAGTGCTACCTCGCGGAGGAATGATTCGCCCGGGAGGCTTCCCACACTTCGCGCGGCAACACGAACAGGTGGCAGTCCCACCAGCGGTTCTTGGCGCGGCGATGCTTGCGAAACACGGCCTCCCAGCGCATCCCGACTTTCTCCAGCACCCGGATCGAGGCGCGGTTGTTGACGTCGACGGTCGAGATCACACGATCGGCGCGCATATCGAAGAATGCCGCGTCGATGAGCGCCAGTGCGATTTCGGTGGCATACCCCTTGCCCCAGTCCAGGCTGCCGAGCATGTAGCCCAAGTCCACGACGCGGCGTTCGATCAGCGACAGGTCGCAGGCGCCGATCAACCGCCCCGTCGCGATTTCCTCGACGCCGAGCTCGAACCGGGTGCGGGGCCGTTCGCGCTGCGAGGCCAGCAGCCCCTCGAGATAGTCGGCCGTGCTGTCCGCGTCGCGGGGCCCGAAAAACAGGTAGCGAGTGACACGCGGATCCGACGAATAGGCGAATATGGCATCGAAGTCCGATTGGGCAAACTCGCGCAGATTCAGGCGGGTGGTGCGAATCGGAACGGTCAGCGCGTGCACAGCACCTTGCCCGGATTCATGATGCCCTTCGGGTCGAGCGCGCGCTTCAATTCGCGCATCACCGAAAGTTCCACCGGATCGGCGCGGCGTGCGAATTCCGCGGCCCTCAAGCGACCGATGCCATGTTCGGCGCTGATGCTGCCGCCGAGAGTCTCGACCAGATCGAACATCGCGAGTTCGAGCGCCGGCCCCTGCGCCAGGAAGCGGGCCACGTCGGCGCCCGGCTTCTGGCTGACATTGAAATGCAGGTTGCCGTCGCCCGCGTGGCCGTAGGAGACCACATCGCCTTCGGGGGCCAGCCGCCTCACCAGCGCCGCACCGTCCTCGATGAGCCTCGGGATCGCGGACACCGGCACGGAAACGTCGTGCTTGAGGCTCGCGCCATGGCGGCGCTGCGCCTCCGGCACGGACTCGCGCAATTTCCACATGGCCTGGGCCTGTGCCATCGATGTGGCCAGCATCGCGTCCTTGATCGTGGCGCGTTCCGCGGCGTCTTCCAGCGTCGCGGTCAATAGCGTGAGCAGATCTTGCCGCGGATTGGGCGAACTCAACTCGATCAGCAGGTACCAGGGGGTGCGCAGTCCCTGCGGATCGGCGACGCCCGGCACGTGTTTCACCGTAAGTTCCACCGCGATTCGCGGCATCAATTCGAAGGCAGTGACCTGATCGCCGGCCGCGGTGCGCAAGCGGGACAGCAACTCCAAGCCGTGCCGCGGCGAGTCGATGCCGACCAGTGCCGTCGCCGTATCGGCCGGTTGCGGGAACAGCTTCAGGGATGCGGCGGTAATGACGCCCAGAGTGCCCTCCGCGCCCACGAACAGCGATTTGACATCGTAGCCGGTATTGTCCTTGCGCAGATTCTTCAAGCCCGCGAGCACCCGGCCGTCCGCCAGAACCACTTCCAGGCCGAGCACCAGGTCGCGCATCATGCCGTAGCGTAGAACCCCGGTGCCGCCCGCATTGGTGGAGAGGTTGCCGCCGATCTGCGCCGTGCCCTCGGAGCCCAAACTCAAGGGGAAGAGACGATCGGCGCCGCGCGCGGCGGCCTGCGCCTCGGCCAAAGTGCAGCCGGCTTCGACGGTCATGGAATAGTCGGCGGCGTCGAGTTGCCGGACGCGATTCAGCCGGCGCATGGACAGCACGATCTGCGAGCCGCTTGCATCGGGCGTCGCGGCACCGCAGTAGCTGGTATTGCCGCCGTGCGGCACCACCGCCACTTCGTCGCGATGGCATATCCGCAATACATTCGCGACTTCATCGACGTTGCGCGGCGACAGCACCAAGGGCGTCGCACCGTGGTACAGCCGGCGAAAATCGCTGAGGAAGGGCGCCACGGCGTCCGGCGAGCCGAGCCATGAGCCGCCTACGGCTGCTTTGAGCTCCTCGAGGGTGGCGGCGTTGGGTGGGCGCGGCATTGGACGGCAATAGTAGCGCGTCGCGTTTACTGGCCGGCCGTTTTACCGGCCGGTTGCTTCAAAAGCGCTTGCCGGCCCCTTCGCGCACCGCCGCCGGTACGGGCTTCAGGTCCCAGATCACGCCGAAGAAGGACATGAGCTTCAACATGTAGAAGGTGATGTCGAATTCCCACCAATAAAAACCCTGGCGCACCGAGGCGGGGTAGTGGTGGTGGTTATTGTGCCAACCCTCGCCCAGGGTAATGATCGCCAGCCACACGTTGTTGCGGCTGGCATCGCCGGTCTTGTAGCGCTGGCGTCCGAAAACATGCGACAGGGAATTGATGGTGTAGGTTCCGTGGTATACGGCCACGGTGGAGATGAAAAACCCCCACACCAGCATCTGCCAGCCATTGGTGCCGAGACCCGGCGCGACGTGCTTGAGCAGCACGCCGGTCAGGAACACGCCGACGCCGAGTATGGTCGGTACCACGATATCGAAACGATCCAGGAACCGCAGTTCCGGATACTTGAGCAGATCCTTGACCCGCGACAGATCGGCGGCGAAGTGCTTATGCGACATGAACCAGCCCATGTGGCTCCAAAAGAAGCCGTGCTGCACCGGCGAGTGGACGTCCTGCGGCTTGTCGGAATAAATGTGATGGTGGCGATGATGCGCCGCCCACCAGATCGGCCCGCGCTGCACCGCAGAAGCCCCCAGCAAGCCGAAGATGAACTGCCCGATCCTCGAGGTCTTGAAGGTGCGGTGGGAAAAATAGCGGTGATAGAAACCGGTGATGGCGAACATGCGCAATGCATAGAGCGCCAGGGCGGCCGCGAACGCCGCCCAGCTGAAGCCCACCCAAATCACGGCGAGGCAGGCGGCGTGCATCAGCAGGAAGGGAGCCACTCGCGCCCAATCGATGCGCTTGCTCGAATCGGAATCCCGCGCCGTCACGGGTTCGGGCCGGGCCGTAAAGTCACTGTTGCCGAACCAGCGCGAGAGCTCTCGGCCCACACGCTCCACCGGCTGTTCGATCACGATTTCATTTTCTGAGGTCATCTATTTTCCTGAGGAGTGCACAAGTACGTTGAATCGGGGGCCGCGGGGGCTCAGCCGCCCGAGGACTGCAGCGCTGCGATGCGTTCGTCCAGCGGCGGATGGCTCATGAACAGCCGCATGAAGCCCTGCGAGCTGCCGGTGTTGATTCCAAAGGCCTGCAGCTGCGCCGGCATGGGCTCGCCTTGGCTGCGCTTCAGCACTTGCAGCGCCTCGATCATACTGCCGGTGCCGGCAAGATTGGCGCCGCCCCGGTCGGCGCGAAACTCTCGCCGCCGCGAATACCAGGCGACGATCACGGCGGCGAATACGCCGAGCACGATCTGCGCCACCATCGTGGTCAGAAAGGAGCCGATACCGGATTCCGAGCGCTCGTTCTTGAACAGCGCACGGTCGACCAAATTGCCGATGATCCGGGCGAGAAATATCACAAAGGTATTCAGCACCCCCTGCAACAGCGCGAGGGTGACCATGTCACCGTTTGCGACATGCGTGATCTCATGACCCAGCACCGCTTCGGCCTGCGCGCGCGACATGCTGCGCAGCAGTCCGCTGCTCACCGCGACCAAGGCGGCGTTGCGGCGCGCGCCGGTGGCGAACGCATTCATTTCCTCGGCGTCGAATATGCCGACCTCGGGCATGCCGACGTTGGCCTGCTCGGCCAGGCGCTTGACCGTGCCGACCAGCCATCGCTCCAAGTCCGACTGGGGGGCCGAGATCACGCGCACGCCCATCATGCGCTTGGCCGTCCACTTGGACAGCGCCAGTGAAATCAGAGCGCCGCCGAAGCCGAAAACCGCCGCGAAGACCAGCAGGCTGCCCAGGCCCCCCTGGCCCAAACGCACGCCGAAAACCTGCTCGATGACGAAAATCACCAGACTGAGCAGGACCAGCACGGCCAGGTTCGTCACGATGAATAGGAAAATGCGCTTCATAAGCCTTTTCTTTGGGAAAAAGATCCGCAATATGGTAACGCGGCACGGTAATGGTCGGGACGTTTCTATTCAATTTCAAGGATTGCGGGGCAAATTCCCGATGAGTTCCCCGTTGCAAAGCGCGCCGCAGAGGCGTAAACGTCCGCTGCGCGGACGATGTGGGCTATGTGCCGGTAATATCAAGAATTAGTCAGATCCCAAGGTGAGCATGCAGTACAAGGATTATTACGAAATTCTCGGCGTGACTCGGGGCGCCGGGGCGGACGAGGTCAAACGCGCCTATCGGAAGCTCGCGCGCAAGTATCATCCGGACGTCAGCAAGGAAAGGAACGCCGAGGACAGGTTCAAGGAGGTTCAAGAGGCCTACGAGGTGCTGCGCGATCGGGAGAAGCGCGCGGCCTACGATCACCTGGGGCGGGACTATCGGAGCGGCCAGCAATTTCGCCCGCCGCCCGATTGGTCGCAGCGTTTTGGACATTCCGGCAGCCAGCGTTTTTCCGACCTCAACGGCTTCAGCGACTTTTTCTCGAGCTTGTTCGGCGGAGCGGCCGGCCACGTGCCGGCGGAGGCGGACGCCGGTCACCTGGATGTCAGCGTGGAAGAGGCCTTTGCGGGCACGAAACGGCGGGTCACTGTCACTGAGAACGGACGCGCGCGCCCGCTCGACGTGCAAATCCCGCCCGGCGTCACCGAGGGGCAGTCGCTGCGCATCGCCGGCGGGGGCGGACACCAGGCGTTGATATTCAGGATCAGATTGCGCCCACATCCGCTTTACGTCCTCTCGGGCAAGGACGTGCAGATCGAATTGCCCCTGGCGCCCTGGGAGGCGGCTTTGGGCGCGAAGGTGGCGGTGCCCACGCTCGGCGGCAAGGTCGAACTGACCGTGCCTGCCGGCGCACAATCGGGCCAGAAACTGCGGTTGCGAGGCCGCGGCTTCCCGGGCAATCCCAACGGCGATCAGTTCGTCAGCATCAAGCTCGTGACCCCGGCGGCGGAATCCGCACAGGCCCGGCAAGCCTACGAGCGGATGAAAAGGGAGTTCGATTTCAATCCGCGCGCCGGCTGGCCTTGAGCTTCCGGCCCCGGCAATCCGGGGCGTTGCTTGAAGTATGACGCCGCGACCCCATTTCCGCTGCTTGCCGCGCTCGATACACCCACAACCATATATTGAAAGGCCATGACGATCGAAACACAGCCGCAGACCAAAGAGTTCCAAGCCGAAACCAAGCAAGTATTGCGTTTGGTGATCCACTCACTGTACTCGCACAAGGAAATTTTCCTGCGCGAGCTGATCTCGAATGCCTCGGACGCCTGCGAGAAGCTGCGCTTCGAGGCGCTCGCGAGGCCTGACTTGCTGGGCGCGGATACCCTGTCGGTCACGCTTTCGGCGGATACCGCGGCCGGCACCCTGTCCGTCAAGGACAACGGCATCGGCATGAGCCGCCCCGAGGTGATCGACAATCTCGGGACGATCGCCCGCTCGGGCACGCGCAAATTCCTGGAAGGCTTGAGCGGCGACTCCGCCAAGGACGCGCAGTTGATCGGCCAGTTCGGCGTCGGCTTTTACTCGGCATTCATCGTTGCCGACAAGGTCACCGTTCTCACCAAGCGCAACGGCGGCGAGGCGGTGCGCTGGGACTCTGACGGCGAGGGTGAGTACCAGATCCAGGCCGATGCCAAAGCGGATCGCGGCACCGAGGTCATCCTGCATCTGCGCGAAGAAGACAAGGAATTCCTGGAGCGCGGCCGGCTGCGTCAATTGGTACGCAAGTACTCCGATCATCTGAGCATTCCCATCGTCCTGAAGACCGGCGACGCGGACGAGACCTTGAACCAGGCCAAGGCGTTTTGGACGCGCCCGAAAGCGGAGCTCAAGGATGAGGACTACCAGGCGTTCTACCATCACATCGCGCATGATTCCGAAGACGCGCGTGCCTGGGCGCACAACAAGGTCGAGGGCGGCATCGAATACACCTCGCTGCTGTATCTGCCCAAGCGCGCGCCATTCGATCTGTTCGAGCGGGAGCAGAAAGGCGGCATTCAGCTGTACGTCAAGCGCGTGTTCATCATGGACAAGGCGGCGGAACTGCTGCCGCCCTACTTGCGCTTCATGCGCGGCCTGGTCGACACGGCCGACCTGCCGCTGAATGTGTCGCGCGAGCTGCTGCAGAACGATCGGACGGTGGAGAAGATAAAGTCCGCGCTGGTGAAGCGCACCCTCGATCTGCTCGAGGACCTGGCGGCGAATAAGCCCGAACAATATGCGGAATTCTGGCAGACCTTCGGCGTGGTGCTGAAGGAGGGCGTCATCGACGACCTCGGCCAAAAAGCGCGCATCGCCAAGTTGCTGCGCTTCCACTCCACCGCCGCGGCTGCTGCGGGCGACGCCGCGGATGTCACGCTCGAGCAGTACGTGTCGCGCATGAAGCCGGATCAAAAGGCCATCTACTACCTGACCGCCGACACGCTGGCGGCGGCGCGCAACAGCCCGCATCTCGAGGGCTTCCGCGCCTCGGGGCTGGAAGTCCTGCTGCTCACCGACCGCATCGACGAGTGGGTGGCCGGCCATCTGCACGAATTCGAAGGCAAGACGCTGGCGAACGTCGCCAGTGCCGCCGCCGACGTGGCGTCCGCCATCGAGACGCCGGAGAAGGCTGCCGCGGAATCCGCGTTCAAGGACACGGCGGAGCGGCTCGGCAAAACCTTGGCGGGCAAGATCGCGAGCGCGCAGGTGTCGGCGCGGCTGACCGACTCGCCGGCGGTTCTGGTGGCGGGCGAGTTCGGCGTGAGCTTGCGCATGGGGCGCATCCTCAAGCAAGCGGGACAAAACAATCCGTTCGCCACGCTGCCCATCCTCGAATTGAACCCGAAGCATCCGCTGGTCCTGCGCCTCAAGGACAGCGCCGATGACGCGTCCTTCGCGGATCTGGCGCATGTGCTGTATGACCAGGCGATGCTGGCCGAAGGCGGCGAACTGGACGATCCGGCGATTTTCGTACGGCGCGTCAACCGTCTGATCGTCGAAGGCCTCGCCGCACAGTCGAAAATCATCTTGAGCTGAGCTTGGGATCATTCGGAGCCGAGGAGGAGCGCAGGCAATGAGTCCAACGCCACATGCGATTACTTTGGCGGTACCGCCGGAAGCCACCGATCACGTACGAGGCTCGGAGCATGCGCGGGTGACGCTGCTGGAGTATGGAGATTTCGAATGCCCGAGCAGCAAAGTGGCGGCGGCGACGCCCGCACTGCTGCTGGAGAGATACCCCAACAAGTTGCGTTTCATCTACCGGCACTTTCCGCTGCAAGAGGCGCATCCCCACGCGTTGCTGGCAGCGGAGGCGTCGGAGGCCGCGGCCGCGCAGGGAAAGTTCTGGCCCATGCACGATCTCCTGTTCCGCAACCAGGCGCATCTCAACGACAAGGACTTGCATCGCTATGCGGCGGAATTGGATCTCGATCTAGCCCGCTACGTTGCGGAAATGGATGATCGCATCTACTTGCAGAAGGTGCGCGAACACATCGACGGTGGCCACCGCAGCCATATCCGCGCGACGCCGACATTCTTCGTCGACGGCGTCGTGCAGGACATCTCGTTCGGCATGAAGGCGCTGCACGATGCGGTGGCAGCCG
>Ga0070696_100002353_pt1 | contig 12485 bp, 8 predicted proteins | sample KBSK1253metaG_FD_65474 | JGI IMG/M metagenome (GOLD analysis project Ga0070696, IMG submission 65474) | Corn, switchgrass and miscanthus rhizosphere microbial communities from Kellogg Biological Station, Michigan, USA - KBS K1-25-3 metaG | ecosystem: Host-associated > Plants > Roots >... | reverse complement strand
TCACTCGGCATCTGGGTCGGCGCCGGCGCACGATACGAGGACGCAGCCGAGAACGGGATTTCGCATCTTCTTGAGCACATGGCCTTCAAGGGCACGGCGACGCGCAACCAGCGCCAGATTGTAGAAGGGATCGAAGCAGTCGGTGGCGATCTCAACGCTTCGACCGGCCTCGAAACAACCGGCTACTACGCACGCGTGCTGGGCGAGGACGTGCCGCTCGCGCTCGACATTCTCACCGACATCCTGACGACGCCGCGTTTCGACGAGCAGGAACTGGTGCGGGAGAAGGGCGTCATTTTGCAAGAGATCAGCGCCTCCAATGACACGCCTGAGGATATCATTTTCGATTTATTTCAGAAACGCGCGTTCCCGGATCAGCCGGTTGGCAGACCAATCCTTGGCACCCCGGCGACAGTGAAGGCGCAATCACCGGCGAGCCTGCGCGGCTATATGGCAAGACATTATCACGCGCCACGCATGGTCGTAGGTGCTGCCGGCGCTGTCGACCACGACCAGATCGTGGAGGATGTCACGAAGCGGCTCGCGCCCCTTCCTATTGCCATGCCGGCCGCCGCAAAGCCCGCGAAATATTCCGGCGGCGAGGAGCTGGGTACGCGCGATATCGAGCAAGCGCATCTCGTACTTGGGCTGGAAGGACGCTCCTACCACGCGCCCGAGTTTTACGCGTTGCAGGTTTTCACCAATATGCTTGGAGGGGGCTCGTCGTCACGGCTTTTTCAGGAAGTGCGAGAGAAGCGCGGACTTTGTTATTCGATCTACGCCTACCACTCACCCTATTTCGACACTGGAATTTTTGCGGTGTATGCGGGAACTGATCCGAAAGATAGCCGCGATCTGATAAGCGTAGTCATCGATCAGCTTGCGGAGGCTGCCGAGCATGCTGAGCCCGCCGAGATTGCTCGCGCAAAAGCCTTGATGAAAGTGGGCCTGTTGGGCGCGTTGGAAAGCTCAAGCAGCCGTTCCGACCAACTCGCGAGGCAAATGTTGGTTTATGGCCGCCCGATTCCGATGGAAGAGCTAGTACAGCGAATTGACGCGGTTAGCGTCGAGGACGTGCGCGCGGCTGGCCGCGCGTTGATCGCGTCGGGGCGGCCAACCTTTGCCGGCCTTGGGCCGCGCGCGGGTATTGAATCAGCGGCGCGCATCGCTGAAAATCTCGTTCGCCGGGCGGCTTAAGCCGAGGCCATTCACTCGAGTTTCCGATGGCACTATTTCGATCGATACCATGGTCTGAGCCCGTACCCCTGATCGAAGGCACTGGGGTCTTTCTGCGCTCCCCGCAAATGATGGATTTTTCCGAGTGGGCGCAGCTGCGGGAGAATAGCCGCAACTTTCTTGTCCCCTGGGAGCCCGAATGGCCAGCCGACGATCTCACGCGCGCTTCGTTTCGCAATCGACTGCGACGCTATGCCAGCGAAACGCGTATGGATCAGGGCTATCCCTTTTTCGTTTTTCGCACGAGCGATCGCGTGCTGGTCGGTGGTGTCACACTTTCGAATGTACGCCGCGGCGTCGCTCAGGCGGCTAATCTCGGCTATTGGATGGGTGAGCAATATGCGCGCAAAGGAATGATGAGCGCAGCTGTTAGAGCCCTTATTCCATTTTCGCATGGCGCCCTCGGTCTGAAGCGGATCGAGGCCGCATGTCTTCCGGAAAACGCGGCTTCGGTGCGGCTCTTGGAAAAATTGGGCTTCGTGCAAGAGGGTTATGCGCGGAAATACCTTTGTATCGCCGGCAAATGGCAAGACCACCTACTCTACGCGCGCTTGAGCAGCGATCCGATGCGCTGAAAAATATTTACTGCGCCGGACGTATTGCTGCGTTGAACGAGGGCGCGGGTACATCGGAGCGGCGGATCAGGGCGGCGGGATCCGGCGCTAGATGAGGATCGTCCCAACTTCCCCGCACCAGGAAAGGAAGATCGAAAGTGGCGTCGCCGCCGGCATCTGCACGCAGCAAGCTCGCGGTACCGCGCAGATCGAGGTCGCGCCGGGGAATTGATGCGAGGCCCGAAAGTGTCACACGCAGCATCGCGCTTTCGATCTGCGATTGTTCGAAGCTCGCCGATCCCTGCGTGATCTGCAGCTTGGTCGTGAGGCGGTCGAAAGGTGTGCGTCCACCGCGCAACTCGGCCAATCCCGCAAGCGGCTTGCGTTCCAGACGCCGCAGTATCTGCTCGATATTAATCCCGATGAGCGAACCATTCTGCACACTGAGGTCCGCGCTTCCTTTCAGATCGCGTGAGATCGTGTTGATATTTGAACCCGTTCCCGAAAGCACAAGCGACAGCGACCCTGTGCCTTCGAGACGGCGAGTTCCTGCAAGCTCTCCGAGACCGCGTTCGGTGTCGAAATTTCTGATACTGGCATCAAGCTTGATTTCGGCGCCGCTTTCTGTGGGTCCGATGGCTGCGGTTCCGCGCAATAAGCCGCCGAAAATTTGTGCTTCGCCGACGGAAAGTGTGAATCGCCCGCCTTTGATTGCGGCCGCCATCGCGACTTTTTCAAGCTCGGTTTTGTTAAAGATCACCTTGCTCGAAGAGAGTCTGAGATCGAGATCGAAGCCACTCAGCGCCTTAAGATCGAGCGGTTCACGGCTCCAGTCAGTCCTATCCGGGCTGATCATGGGAAAACCGCTGGCATAGCGAGAGAAATCGGCGACGTCGCTCGCGAGTGTGCCTTGCAAGGACGGTCGGCGCGCGTCCAACGTCAGCGTGAGGCCGCCTTCGGCTCGATTACCATCGAGCTCGACGGCAAGACCCGATATCGCCAGCGACGCAGGGGTCAGCTGGGCTTGCGCCTTCATCGAGAAGGCACCGAAGCCGCCGCGAGTCGGTGGCTGAAGACCCAGAGACGAGAGTGCTGTGCGCAGCGAATTCGATTCGATGGCAAGCGCGCCTTCCGCCTGTAAGCCCTTTCGGAAACTGAGCCCGCCGTCGAAACCTATCTTCAGCGGCTCGGACTCCAATTTCATCCGAAAACTGCTGCGCGTCCCTTGAGCGATCGCTGTCGTGTCGGCGATATGGACGCTCGCGGTAACCGGAAGATCGCCCCAGTGGAAAGACCCTCTCATCGTAAGGCTCGACCCTGACCAGGCGAGAGAGGCTTCCACGTTCTCCAACTTGTCAATCCGCTCGGAGCCCTCGGCATGAATGTCGATGATGCCGTTCACGATGCTGATTTCGGGGAAGCCAGCGATCTCACCGGCTGTGGCCGGGGAGCGCAACGGCAGGCCAAGTACCTTTACCCCGCCCGAAGCGATCTCGATATTCAGATGCGAGCGTTCGAAGACGAGTGATGAGATCTCAACTCTGCCGAATAAGAGTGGCAGGAGCTTGACTCTCGCTTGCAGAGAGCCTGCTGAGATGTCCGTGCGTTTGTTGCCTTCAAAGTGGATGTCCTCGAAGCGCATCGCCGGGCGAGGCAAGATTGTGAAATAAACCAATCCTTCAACTCGTGGCTCGATACCCGTCGCGGCGACAAGCGAACGCGTGACCGTCGTGCGGATTTCTTGCTCCGGCACGAAATACGGAACCGCCATCAGCCCTCCCACCAAGGTGAGGACAGCGAATAGTGCTCCGGCGGCGAGCCGCTGAATGCGAATGAAGGCGGTCACGATACTCTTCGCTGACTGAGAAAGGGCTAGAAAAGGATGGGATACAATTAGCATGGGAAACGCGCGGAGTCCTAGTTTCACCTGACACAACCTGCACTAGTCGCTATGAATTCGGCAGTGCACAGGGAGGCAGCAATGGGTGTGGACAGCCCGACTCCGCTTTGGACTCCTAATCCGAAGCGCGCCGCAGGCACGCAGATGAATGAGTTTCGCAATGCCGCGAACAGGCGACATTCGGTCGCGCTCAGGGACTATCGCGATCTGCATGCTTGGTCGGTTGAAGCTCGTGCCGAGTTCTGGGATCTGGTGTGGGATTTCGGCGGGGTCATCGGCGAGAAGGGAAAGCAGCTAATCGCCGACGGCAACCGCATGCCGGGCGCAATTTTTTTTCCAAACGCCCGATTGAACTTCGCCGAGAATTTGATGCGCCGGCATGGTGCAGATGCCGCGATCATTTTTCGCGGTGAGGACAAGGTTGCGCGCAAGATAACCCATGCAAAACTCGACCAACTTGTTTCGAAACTGCAACAGGCACTTGCAGCGGCAGGGGTGAAAACTGGTGATCGCGTCGCTGCAATGTTGCCGAATCTGCCCGAATCCATTGCGTTGATGCTCGCGACCACATCGCTGGGCGCGATCTTTTCTTCGTGCTCGCCCGATTTCGGCGAACGCGGCGTGGTCGATCGTTTTGGGCAGATTGAACCCAAGGTGTTCGTCGCCTGCGATGGCTATTGGTATGCAGGCAAGCGCATTGAAATCGCGGATAAGGTGAAAACGATCGTTGAAAGTCTCCCGACTGCCAGGAAAGTCGTGATCGTTGATTATCTCGGAGAAGCGAAGGAAGTCGCGACAAAAATTCCGCGAGCAGTAGATCTCGATGCGTTTCTTGCGCCGTTTCAAGCGAAAACACTCACATTCGAACGGCTACCGTTCGATCATCCCATCTATATTTTGTATTCGTCGGGCACGACGGGCGTGCCGAAATGCATCGTCCACTGCGCCGGCGGAGTTCTGTTGCAACATTTGAAGGAGCATAAGCTTCATTGCGATATCCGGCCCGGCGAACGGCTTTTTTACTTCACCACTCTGGGCTGGATGATGTGGAATTGGCTCGTCACCGGCCTTGCGAGCGAGGCGACCCTTTGCCTATTCGATGGTTCGCCGTTTTCGCCGGATACCGGGGTGCTTTTCCGATATGTTCAGGAAGAAAAGATCAATGTATTCGGGACCTCCGCGAAATTTATCGATGCATTGAAAAAATCGGGACTCGAGCCGCGAAAGGAGTTTGATCTCTCCGCGATGCGCATGATCGCTTCGACTGGCTCGCCGCTCGCGCCCGAGAGTTTCGACTTCGTCTACCAATCGGTCCGTCAGGACGTGCATCTTGCTTCGATGTCGGGTGGCACCGATCTGGCTGCCTGTTTCGTTCACGGCGATCCGACATCGCCGGTATGGAAAGGCGAAATCCAGGCGCCTGCGCTCGGTATGGCGGTCGACGTCTGGTCGGAAGACGGCAAGCACATCGAGGGCGAGCGCGGTGAATTGGTTTGTGTCGCTCCTTTTCCCTCGATGCCGGTGAAATTCTGGAATGATCCGGACGGCAAAAAGTATCACGCCGCCTATTTCGAGCGATTCCCCAACGTATGGTGCCACGGCGATTTCGCCGAGTGGACGGAACACGGTGGAATGATCATTCACGGCCGTTCGGACGCCACGCTCAATCCTGGCGGTGTGCGCATCGGCACCGCGGAGATCTATGCGCAGGTCGAGCAGATTCCGGAAATCATCGAATCGATTGCAATCGGCCAGGATTGGGAGCGCGACGTGCGCATCGTGCTATTCGTGCGGCTGAAGGAAGGCGCGCGGCTCGACAGTGACTTAATTGACCGGATCAGGAAGCAAATCCGAACCGGTGCAAGCCCGCGACACATTCCCGCGAAAATCATAGAAGTTTCCGATATTCCACGCACACGGTCGGGAAAAATCACGGAAATCGCGGTGAGAGACATAGTGCATGGCCGTCCGGTGAAAAACACCGAGGCCCTTGCCAACCCGGAAGCGCTCGATCTTTATCGTGACCTTCAGGCGCTCCGCAGCTGAGCCGTGCCGACCCTCACTTTTCCTCTTCGGTCTCGCCGATGTGATGCTGTGAGTAGAGTTCAACGCCGAGCTTCTTCACGAGATCCAATTGCGTTTCGAGGTAGTCGATATGATGCTCCTCGTCGCTCATTAGTTCCTCGAACAAGTCGCGTGAGGGATAATCCTTGACCGAATGGCAGTAGGTTGCTGCCTCTTGGTAGAGCGCACGCGCGCCGACTTCGGCAGCGAGATCGGCATCCAGAATTTCCTTCACGTTCTGTCCGATATGAAGAGGGTCGAGCACCTGCATGTTCGGAAACCCGTCGAGAAAAATAATGCGGTCGACGAATTTGTCGGCGTGTTCCATCTCCTCGATCGATTCCTTCCGCCACGTTTTTGCGAGCGACTTCAGACCCCAATTGTCGAGCAAGCGGTAGTGAAGCCAATACTGGCTGACAGCGGTGAGCTCCGAACGGAGCCCGCGATTCAGATACTCGATAACTTTCGGGTCGCCTTTCATGGCCGCCTCTCGCCTTATTTGAATGTTCGGAACCTAGTCCAGAATCATTCTAAACTAGCAATGGGGCTTTGGCGAATCCCAATAAATTGCCGTTTCGCGAGGCTTATTCCTTGGAAAGAGCAGGTAGTGGGCAATCCACTGCGCAGGCATCACAGGGCTTTCCAAGGGCCTCGTCCATAATGGCACGGATGGTGCGGGCGCAGCGTCCGCATTGCGGACTGCACCCTAGGCAGCGATAGACCTCGATGGTTGTGCGCGGCCCCGTTTCGACCGCGAGGCTGTCGCGAACCTGCGTATCCGACAAAACGTTGCATGAGCAAACGATCACGACGCGTCCCCAGGCAGCAGATTAGAAGTCTTCCAAGCTGTTGTACTGTTTTGCTTTTTTCTGACAGGCGGAGAAAGAGCCGTCAACTGGAAACACGAGCGAAAGCTAACGACGCCCCTCGCTGTGCTTATCCCGCCAGCACACGGTTCGAGGGAAATGAAATTTCGACGAGCGTTCCTGCATTTACATTGCTCTTCACCGCGAAACCCGCACGATTTGCTTCCGCCAGCGCCTTAGTGAGCGGCAGGCCGAGCCCTGAGCCGCCCGCGGTTCCGCGCCCTGTCGTCGAAAGCTGACGGAATGGCTCGAGGGCGGTTGCAACGTCCGCCTCCGACATGCCAACACCCGTGTCGCGCACGCGCAACAGCACCTCACCGGTTTCCGAGAGTTGCGTCGAGACAATCACTTGTCCGCCCGGGGGAGTGAATTTGATCGAATTCGAAAGAAGATTGAGCACGATTTGCCGAATTGAGCGCACATCGGCGACGACCTGTGGCAATTCGGGGAAAAGCGACGTTCGGATGATGATGCGCTCGCGGTTGGCTTGGGTCTGCATGATCGCCATGCATTGACGCGCGATATCGTTGAGATCGACACCGGAGAAAGAAAGATCGACTTTGCCTGCCTCGATTTTGGAAAGATCAAGGAGATCGTTGATCAGCGAAATGAGGTGTGCGCCCGAGGTCTGAATATCCTTCAGATATTCGCGATAGCGTTCGTTGCCGATCGGTCCGAAGCGTTCTTCACGCATCACATCGGCGAAGCCGATGATGGCGTTCAGCGGCGTGCGGATTTCGTGGCTGATCTTAGCAAGGAAATCGGACTTAGCGGAGCTTGACTGCTCAGCCTTGCGCTTTGCTTCTAACAGCTCTTCCTCAGCGCGTTTCCATTGCGTGATATCGCGGAACACGGCGCAGAATTTCTTCGGATTGTCACCGATCTTGCCGAGCGTCATGAACAGCGGAATAAGACCGCCTTCGCGCACCTGGCCGATCATCTCACGCCCGTCGTTCAAGAGGCTCGCAACTCCATTTGCCGCGAGCCCTTCGAGATAATCGATGGCACTGCGATGACTCTCGGGAGCAAACAGGCGCGTGAAGTTTTGTCCCTCGATCTCCGCCGAGTCGTAGCCGAACAGCGCCTCCGCGGATCGATTAAGACTGAGAACGCGACCGTCACGATCGAACAGGATAACGCCGTCGGTCGCCGTATCGAGGATACCGCGCAGCTCTCCACTGACGGATTCGGCTTCGCGCAGTTTTAGTTCGCTTGCTTCAGAGCGTTTGTCGGACACGCCGCCAGTTTGGTGCAGGATGTAAACAAGAGCCGTTTCACCGTCCCATGGCGCGCTGAAGAGTTTTGCTTGGACCGGGATCGGCTCTCCACGGCGGCCCGCGACCGCGAGGGTGCGACTTGCCTCATCCTCATCGAGCGCATGCGCGCCGCTGAACAGCCTGTTAAGGCCGCCTTCTTCGTCGAGTGCTTCAATATTCGCCAAACCGATCCACTCGAGCACTGCTCGGTTCGCATATAGTACGCGGTCTGCGCGGTGAACCACGATGCCCAGCGGAATCCGGTCGAGGAGCGCACGCTCGCCTGTCAGTATAGCGCTGCCGGCAAGATCGCTGGCGCTGGCAGCTTTGAATTTGGCAACCGGCCCCGCATCCGCGGGGGAAGTTTTTGTGGAGTTCACGCCTTCGATCCGCTCACCGAGCGTGCGCGCGATTTCGCGGAAAGTATTTCGCTCGCTGGGCGAAAGCGCGGGCTTCGCTGGTTCGGGTGTCGAAGCCGCCGCTCGGAGCCGCACAACATTCTCGGGCTTCTCCACGAGAGGGGGCGGGGCCGAACGTTCCGGCTCGGAATTCGTCTTCGAGACGGCGGGTTCAGCCTTGATGTGATGAGTGATGGCTTCGCGGAATACGCCGAAACCGCGATATCCTTGGAAACGTCGCTCACGGTCGAAGACCGGAAGGGCCGCAAGATCGACAGGATGCGCCCTATCCTTGCCGGTAACCGGCCACAACACAGTGACGCCGGACCACGTATCGCGACGGGCAATCGCGGCAGCGACTTCCTCAGCGTTTTCGATGCCGAAACAGGAAGCAGCCTCTCGCCAATCGAGGCCGAGAACATCAGCGCTTTTCGCCCCTACGACGTCGGCAAGTTCGGAGGACGTTGATATGAAGCGGCCTTCAGGGTCGGTTTGCCAAACGAAACGAGAGGGGGTCCGCCGTGTCTCGATCCGTTTGTTTTCGCTGGGCGCAACGGCCGGTACGGGGGAGGATTCCAGATCAGGTGAAGCGATTTCTCTTGGCTCGGTCGCGGACACTTCCGCGCTTTTCGATTTCTCAACGCTCTGTTGGTTCGCGTCTGCAAACAGAGCAAGGATTCCCGATTGCGCCTTCGTGCCGATGCGCCGAAGTACAATACGTAGTACGCCGAAATCGGTTTCAGCGGCACCCTGACTGCGGGCGCTATCCAGTGCGGCTGCAGCGCCTGGATCTAGCTCTTGCAGGGTCTGCGCAGAGCCGATCGCGAATGCCGCGATAGTGTTTGCCTCGATCAGATTTCCGTCGATATCGAAGAGCGCGAACGCGTCGCGCGTATCGTCAAGCAGGGAGCCGGTTGCGAGAAGAAGCGTAGGCGCCTTTTCCTTGCCGACATCGAGACCGGCTATCAGCACGGCCTCCTTGCCGTTCACGAAACTAATCCGCGAACAAGCAAAGGTGTTCGGGTGCAGGAAATTCGTGCCGGAAAGTTTGAGCCGCTCCAGGCGCGGTGTCCCCGATGAGGGCAGACCGGGTGACAGCCTTTGCGCCGCGTCGGCGAGAGGTCCGAGCTGGTTCGGTTCGCGTGCAGCGGCCTCCGGCAGTGTCAGCGCGTTTACCAATCTCAATCCGGCGGGGTTTGCGAACAGCAAATGGCCATCCGTATCGAACAGCAGAGCTGGCGTCGGCACGGCGACAAGCGCCGATATCCGCGCGTCGGCGAGGATCTCTACAAGCGGCGGCAGCTGAGGCATGAGTGGCAAGTCCTTCCCACGGCTATCCGGCTTGCCGGGAACCGCAGACTAATGAAATCTTTAGTGCGATAGCACTGGAAAATCCACGCTGACCGGGTCATGCTGCAGTGGATCGGGTGGACAGGGTTAATCCCGGAGGAGTGCGTTCATGATGAAAAATCCGACAGGAATTGAAGTTCCGCCTGAAATGAGGGCCTTTGCCGAAAAGAGTGTGGGCGAGGCACGCAAGGCCTTCGAAGGCTATATGGACGCCACCACCAAGGCGTTTGGCACTGCGGAGAAGTCGGCCGAAGCGATGCATTCGAGCGCCAAGGAATTAGGGCGCAAGGCTTTGGGTTTTGCAGAGGAAAATGTCTCGGCAAGCTTGGATTACGCCCAGAAGCTGGTCAATGCGAAGGACGCAGAGGAGTTCATGAAGCTCCACACTGAATTCGCTCAAGCCCAGATGAAAAACCTCGCTGAACAGGCAAAAGCTCTCAGCGATACAGCAAGCCAGGCAGGCAAAGCAGCCTTCGAATCGATGAAGCCGAAAACCTGAAATCGAGCCTCTGAAATCACGTTTTTAGGCTGTGATTGTGCGTTGCAATATTATTGTTGCAATGCACAAATACTTGTGCTATGAGGTGTTCATCAGCGGATAGAGCCAGTCGGCTCTCCGTAGAGGAAATCTACACAGCGAGGACAAAAGCCATGGCCAACATCGAAATCCCAAAGAAAACCGCAAAAATCGCAACTCCCAAATTCGATATGCCGAAAGTCGAGGTACCTGAAATGGTGCGCGACTTCGCCGAGAAGAGCGTTCAACAGGCGAAGGACAGCTACTCCAAGTTCAAGTCGGCGGCGGAAGAGACCACCGACATGCTCGAAGATACCTATACGGCTGCGACCAAGGGCGCGACCGAGTTCAATTTGAAGGCGCTCGAAGCGCTCCGTCTCAATGTCAATTCCGCCTTCGATTATACGCGCGAACTGCTCGCGACGAAGACCTTGGCGGATGCTGTCGAACTCTCCTCGACCCATGTGCGGAAGCAATTCGAGTCACTTTCCACCCAAGCGAAGGATCTCACGGCGATCGCGCAGAAGGTAGCGACAGAAGCGGCTGAGCCGATCAAGGTTGGCGTTTCCAAGATCAAGATACAGTAAAGCCGTTGAATTATGCCGGGCTCGCCCGGTTCGATGAGGAGCCCGGCCGGTCGCCGGGCTCTTTGCGTTTTGCAGGCAATATTCTCGTATACGCAGCTTGTTCCGGCGACACTTGCAATGCTGGGATGATGCCCGTAGCTTCCGGCGCGTCCGATCCCGTGCAGCTGTAGCTCAGTTGGTTAGAGCGCCTGTCTGTGGAACAGGAGGTCGGTGGTTCGAGCCCACCCAGCTGTACCATTTCCCCGCGGCGAGCCCGGCGCCGCTCACGCCTTCTGCAAAACCAGCAGCGTCTTGAATTCTTCGACGCCCTTGAGACCCCCTGATTTCCGGAGCGCAGCGATCACGGGCTTCGCCTTCTCGAACGCCATCGACTTTGTGTAGAAAAGAAGATACCCGCTCGGCCGCAGCTTGTCGGTAAACATCTCTGCGAGTTCAAGATCGTTCATCGCGCCGTAAGCGACACTTTCCGGACCCCAGAATTCACAAAGATGAAAGAGCGAAACCACGTCGAACTCGGGCAGCAGGCGCGCATCTAACATATAGATGTCACCGAAGAAGCACTTATAGGGGCGCGAGAGTTGCGGCCGTTCGATCGCAAGCTTCACATAAGCTTGCTCCTCCTCGATCGACGCCGTGATACCGAGCACGGCGTTGTTCGATCCGTTCTCCGCGCAACGAATGCCGACGTGATGATGCGAGCCGGTTCCAAAATGGAAGACGGACGCATTATTAATTTCTTTGGCTTCAAGAAACTCAGTGAAGTGAACGTCGCAGGGGCAGATATCCACCATCAGGGGCCAGGAGTCGGTGTAGTAGTTCATCGTGTTCGCGGCGGTCATGCTTCTGCCTCAGGTTGGAGAGGTTGCGCGTTTGATGGCTTCACGGGTGAGATCGAAATTCTCCGCTTTGGAAGGAAGCTCTATCGTTTCGTCGTGCAGATCGCGCAACGCCGTCGAACGTCCGGCTGAGATCAGGAGCGTATTCGGCAAGTGCTCGGCGAGAATGCCGTAAAGCTCGGCGCCGGATGCATCGTCAAGGATCGAGATGGCCTCATCCAGCAGAAGCACATCGGGACGGTTCAAAATCGCCCGTGCAAAGGCAATTCGCTGCTGTTCCCCGCCCGAAAGAGCGGTCGCCCAATCTGCTTCTTCGTCCAGACGATGTGCAAGGTGGCCAAGCTTTACCGTCATCATTGCCGCGCGGATTGCAACCACATCAAATGAGTCGGCGGGAGCGGGGTAAGCGATTGCTGTCTTCAGGCTCCCGAGTGGAAAATAGACCTGCTGTGGCATCGCCATGACTTCCGCGCCACGCGGAAGATCGATGCGTCCTTCGCCCATTGGCCAGATTCCCGAAATCGCGCGCACGACACTCGACTTGCCGGAGCCCGAAGCGCCGGCAATCAACGCTCGTTTGCCGCGATCGAGGGTGAGGCGCGGAATGACCGCGATTGGCTCGCCGGACGGAAGCCGGACTTCGAGATCGAGGATTTCGAGCGATTGATCGGGCCGCTGCGCTACCGCAATTTCCCCCGCTGCTTTGTCCGAGGCATCAATACGGTCGAGTGCGCCATGCAGCTGCGCGACGCGGTCCATCGATGCCTTCCACTCTGCGAGCTTCGCATAAGAATGCAGAAAAAAAGCGAAGGCGATATCGACGCGTTGAAAGGCGAGCGAGCCTTGCATCAGGGTTCCGAGCGATATCGTGCCGGCGAAGTAGGCGGGGCTGGCGACGACCGTGGGAAAAATGAGCGACAT
>Ga0070696_100002351_pt1 | contig 12489 bp, 13 predicted proteins | sample KBSK1253metaG_FD_65474 | JGI IMG/M metagenome (GOLD analysis project Ga0070696, IMG submission 65474) | Corn, switchgrass and miscanthus rhizosphere microbial communities from Kellogg Biological Station, Michigan, USA - KBS K1-25-3 metaG | ecosystem: Host-associated > Plants > Roots >... | reverse complement strand
CCGAGGCGGTAGCTCAGTTGGTAGAGCAACGGACTTTTAATCCGTAGGTCCTGGGTTCGATCCCCAGCCGCCTCACTTGGCTCCCTTACTCGTGGTCGTCCGGCTCAGCGATTCCTTCGCCGAGTTCTGGCCGCTCGTGGCCGGCGAGGTCGGCGCCCAGCTGGTGGACCACGCCGCGCCCGCCGAAGCGTTCCCGGCCGACACCGCTGCGATCGTCGTCGCGGCTGGTGGGTGCGAGCACGACCTCGCCGACATCCTGCGCCGCTTCGCGGCGCCGCCCGGGATTCCCATTCTCGCGGTCGGGGCGAGCACCGGACACCGCCAGGGCGCTCAGGCCGTAGCCGCAGGTGCCGCGGACTACTTCGCCCTCCCTGAAGATCGCGACGCCTTGCGGGACACGATCACCGCCGCCGTCGCGCGGCGCGGCGAAGCCATCGCGCGCGCCGCCCTGGCGCGGCTCGAGTCGCAAGCCCACGCGTTCCGCGAGATCGTGGGTGACAGCGCGGCGCTGCGGGCCGCCCTCGAGCGGGCCGCCCGCATCCTGCCGCACAGCGAAGCCACGATTCTGGTCACGGGGGAGACAGGCACGGGCAAGGAGCTGCTCGCCCGCGCGCTGCACTACGGGGGTCCCCGGGCCGACGCGCCGTTCGTGGAGGTGAACTGCGCCGCGATCCCCGCGCAACTCCTCGAGAGCGAGCTGTTCGGCTACGAGCGCGGCGCCTTCACCGACGCCAAGACGGCGAAGCCGGGCCTCTTCGAAGCGGCCGAGGGCGGCTCGCTCTTCTTGGACGAGGTCGACAGGCTTGCGCTCGAGCTCCAAGCCAAGCTCCTGCGGACGCTCGATCAGAAGACCACACGCCGGCTCGGTTCCACGACGAGCCGGCGTTTTGATGTCCGCCTCATCGCCGCGACCAACGCCAATCTTGGCACAGAGGTCCGCGCGGGGCGCTTCCGTGAGGACCTGTTCTACCGGCTCAACGTCGTAACACTCGAGCTGCCTCCGCTGCGGGCGCGGGGTGATGATGTGATCCGACTCGCCGAATTCTTCTTGAAGAAGTTCAGCGCCCAATACGCGCTTCCTGAGCCCGCGCTCAGCGCGGACGTGCGCGCCGCGTTGTCGGCGCATACGTGGCCCGGCAACGTGCGCGAGCTCCGCAACGTCGTCGAACGCGCGTTGTTGCTCTCGACCCCCGGGACCCTCGAGCTGACGGAAATCGAGGCCCGCGCCCCGCGCCCCCCGGCGGACGGAGCGCTGCCGTTCCCGGCGCGGCTATCGGACGTCGTGCAGGCGGCCGCGCGCGCGATGCTCGATCTCACCCTGGGGAATCGCTCGGAAGCGGCAAGACGGCTCGGGATCTCCCGATCGCGCTTGCAGCGGTTGCTCCGTGGCGAACAGGGGGAAGGGGAGGATGAAGCGGAGTGAGTCATCTGGGCCAGCGCGCTCCACCGGTCCGCGGGCGATGTGGCGGTACGACAATGGGTTGCGTGGGGCCCGGGAAATGCGCGCAAGGGTGCATTCCTCATCTACGAGGCGGATTCATGCGCAGTAAGACGGTGATGGCTGGTGCGCTCGCGCTGGTCCTGCTCGGCTGCGGGGACAACAACGGACCCTCGGGCGTGCAGGAGTCGCAGCTCACCATCGTACAGCAAGACACGCTCGCCCCCCCCCTCCTCACGACCCAGGGCAGCTTCTGGGCCAAATTGGGAGACGGGCGTGAGATTCGCCTCTACTATCAAGGCGCAGCTCCCGGCGACACGGGCGAGGAGTACCTGCGTTTTGAAGTGCCGGATGACGGCCTGTATCGCAAACCGGATGGGACCGCGTTCCTCCCCGGGGACTCGATCCTCATCACGGTCACGGTCCTCGATGCGGCGCGGTTTCACTATCAGTTCGAACCGTCGGGGCTGCTATTCTCTCCCGACCACCCCGCGCGCCTGAAGCTCAAGTACTTCGATTGTAACCACGACTTCAACGGCGACGGCGCGATCGACGCTGAAGACACCAGGATCGAGGGGCTGCTCGGGATTTGGGAGCGCAGCGGTCCGGGTGCGTTGTGGTTTCGCCTGAGCTCCGTGCAATTCGAAGAGAGCGACGAGCTCGATGCCAACATTCCGTCGTTCACGGAGCACGCCGTGGCGTGGTGATGCCCTCGCTCGCGGATGAATCGGCATTGCTGCGCGAGCTCGACGCACTCGCCGCCGCCGGCCGCTACCAGGCCGTTCTGGAGCGGCTGGCCGCGCTGCCGACTGCGGCCGTCGCGGCACGGACCCCGATCGCCTTGCGGGCGGCCGAGGCCCACGGGCGACTCGGCGCGTTGGCGGAGGCGGAGCAGTGGGCGACCCTTGCCCTCGAGTCGGCGCGGGCGCGCGGCGAGCAGCACGCCGAGTTGCGCGCGCGGCACTACCAGGCGGCGATCGCCCTCAACCGCGGGAATCTGGACGAGGCCGAAGGGCATTTCGGCGCAGCCGTCGACATGGCCCGCGCGCTGCGCGACCCTGGGTCCGAGGCGCGCTGCTTCAACAACCTGGGGATCATCGCTTTCCTACGCGGCGACCCCACAGCGGCGCTGGCCAGCTATCAGCCGGCGCTCGCGGCGTATCAGCGCGCGGGGCTGCCGCGCGGCCTGGCGGAAACGCACCACAACATCGGCATCAGCCGTCGGCACCTGGGCGATTTCCGGGGTGCCCTCGCGGCCGCCGAGCAGGCCGAACGGCTCGCGCGCCAGGTCCAGGACGACAGTCTGTTGGGGTTGGTCCTCACCGGTCGCGCGGAGATCCAACTGTCCATGGGCGATGGCGCCTTGGCGGACGCCCAGCTGCAGGCCGCCGAGCAGGCCTATCACCGCGTCAAATTCCGCAGCGGCTTGTCGGAGGTGTGGCGCGTGCGGGCCGGCGTCGCCCGCGCGCGCGGCAACCTGGCGGCCGCCGTGCAGCTCCTCAGAGAGGCCGCGGAACTGGCGGCCACGCACGGGACCGCGGAAGTGCTCTCGGCGACTGAGCGCGATTTGGGCGCGGCCCTCGAGGCCGCGGGCGATGCGGCGGGGGCGCGCGCGGCCAGGGAACGAGCCCTCGCGATCTTCGGCCGGCTCGGTGCGGTCCAAGAAGTCGAGGCGCTGAAAGCCTTCCTAGCATAGCTGCACCGTTTCGAGCCAGGCAGCAGCGCCCTGGTGCACGTTAAGCTCCGTTCACACTCTCTATCCCACGATCCCACAACAACTTCGCCATCACGGCATCAGGTACGCGTCTTGCCCTTCACTGCACCGAACCCCTTAAGTGTGGAGGCTTTATGAAGACGCGACTGCTACCGCTCTGCATTCCCCTTGTGATGCTGGCGGCTGCTTGTTCAGAAGGGACCACGGGGGCCGTCAGCCTCGCGCTCTCCGCCGCCCGTCCTGTTGGCATCACGGCGGCACCGCAAGTCACGGCCGCCGGTGACAGCACCGTCGTCACGCTCGGCAACGACACGATTATCCTGCGCAGCGTGGAGCTGGTGCTGCAGGAGATCGAGCTCAAGCGCGTCGAGGAAGCCGGCTGCGACGATATCGTGGGCAATGAAGACTGCGAAGAGTTCGAAACTGGACCGGTGCTCGCGTCACTCCCGCTCGGCACGACCGCGACGGAGACCATGGTCAGCATCACCGCTCCGCCCGGACAGTACGACGAACTCGAGTTCAAGATCCACAAACCCGAATCCTCGGACGACGCGGCTTTCATCGCGGCTCACCCGAACTTCGATGGCGTGTCGATCCGCGTGACGGGCACCTACAGCAAGGCCGGAACGCGCAGCGACTTCGTATTCATTTCCGACTTGGACGCCAACCAGGAGGTCGACCTGGCGCCGCCTCTCACGGTGACCGAAGGAAGCCCGAGCACCGTCACGCTGCGAGTGGACGTGGCCACCTGGTTCCTGGACCTCGCTGGCATTGCCCTCGTAGACCCGGCGTCCGCCAACAAAGGCCAGCCCAATGAGGACGTGGTCAAGCGTCACATCGAAAGCTCGATCGACGCCTTCCGTGACGACGATCACGATGGCCACGACGACGATGACCCCAACGACCACGAAGGGTAGTTGTCAGGGGAGGGCATCGGAGGCAGATTTGCTTCGATGCCCTCCACTATTTGGATAGACGGCAAATGGTACGACCGCGGCACCGCGGTCGTTTCCGTATTCGACCACGGACTCCTCTACGGCGACGGCGTCTTCGAGGGGATCCGCGCCTACGGCGGCCGCATCTTCCGGCTCGGCGAGCATATCGACCGATTGTACGCGTCCGCCAAGGCGATTTGGCTCGACGTCCCCCTCGGCAAGCCCGAGATGGTGCGGATCGTCGAGGAGGGAGTGGTCAAGAGCGGGATCAAGGAAGCCTATATCAGGCTGGTGGTGACGCGCGGTGTGGGGGACCTCGGCCTCGACCCTCGCAAGTGCCCGAAGGCCTCAGTCATCTGCATTACGGACACGATCCGACTGTGGTCTTCAGACAGTTATGAGAAGGGCCTGACTGCCATCACGGCCGCGACACCGATTAACCACCGCGAAAGCCTCTCCCCCCGGGTCAAGTCGCTCAACTACCTCACCCACATCCTGGCGAAGCTCGAAGGCATCGCCGCCTCGGTGGACGAGGTGATCATGCTCGACTCGAGTGGTCACGTCGCGGAGGCGAGCGGCATGAACCTGTTCGCGGTGACGCGCGGCGTCGTGCGCACGCCGCCCCCGTACTCCGGGATTCTGCGTGGGGTAACGCGCGACACCGTGATCGAGCTGGCGCGCGAAGCCGGCTACGCCACGGAAGAGCTGCCGCTCAACCGTTACGATCTCTACACCGCCGACGAGGTCTTCCTGACCGGTACGGCCGCCGAGGTGGTAGGCGTCTCCAAGCTCGACGGCCGGTCCATCGGCACTGGTGCCGCCGGGCCGGTCACCAAGGACCTGGCGGCGCGCTTCCGGGCCTACGTAACGCGAGGCGACTAAAGACCTGCCGGAGTGCGCGCCCTCGGCATCTTCGCTCGAGCGCCCATCCCTATACCTGATCGGCCTGCGGGAGCCCCAGCCGACGCTATTCCGGGGCGTTCACTGGTCGAGCGCCGCGGTCCAGGCGCCCCGCACCTCCTCCGCCCCCTGCGAGAAGTCGACACGTTGCAGGATGCACGAGTGCTTGGGCTCCTGAGAGGGGGCTCAAATATTGACGGAACTTGAAGTTAGCCCAATATTGGGAGCCCTTTTGGGTGGCCCCGGTCGAGGTGACCTATGCCATGGCGGGTAATCGCACACGGAGACCAGGTTTGGCATGTCGATGCGGTAGCCGAGCGGCGTGCGAACACGGCAGCGTGGCAGCTGGTGTTGGCATTCCGGGCGGCGTCCGAACCGAGCCGGCGCCAGTCGTTTTGGACGCCGTATCCACTGGAGGCCACCTCGAAATCGTCGCTGTTCATCCAGGCCGAACGCATCCCCGACGCCGCGCTGACGCGAGTGCTGGCCGAGCGGCTCGTGTGAGCCCCGTCGATCTGCAGGACCTGCGGCGCATCGTGGTCGCGGTCGCGCGTCTGCGCGGGGAGACAGTGCGGGATCTGACGGTCCGGTCCGACGTGCGGCACGTGAAAGTGGAGTTTGAGAGCGGCCTGATTCTGGTGATCTCGGCGGAGCGCGACGCGCAGGGGCGTCCGCGGCTCGAGGTGGACGTCGTGGAGGCACCACAGGACGCCGGGCTCAAACATCAAATCGAAGTTCGCTTCGATTGAGGCGCGCGCGTGGGTGAGGCACGGCTTCGGTTCGAGGAATTCGGGTTTGAGCGGCTGCCGAACGGTCGCTGCCGCGCCAAGGTCGTGCTGGCGTGGGCGGACGGGCGGCGTTTCGAGGGCGCCTCGGACGGCGTGAGCTCGCAGACGGGCGAGCTGCGCTGCTGCGCGGTGGCGGCGGTGCAGGCCCTGGAGCGGTCGGTCGAGACGAAGCTGACGTTCGAGTTGTTGGGCGTGAAGGCGGTACGCGCGTTCGACGCGACGGTGGTGATCGTCTCGCTCTCCGCGCGCGGGCCGGAAGAGGCGACGCGCTTGGTGGGTTCCTGTCTGACGGAGAAGGACCCGCCGCGCGGCGCGGCCCTTGCGGTACTCAACGCGACGAACCGGTTACTCGGGAATTATCTGGCGACACGATGACGCGACCGACGAGGATTTCGATCTGGATGATGGGCGCCGCGGTGCTGGCCACCGGGTGCGCCTCCGCCGGCGCGCGCTCGTCGCAGGGTGTCGCCGCGGCCACAGTCGCGCCCACCACGGGTGTTCCGAGCGACACAACGGCGCTGGGGCAGGTCGGCGCCGCGCTGGCCGGCGTGCAACGCGATTCCGCCGCTGATCAATCGGCGCTGGACAGCCTGCACGGCCGCGGGACCGAGCTCCCTCCCGTGCCAACCCCTACACCGGCCGTCGCGGCGCCCACCGCGAGCGCGCCCCGCTCCGAGTCCCCGCGGCCCGACACGACGGTGCGGGGCGAGGAAGTGCAGCGCGAAGCGGAGCGCCTGTTTGGCTCCGAGGCCAAGACGATTCTCGGCGCCGCCGATAACGCGGGCGCGACCTTCGACATCGACGTCACGACGTTCTCCGCCAACCGGCGTGTGCTCGAGTACCTGGAGTTCTTTCAGCTGGACGCGCGCGACCGCTTTCAGATCTGGTTATCGCGCCTGGGACGCTACGAGGGGATGATCCGCGAGCGCCTGCGGTCGCGAGGCTTGCCGGAGGACCTGATATACCTCACCCTGATCGAAAGCGGCCTATCCAACACCGCCGTGAGCCGTGCCCGCGCGGTGGGGATGTGGCAGTTCATGACGAGTACGGGGCGAATGTACGGACTGCAGATCGACCCCTGGGTGGATGAGCGGCGCGATCCCTTCAAGGCAACCGACGCGGCGGTGAACCACTTGGCCGACCTGGTCGAGCGTCTCGGCAGCGTCTATCTCGCGGCAGCCGCCTACAACGCGGGCGCCGGCCGCATCGAGCGCGGCATCCGCCGTCTCCCCGGCGAGCCGGACTCGATCAGCGACCAGACGTTCTTTCAGATCGCCGATCGCCGCTACCTGCGGCGCGAAACACGCGACTACGTGCCCAAACTCATCGCCGCGGCGCTCATCGCCAAGCAACCGGGGCGCTACGGGTTCACCGAGATTCAGCCGCTCCCGCCCCTCGTCTTCGATGAAGTGACCATCCCCGATGCGACGGGACTCGACGTCCTGGCGCGCCTCGCCGACACCACTGTCACGTCACTGCTCGAGCTGAATCCGCACTTCGTGCGGGGCATTACGCCGCCGGGTCGCGAGGTGGTGGTGCGTGTGCCCCGGGGCACGGGAGTGCGCGTGGCGGAGCGGTTCGCCGAGCTGCCGGTCAACGAGCGCATCACGTTTGTGGACCACTACGTTTCCCAGGGGCAGACTCTGTCCGAGATCGCCCAGCGCTACCGCGTGAGCGTGGCCATGCTGCGGGGCGCCAATCCCCACCTGCGCACCAATGCGCTCCGCATCGGCCAGCGTATCATCGTGCCGATGAGCGGCCGCGTTGTACCGACCGCGGCGTGGAGTACGCCCCCCGAGCCCCGCTACCGCCGCGTCCCGGGGGGAGGCAGCGCGGCACGCCGCCACCGGGTCGCGGCCGGCGAAACCCCCAGCGCCATCGCGCGTCGCTACGGCGTCGGTCTGACGGCGCTGCTGAACGCCAATGGGATGACGATGGGGAGCGTGATTCGGCCTGGAGACTGGTTGCGGATCCCCAAGTAAGACGCTAAGACGCCAAGACGCCACGCTGCATGATCGTGCAACGTGGCGTCTTAGTGTCCTGGCGTCTTAGGCGTCCTACCGGTGCCTGAACCCCTTCATCACCGACGTCGCGTAGCCATTCTGCGGGTCGCGACCCTTGCCCAGCAGCTCCTCCACCTTACCCGGACCCCGGTTGTAGGCCAATAGGGCCAGGGACATGTTGGACGGGTAGCGATCGAGCAGGTCCCGCAGGTAGCGGAAGCCGATCCGCAGATTGGTATCGCGATCGAACAGCTGCTCGGTGGTCAGCCCCGGCTCGTACAGCCGTGCCGTACTCGGCAGCACCTGCGTGAAGCCAATGGCGCCGGCGCGGCTCTTGGCCCGCTGCGTGAAGCCCGACTCGACCTTGACCAGCCGGAAGGCCAATCCCGGGTCGATCCCCTCGCTCAACGCCACGTCGTAGATCGCGGTCGCGAGGTCGGCGGGGATCCGGTAGTGCGCCGAATACTGAATGATTGCGTTGGCGCGGTCGAGCTGCAGCCGGGCGACGTCCAACTCGCCCTGCTTGGCGTCGAGCTGCTGACGCAGATCGCGCAGCTCGCCGAGCAGCTCGGAACCGGTGGCCGGGACGCGGTCGGCATCCGCCGAGGCGCCTCGGGCCCACCCGCCGACAGTGCTCACCAGCAGGGCGCCGACTAGGATCATCCCGCCCCGCAACATCAGACGTTGAGTTTTCGTGTTCATACCCCTCTCTTGTGAGACCCATCTGCCCGCACCAACCTGCGGTGCGGTCATCAAGCGTCGCTCAACCCTCGAGCGGTGCCTTTTTCTTCTCCACCAAATGCACGTCCGCAATCACCATCGCCGCGTCCGCGGCCTTCACCATGTCGTAGACGGTGAGCAGCGCGACCGACACCGCGGTCAGCGCCTCCATCTCGACACCGGTCCGGCCCACCGCTTTCACGGCGGCCCGGATCCGCACGCCCGGCAGCCCCGCGTCGAGGCTCGCTTCGACCTCCACGTGGTCGAGGCCGAGGGGATGGCAGAGCGGAATCAGCTCCGCCGTCCGTTTCGCCGCCAACGTTCCGGCCACTTCACTCACCGCCAGCACGTCGCCCTTGGCGACCGTCTGATCGGCCACCAGCTGGAACGCGTCGCTCGACATCCGGATCGCTCCGGCAGCCACCGCGGTCCGCACGCTGATCGGCTTGTCGCCGACATCCACCATCCGGGCTCGGCCCGCCTGATCCAGGTGCGACAGCTTCATGCGCTCTCTGCCCCCGCGAGGTCCTCCGCCAATACGGCGGTGACGAGCTGAGGGTTCACGTTCCCTTGGGCCAGCTCCCGCGCATCCATGACCCGGGCGATCGCTTCGACGAGCTTCTGCGTCTCGCCGCCGGCCTTCGCCTGGGTGCGCAGGCGGCCCGCCAGCGCGTCCAGCATGTCGGTAAAGCCGCCCCGTGCCTGGAAAGGCATCTGGCTCAAGGCCAGCGCGTACAGTGTCGCTGCGCCCTTGCGGCTCGCCTCGAGCAGATCGCCGGCTCGGCGACCCCCCGCTCCCGAATCGCTTTCTGTCGCAAGGAGCCTGCCAATGCACCCCTCCGCGGAGCTAACCCGTTCCGCCAGTTCTGTTTTGCTCGTTATCCCTAGCACCTGCTGCGCGAATTCTGTCACGACACTGTCGGCGACTCGTGCGAGACGAACGCGCACAACGCGGGACAGGATCGTCGGGAGCAGCGCCTCAGGATCTGCCGCCGTGAGCACGATGACCGTATCGGCGGGCGGCTCCTCGAGCGCCTTGAGCAACGCGTTCGCGGCGTCCTCCATTCCCCGTTGGGGAATCAGCCGCTCGGCGTCCCCGATAATGAACACCTTGCGGTTTCCCACGGCCGGCGTCAGTGACAGGCGTCGCAGCAGCAGCCGGATGGCCGCGATCCCGTGGCTCGCCAATCCGGTCGGGGCCTCGTACAGCGGTTGCTCGCGCCGTGCCGCCATCTCCTCGGCCAACGCTTCCGCCACGAGGTCCACCTGCTTCTCAGCATCCGCGCCCTTCCTGCTCAGCTCCAACGGCACGAACCAATGCACGTCCGGGTGCTGGAGGGTGACGACTTGGCGACAAGCGCGGCACTCCCCGCACGCTCCGCCCTTCTCGCAGACCAGGCACTGGGCCAGCCACAGCGCCAGCCGCTGCTTGCCAATCCCTCGGGGACCCTCAAAAAGGAGGGCTTGTGGCAGCCGCGCAGCAGTCACGGCGCCAGCCAGGCGCCTTTTGACCCCGTCATGGCCAAACAGGGGGGGTAAGGGCATGGGCAAATCTAGTGGGGGGGTCCGGTAGCTGGCGTAGTATGCGCCGTAAGTGGTTTATTGAACTTGCTTTACGGTATCAGGCACGGCCTTGCGCCATGTTAAACTTATATTCCTCAATACTATATGTGGTAAAGTGAGCGCACACTCGCGAGATAACGCTTGATTTATCGATGTTTTCGGTGGTTTTTCGGGCGAAGAATCAGGTGTGTCGGTTCAACACTTTTGGGCGGTGCCTTCACCGCGTCAGCGGGGAGGGTGATTCAGGAGCAGCCAGTAGAGTCCCACGTCGGAGACCGCGCGGGCAAATGCCTCGAAATCGACCGGTTTGACGATGTAGCTGTTGGCACCCAGGCGGTACGCCCGCGCGATGTCGGGCTCCTCGCGCGACGAGGTGAGCACGACAACCGGAATGCTCTTGGTCCGAGCCTCCTCCTTGAGGCGGCGCAGCACCTCGAGGCCGTCGACCTTCGGGAGCTTCAAGTCGAGCAGGATCACCTTGGGGACGACCCCGATCTCCCGCAGCGCGTGCGACCCATCACCGAAGAAGAACTCCAGGGCCTCGGCGCCATCGTGGCACACAAACACCTGATTCGCGAGATTCCGCTGCTTGAGTGCCCGGAGGGTCAGCTCCGCGTCACTCGGATTGTCTTCGACGAGCAGGATCTCGACTTCGTGCGGTTGCGTCATGCGTCCGATGCTCCTCGCAGCGTGAAGAAAAATGTGGCGCCTGCCTCGAGCTGGCCCTCGGCCCACACGCGTCCGCCGTGGCGCTGCACAACCCGCTGGACGATCGCCAGACCGACTCCTGTACCCTCGAACTCTTCCGCCCGGTGCAGGCGTTGGAACACGCCGAACAGCTTTCCGGCGTAGCGCGGGTCGAAGCCCGCGCCGTTGTCTTTCACATAATACACAGTCTCGGCACCGTCCGCGCGGTGGCCGACTTCGATTTGGCCGGGCGCGCGCCGCCGCGTGAATTTGGCCGCGTTGTCGAGCAGGTTGGTGACTGCTTGGCGCAGCATGTCGCGGTCGCCCCGGGCCGGCGGCAGGGGGCCGATCGTGATTTCGAGGGGTCGGTCTCCCGCGGTCCGACGCACTTCATCGGCGACCGAGCGGACCAGGTCCGTCATGTCTACGCGCCCCGTCTCGAGCTCCTTGCGTCCCAGGCGCGAGAACGCGAGCAGGTCGTCGATCAGCTGTCCCATCCGCCGGGTGTTCTCGTCGATGACGCCGAGGACCCGTTTGGCCTCGGGCTGGAGCTCGGCCCCATGGTCTTCGAGCAGAATGCGGGCGAACCCGTGGATCGCGCGCAACGGCGCCCGCAGGTCGTGCGACACGGAATAGGAGAACGCTTCGAGCTCGGCGTTCGTCTCGCGCAGCGCTTGGGTGCGCTCCGCGACCTGGTGTTCGAGATTGCTCCGGGCCCGCTGCACTTCACTCGCCATGACGTTGAACGAGCGTCCCAGCCGGCCCAGCTCGTCCGTACCCGGGATGTCCACGTGTTGCGCCAGCTCGCCGCTCGCGATCGCCGCAGCCGCGGTCGTGAGGTGGCGCAAGGGCTTGGTGATGCGCCGGCTCACCCACCAGGCTCCGAGTGCGCCAACGAGTACGATCACAGCCGCGATGAGGGACATGCGACGCAGATACACCCGCGTGGGCGCCAGCACTTGGCGCCGCGACAGCTCGGAAATGAACATGATCGGCGTGCCGGGGATGCGTGCGGCGGCGCCGATCTTAGCGTCGCCCCGCTCATACGAGACGGCGATCGCCGAATCGTGGACGACGCGCACTGCCGCGGGGGGCGCCGGGATGATCTTCTCGAGGTCTGTCCATGGATCCCCGGCGGCGTTCCCGATGAGCAGGGACATGTCGCCGCCCGAAATCCCCGTGAGCGTTTGGCGCGCCACGGCGGAGACGTTGAGCCGCCTGATCACCACCACCCGTCCGATCACGGCGCCCTCCGTCCCCTGGCGCACGACGGCCTGCATGTCGGACAACAGCAACGTGTCGTGCTGCACCCGGTACGGGCTCACGACCCCGGAGTCCGACGCCGGTAGTGGCGCTGGGTCCGAGGCGAACGCGGAATCCCCGCGCAGCACCAGGCGGTGGCCGCCCGTATCCCACAGCTCCATGGCGACGTTAGGCGCGTTGTCAGGCGCGACTCGGCGCATGGCGGCGAGGGCCCAATCGCGGCCGCGTGTCCCCTTTGAGGCCACGAAGTCCCGGATACCTGGGTCGCCGACCAGCGTGGCAAGTTGCGTGCGCTGTTGTGCGGTGGAGCGCAGCGACGCGTTGACCCACTCCTTGGTGGAGCGCTTCACGCGCTCCGACGCGAACGTCAAGGCTGCCGTCCGCACCTGCTGGTACGCCGCGCCGAGCATCACCAGCACGACGACGAGGAGCAAGGCACTGAAGAACGACGGCAACTTCCGTTCGATCGACCAGTCCC
>Ga0070696_100002350_pt1 | contig 12490 bp, 6 predicted proteins | sample KBSK1253metaG_FD_65474 | JGI IMG/M metagenome (GOLD analysis project Ga0070696, IMG submission 65474) | Corn, switchgrass and miscanthus rhizosphere microbial communities from Kellogg Biological Station, Michigan, USA - KBS K1-25-3 metaG | ecosystem: Host-associated > Plants > Roots >... | reverse complement strand
CGGTGCGCAGCAATCCGCAGCCTTCGGCGCCGTTCTCGGCGGCGGCGGACGCATCCAGGGCGTTGCCCAGATTGGCGAACACTTCGATGCGCGTGCCGTCGGCCGCGTGGCAATCGGACTGCGCCGCCGAACGCAGGGCGGTGGCCTGGCGAAGCCGCGATTCGACCTCCGCCCGTGCCTGCTCAACGGCGGCGGGGGCCGGCGCGGTTTGCAGGCTGCCGCGGCCAACACCGCCATTGCTTGCGTCATTGCGGGCATCGACGATCACGGTCGCGCCGTCGGCGATTTCAGCTATCCCGGCGCCCAAGCCGATCAGCAGCGGAATTTCCATGGCGGCCGCCAGAATCGCCACGTGCGAAGTGGCGCCGCCGCCGCCCAGGCAGATGGCCGCCAAGCGCCGGCGGTCGAGCGCCCCCAGTTCCGACGGCAGCAAATCATCGGCGATCAAGACGGCGCGCTCCGGCAAGGAGATGTTCATGGGCCGCGCCTCGCCGGCGAGCGCCAGCAGCACGTGCGACTCGATGTCGAGCAGATCATCGGCCCGTTCGCGCAGCCGCGAATCGTCGAGCGCCTCGAGCGCGGCGATCGATTGGCGGATCGCGCTGCGCCACGCGAAGGCGGCGCTCTTGCCCGCGGTGATGAGTTCATCCGCCGCCTCATTCAGCTGCGGATCTTCCAGAAACTCGATGTGGGCGGCGATGATCTCGCGGCGCGTGGCGCCGCCCGCCTCGGCCACGCGTTCGAGCCTTGCGCGAACATTCGATCGCGCCCGCTCGAGTTCGGCGCGTTCATGCGCGTCGCCGGCACCCTGCTCGGTGACCGTGATCTCGCGGCGTTCGATACGGGTCGCGCGGCCGATGGCAAAGCCCGGGGCTGCGACCATGCCGTTGAGCACGCCGGCCGCCTCGCCGTGAGCCACGGCGCCCCGACCCGCGGCGCTCCGCCCCGCGGCACCCTGGCTCGCGTTGCCATGATCCGCAGCCGACTCGATCCGCAACGCCTCGTCGAGGCCGGCGCAAAGGCTCGCCACGGCCCGTTGCGCGTCCGCGCCGCGCGCTTGGATGGTCAGCGGGTCGCCCTGCTGCACGCCGAGCGACATGATCGCGACTACGCTGTGCGCATTCGCGCTGCGGCCGCGTGCGCTGAGAGTGACCGGGGTGCCGAATGCCTTGGCGCGCTGCGCGAGCAGGGCAGCCGGCCGGGCATGCAAGCCCTGGCGCAGGGTGACGATGATCGTTTGACTCACGGCGCCGCTCGCCGCGGAGGGCGCCTGGGCCGCCGATGCGTTGGGCCCCTGCTCCGGCGTGTGGGCCAGCGGCGCACCGGAGAGTTCGTACAGCAATTCGCCAGCGGACACGGTGCCGGCCGCGCGGCGCGGCCCGATGATCAGACCGTCGGCCGGCATCACGATGACGGGCGTCATCAGACTCTTGGCGCCTCGCGCCACGACGTCGAGATCGAAGCGGATCAACTCCTCGCCGGCCCGCACCACGGCGCCCGGCCGCACCAGCGCCTGGAATCCGCGGCCGCCCAGCTGCACGGTGTCGATGCCGATGTGAATCAGCACGTCGACGCCCTGGAATGCACGGATCGAAACGGCGTGGGCGCCGGCCGGCAGCAGGACGATCTCGCCGGCGCAGGGAGCGATGACGATGCCGGTCACCGGATCGATCGCGACCCCGTCGCCGGCCATGCGCCCGGCGAACACCGGGTCGGGCACTTCGTCGAGCGAGGTGCACCAGCCATCGAACGGCGCCAGGATTTGCAATGTCGACATGCGCCACTACTCCCTGATCTCGACCCAGTCGAGCGCCCACATGGGATCGAGCCGCGGCCGCGCGAATCGCAGACACAAATCATGCCGGCCGGCGAGGCGCGGCAGTTGCGCGGCCGGCAGGATCGTCACGCCGCTGTGGTGGGCGGCCGCTGCGAGCGGCAGCCGTTCACTCACCGGTGCATCGCAACCGTCGACATGCACCTCGAGCTCGCCGTCCGGCGTGCGCGCGTCGCCCACCCGGATCTTGGCGGCATCGGCGCCGATCTCATAATTAAACGGTAGTGGAGCGACCGCGGCAAGCATGCGCGGGCTGCGGGTGAGATCGACGCCGCGATCGATCCAGCAGGGATTCATGATATCGACGGCCAGCGGCGGCGGTGCCATCGCGCCCGCGCCGGATTCGCCGCCGCCCGGCTCGAGCAGCAGACCGATGGCGTTGCCGCACAGTTCGAGATCGTGACTGTCGCGGCGCACCCCGGCGTGGTCATCGGCCGCCCCAACCCAGGTGCGCGACGCCTGCTCGGCACCGACGAAGGCCGCGGCGCGAACGGTGGTGCCCAGCGGCACCGCCAGGGGCGCGTCATAGGCTGCGGACGCGGCCGTGGGTTCACGGCCATCGAGCGTGTAGCGTATCGCGCCGCGCCACGCTCGATCGGTCTGCGCTTGGTTCGACAGGGTCAGGGTGACCCCACCGGCATTGCGTTGCATCTGCGCGTCGACCGCGAACACGCTGTCGGCATAGTTGAGCCCGAAGGCGCGATAGCGGGCGAATAGGGGCATGAGGCGTTCGAGGAAACCCGGCCAGTTGCGGGCCTCCGGACTCGACCAGCCCAATTCGGCGACCGCCGCCGCGCGCGGCAGCGCCATCCATTGAACGCGGCCTTCGGTTTGCATGTGCTCGGTCCACAGGCTGGCCTCCACACCGAGCACATGCCGCTGCTGCGCCTCGCTCAGCGTCGCATCGTGTGGGTCGAAGCGATACACGTCCTCGAGCGAGATGACGTTCAGCCGGCCGGGCGGTTCGGTGCGCAGTGTGCTCTGCCTGTTATCGAAGTACAGAGTCGGCCACGGCGCCAGGATGGCATCGTTGCCGGCGATCGCCGCGGCATGGGCTCCGGCAACACCATGCCAGGACATGACGATGGCGTCCTTCTCGAGCCCCGGCTGCAGAATCTCGTCCCAGCCCACGAGCCGCCGGCCATGCGCCGCGAGGTAGCGGCCGATCTTCTGAGTGAAGTACGCCTGCAGCGCGTCGGGGTCGTGGATGCCCAGCTGCCGGGCCCTTGCCTGCACTTCGGGCGACGCATTCCATTCATCCTTGACTGCTTCATCGCCGCCCACGTGAATCACGGGGCTGGGGAACAGCTCGATGATCTCGGCGAGAACATTCTCCAGAAAGCCGAAGGTGCCAGGTTCCAAGTTGAATAGATGCGTGTGCACGCCCCATTTGGCCGAAACGGCGAGCGCCGCAGCGGCGGGCGGCGTGCCGCGCGCCGCATCGGCCGCGATGCTGGGCGGCGGCCTGACCCCGAGCGCGGGGTATGCGGCGATGGCGGCCTGCGCGTGGCCCGGCATTTCGATTTCCGGGACGATTTGCACATGGCGGGTCGCTGCAAAGGCCACGATGCCGCGCACTTGGTCCTGGGTATAAAAACCGCCATAGCGCGCCGCGCCGGCCGGCGCCGCAGCCGACGACGCAGGCGACCTCTTGGTGCGCTCGGTCACTGCCGTGGCAGGCGTGCGCCATGCGCCGACGGAGGCCAGCCGCGGGTACTTGCGAATCTCGAGGCGCCAACCCTGATCGTCGGTCAGGTGCCAGTGCAGCACGTTCAACTTATGCCATGCCATCCAGTCGATCATGGAGCGTACGAAGGCCGGCGATTGAAAATGCCGCACAGAGTCGAGCATCAGGCCGCGCCAGCGGTACCGCGGCGCATCGCGGATGGTTTGCACGGCGATCGCGCGCGCGCCCTGGCCCGGCGGCAGCAGTTGCCAGAGCGTGACGGCGCCGTAGAAGAGCCCCGCGGACGTGGTGGCGGAGACTGTGATCCGATGCGGCAGGACCTCGATCTGGTAGGCCTCGGGCCCGAAGCCGCTCTGGCGCCGGAAGGAAATCGAATTCGCGGCCGTGCTCGTGGTACCGATGCCCGCGCTCGCGCCTGCGCCCGCGTCGTCACCGCTGACCGGCAACCGCAGCTCATTGGTGCGAGTCCAGAGTTCGATGAGATAGCGGGCGGCGCTGTCGGCATCGTGATCGCCTCGCGGCACCCGCACGACGGTGCCGGGGCCAAAGTTGAATGCGCCCACACCCGTGACGATGTGCGCGGGCAGGGGAATGACGCCGCTCGCGGCCGCCGTTGAGACCTCGGGTGCCGGTGCTGCCGCGGCTGATGGCCGTGCCACCGCCGCTGCATCACGGGCCGTCGCGGCGGGCATCCCCGGCAGCGCGGTCAAAACAAGGGCGGCGATTTGCATCGCCGCCCTTGGTCGCCGCACGAATATCGAGCCATACCGCACGTTCCACACTCTACCCGACTGACGCGCGGCGGCCGATGCGGCTCGCCTACAGCTTGAAGCGGAAGTTCAGGTAGTACTGCGAGCCATTCTTGTAAAAGGCCCGAGGCTGGGTCTGGTTCAAGGCGTAGTACTTGAGAGTTGGATTGTTCAAGTTCATGGCATCGAGCGTGACCGAGAAATGCTCGTTCATCGTATACCCCAGGGAAGCCGACAACGTGCCGATGGCATCCTGCGTAAACGCCGAGCTGCGGTCGAGGCCGCTGTAGAACGCCGACCGGTAGGTGTACGCCACCCGCGCGTTGAACATGTGGTTCTCGAAGTAGCCGCTCACGTTGTACGTATTCTTCGAAGTGCCCACGAGGCGATTGTCGCCGCCGGGCGCCACCATCGAGGTCTGCTTGCCGTCCGCATACGTGTAGTTGCCGGCGAAGCCGAAGTTGTCGGTGAATGCCTGTTGATAGGCGATTTCCATGCCGTCGACTCTGCCCTTGGCGTTGACGGGCACAGTCAGGTTATAGAGAACCGGGGAGCCATTCGGGAATTGCGAGCTGTAGGTGGTGTAGGTCTTGGTCTGCGAACCGTAGGCGACGTAGTTGCGCAAATCCATGTAGAAGGCCGTCGCCGACAGCAGTGAGCGCTTCGCGAAGTACCACTCGAGGCCCGCATCGATGTTCGTCGAGCGAATCGGCTTCAAATCCGGATTGCCGCCCGAACCACCGCCGATGCCGCCCACCGCCCCCGGAGGCGAGAGGTCGGTGAAGCCCGCGAGCGCCGAGTAATCGGCGCGAGTCATGGTCTCGGACGCGGCGAAGCGCGCCACCAGATCCGGACTCAGATCCAGCTTCAGATTCGCGCTCGGCAGGATGTCGTTATAGCTGTTCTTCGCTTCGAGGCCGGCGAACGGCCCAAAGGCCGACGTGAGCACCGCGCCCGGCGTGTTGGCCGCCACCTGCGTGAAGCTGATGGCGTCTTCCTGCGTGTGAACGTAGCGCACGCCCGCATTCGCCGCCCAATTGTCGCCCTTGAAATCGGCCTGGACGAAGGCCGCCGTATTCTTCTCGTGCACCGCGAACAAGTACTGGTAGTACTCGCGCGCCAGAGGATCGCGGTTCACGTTGGCGGGGCTGTCATAGGCCGCCAACTGGGCCGGTGTCCAGTACCAGATGCCGGTGGGGATATTGCCGCCGAAGGTGTTGAAGTTCGACGGATAGTTGGAAAACGTCGTCGGATAGGCCGAGGTCAGCTGGCCGGCCGCGGTCGGGCCCTGCGCGATGGCGTGATCGGAGGTGCGGTCATGCGCTTCATAGCGCACGCCGAATTGGATGTCCTGCCAGACGCCGTTGTCGACTTTGTACGCACTGTCGATTTTCGCCCACTTTTCCTTGTCTTTGATGTCGACGCCTTGCGCGCCGAATATCCAGCCGAAGGTGACCGGCACGCCGCCGGGAGTGGGCGTGGTGTTGTTGGTGGCGCCCAGGTTGAAGTTCGGGGCGCTGCCGGTGCCGTTCAGCTGGTAGCCGGCGCCGCTGCCGAGCCCGGGGTTCGTCTCCGATACATCCTGGGTGGGCGTCTTGCCGTCGCCCCAGGAGTAGCCGACTTGGCCGAGGAAGCTCAGTGCGCTGGTGGCGTTCCAAGTGGTGTCGAGATTGACGAAATTCGCGGTGGCGGATTCGTCCGGCCGGGAGATTTGATCGTAGACGCCATACAGAGTGCCGGGTACGCCGGTGAAGTTCGCCTTGGTCAGCGTGTTGTCCTGCACCACGTAACCCGGATCCGGACCCTGGCCCGCGCCGGAGTTGACGAAGTGCGTCGACCACATCAGGTAGTTGCGGTTGAAATTACTGGCGTCCAGTTTCGATGCAAACCCCGATAAGTCGAACTTCAGGTCGTCGCTGGGCTTGAACTCGATGTCCAGCATGCCGCCCTTGCGCTCGCGCTTTTGCGTGAAAAACGCGGCGCCGATATCGGTGGGGTACTGCACGCCGACCAGATCCGGGTGTGCAACCGCAATCGGGCTGGGGCTGGCCGGGGTGTTCGCTTTGATGGTGTCGTAGCCCAAGACCTCGACGCCGTCGCGGCGCAGATGCCGGGTTTCGGAGAAGAGCTGCAGCATGATGCCGAAATTATTCGCGTCGTTCTTCCAGTCGGCGAGGGCGCTGTACTGGCCGTCGGTCTTCGACGGCAGATCCGCGTACACGGCACCGACCGAGGCCTCGAGCGTGAACGCCTTCGGGAAGTCGAGCGGCTTGCGCGTGATGATGTCGACCGAGCCCGCCACGCCGCCTTCGACCAACGAGGCGCTTGAACTCTTCTGCACCACCACCTTGCTCACGATCTCCGAGGGCAATAGGGTGAAGCTCACGCTGCGTCCGACGGTTTGCACCTGGTCCAGCACGAACCAGTCGCCGGCGGCCACGCCGTGCCCGTTGATCAGCGTCTGGGTCAGGCTGGGATTCGTGCCGCGCATGCTGACACGGTCGTTTTCGTCGAAGCCCCCTTCGTTCGCACCGGCAGCGCTGGTGGTGACGCCCGGCAAGCGCGCCAGCGAGTCGGCGACGTTCTTGTCCGGCATCTTGCCGATGTCTTCCGAGGTAACGACTTCGGTGAGTTCGGTGGAGTTGCGCTTCGCCTCGATCGATTTCTCGACGGACTTGCGAATGCCGGTGACGACGATTTCGTCGAGCGCGCCGGTGTTGGTTGCCGTGTCCGCGAATGTCAATGTCGGCACGAGCATCGCGAGTCCCAGTGCCGACTTGACCGCCAATGCAATCCGATTCATATAGAGATCCCCTGTCCGATTCATGGCAATGCCCCCTGTCCTGTCATCCAATCGTTTTTGAAATTCGTTGCGTGCGGCGTGAATCTGCTGCGGTATACCCACACCAGTTAAGACCCAATATAATACCAATTTGTAAAATTCGCTAGTGCCGCATAATAAATACACTAATAATGCTGGTATCTACTGTAGATACAATGGATTACAGTGACATCGAGCCGATTGTTGTTCTCATATTGGTATTTAGTTGGTACTATAAAACATGCCTGAGAACACACCGGATGGGCAGCTTCACCTATGACATCACTCGCCAAAGCGGTCGGCCCACTGGGCCGCGGCAACCTGCCCCTGTATCAGGAACTGCAGCGCGCGCTGCGCAAGGCCATCGACAGCCGAGTTCTGGGCCCCGACGACGCGCTGCCCTCGGAACGCGACCTGGCCGCAGACTTCGCGGTGTCGCGCATTACGGTGCGCAAGGCGCTGGACGGGCTGGTCGCCGACGGCTTGCTGGTGCGGCGCCAGGGATCCGGCAATTTCGTCTCCGCGCGCGTCGACAAAAATTTCGCCATGCTGACGTCATTCTCCGAGGACATGCGCGCGCGCGGCCGCACGCCGCGCAGCGTCTGGCTGAAGCGGGCGGCGGGCACGGTGACGCCCGAAGAGGCGCTGGCATTGAGACTGAGTCCCGGCACCCCGGTGTTCCGCTTCAATCGAATCCGCTATGCCGATGACGCACCCATGGCACTGGAATACGCGACCATCCTCGCGACCGCGTTGCCGTCGCTCGAGGCGGTCGACGCCTCGCTTTACGAAGCACTGGAGCGTGCAGGCCATCGTCCCGTGCGCGCGCTGCAGCGCCTGCGGGCGGTGCTGCTCACGGGCGATCAGGCCGAACTGCTCAAGGCCAGTCCCGGCGATGCCGGTCTGCTGGTCGAGCGGCTGGGCTCATTGCCCGACGGGCGCGCGATCGAGTTTTCGCAGTCCTTTTACCGTGGGGATACCTACGACTTCGTCGCCGAGCTGAGTGCCTCTACATGAGTGCAGTCCCCGCTTCCTCGGTGCAGGCCACTCGGATGTTCCGGGAGGCCGCGAGTGCTTCCGACGCAGTACGGGCGCAATTGCAGGGCGACGCGGCTGCGATATCCGGCATCGGTGCTGAATTGCGTCGTCTCGCGCCGCGCGCGGTGATCACCTGCGCGCGCGGCAGTTCCGATCACGCTGCGACCTACGCCAAGTACCTGATCGAAACTCGCGTGGGCGTGCTGACGGCATCGGCCGCCCCGTCCGTCAGTTCGGTTTACGGCGTTGCCCAGGATCTTCGCGGCTGCTTATTCATCGCGCTGTCCCAGTCGGGGCGCAGCCCCGACCTGCTCGCGTCGGTCGCGGCTGCGAAAGACTCGGGGGCCACGATTCTCGCGCTGTGCAATAGTTCCGGCGCACCGCTCATCGCCGCCGCCGATCTCGTGATCGAACTGCGCGCCGGCCCCGAAACCAGCGTCGCCGCCACCAAATCCTATCTCGCCACCCTGGGTGCGCTGGCACGGCTGGTGGCGGCCTGGACCCAGGACGCCGCGCTCGGCTCTGCGTTGGACGCATTGCCCGCGCTCATGGACGAGAGCTGGGCGCTCGACTGGTCGGCGGCCCTGGCGGTGCTCGAGCCCGCCCAGCATCTGTACGTGATAGGCCGCGGCCTGGGGTTGGGCGCCGCGCAGGAGACCGCGCTGAAGTGCAAGGAGACTTGCGGCCTGCACGCCGAGGCGTTCAGCAGCGCTGAACTACGCCACGGGCCCTACACGCTGCTGGGGCAGGGATTTCCGGCGCTGCTGTTTGCACAGAACGACGGCACGCGACCGGGAGTCGAGGCGCTGGCCGGCGATCTCGTACGCCGTGGCGTGCCCGTATTGCTCGCCGGCGGCAGCGCCACAGGCACGCGCGATGTCGGCGCGATCGTACTGCCCACGGTTGCTGCCGTGGCCGAGATCGCGCCGATCCTGCTGGTGCAAAGCGCTTACAAGTTGATCGCCACGCTCGCCGTACGGCGCGGTTTCGATCCCGATCACCCGCCGCACCTGCGCAAGATCACGGAGACGCTGTAGTGCGCAGCGCGCTCGTGAACGGCCGGGTGCTGTGGAATGAGGGGTTGGTGAGCGGGAAGACGCTGCTGCTCTCGGGAGAGCGCATAGAAGCGCTGGTCCACCCGACGGATCCGCGCTGCGCCGCGGCCGCCAGCGTGGATCTCGAGGGACAGATATTGTTGCCCGGGTTCATTGATGTGCAAGTCAACGGCGGCGGCGGCGTGCTGTTCAACGATGACCCGAGCCTCGAGTCGATCCGCGCCATCGGCGCCGCGCACCGGCAGTTCGGCACCACGGGTTTCATGCCGACTCTGATCAGCGGCGATCTCGACACCATCGGCCGCGCCATCGCGGCCGTGCAGTCCGCGCTGGATGCCGGCGTCCCCGGTGTCCTCGGTATCCATATTGAAGGGCCGTTTCTGAATCGTGCCCGCCGCGGCATACATGACTCCAAACATCTGCGGCTGCTGGACGCGAACTTGGTGTCGCTGCTGTGCCGGCTGCGCGGCGGGCGAACCGTCCTGACTCTGGCGCCGGAAATGACCACGCCGCAGATGATCGCACAGCTCGCCGCGGGCGGTCTTTTGATATCCGCCGGCCATAGCGAGGCCAGCTACGCCGAGACCACCGCGGCCATCGCCCATGGGCTGCGCGGCTTCACGCACCTGTTCAATGCGATGGCGCGTCTCGAACCGCGCGAGCCGGGAATCGTCGGCGCCGCGCTGTACGATGAAAACACCTGGTGCGGCATCATCGTCGACGGCCACCACGTCGATCCCGTCATGCTGAAACTCGCGCTGCGCTGCAAGCGCCACGAGCGATTCATGCTGGTCACCGACGCGATGCCCGTGGTGGGATCAACCGAGTCCAGCTTCGCGCTGCAGGGCCGGGCCATCCGAGTGGTCGATGGCATGTGCCGCGACGAGAACGGCACGCTCGCCGGCACCGCGCTCGACATGGCGACGGCGGTGCGAAATTCGGTGTCGATGTTGGGCCTGAGCGTTGCCGAGGCCGCGCGCATGGCGGCCGAATACCCCGCCGATTTTTTGGGTCTTGGCCACGAGCTCGGGCGAATCGCGCCGGGCTACCGCGCGAATCTGGTGCTGGTTGACGATGAGCTGCAAGTGCGGCGCACGTGGATCGAGGGTATTGCGGGTTAGGCGCTGGAGGCGGCGGCGGTCGCGCGCGCCGAATCGCTACGGCTTCTCGTCGATGTCGGTACTTGGTCTGTCATGTCATGCTCATCCTTAGCTTACCCTTGGGCCCGGTGGCTTGACTATTGCTGTGGCGCGTGGCTTGGTCGCGTTCGACGGGCCCGTCGACGAGTTGCATGATCTGTCGCTGCTGTCCCGGCGGCAATGTGGCAATCTGCTGTAATCGTCGCAGTATGCAGTTATTGGTTCACTTGACAGGCGTCGTCGCCTTGACGGCCACGAGTGCGTCGAACAGGCTTTGGTCCGAATGCTTCGCGCACTGGGCCAGCAAGCCGGGTTCGAAGGCGCTCAGGGCATCCGCATTGAAAATATGGCTGCCGGACTTCGCCACGGCGAAGCCCAGCAACCACATCATGATGGTGTTTGCGCTCTCGGCGTCGGAGCGTGCCAGGTCCATGTGCCGCTTTGCGAACGTGGCGCATTGGAGCGAGGTCAGATCCATCGGGTTCTTGGCGTCGGGTTTGACGAGGGCCAGCGCGTCCAAGACGCTTTCGTTGGGGTTGTTCTTGCATTGCGCGTCCAGCGCAAATCCGAAAGCCTCCAGGGCGTCTCCGTACATGTAGTGCGCTCCGGACTTCGCCACGGAAAAGCCAAACATCCACATCACGGTATTGATGGGATCCGCGGTTGGACTCGAGGCGGCGCGGGGCAGGACTTCGTTTTGATACTTCGAGCAAGTCAGCGTGGCGAGATCGGTATCGGCGGCGCGGCTCAGGCTGGGGACGAAGCAGATGACAAGGGCGATCGCGGCGAGAAGTTTCATTCTTGGAACTCGTGCATAAAGTCAGCAGATGGCCACGACGACAAGCAGAAGGCTATATCGACAATACGACACGCCATCCCGACAACAAGTTCTGTTCTTTCCATCGATGCTTATCGCCTGGGGTAATGTAACGCAATGACGATGCCGGGATCAAAAGTCGCGACCCAGGGCGGGATCTCGCTGCCGTCTGATGCGCGTGCGCTCGCCACGTCGTTCGTGTCCTTCATGCTGCTGCTGGCCTGCTACTACGTCGTGCGGCCGGTGCGCGATGCGCTGGCGGCGACTCTGGGCGCCGATTCGATCAAGTACTTGAGCAGCGCGGTGTTCTTCGTGATGCTCCTCATCGTGCCGCTTTTCGGTTGGCTGGTGGCACGCGTGCCGCGGCCCCGGCTGGTGCCCGGACTGTATGCCTTTTTCATCGTCAACCTCGGCGCTTTCGCCTTCGCGTTCGACCGGTACGGCAGCGCCGGGGCCACGGGCGCCTGGTTGTCACGCGCATTTTATGTGTGGGTCACGGTGTTCAACATGTTCGCCGTGTCGGTGTTCTGGAGCCGGATGGCCGAGGTGTGGAACGAGCCGCAGGGGCGCCGCTACTTCGGTGTGGTGAGTGCGGGCGGCAGTCTCGGCGGCCTGATCGGGCCGCTGCTGGCGCGCGGCCTCGCCGCGAACGTCGCCATCAGCGGCCTGGTTTGGATCAGTGCGGCGCTGCTCACCGGCGCGCTGATCGGGCTCAGTGCGCTTGCGCGCCCGGCCGACACCGCACCGGCGCACTCGGCAGAGGCCGCCCCGGGGCCCTCGGCGAAAGCCCTCGAGCCGACCGGTGGTGCCACTTTCGAAGGTCTGCGGCTGATCGGCCGCACGCCGCTTCTGACCGGCATCGCCATGCTGGTCATCCTGGGCTCCTTCCTCGGTATGATCGTCTACATCGAGATGGCGCGCTTGGTTGCGGCAACATTTTCGAGCGCGGTGGAACGGACGGCGTACTACTCCACCCGGGATCTGTGGGTGAACTGCGGCGCGCTCGTGCTGCAGTTCTTTCTCGTGGGACAAGTCACGCGGCGGCTCGGCGTCGGGCCGGCGCTGGTGGCGTCCGGCTGTGTGGTGCTCGCTGCCTTTGCGACGCTGGGCGCAGATCCGACGCTCGCCGTGCTCACCGCCGTCAGCGTCGTACTGCGCTGTGCGGAATTCGGGCTCGCCAAGCCGGCGCGCGACATGCTCTATACCGTCCTGCCAACCGCGGCCAAGTACAAGTCGAAGAACGTCATCGATACGGCGTTATACCGGGGCTCCGACATGGCCTCGGGTTGGATACAGTCGCTGATCGGCCGGCTCGGCGTCGGCCTTGGCGGCTGGGGGTGGATCGCCGCG
>Ga0070696_100002346_pt1 | contig 12500 bp, 10 predicted proteins | sample KBSK1253metaG_FD_65474 | JGI IMG/M metagenome (GOLD analysis project Ga0070696, IMG submission 65474) | Corn, switchgrass and miscanthus rhizosphere microbial communities from Kellogg Biological Station, Michigan, USA - KBS K1-25-3 metaG | ecosystem: Host-associated > Plants > Roots >... | reverse complement strand
CGTCGCGTGACGGGGCAGCCGTCTGGGCGAGGCGGGCGGCATCGAGCAAACGGAGTCGACCCCGGCCGATCCGCTCGACGACGCCTTCGGATTCGAGCTCGCGCAGGACACGGCCGGTCATCTCGCGGCTCGTGCCGACGAGGGCAGGGAGATAGGACCGCGGCACCACGGCCTGGTCGCCGAAGATGATCCCCGCGTGCTGATCGAGAACGCGCGCGACGCGGCGCTGCGCGTTCTGGTACAGCAGTCCGTCCATCCGTTCGACCACCTCTTCGACGGCGAGGAGCACGTTTTCGAGGAGGGCCAGGGCGAAGCCGGCATCGCCGGCGGCAAGCGCCTGGACGTCGTTGCTCGACCACAGGGCGATGCGACCCGGCGACAGACCGAGGAGCTCCACGCTCGAAGGACGCCCCGCGATCGGCAGGGCCGGGCCGAGCTGCCCGCGAGCGACGATCCGGGGCATGAGCTCGCGTCCGTCGACCGTCGTTCGGCGAAGCCCGAGGTGACCCTCGAGGACGAGTCCGAAGTGGGTGTCGTCGCCCTGGGCGACGACCGACTGGCGGGCTCGGAAGGTCCGTACCTCTGCGCTCGAGATCAGGGCGCGCCGCGTTTCGGGCCGGGCGCCGGGAAAGGTCTCATCCAGGACCTCCGCGACCGTTTGGAGGTCAACGGGGGTGATCAAGCCTGATACCTGGGAAAGCGTTCACGCAGGGATTGTAACGACAATGGTACAGATTTGTCTACCGCCAGACAGAACGGTCTCTATACATCATTTGGCGGTCGCGGTACGGTCTGTAGACCACCGCCCGTCGGGGCGGTCGATAGGCAAGGAACCGCATCTCGATGCCGACGTCGCTGCGCACCGTTCGACTGGCTGGCGAGGAGCTCGATGAGCATCGCCACGTCGTCGCCCTCGTCGAGGGACCCCACGAGGCAGAAGAACTGCTTCTGCCGTTCATCGTGGAGGGTTTCGAACAGGGCGACCGCGCCTTCCACATCGTCGATCCCGAGTTGCGAGACCAACATGTCGAACGCCTAAGGGAGAGCGGCATCGACGTCGAGGCGGCCATGGCAGCGCACGAGCTCGAGGTGCAGACCTGGGCCGACTCCTACGTCCGGGGTGGTCGATTCGACGGCACCGCCCAGTTCGACTTCCTTCGCAGCGTCCTGGTCGAGGGCCGATCGCTCGGGTACCCGAGAACCCGTCTCATCGGGAGCACGGAATGGGCGGCCGACGGCGCGACCGCGCAAGAGCTCGTGCGCTACGAGGCGCGCGTCGACGAGTTCCTCAACACCGTCCCTGACGTGGTGGTCTGCACCTACGACCTCACCCGCCATAGCGCCCGAATCATCGCGGAGGTGATGGGGGTCCACCCGGTCGCCGTGGTCGGTGGGCTGCTACGGACCAGTCGAGGCCCAACGCGCGAGACAGCCAGGGATCGTCTTCTTACCGCGGCCTCGAAGTTGTTCCACGACGCCGGGATCCAGGCGACCGGCGTGGACTCGATCATCGAGGCGGCCGGCGTCGCCAAGGCGACGTTCTATCGTCACTTCCCGTCCAAGGACGATCTCGTCCTCGCTTGGCTGCGCGATCCACGGACGCGCTGGTTCGAGCGCGCCCAAGCCCAGGCGAGCGCGACCGGCGCCGAGCCACGCGACGAGGTCCTGCTCTTCTTCGATGCGGTCGCCGAATGGCTCGAGAGCGAGAAGTACCGGGGCTGCCCATACCTGAATTCCTCCGTCGAGATCACCGATCCGGCCCATCCGGCACGGTTGGTCATCCGCGAGACGCTCGATGAGATCGGCGGATACTTCCGGACACTCGTTGACGCTGCCGGCTACGCCGAGCCCGACCTCCTCGGAATGGAGCTCCACGCGTTGATGGCCGGCGCCATCTCGCTTGCGGTCGCTCGCCAGACCAGCGCATTCGCGGTCACGGCGAAGGAGGCGGCCCGGCAGCTGCTGGTCGAGGCGCCCCGGCGCCCCCCGGCCACCTGATCGTTCGCCTCAGCGGCGCACGACGCTCCAGGGGCCTCGCGCCGGCCGGCCGGGCAGGGACGCCGGCTCGAGGATGGCGCGGTCCCACCCCGCCAGGTCGGCACCGGCGTCGTAGGTGGTCTGGAAGAACTCCAGCACGGCCGCCTCGGGGTCGGTTGAGGTGCGCACGACATCGTGCGGCAGGAGCATCTCGCCATAGCGATGATCGAAGACGGCGCCGGCGGGGCGGATCGAGGCGGACCTGAAGCCGTCCGGCTCGGGATACACGTACGCGTAGAACGCGGGACCTGGCGGCTCGATCGCGGGCCACCAGCCCACGCTGTGCTCCTCCCTCGAGTAGGCCTCCTCCATGACCCAGGCCGGACAGTTCGGGGTCCCGCCCGGGTGGAGCGGCGCGGTTCGTCCCGAATAGCGGGTCGTTGCCAGGTCGAAGCTCCCCCAGAACAGGTGCACCGGGCTCGCCTTGCCGACGAACCCGGTCTTGAAGGTCTTCATCACGCGGTCGGCCTGCACGAACGCGTGCCACAGCAGCGCCGCGTGGCCCGGGTCGTAGGCGGCGTGCTGCTCGTCGGTTTCGAACGGGATCGCGTCGGCGACCTCGACCGGCCGCGGCAAGATCCGCACCTCGATGCCGAGGTCGCGCAACCCGTCCATGAAGTCGCGGTAGAACCGCGCGACCGACTTCGGCTCGAGCGGCATCGCGAACGAGCCGCCATCCGTGTCGGTGACTAGCAACCGGTGGTCGACGAAGTCGAAATCGACCTGGAACTCGCACTGCCGATACGGGATGGCGCTCGTGGTGAACCCACGCCCATCGATGTAGAGCGGGACGTGCCACCAGTGGTTGAGCGGCGGCGCCAGGGCCAACCGCACCTTGCCGACGATCTGGGTCCACATGTGCAACGTGGAGACGGTCGGCGCCCAGTCTCGCCATGGGAGCGCCGGCCACGGATCGTCCGTGCCCAGGCGGGGCTGCGACTCGATCACCGGTCGCCCTCGGCCGCGGTCGCGCCGTCGGGCGGCGCGGATCCGGACGACGTCCGCTGTTCGATCAGCTCGGCGACCCACTCGCGCAGCCGACCCAGGTGCTCGGCGTAGTGGTCGCTGCCGGTCTTGCGGATCCACCAGGCCGCCTCGTCGGTCGGCCGGTCGAGCAGGAACCACTCCTGGACCATCCGGGTGCGGCCGGCGTTGGCCTGCACCCAGGCGACGTCCCACGGCTGGTCGGCCATGGCGGCAAGGAACATCGCATTGAGCCCGTCGATGTCGATGTCGTGGCCTTCGTAAGTGCCCGCGCTGATCCGCTCGAACTGCGCCTGCGCCTCGGCGAGCCAGGTGCCGAGGTGGGCGACGACGTCGCGTACCGTCCAGTCCGGATCCCGCTGGTACCCGGGCGCCATGCGCTCCATGGGGGTCAGCGCCCGCACGAGGTCGCCGACCTCGTACCAGCCGCGCCGTTCCGCCTCGATCTCGGCGGCATAGGGATGCTCGGGCGGCGGACCGGTCGGGTCGGGTGGCGCAGGCAGCCGGGGTTCGCTCATGACGCCCTCGCGAACTCGCCTTCGAGCGGGAGACCGGCATCTTCCCAGTCGAGCAGCCCGCCCGAGTAGCGCCGCACGTTCGAGTAGCCGCGCCGGACCAGGTCTCGATAGAGGGCGACGCTCGACAGGCAGTCGACGTGCGAGCAGTAGACGATCACCTCGTCGTCCGGCTTGACCGCGGCGTACAACGCTTCCGGCGTGTCGAAGTGGATCGAGCCCGGGATGTGCTTGGCGTCGAACGCCCAGCGATTGAGGGCCATGATCAGCTTCAGGGGCTCGCCCCGATCCAGCTTTTCCCGGAGCTCATCGCGGCCGATCGTCCGGATCGGCTCGACCCCGAGAGTGGCGTTCTGGTGCGGCTGGTCCATGACCGCTGAATCATGGCTCAACATCGCATCGAGCGCTCCGAGGCGTCCGACCTGCGTTTACACCGGCGGCTCAGTTGAGCCGCTGCTGCCAATCGGGGGGGACCCGGCCCGCTGGCCCGGGCACCGGTTGGTCGAGCGGATGGGCCTCCGGCGGGGCGAGGGCCGGGCCGGCGAGGACCTGCTCCGTCGTGTAGTCCCAGAACCAATCCTCACCGGGCTCATAGCTCCGGACGACCGCATGCTGCGCGTCCGCGGCGTGGTGGCTCGCGTGCTGGGATGGGGAGGAGTCGCAACAGCCGATGTGGCCGCAGAGCGCGCATCGGCGCAGGTGGAACCACCACCCGCCCGAGGTCAGGCATTCCAGGCAGCCCGGGCCGCTGGGCGGCACGGTGGGATCGATATCCAAGCGGTCGGCCACGAGTCATCTCCTGCGAGGGCAAGGATCGTCAGATCCTTCGCATCGTAGACCCTGAGGGCCTTTTCCTACGCCGCCGTATCGAGGCCCGGGCGGCCGTCCAGGAGGAGGTCGAGCTGGGCGAAGGCGAGCGGACGGGCGAACAGGAAGCCCTGCCCGAAGCCACAGCCCAGCGACTTGAGCTCGGCCAATTGCTCCGGGCGCTCGATCCCTTCGGCCACCTGCCGGAGGCCGAGGGCCCGGGCAAGGTCGACGATCATCGCGACCAACGCGCGCTGGTGGCCGTCGACCGCGATCCCATCGACGAACGAGCGGTCCATCTTCACGATGTCGACGGGGAACCGGCGCAGGTAGTTGAGCGACGAGTAGCCGGTCCCGAAATCGTCGATGGCGAGCTGGACCCCGAGCTCCTTCAGGCGTTGCAGGCGCTCGATGGTGAGATCGATGTCCTGCATCAGGCCCGACTCGGTGATCTCGAGGACGAGATCCCCGGGCGGGAGGCCGGAGGCCAGTAGCGCCGCCGCAACCTCGTCGACGATCTCGGGTCGCTGGAGCTGGCGAGGCGACAGGTTCACGGACATGTAGATCGGCAGGCCCGGATGCGAGGCCTGCAGCCGGACCGCGGCCCGGCAGGCCTCGTCGAGTACCCAGCCACCGATCGGGACGATCTGGCCCGTCTCCTCCGCGAGTGGGATGAAGTCGAGGGGCGCGATGAGGCCCTGTTCGGGGTGGATCCACCGAACGAGCGCCTCGACGCCGCACACGACGCCGGACGTCAGGTCCAGGATCGGCTGGTAGTGGAGGATCAGCTCATCGCGTTCCAATGCCCCGTCGAGGGCGGACTTGAGCTCCAGCCGATGTCGGGCGGCGTCGTGCATCGCCGGCTCGAACACGCGCCAGCGGTCTCCGCCCTCGCTCTTGGCCGAGTACATCGCGACATCCGCGTTCCGCAGGAGGGTCGCCACAGCATCCGGGCCGTGCTGGTCGGGAGCCGCGACACTGATGCCGATGCTGGCGCGCACAAAGACCTGGGTGCCGTCGAGGTCGAATGGGGCGGACAGGGTCGCCAGCACGCGGGTCGCCAGCTCGGCTGGTGCGTTGGCCTGATCCTCGATCAAGATGCCGAACTCATCGCCACCCAGCCTCGCCGCCGTGTCGGACGACCGCAGGCATCGCTGGATGCGGCCGGCGACGTCCGTGAGGAGGCGGTCCCCGGGCACGTGGCCAAGGGAGTCGTTCACGGTCTTGAAGTCGTCCAGGTCCATGAACAGGACGGAAGCCTGGACGCCGCCGCGCCGCTGGCGTTCCAACGCGTGCTCGACGCGGTTCTGGAACAGCGCCCGGTTGGCGAGGCCGGTCAGGGCGTCATAGAACGCCTGCCGAGCCAGCTGTGCCTCGAACGCCTTGCGTTCGCTCACATCGCGGATGTTGAGGACGATGCCCTTGACACTCTGATCCTCGAGCAAGTTCGACGGTTGCGTCTCGACATCGAGCCACCGGCCGTCGGCGTGACGAAACCTGAACCCCAGCGACTCGCTCGCAACGTCGCGGGCCTTGGCCACGACGGCGAGTCGGGTGGCGACGCCGGCAAGCTCAAGTGGATCGATGAAGGCCGACAACGCTCGGCCCATGAGCTCCTCTGGCGCGTAGCCGAGGACACGACGGCTTGCCGGGCTGACGAATCGGATCGTGGTGTCGGGTTCGATGACGACGATGACATCCGAGGCGTTCTGCACGAGCGATGCGAACCACTCCTGGCTCCTTCGAGTGGCCAGGACCTCGGCGAGTTCCGCGCTTTCGAGCGCGAGCGCCGTCTGCGCCGTGAGGGCTTCCAGGGCCGTGATCACGGCCCCGCGAAAGCGGCGAGGTGATGTCACCGCCAGGACCCCGCGCAGTTCCGCTCGGACGACCAAGGGCAGCATGACCGCGACCCCGAATGCGTCGGCGGCGTTGCGCGTGGACGCTGCGCTGAGCGGTGAGCTGATGGACCGCTCCGTCAGGAGGCGCTGGCGTGCATTCGGCGATCTAGGCCACAAGCCGGCCAGGGAACCGGTCATCGCGCCCGCGGCAGCCCCGAGTCGGGGCGTGTCCTCGCCATCGGTCCAGGACAGGAACCCGACCGACGAGTCGGGTCCGGCCAGCCGGCGGCCCGCGGCGATCGTCGCGGCGTACACCGCGTCGCGATCCGGAGCGGCGACCAGCGATGCGCCAGCTTCGCGCAGGGTCCTCTCCCGCCGCGCCGACCGCTCCTCCCGCTGGACGAGGCCAGTCAGGCGGACGACGACGAGGAGGAAGATCGTGATCGAGGCGGCGTACAACGCGGGATCTGCCAGGACATCGCTGGCGGCGTCATGGACCGCGTGCACGACCTCGGCCAGGAGGGTCGCTCCGGCCAAAGCCGCAAGCCTCCGGGTCGTCAAGGGTCGCTCGACGTCCTTGTCCGGCGCCGCCAGGCCGGCCATCGACGGATGGAGCGCAGCCGCTCCCCACAACAGGTAGAACGCGCCCCAGCCAAGCTCGAGGATCGAATCCTGCCCGTAGATGATCCCCTGGACCGAGACGAAGCTGTAGAAACCGTCCGTGATGAGCAACGCGGACGCGGCGCAGGCCATCAGGTACAGGCTGGGACTGCGCCGGCCGGCGCCTGCCAGCAGGCGGACCACGACGCCCAGGAGCACGAGGTCCAGGATCGGGTAGGCCATGCCGACGGCCTTCTGGTCGAGCGTCGAGTCGGCGGCACTCGCGATCGGCGAGAGCAGCAGCACCCACGAGACCGTGCCGGCACTGATGGCGATGATGATGGAATCGATCAGGCTGCCGAGGTCCCGCCCAGGCATCCGGCTCCGGACGATCAGGAACAGCCCGCCGATGAGGCAGGGGTAGACGGCGAGATAGATCGGATCCCCGACCGATGGGAACGGGATCTCCGTCCCGAAGATGGCAGCGTAGTTGTAGGTGACGATGTCGCCGACGACGAAGAGGCTCTGGCCCGCCGCGAAGAGCAACCACGGAAGGCGTCGGCCCGGATGATGGATCTGGATCCCCACGAGGATCGCGATCGGCGATGAGAGACACAGGAGGTTGAAGACGACCGTTTGGTGAAGGAGCGGCACCAGCTCGTACGCGAGCGCGAGCGTGACGCCTGCCGCGAGGAAGGTGGCCCACAGCCAGGCGGTCATCCGCGGCCGTCCGACGGACTGAGGCGCGTCGCTGTCGGGCGTCGTCTCGCCAGGCCGTTCCGGACGTCCGGTCCTGGGTGACTCCGAGTCTGCAGCCGACAAAGCAACCCACCGATGCGCTTAGAAAGGTGGGCCGAATCGGGCGGTCTGGTGTGGTTGAGTCCCGTAACCCTCCACTCGTGACCATAGGCGGCTCACGCTGCGCGCGACATCGCCCGGTCGTACTGCCCGCTCAGCTGTGCCGCGGGGTCAGGACCCCCCGGCAGGCCCACGCTGGCGGAACCGCTCGGGCGGTTCTGCACCGAGCGCCGGCGGGCCCTGCGCCTGCTCGTTCACGCAGACGTAGGTATCGATCCACCAGTCCTCCCGCGCCTCGTCGATCTCGCCCTCGCCGACGAGGAAGCACGTGTTCAGCCAGCGGTACCGCGCGGCATCGGTCGTGAGCTCCACCCGTGCGAGGATCGCCCGCCGTCCTCCGGGCGTGTCCTCCTGGATGCTCTGGCCGTGGATGGACACGAGCAGATCGGCGCCGTCGTCCGTCGTGATCACGCCGCGCAGGTTCGGGGTCCACACGCCGTCCTCGCGGCGCCGCGGGTAGTTCGCCCACACGAGCTTGCCGTTGATCTCGCCGCTGACCGTCCCTTCGCCGCGGCCGAATCCAAGCCCCTCGGCGCCCTCGTCGCGAGCACCGTACGGCCGGTGCCAGCTGGAGTCGGCGTATCGCATCGAGATCCTGCAGAACGACTCGAGTCGCATCGCATTCACCGCGACCTGGGGTTATACGGACGGTTCCAGGCGAGCCCGCATGCCGGCGACCCGTTCGGGCAGGGAGAACAACCGGACGAGAAGCAGGCCGGTGACGAAGCCACCGACATGCGCCGAGTACGCCACACCTCCCCCACCGCCGACGTCCCCGAAGCTCACCACGCTCAAGGCAAGCTGATAGAGGAACCAGACGCCGATGAAGACCCAGGCTGGCACCCGCCCCGGCCAGGCGAAGCCACCGAGCTGCAGCAGGACGTCGATGTGACTCAAGAAGACCAGGAAGTTGGCGACGATCAGACCGATCGTGATGATGGGGAGCGCGTTCGTCGGGTCCCGGACGTCGCGCGAACCGAGGGGGATCGCCATGGCGCTCCTCTCCGCGACCGCTCGGGACCGGCCGGATCCCCTCGTCGGCGGTCGAAAAGATCGTGTGCCGATCAGCTGGATTTCGCAACCCCATCGCGGTCGGACTCCGACGCCTTGTCGACGACGTCCCTTGCGTCCTTGAGCAGCGGCGAAGTCTGCCGGATGTTCTGCGTCGTCGACCAGCCGCGCGGATAACGCTTGGGGGAAGGTCGCGCTCCAACGGTGACATCGCTTGATGGGGCGCGAAGCGGGTCGGCCTCAGCGGCGAGTCGGCGTACACTCGGGTTCTCTCGACGGCTGATTTCGGCACACCTACCTGACAGCAGGCCCCCGCGGCCCAAGAGCAGGCCGCCGCGGCCGAGGAGGAGGTGACAACCATGCGTGCTGTGCGGGCGCATGCTCGCGGTGGGGCTGAGCAGCTTCGCCTCGACGAGGTTTCGAAGCCCGAACCCCGAGCCGGCGAGGCACTCGTTCGGGTCCACGCTGCGGGGATCACGCCGACGGAGCTGGAGTGGAGCGAGACGTGGGTCGACCGCCAGGGTCATGACCGCACCCCGACCATCCCATCCCACGAGTTTTCGGGCGTCGTCGAGGAGCTCGGACACGGGGTCACCCACGTCGTGGTCGGCGAGGAGGTCTATGGACTGGTCCCGTTCGACAACGACGGGGCGGCTGCGGAGTACGTCGCAGTGCGGGCCCGCGACCTGGCGCCGAAGCCGGTCACGCTCGATCACGCGCGGACAGCGGCGTTGCCCCTGTCGGCGTTGACGGCATGGCAGGCGTTCACGGAGCAGGCGCACGTCCATCCCGGGGACCACGTGCTCGTGCACGGAGGAGCCGGTGGGGTCGGGGTCTTCGCCGTTCAGATCGCGAAGGTGCTCGGCGCTCGCGTATCGGCGACCGCCTCCGCCAGGGACATCGAGTACGTGCGCTCGCTCGGAGCTGACGTGGTGATCGACTACAAGGCCGATCGGTTCGAGGAGATCATCAGCGACGTCGATGTCGTGCTCGACCCGATCGGGGGGAAGACGACCGATGCGTCGATCGGCGTGCTGAACGACGACGGCACTTTGATCAGCCTCGCCGGCCCGCCCGCGCTGACGTTGCCGGAGGGACGCAACCTGAGCGCTCGATTCTTCATCGTCGAGCCTGAACGCTCGCAACTCATCGAGCTCGCCCGGCTGGTGGACGACGGCAGGCTGAGCGTCGAGGTGTCGGAGGTGTTTCCTCTTGGAGACGCCGCCGCTGCCTACGACTTCGGGCGAACCGCGCGCCGCCGCGGCAAGATCGTCCTACAAGTCACCGAAGCGTAGTGCCAAGTTCCTCATCGTCGTCGACGTTGTGGGGACGGGGCATCGGATAAATAGAACATTTGTACTGGCGCGCCCGACAGGACTCGAACCTGCGACCTTTGGGTCCGGAACCCAACGCTCTATCCACTGAGCTACAGGCGCGCGGACCGCGATGATACCGGCCTTGGCGGACGCGGACCGAAGCGTGAGCCGCATTCATCCCCGAGACCGCCGTGCGCTACGCTCCCGCCATGACGTCAGCGACCGCCACCAGCGCCCCGAAGCTCATCCGCCAGGACGGCCGCGACAAGGTCACGGGGAGCGGTCGCTACGCAGCGGACCTCTCCCTGACCGGCATGTTGTACGGCGCCTTCCGGTCGGCCGGTGTCCCGCACGCGCGGATCCGTAGCATCGATGCCACGGCCGCTCGCGCGCTGCCCGGCGTCCACGCCATCATCACGGCCGCGGACGTCCCCGACGTCCGCTATGGCGCGTTCGTGCTGGATCGGACCCTCTTCGCCCGCGACGTCGTCCGCTGGGAAGGTGAGCTGATCGCCGCGGTCGCGGCGGCCACGCCGGAGCTCGCGGCTCGCGCCGCGGCGCTGATCGACATCGATCTCGAAGTGCTCCCGGCCGTGACCGACCTGGAAGCGGCCATCGGTTCCGACGGTCAGCTCGTCCACGACGAGTGGGCGGCCTACGCGGTCGACGACAACGTCGTCCGCGAACGCAACGTGGCCTCGCACTCGACCATCGTCAAGGGCGACGCCGACGCCGCGATGGCGGAGGCGGACATCGTCGTCAAGGGCCGCTACGTCGCCGACGGCTCGCACGCGGTCCCGATCGAGCCGCGGGCGATCCTCGCCGAGTGGCAGGGCGATCGCGTCACGATCTGGTCGTCGACCCAGGTGCCCTTCGCGGCCAGGGCCGGCGTCGCCGAGACGCTCGGCCTGCCACAGAACCGGATCCGGGTCATCGTGCCCCACCTGGGTGGCGGGTTCGGGGCGAAATGCGAGGTCGGCTTCGAGCCGCACGTCGCCGCCCTGGCGCGCGCCGCCGGCCGGCCCGTCAAGGTCGTTTTCTCGCGACGCGACGAGTTCGTGCTGCCGGACCATCGCCGCGAACGCATGATCATCGAGCTGGAGACCGGTGTCCGGAACGACGGGACGATCGTGGCCCGTCGCGGGCACCTGATCATCGACAACGGCGCCTACAGCATGGACGAGCCCTACCTCGGCCAGATGGCCGGGATGTTCGCCGTCGGGCCGTACCGCGTCCCCAACGTCGACGTGGCGGTCGACGTCGTCTATACGAACACGCAGCCATCCGGGTCGGTTCGCGCGCCGACCGGCCCGACGACCTGCTGGGCGGTCGAGCAGCACCACGACGTCGTCGCCGAGCGACTCGGCCTCGATCCCGTGGAGTTCCGGCGGCGCAACCTCGTCCGCGAGGGCGACACCGGCCCGACCGGCCAGGTCTTCGAGCGCATCGGCGCGCTCGAGACGCTGGAGGGCGCGGCGGCCAAGGTCGGCTGGGGCAAGCCGCTGCCCGATGGCGAAGCCATCGGCATCGCAACGGGTTGGTGGCCATCGTTCCCCGGCCCGTCCGGCGCGCACCTGCGGATCAACGCCGACGGCAGCGGCACGATCGTGACCGGCGCCCAGGAGTGCGGCACCGGCGCCGTCATGGCGCTCCCGATCCTGGCGGCCGAGGTCCTCGGCATGCGGCCGGACGAATTCCGCATCCTCTACCAGGACACCGACGCCGGGCCCTATGACGGCGGGGCCAGCGGATCGCAGACGACGTTCAACAATGGCCGTGCGGTCATCGCCGCCGCGACCGAGGTCCGTGAGCAGCTCCTCGACCTGGCAGCCGACCTGCTCGAGGCCAACCGCGCGGACATCGAGCTCGTCGACGGGACGGCCCGGGTCAAGGGCAGCAGCACCGCGTCGGTGACGATCGCCGAGCTGGCGTCGCAGGCTGCGGGGGCCGGGCTGCTGCTCGGCAAGGGCTCCGGTGAGCCGCCACCCACCCCGGCCGTCGAAACCGCGAGCTGCGTCGGCCGACTCGGCGGCGAGTCCTTCGCGGCCCCGACGTTCTTCACCCACGCGATCCGCGTCAAGGTCGACCGCGACACGGGCGTCGTGCGCGTCCTCGAGGTCGCGGCGTCGCACGAATCGGGCGTGGTCATCAACCCGATCGGCGCGGCCGGCCAGATCCACGGTGGCGTGGCGATGGGCATCGGTCAGGCCCTGACCGAGGGCGTCCTGCTCTCGGACGACGGTCGACAGCGCAACGCCTACCTCCTCGACTACAAGCTCCAGACCGTCGCCGACGTCCCGGACATCCACGTCGACTTCGTCGACGCGCCGTCGCCGACCGGCGGTCCCAAGGGCCTCAAGGGCATCGCGGAGCCGCCGTGCGTCCCGACGCCCGGCGCCATCGCCAATGCCATCGCTCGCGCGGTCGGGGTCCGGGTCAACGAGTTGCCGATGACGCCCGAGCGGGTGTGGGCCGCACTCGCGTCGAACGACGGCGATGCCTGAGTTGGCCGGCCACTACTCGGCGCCGACGGC
>Ga0070696_100002345_pt1 | contig 12501 bp, 15 predicted proteins | sample KBSK1253metaG_FD_65474 | JGI IMG/M metagenome (GOLD analysis project Ga0070696, IMG submission 65474) | Corn, switchgrass and miscanthus rhizosphere microbial communities from Kellogg Biological Station, Michigan, USA - KBS K1-25-3 metaG | ecosystem: Host-associated > Plants > Roots >... | reverse complement strand
GGTTCTGGGCGCACCCCGCTTCATCCGCTGCTCAGCATGAAACCCATGGCTGCCGTGGTCGCGGACTTCGACGCGATCGCGGACGCGATCGCCGAAGATCCTCGTCCTGACACGTTCACGCTCGCCCAGCGATTTCTGCTGCGGCAGGTGCCGGCACAAAGCAAACGGGCGCTGGACGTCGGCTGCGGCGACGGCTCGATGACTCGGGCGCTTGCCGCACGCGGGATCTCTGCACTGGGTATCGACGCTTCACCGAAAATGATCGCGCTGGCGCGCACCCGCGCTGCCGGGACGCCGTTGCTCGAGTACCAGGTCGCTGACATAGCGACCGAGCCACCGCAGCCGCGTGCGTTCGACCTGGTGATCTCGGTGGCAATGGCGCATCACGCTTCTCTCGAGCGAGTTCTGGATTATCTGAAGGCGGCCCTGGCACCGGGAGGCACGTTGCTCATCCAGGACGTGACGACCAGACGGGGGCTTCGCCATTTGCCGGTGAATGGAGTGGCATGGTTCGCGCGGCGTTTGGGTCTCGTGCCTGGTGGAGGCAAGAGTAGGCCGGCGGTGGCGGCGCTCTACGAAAGTCATGGAGCCGGCGAGGAGTATCTGGAGCAGTCAGAGGTTGCGGACGTGTACCGCAAGTTGCTTCCAGGCGCGCGAGTGTATCATCATCTCGAATGGCGGTACACCGCCGTTTGGCGCTCCGAGCTGGCAACGTGATTGGGAGTGGTACCAATCTTCACGTTTAGGGCGCGGTGGATGGAGGTTGTATGAACCATGACTATCTACTTCGAGCGGGTCGCATGGTGGCTCGCTGGCCATTCATGTGTCTCGGCCTCGTGACGATGCTCGGCTTCCTTCTAAGCGGCCACCTTCCCTCGGGACTCGCCGAGCTCTTTCGAGTGTTGATCGTCCCGATGTGGCTGATGCGCACGCTCCAGATGTTGGTTGGGATTGGATCTCTTCCCGATCCAGCTCAGCTCCTTGTAGCGGTGCCGTTGCTGTTTCTGCCGTATGCTGGAGCGGACTGGATTCTGTGGCGTGTCCGGCACCGCGCGGACTCACATCCCTTTGCCGCCGTCTAAATGGCCTTAGGCAGACCAACTGACAGCTTTGTATAATCCAGTATGACGAAGGTTGAGAAGCTCGAACGCGAGATCGCCTCGTTGTCGGAGAAGGAGCTGACGGAGTTCCGCCGCTGGTACGCGGAGTTCGATGCTGCCGCCTGGGATGGTCAGATCGAGGCGGATTCCCAGTCCGGAGCGTTGGATCGATTTGCGGAAGAGGCGCTCGCTGACCACAAAGCTGGGCGCTCTCGCCCGCGTTGAAGCATCACGCGTCGCCGCGCTTCTGGCGGTGTTATGAGGCGCTTCCGAGCCGAGTACGAGCGCTTGCGGACAAAAGCTTCGAGTTACTCAAGGCCGATCCGACGCATCCCTCGTTGCATTTCAAGCGCATTGGAAGGTTTCGCTCGGTGCGCATCGGCTTGCACTATCGCGCCCTCGGTGTCGACCTCGCCGACGGAGTCCTGTGGTTCTGGATAGGCACGCATTCAGAATACGATGACCTGGTTCCATGAACAGCCGGGGAGATCGCGACGAAATAGTCCAAGTACATCGCTTACACTTTGGGCTGCTGTTGCTGCGGAAATCATTAGTATGAATCTTGAATAATGACGGCTGACCGCCGCAGCGAAACTCCGGGCCCTAGGCGTCTACGTAGCGCACAACCATGAGACGGAGTACCAGCGCCCTTCTCACGACTATCGTAATCGCAACACTAGTCGCAGCGGCCGGCTGCGACTTGTTGGCGCCGAAGCCCGAGTTCACAATCCACATCGATTCGGTCCGCGCGCCAGGTGCGGTGTCCGGAGGTGCTGCTTTCGAGGTGCTCTTTTTCGGTCCGGTTGGGCCGAACGGGTGTCACCGGTTCAAGTCGTTCAGGACGAACCGCAGCTCCTCGGACGCGGACGTCACCGTCGTGGGCCAGCGCGTGACCGGAACCTGTACACAGATGCCAGTTTATCTGAGCGGCGAGCCACTCACGATCGCTCCGCCTGTTGCTGATCCGTTCACGCTGCGCGTGCATCAACCGAACGGCACGGTGTTGACCAGGACTATTCGAGCCGAATGATCGCCTAGCGAACGTTGAAACTGACGAGCGATCCAAGAATTGCTCGCCTCATCTCGATGGAAGAATGACATGGCGAAGCCAGCGAAGAACACGATTTGCCTTTGGTACGATGGCGAAGCCGAGGACGCGGCGCGGTTTTACGCCAAGACCTTTCCCGATTCGTCCGTCGGAGCGGTGCACCGCGCGCCGGGAGACTTTCCTTCGGGGAAGAAAGGGGACGTGTTGACCGTCGACTTTACCGTGATGGGCATTCCGTGCCTCGGCCTCAACGGCGGACCTGAGTTCAAGCACTACGAAGCGTTCTCGTTTCAGGTCGCAACCGCTGATCAGGCCGAAACGAATCGCTATTGGAAGGCGATCGTCGGCAATGGCGGCCAGGAGAGCGCGTGCGGCTGGTGCAAGGACAAATGGGGATTGTCCTGGCAGATTACGCCGATCGCCCTGACGAAAGCGATCACCGATCCCGACCCCGCTGCCGCCAAGCGCGCGTTCGATGCCATGATGCAGATGAAGAAGATCGACATCGCCGCTATCGAGGCGGCGCGCCGCGGTTGACGCAGATCCTCTTTGTTCAGGGCGCCGGCGAGGACGTCCACGACACGTGGGACAACAAGCTGGTCGAGAGTCTTCTGCGGGAATTAGGCCCTGGTTACGAGATCCGGTACCCGACTATGCCGAACGAGTCCGATCCCCAAGCCGCGGCCTGGCAAGTGCCCTCGAGAACGAAATCGCCGGCCTTCAGAACGGTGCGATCGTTGTTGGCCACTCGATCGGTGGAACCATTCTCATCAACCTCCTGGCCGAGCGCGCTCCTGCAGTCCGGCTCGGAGCCATTGTGTTGATCGCGGCGCCCTTCATCGGCAACGGAGGATGGAAGAGCGAGGACATCGAGCCACGCCCCGAGCTTGCTGCGCATCTGCCCGCGGGCGTCCCCGTGTTCCTGTATCATGGCGGCAAGGACACAATCGCACCCATTGCGCATCTTGCGTTGTATGCTGACGCCATTCCGCACGCCCAGGCGCGACGACTACCAGATCGCGATCATCAACTCGACAACAACCTCTCGGAAGTCGCGAGCGACATTCGGGAGCTGGTGGGCTCGCCGACGTCAGACGAGCACGTTCGAGCTCGTGACTAGCACATTCTCGTGAGTGAGGGACAATGAGTCTGCGGCCGCTGCTTTTACTGGTCTTCGCTCTGCCGCTCGTGCGCAGTGCGGGCGCCCAAACGCCAGGTAGCGATTCAGCCAAAATACGGCCCGCCGAGAGAGCCGCGCTCCAATGGCTCGCGCTGGTTGATTCGTCGCGTTATGCGGCGAGCTGGGATTCAGCCGCCGCAAGTTTTCGGACTCAGGTTTCAGGGCCGGAATGGCAGGCGGCAGCCAGTGCTGCCCGGTCCGAGGTCAACCCACTCGGCGCGCGCCGCCTGTTGAGTGCGCACTATACGCGCGAGCTACCGGATGCTCCTCCCGGTGAGTACGTCGTGATCCAATACTCGACAGCGGCGCGGAATAGCACTCGCATCGTCGAAACGATTGCGCTGACGCTGGAACGCAATCGGAACTGGCGCGTAATTGGCTACTTCATCCGCCCCGAATAACTGGTGCTGTCCAGCGGACAGCATCCATCCCGTCAGTTCTCACGTTGGATGGCGCGATATATGGCTCTGGCGTTGGCTCGACCACACGCTCGCTTGAAACGTACGGCGATTGCCTTGGCGCTCATCAGTCTTACCGCGTGCCAAGGCCGCGAGTCGCCGCGCCGCGACACGTCTGCCAGCGTCCCTTCTACCGACACGACGCAGCGCGCTGTTGCCGCCTCCGTGACCGCTGAAGGCATCGACCCACTGCGAGTTGGAATGACGGTGGCGCAAGCGCGAGCGGTGCTCCCCGGGTTTGACGTCTCGAAGGAAGCCATGTCGGGAGGTTGTGATTACGCGAGCGGTGGCGGTTTGCCGGCAGGCCTCGGCGTCATGATCGAGGACGGCATCGTCGTCCGAATCGAGGTAGACACGAGCTCGATTCCGACTGCCGAAGGCGCGCGCGTTGGTGACAGTGAAGCGAAGGTACGGTCGATCTACGGCTCGCGTCTCACCGCATCACCGAACAAGTACACAGACGAGCCGGACTTGACGGTTCGTTCAGCCGCTCCGGCAGATTCAACCCACGAGATCATTTTCGAGACCCTGAAGGGCAAGGTCATCCGCTACCGGGCCGGGAAACTTCCCCAAGTCAGATACGTCGAAGGGTGCGCGTGACGCTCTCGCCGTCTTGACCCGCCGGACTGCGCGCACAGATTCGGAGCGTGATCCAGGGGGGCGGCACGGGGTAAACGTGTCCAGCCGGTGGATCCTTCGCCCGGAGGTATGCAGTGCAACACCGCCGTCCAGCCGATCGCGACGCCGAAGTCCTGCCCGACAAGGTCGCAACGCGCCTGCTCGCCCGCGCCAGTGAATTGGATGCGGCTGGCGCAAAAGTGTCCGATCTCCGCGCCGCGGCCGCCGAAGCGGGTATCTCGACCCGCGCCTTCGATGAAGCGCTTGCTGAGCTGGAAGAGGAACAAGTACCGGACGTGAGCGTGTTGCCGCCGCGGCGCTCGCGAATGTGGATGCTCGCCGCCGGCGTCGCCGCCCTGATCGCGATCTTTGCGATCGGCCGGACCTTTCCGCCAGCTGCTTCTGGAACCACCGCTCCGATGATCGAAGAAGCGATCCAGCTCCGCTGTCTGTCAGCGGGACAGGCCGCCGCGTTGATTCGCCCGCACCTCAATCTCCGTACGAATACGATCGTGTATTCCGCGGGTGCCCCTGGTGTGCTTACGATCCGCGCGACCGCGGCACAGATACAGAACGTGAAGTCGGTGCTCGATCAGTATGAGAGCAGCCCTCCTGGGTCGCCTGCCTGCGCGTCGACAGCTGGGCAGCCCCAGCCGCCGCAACCAGCCCAGCCGCGCCAGCAGCAACCGTGACGCGAGGTGGCTGACCGGCGCTTCGCATCCATGCCGCAGCGCCACGCTTGACGTCGGCTGACCTCTCCTCGGCGGACGCACGCCGTCTCGCCCTCAGCTCACTGGGGTTCGGCGCCAGAAAGCCCGCGCGAGCTGGAGCCGCGCACGTACGCGCCACGGTTGCGCGACTCGGCGCGATTCAGATCGACTCGGTCAACGTCCTCGCGCGCGCACACTACCTCCCGACGTTCTCGCGATACGGCGCATATCCGATGTCGGCGCTCGACGATCTGGCGCACGGCAAGAAGGAGCTGTTCGAGTACTGGGGCCACGCGGCGTGCTTCCTCCCAATGGACCTGTATCCGTTCATCCGCTGGCGGATGGAAGGTCAGATCGGCGCATGGGCCGGACTTGGCGAGAAGCGCAAGGAGTTCATCGAGGCCGTGTATCGCGAGGTCGCCGAGCACGGACCGATGTCCGCCGGCGAGATCTCGATCGGCGGCAAGAGCACGGGCCCATGGTGGGGCTGGTCGGAAGGCAAGCAGGCGCTCGAGTTCCTCTTCCGCCAGGGACGCGTCGCGGTCGCGGGACGTCGCAACTTCGAGCGGTTGTACGACGTCTCCGAGCGAGTGTTTCCCAAGGCGGTGCTCGAAGCCGGCGCGATCTCCGAGCGCGACGCGAAGAAGGAGCTGCTCGTGCGCGCCGCTCGCGCGATGGGAGTCGGCACCGCGAAGGACATCGCGCAATACTTCCACGTCGACGCGTGGTGGGACCGCTTTGGAGCCAATGGTCGGCGGCCCCCGTCGAAATTGCAGCCGCTGTTCGACGAGCTCGTGGAGGACGGTCGCCTCGAGAGCGTGCGCGTGGAGGGATGGAAGTCGCCGGCGTTCGTCGTTCCGGGGGTGAAAATTCCCAGATCGGTGGACGCCCGCGCCATCGTGTCGCCATTCGATCCCGCGCTCTGGGAGCGCAAATGGACCAGGGCCGTCTTCGATTTCGAGTATCAGATCGAGATCTACGTTCCCGCGCCCAAACGCATCTACGGGTACTACGTGCTCCCCTTCCTGATGGGGGACCGTTTCGCGGCGCGCGTCGACCTCAAGGCGGACAGGAAGGCGTCGACCTTGATCGTGCACGCCGCCTACGTCGAGAAGGGGCTCGACGGAGGCGAGGTCGCCGAGGCACTGGCCGGCGAGCTTCGCTCGATGGCAGCGTGGCTGTCACTCGAGTCGTTCGCGGTTGGAGCGAAGGGGAATCTGGCCAGGGCGTTGAAGCGCGCGCTGACCCAGCGGCGTGTCGCTAAAAGGGGCTAGGGGGCCAGGTGACTGCTGGACCTGTTCGTATCCGCATCGACTACTTCAACGGCATCGAGGAGACCGAGGCGCTGCACCTGGGCGCGTTCCCGGATGGCGCCGGCGAGCTCTTTCGAGTCACACGCCCGTCGATTTGTATCGGCGGAGTCGCGCGCGAAGACGTCGTGCGCCTCGAACCCGATGACGACCGATACGTCTTTCTCGGCGTCGTCGAGCGATCCTCGTGGAAGACGCACTGGCTGCTGTTGCCGCGCGAGGCGCACGGCTTGCCCGAGGCATACGCCGAATTCAAGGAAGCCGTGGCGGCCGCCGGGTGCATTCTCGAAGGAGACCGACTCGAAGAAGACGGGTTGCGGGTCATCCTCTCCGTCCCGGCGAGTGTGCCTGACGACGGCTGGACGCGCGCCTACGAGCGCATGATCCAACGCAGCGCTGGATTGTCGCCGGAGGGGTTCGAGTCACGAGTCGCCATTGAAGCGCGACTGCGGCAAGTCGCGCAGCTCGAGCGGGGGCAGCGCGAGGATCGCGCGTCGCGGCGCCGGCAGAGGCAAGCGGAGATCGCCGCGCTGTCGCTCCGTGTGCTGGCTGGCGCGGCCTGCGTCTCGGCCATCGGCTGGTGGATTCGCAGCTTTGTGGTGGCGAGCCCGCTCGCGAGGCCCAGCGTCGCCGCGCTCGGAATGATCGTCGCACTGTCGCCGGCCGTGATTGGGTTATTCCACGACCGCGGGATCCGACCGCTGTTGCTTGGCGCGACCGCTGCCGGAGTGGCGGCGTGGCTGATCGCGGGTGCTCTCACCGACCCAGCCTATGCGTTCGCCGCCGTCGCGCTCGGAATCGTCTTCGCGCTCGTGATGGGATCCGTTGCCGCAATGTTTGGAATCTTCAGCGGCTTCGCCAGCAGTGAGCGCGACCTTCGGATGATCTGGCTTTTTCTCGTCCTGCCCAGCGCGGCCTCGTCGGTTGCGGCCATGCTGTACGCCGTCACTGCTGCACGGGCGGGTCAGGTCCACTTCAATGGGGCGACGGTCCGAACGGTGGGAATCGTGTTGACCGCTGTGCTCCTCCTCGCTCCGCTTCGAACGCGAACGCTGCGCTCGATTCGCGGCGTGCTCGTACCGCTCGCGATCGTCTGGCTATTCGTCTGGCTGTTCGGCGGGTTCAGTCCATAGTTGACGTTCGCACGATAGTCAGTCAGAATCGCGTATTCCTCACTCTGATTTGCGCTCCCCCTTCGTCGCGCTCGCCGCATTCGCGGTTGCTGAAGGGCTCACGTTCGCTCCGCTCAGTGCAGGCGACGCGCAGGCGCCGAGTGTGTTCGACGCTGCGCCAGCTGCCAGTTGGATCGCGCCTCCCGGAATTCCTGGTGACAGCTTTACCGTGTTTCACGCGCGACGCGCGTTCGATCTGCCAACGGCGCCGGCGCGATTCGTGGTGCACGTGTCGGCGGACAATCGGTACCGGCTGTACGTCAACGACGTGCAGGTCTCCTCGGGTCCACAGCGGTCGGATGTGACGCACTGGCGTTACGAGACGCTCGACCTCGCGCCGCATCTGCGCGCGGGACGCAACGTGATCGCAGCACTCGTATGGAACTGGGGCACCGCGCGTCCGGTGGCACAGCACAGCCACCGCACCGGATTCCTGCTGCAGGGCAACGGGTCTGTCGAGGCGCAGGTGAACACCGGGACCGGCTGGAAGTTGCTGCGCGACACCGCGTACGCCCCCATCGTCATCACGAGCGCCACGATGGGCAACTATTACGCTGGCCCACCCGGCGATTCGATCGACGGCTCGCGCTATCCGTGGGGGTGGGAGCGCGCTGACTATGTGGATGACCGATGGTATCTCGTGTCGCCGCCAGCCAGGGGAGATGCCGCACCGCTCGCGGCATTCAGCGGCGCCGCCGGTGGCGCCATCGTCGGACGCGTGAAGCGACGCGCCATGGCGCCGGGTGAATACGGCGAAGTCTCGGGGTGGCAGCTCGAGCCGCGGTCGATACCGCCGATGGAGGAACGCGTTCAACGCCTCTTGCGCGTGCGACGCGCGACGGGGGTGACGACGGACGGCGCGTTTCTCAACGGCAGCGGTGACCTCGTCATCCCCGCACGCACGACGGCGGTGCTGCTGCTTGACCAGTCGCACACGACGAATGCCTACCCGGTTCTCGAGACGAGCGGTGGAGCTCGGAGCATGGTGCGGCTCACCTACGCCGAGGCGCTGACAGATTCGGCCGGAAGGAAGGGAAACCGCAATGAAATAGCAGGACGGACGATTCGCGGAGTGCACGACGTCTTCCTTATAGAGGGGGGCGCGCGGCGCCGCTTCCAGACGCTGTACTGGCGCTCCTTCCGCTACATCCAGATGGATATCATCACGAAAGAAGAGCCACTTCGCGTCCACAGTTTGCACGGCATCTACTCGGCGTATCCTTTCGTGGAACGGGGCCGATTCGCCAGCGACCTTCCATGGCTCACCGACATGTGGCGCATGAACTGGAACGGCGCGCGCATCGGCGCGTTCGAGACGTACATGGACACGCCGTACTGGGAGCAGCTGCAGTACGTCGGCGACACGCGCATTCAGGGGCTCATCTCCCTCTACGTCGCCGGCGACGATCGGCTGTTGCGCCAGGCGATCGAGCATTTCGACCTCTCGCGCATTCCCGAAGGGCTCACGGCGAGCCGCTATCCCTCAGCGCTGACGCAGATCATTCCTCCCTTCTCGTTGATCTACGTCGCCATGGTGCACGACTACTTCATGCACCGGGACGACCGCGCGTTCGTGCGCGAGCGTCTCGCGGGAGTCCGCGGCATCCTCGACTGGTATGACCGCCACGTGGACACCACCGGCATGCTCGGCCCGATGCCGCACTGGAACTACGTCGATTGGACGGGCCCGTGGGATCGCGGCGTTCCCCCCGGCGCGGACGTTGGGCACTCGACCACGATCAGCCTGCTGTACGTGTACGCGTTGCAGCGCGCCGCGGAGCTCGAGGACGCCGTCGGGGGGGGGATGCGTGGCGCGGGTGCCGCCTATCGCGCGCGGGCCATCGCGGTGCTCGCCGCGGTTCGCGCGCGCGCATGGGACGTGAAGCGGGGACTCTTTCGCGACGCACCAGACACCGGAGCGTACAGCCAGCAGACGAACGTGCTCGCAATTCTCGTCGACGCCGCGCCAACTGCGGAGCGGCGAGCGCTGATGCAGCGCGTCCTCGCCGACACGACGCTCACGAAAGCGTCGTACTACTTCAGCTTCTATGTATTGGAAGCGCTGCGAAAGGCGGGGCTCGGCGACCGCTATGTCGAACAGCTCGCGCCTTGGCGGACCATGCTGGCGCTCGGTCTCACGTCGACGCCAGAGAATCCTGAGCCCACGCGCTCCGACACGCATGCATGGGCCGCGCACCCGAACTACGGACTGCTCGCCACTGTGCTCGGCGTACGTCCGTCGAGCCCGGGATTTCGCACGGTGAGCATCGCGCCGGCGCTCGGCCCTCTTCGCCGGGCGGAGGGGCGGATACCTCATCCCTCCGGTGACATCGAGGTCCAATTCGTGCGCGAAGGTCAGCGCGGGTTGCGCGCCGAAGTCACGCTCCCGCGCGGCCTATCTGGCGTGCTCGAGTGGCAGGGGCAACGCCGGCCACTGCGCCCGGGCCGGCAGATCATTCGATTGTGATTCGCCGACGAGTCGGTTCGTGACTTCCAGATCGCTCTGTGCAGTTATGCGTATGACGCCGTGTCGGAGCCTGCCGTATGCGTGAGGCTATAGGATTTCTCGCCATTATTGGTTTAGTGGCATGCACGGATGAAGGACCGACACTGAGCGATTCGAGGTTGAGGGTCGCGCCTCCGACTCTTTCGGTCAGCGCGACATCGCGAGTGAGTGTGAACGCGGGCTCCGGGCCGGAGCTGGAAGTGTCCGCTTCGCTTCAGAACAAGACGAAGTCGCACATCCAGGTCGCCGTCGGCGCGCAATGCCCACTGTTCGTACAGATTTTCCCGAATCCGACGGGCGAGCAGAGAGTGACGACGAGTAGCACGATGGCCTGCCCGTCGGGCGGACCGACTCTCGACATCGCGCCGGGCGGCTCGGCTGTGCTGACGCGCGTGTTCAGCGCCGAGACGCTCGCGTCGTATGCCGAAGGCAGGTACGGGATCAACGTGGCCGTGACCAGCAGCACTGGCGTGCTTGGCGTCTGGGCCGGCGCCGTTGAGCTTCCGCTGGGAAGTTCGCCCTAGCCGTCGCGTGCGCAGGGAAGCTCCGGCGCGTTAGGCCCTACCAACGGGCGTGGACGGAGGACAAAGATCTTCGCTCAGGAACTTCAGCCCATCGTCTCCGCCATGGACGGCTATGCGCGCCCATGGGCCATCGCGGGCGGCTGGGCGCTCGACCTCTTCCTGGGCCGCACGTCGAGATTCCACTCTGACGTCGACGTCGCTGTCCTTCGTCGCGACCAGCACGATCTGCGACTGCACTTGGAGTTGCGCGCATTCATCCCTCGCAAAGTCGTCGATGGCGAGCTAGTCGAGTGGAAAGTTGGCGACTGGCTGGAGTTGCCAGTGCATGAAATCCATGTGAAAAGCGCGGCGGGGAAGACCTTTGGATTTGAGCTGCTCCTGAACGAATGCCAGGATGATCTATGGGTGTACAGGCGAGATCAACGCATCCGTCTACCGCTTGCTCTCGCTATCCAGAGTCCCGGGCACCTTCCCCATCTCGCGCCTGAGATCGCGCTCCTGTTCAAATCGAAGTCTCCAACGGCCGTCGACGAGAATGATTTTGCGGCGGCGGTGCCGCACCTCTCGCCCGACCAGCGAAGGTGGCTGATGGAGAGCCTGTCGATCTCTCGGCCCTCTCACCCCTGGGCGGAAATGCTCGAGGCAGAAGCCGGCGAGAAGTTGTAGAGTTTGTCCATGGACGCCTGCGCAGAGCTCACGCTGAGGATCGTTCGACTCGTCCAGGAGCACCATAACCCGCGGAGCTCTTTGGCGTACTGGTTCTTCTTCCCAGAGTTCCGCAAGGCGACATGGACGGAAGCACGCGAGATCCTCACTGCCGCACCCAAACCGTTACTCGTGGCGCCATTGATGGAGTCCGGCGCGCTCGCAACGTGGAGCATCAGCCGGTTGGAGTCGGATCAGCGAGTCGCCGCCGAACAGCAGTTCGCGAACCAGCAGGAGTATTTCTCGGAGAAGCTGCGACCCTTACAGTTGGGAGATGCTGATTCGATTCGCCTCGATACACCGGCGGGGAATCTCGACCTGCTGCTGCCCGACTTTCAGCGCTGGGTACGCGACTACGCGATCTCCGTCGGAATTTCCGTCAACAGGGATTCAGATTCGCGTGTTGGACGACTCATCATCCGGCCGCCCGGCGGTGGCCGGCCGTTGGGCATGTAGGCTCGCCTGAATGAGCGACTACCTCAGCTAAACTCCGGTGTGTTAGGTAGGCACGACCTGACCTATGAGGACCTGGTGAAACGCTTCGTGGCGATGTTCGCCTTCGCTGCCTGCTCGGCTCATCACGATCCGAGTGTGAGCGAGGCCGCGTCAGCTCAGGCTGTCGCCAACGAGCCATCGAAACGCGTATGTCCTATTCTCGGCGACGGTGCTTTGGCTCGAGGCACGAGCTTTCCGCCTCTTCTGCTCGCCCAGCCAGTGTTCGAGTATCCAAAGGAATTGGGAGAATCCACGTCACAGGATTCCGCGGTGGTCGAGTTTGTCGTCGATCGGGACGGTACGGTTCCGGAATGCAGCATCGCGATCAAGACGGTTTCGGATCCTGGCCTGGTTCCGTTTGTCTCGCCGTCGATTGCTTCTCTGCGGTTTCGACCGGCTCGTGGGAGCGGTGGCGTTGCAGCCCCGTCCCGTCTTCGCCTCACCTTGGAATTCCTTCCCAAAGCGGAAGCGGACAAGAGGAAGGCGCGGCGCTTGGTTCTCTCGGTGCCACACCAAACAGCACCCACGCTCATCGCCGATGGAACGACGCCGACGTATCCGACGGAGCTGATCCCGCAGCACTTGTCCGGCACAGTCCTCGTTTCTGTGGTGGTTACCGCTGAGGGACGCATTGATCCGACCTCGGTCGCAGTCGTCAGCAGTGATCATTCCCTG
>Ga0070696_100002344_pt1 | contig 12502 bp, 10 predicted proteins | sample KBSK1253metaG_FD_65474 | JGI IMG/M metagenome (GOLD analysis project Ga0070696, IMG submission 65474) | Corn, switchgrass and miscanthus rhizosphere microbial communities from Kellogg Biological Station, Michigan, USA - KBS K1-25-3 metaG | ecosystem: Host-associated > Plants > Roots >... | reverse complement strand
GTGTCGTTGATGACCTTGAAGTCATCGAGGTCGATGAACAGGACCGAGCTGACGCTGTTCTTGGTCGGGCGCTTGCCGTTCCAGACCATGATTCGCTCGAGCGTCTGGTTGAACATGCGGCGGTTCGCCGCGCCGGTCAGCGAGTCCCGCTCGGCGAGGTCCTGCACGTGCCTGAGCAGCACGGCGTTGCGCAGGTTGAGTGCCGCGATCGAGCACAGCTGACCGAGGACGTTGGCGACGCGTCGCTCGATTCCGAGGCCGCCGCGTGAGTCGGCGACGACGATCGCGCCCATGGGCTGGCCATCCGCGAACATCGGCGCGACGAGCATGTTGCGGCACTCGCCGAAGGTCGCGGCCAGAAGCGGGTTGCGCTTGGCGTCGAGGCGTCTGACCGCGATCAGCTCGTGCTCCGACCAGGCTCGCTCGAGGATGTGGTCCGGGGTGGTCGCCTGGGTCGGGTGCTCATTGGCGCCGTGGGCGGCGAGGACGATCGCGTCGCCGTCGGTTACCCCGATGACGAGGCCACGGTCGAAGCCATATCGCTCCCCGAGGCCCTCGAGCAGGATCTGGGACTGGTGGACCGGGTCGGTAACGGCGTCGAGGCGGGCACCGATGTCGACGAGCGACTGGAGGTCTGCTCGCCGGTTGCGGAGCTCGCGCTCGTTCATCGCGGAGAACAGCGAGGTGAGGAGCGCAAAGAGCCAGAACGAGGTGACGTTGAGGACCGGCATGCGATCGAACTCGATCTGCCGGCCGGGCAGCACGTCGACCGCCGGCAGCAGCTCCGCCGCCTGGCCGTAGAGCACCACGAACAGCAGGAGCGAGTGCCACAGCGCGACCTTGAGGCCCGTTCGGTACGAGGCCAGCAACGAGACCCCCACCAGGTGGAGGTAGATGAGGAAGCGGATCGGGCTCTGCGTGCTGCCCGTGGCGTACGCCGCGAGCGCCAGGAAGACGCCGTCGATGAGCAGCGTGATCGACAGGATCAGCAGGCTGCGGCGCGGGAACCGGCGTCGCGCGAGCTCGCCCAGGACCGACAGCGAGAGGTAGGCGACGGTCGTCAGGCCCAGCTGCACCAGGCTCAACCCGAGCAGCTCGGGGCGCCAGGCGCTCCATGCCATCACGATGACCGCCAGGGCGGTTCGCATCGCGAGGAGGAGGAGCATGCGGTCGCCGAGCGCCGTGTACTCGAGCCGGTCGGGTGTGCGCGGGGTCATCGGTCTTCCTCCCCGAATTCGATGTAGACCTCGCCGGCCGAGCGCGGCGCGTAGCGAAGCTTCGGATCGCGCCCGTCGAGGCGGCTCTGGATCAAGAGGAACAGCACGACGATCGCGGCGAGCGCGAGCGGGAACGTGAACGTCTGGGCGAGGGCCGCCACGACCGCGGGCTTCACGGTCGACTGAACCTGCTGGCTCACGGCGCCCAGGACGGCCTCGATGATGCCGCCACCGCCACGGGGATCGGGCTCGAAGGGTCCGCGGACGCCGCTCGATGCCCCGGCCGGCGCTCCACCGCCGCCGCCACCGAGATTCGTATCGTCGGGGCCGGTCTGCGGCTCGACGATCGCGCCGGCGCCATCCGAGTCCGGCGCGGACGGGTCAGGCGACGCTACCGGCGCGGTCGTCGGCGCCGTCGGTGGCGAGGTCGGCTGGTCCGGGTCCGGTGCCACCGTCGGAGCGGGCGTTGGCGGAGGAGTCGGGGTTGGCGTGGGAGTCGGCGTCGGTGTTGGCGCAGGCGTCGGGGTTGGCGTGGGAGTCGGCGTCGGTGTTGGCGCAGGCGTCGGGGTCGGCGTCGGGGTCGGAGTCGGGGTTGGCGTGGGAGTCGGCGTCGGAGTTGGCGCAGGCGTCGGGGTCGGTGTCGGGGTGGACGTGGGCGTGGGTGTGGGGGTCGGTTCTGGCGTTGGTGTAGGAGTCGGAGTCGGCGCAGGCGTGGGTGTCGGAGTCGCCGTGGGCGTCGGTGTCGGGGTCGGCGTGGGGGCGGGCGTCGGCGTCGGCGTCGGGCCGGGCGAGGAGACGTCGACCGTGAGGACGTCCTCGTTGTCGTCGAGCTCGGGCGCATCGGCCGGCTCGTTGCACTGCCATGGGGCGCCCGTCACGACGGCACACAGCGTGTCCGTGCCCGCCGCGTCGGCCTGGTAGCTGATGGAGCACAGCCCCTCGGCGTCGGACGTGCAGGTGAAGTCGGGGCTGTTGCCGTGACCGGTCGGGGCGTTCGGACCGCCGAGGAAATAGATCCTGGCGCTCGCTCCGGCGACCGGGACGTCCGAGCCATCGACCACGGCCAGGTGCAGCGCGACCGTGTCGCCGGTTGTCGCGGTTGCCGGCTCCGGCGAGAAGTCGACGTACAGGTTCGCGGCGGCGCGCGCGGGCGTGGCGGGAAGGGCGATGGCGAGCGCGCCGGACAGGAGTGCGGCAATGAGGCCGGCGGCGAGCGCGCCACGGTGCTGCCTTGAGCTCGGGGTCACCCGAACGCTCCCCCTGACACGGGGACCCCGAGCCAACACCGATGCGGTCAGGTCCCCCGATCGACCGCTGGTGCCCGACCGCAGCGATCGGACGGGCCGGAACGTAGCCCGATCGGGCCACCTCCGGGCAGGGCCAAGTAGTACTTCCGCTGCTCCCTGCCCGATCGTTCAGGCCGGTGCGTGGGCGCACGTCCCAGTCGACGCATGACCCGGAAGTACCACCCGTGGTGGCGAGAGGGAGGGACCAGGTGGTTGCGGTGCGGACGCCCCGCCCGGCCGGGTCCCGGTTGCCGTCAGCGGAGGGTCAGGGCAGTCCCGGTGCGGGCTCGCAACGACGTGGAGGGAACGCGGGCCGCCAGGCCCTCGCCCGCACGCCCGCGACGGCGCGACGATAGAATTCCCGGCCCGTGGCTGGGTAGCTCAGTGGTAGAGCAAGCGGCTCATAATCGCTAGGTCACAGGTTCGAATCCTGTCCCAGCTACCAACCCTCCCTTCCCTCTGTGCTTTCAACGCGCCCGCGAGATACGAGGCGGCCGCGAATCGAATGGGATCCGCCAGGCGTCTGCCACGATCCGGTCCAATCGGGCCATAGAGGGGCTACGGAGGACCCTCGCTATACTCGATTTCGGGTTCGCCGCGCGGTCGGCGGCCCGTTCGTTCGGAGGCTCTTTCTCTTGAATCCCCGGTTCATGCGCAACGGCCTGCTGATGCTCGTCCTCGTGATGGGCGTCTCGGCCCTGCTGTACACGTGGCTCGGCGCCTCGAGCCAGACCCCCGCGGTCGGCTACGGCACCTTCCTGTACAACGTTCAGACAGGCGAGGTGGCCAAGGTCAGCCAGAAGGGCAACACCCTCGAAGTCACGGCGGTCGCCAACAAGCCCCCGCTCAACTACACGGTCAATCTCCCGGACCTTCCCACCCTGACCAACGTCCAGGCGGACATGCAGGCCGCGATCGAGCGCGGCGGCGGGACCTGGGACCCGCGGATCTACTCGGCGGAGCCGGCCCCCGACAACTCGTGGATCGGGCTCGTCCTGACCGGGTTGCTGCCGCTCCTCATCATCGGCGGCTTCATCTACTTCATGATGCGTCAGGCCCAGGGCACGAATAACCAGGCCCTGAGCTTCGGCAAGAGCCGGGCGCGCATGTTCCTCGGCAACAAGCAGGTCGTGACCTTCAACGACGTGGCGGGCGTCGATGAGGCGAAGACCGAGCTCCAGGAAGTCGTCGAGTTCCTGAAGTTCCCCGAGAAGTTCAACACCCTCGGCGCGCGCATCCCGCGCGGCGTTCTCCTCGTCGGCCCTCCGGGCACCGGCAAGACGCTGCTCGCGCGCGCGGTTGCGGGCGAGGCGGGCGTGCCCTTCTTCTCGATCTCCGGCTCGGAGTTCGTCGAGATGTTCGTGGGCGTCGGCGCCAGCCGCGTGCGCGACCTCTTCGACCAGGCCAAGCGAAACTCGCCGTGCATCGTGTTCGTGGACGAGATCGACGCGGTCGGGCGCCAGCGCGGCGCCGGCCTCGGCGGCAGCCATGACGAGCGCGAGCAGACCCTCAACCAGATCCTCGTCGAGATGGACGGCTTCGACACGAACACCAACGTGATCGTCGTCGCCGCCACCAACCGACCCGATGTCCTCGACCCGGCGCTCCTGCGCCCGGGCCGGTTCGACCGCCAGGTCATTCTGGACCGGCCGGACATGAAGGGTCGCGTCGCGATCCTCAAGGTGCACAGCAAGGGCAAGCCGCTCGACAAGCAGGTCTCGATCGACGACCTGGCGCGGCAGTCGCCGGGCTTTTCCGGCGCGGACCTCGCCAACCTCGTCAACGAGGGCGCGATCCTCGCCGCCCGGCGCAATCGCAAGGTCGTGACCATGACCGACTTCGAGGAGGCGCTGGAGCGCATCGTCGCCGGTCCGGAGCGCAAGAGCCGGATCATCAGCGACGCCGAAAAGCTGATCATCGCCTACCACGAGGGCGGCCACGCCGTCGTGCAGCGGATCCTGCCGAAGTGCGACCCGGTCCAGAAGGTCACGATCATCAGCCGCGGCATGGCCCTCGGCTACACGATGGCCCTGCCGACCGAGGACCGCTACCTGCAGTCGAAGTCCGAGTTCGAGGACAAGATCGCCGGCCTGCTCGGCGGCAACGTCTCCGAGCGGATGGTCTTCGGCGACACGACGACCGGCTCCTCGAACGACATCGAGAAGGCGACCGACCTCGCCCGGCGCATGGTCACGGAGTTCGGAATGAGCGATCGACTCGGGCCGCTGTCCTTCGGGAAGCGGGACGAGCTGGTCTTCCTCGGCCGCGAGATCGGCGAACAGCGCAACTACTCGGACGAGATCGCCAAGACCATCGACGAAGAGGTTCGGGCGATCGTCGACCGTGCGTTCGAGCGCGCGACGCAGGTCCTCGAGACCCATCGCGATCGGCTCGATGCGCTCGCCCAGAAGCTGATCGCCGAAGAGACCGTCGACAGCGAAGGCTTCGAATCGATCTTCGCCGACCTCCCGCCGAAGGAGGACATCCACGGCCTGCCGCCGCGTCGCCACCGCGACGAGGGTGAGCCGGCCGAGGCGCCGGCCCCGGTGATCAAGCCCGAGGCCAAGCCGAAGCCGTCCGCTCCGGCGCCGCATCCGGCCTGAGCACCAAAGTCACCCGCGCGAACGCCAACGCCCGGCCACCGGCCGGGCGTTGTGATTCCCGCACTGATCGTCCGCCGCCCGCCAGACCGGCGGCGGTCTCGGGCTACTATCGCCGGATGATCACTGCGGAACCCACGATCGACGCCTGGTTCGAGGCGCACCGCGACGAGCGCCTCGAGTCGTACCTCGAGTTCCTTCGCATTCCGTCCATCTCGACCCTTCATGAGCACGCCCCGGACATGGTCCGCGCGGCGGAGTGGATCGCGGCCGAGATGCGCCGGATCGGCCTGGAGAACGTCGAGGTCAGCGCGACGAACGGACATCCGGTCGTCTACGCCGACTGGGTCCACGCCCCCGACGCCCCGACCATCCTCGTCTACTGCCACTACGACGTGCAGCCGGTCGACCCCATCGACCTGTGGGAGACGGCGCCCTTCGAGCCCTTCGTCAAGGACGGCCGCGTCGTCGGTCGCGGATCGGCCGACGACAAGGGCCAGCTGCACATGCACCTGAAGGCCGCCGAGGCACTCCTGGCGACGCGCGGCCGCCTGCCCCTGAACCTCCGCTTCGTGTTCGAGGGCGAGGAAGAGTCGACCAGCGCAAACCTGCCCGCATGGCTCGCCGCCAATCGAGAACGGTTGCAGGCCGAGGCGGTGGTCATCAGCGACACCGGCTTCTTCGAGGGCAACGTCCCCGCGATCACGACCTCGCTGCGAGGCATGCTCTACGCCCAGATCGACGTCATCGGCTCTCCGGTCGACCTGCATTCCGGCGGCTTCGGCGGTGCGGTGCAGAACCCCGCCAACGCGCTCGCCCGGATCATCACCGCGCTCAAGGCCGACGACGGGACGGTCCTCGTCCCCGGCTTCTACGACGACGTCGCGCCGCCGTCGCGGCAGGAACGCTTCGAGATCAGCTGCCTGCCGTTCGACGAAGAGGACTTCCGGAAGCAGACTGGGGTGCCCGCCCTCATCGCGGGCGAGCCCGGCTACACCGTCCTCGAGTGCATGGGCATCCGGCCCACGCTCGACGTCAACGGGATCTGGGGCGGGTTCACCGGCGAGGGCTCGAAGACGATCATCCCGGCGCACGCCCACGCCAAGGTCAGCTGCCGGCTCGTGCCGGACCAGGACGGCGACAGGCTGTTCGAGCGGTTCCGGGACCATGTCCTCGCGGTGGCCCCGAAGGGCGTGACCGTCGAGGTGCAGAACCTGGGGACGGCAAAGCCGCTCCGGACGGACACGGACAACCCGGTCTCGAAGGCCGCCGCGCGGGCCCTCGAGGCGACGTTCGGCCAGGCGCCGGTGTACATCCGCTCGGGCGGCAGCATCCCGGTCGCGTCGCTGTTCAGCACGCTCCTCGAGCTGCCCATCGTCATGGTCGGTTTCAGCAACCCGGACGACAACGCGCATGCTCCGAACGAAACGATGGTCCTCTTGAACTATGAGACCGGCTTACGCACCATCACGCGGCTGTGGGACGATCTGGGCTCGATGACCCCACAGGCAGCTCGAACGGGAGGCATGACCGAGTGAACGGGGGCACCAGGGGCTCCGGCGCAGCCGCGGCCGCCAGCGAGGGTTGGACGCTCGAGACCGGTGGCGGCTCGATGTCGCCGCGAACCGCGATCGACGTCCTCAACGACGTTCGAACCAAGGTCGCGACGGGCGAGCTCGCGGACTACGAGCCGGTTCCGCTCGGCCTCAATCCGCTCGATCGGATGCTCGGCGGCGGCCTTCGCCCTGGTGAGCTGATGCTCATCGGCGGCGCCCAGGGCACTGGCAAGACGACGATGGCGCTGCAGATGGCGCGCAACATCGCCGCGTCCGGCCAGGCCTACGTGCTGTACGTGAACTTCGAGCACGACGACGCGGACATGCTCAACCGGCTCATCGCAATGGAATCGGTGCTGCCCCACCTCCCGAACACCAAGGCCTCCACCGGTGCGGTCAAGATCACCGACGTCCGCGCCGAGGTCATCCGAAGCTGGGCGAGCTCGGGCAACAACGAGCAGGTCGACCTGGCCGCCAGCCCGAAGCTTCGCTCGCCGATCGAGCGCATCGCGCGCTATGGCAACAACCTGTACCTGCTTCGCGGCTCCCAGACCGCGAGCACGGTCGAGAACCTGCGCGAGCTGATCGAGGTCCATCGCCGCAAGTCCGGCGAGCGGCGCCTGGTCCTCATCGTCGACTACCTCCAGAAGGTGCCCCAGATCCCGGAGCCGCCGTCGGAGTCCGAGAAGGTCACCTTCGTGGTCAACGGGCTCAAGGACATCGCCCTGACCGAGAAGGTCCCGACGATCGCGATCGTCGCCGCGGACAAGGAGGGGTTGAAGGCCGCGCGCCTGCGCAACCACCACCTGCGCGGCTCGTCGGCCATCAACTACGAGGCCGACGTGATCCTGATCCTCAACGAGAAGTACCAGATCGTCGCCAAGGTCAACATCGAGTTCAACCCGTACCAGGCCCAGCGCTTCCGCGACTGGATCGTGGCCTCGGTCGAGAAGAACCGCAGCGGCGCGGACAACATCGACATCGAGTACCACAAGCACTTCGACTTTTCGTGCTTCGACCCGACCGGGCGACCGGTGCAGGAGAAGCTGATCGAGGAGCGCCTCTACAACGACTAGCCGCGTGCGCTGATCCGGCGCGCTCGCCTCGTTGTCGCCTGCGCTGCTCGCTTACGCACGTTGACGTGCGCGCGCTCCGCTGCTCGGCTCCGCCTCGCGATCACACCCGCTGAGCGCACGCGGGGTACCGTTCGGGTATGAGCGGTCGGGCCTTTCCGGAGCGGGTCGAGATCGTCGTCGAGATACCGCGCGGCAGCCGGAACAAGTACGAGTTCGACGAGGAGGCCGGCGTCTTCCGGCTGGATCGGGTCCTGTCGTCGGCGGTCTTCTACAACTTCGACTATGGGTTCGTGAACGACACCCGCGCCGACGACGGGGACCATACCGACGCCCTCCTCGTCATCGACGAGCCGACGTTCACCGGCTGTCACGTCTGGGCTCGTCCGGTGGGCGTGCTCGAGATGCGCGACGACAAGGGCGAAGACTTCAAGGTCCTGTGCGTCGCCGAGGGCGATCCGAACCAGGAGCATGTCGAGCAGCTCGACCACGTCCGGCCGCACCGACTCGTCGAGATCGAGCACTTCTTCCAGACCTACAAGATCCTGGAGGACAAGATGGTCGAGGTGGTCGGCTGGCGGGACCGCCGCCGGGCGCTCGAAATCCTCCGCCACGATCGCGAGGCCTGGGAGCACGAGCACGCCGGGGCGACGTGAGGCCACGCGGGCGCGGTGACCGATGGGCGGCTCCGGTCGACCCGCCGGACGTCCTGCGCCTCTTCTATGCCGTGCCGGTGCCCGCCGAGGCGCGGACGAAGGTTGCCGACCTGATCGATCGGGTGCAGGCGGGCGTCGGCGACGGGACCGCGCGGATCCGCTGGGTGCGGGTCGACGGGCTGCACCTGACGCTGCGCTTCCTCGGTCCGACCCCTGCGCGGCTGCGGCCCGCGCTCGAGGTGGCCGCGGACACGGTCGCGAGTGCCGCCGCTCCCTTCGAGGTCGCCCTTTCCGAGGGCGGCGCGTTTCCGAGCGTGTCCCGGCCACGCAGCCTGTGGGTCGGCGTGAGCGAGGGCGCAGACGAGCTCACGGCGCTGGCCGACGGCCTGAGCCGGCTGTCGCGCGAGGTCGGTCTCGAGCTGGAGACGCGGCCATTCGCCGCGCACCTGACCCTCGGCCGGACTGACGGTGTGCGGCTCGGCCCGGCCGCGGCACGAGCCTTGACCGATGCGGCCAGCGCCATCGACGTGCGGTTTACCGCGGACCGGGTGGTGCTCTTCCGCAGCCAGCTCGGCGGCGGGCCGGCGCGGTACGAGGCGCTCCACGAAGCGCGACTCGGCGCCTGAGGGTCTTCTGTGCCGATGCTGACGTGCCCAGTTTGCGGTCGCATCGTGATCGCGCCGACCCCCGAGCACGTCGGGCCGGAGGAACGCCGCTGCCCGCGCTGCGGAGCCCGGTTCGACGTCGAGCGGCGGACCACCGTACCGCCGCAGAATCGACGCCGACCAGATGACCGACCGAGCCCCGACGCACCCTGAGCCCGTCGATCCGGCGCGGATCGCCGCTGCGGCGCGCCTGCCGACACGGATCGCCTTCCTCGGCTTCGGCCTCATCGCCGGCTCGATCGCGGCCGCGCTCCGCGAGACAGGCAGCACCCCCACGCTCATCGCCTGGACCCCCGACGGACGCGGGCCGGCCGAGGGTCTTCGAAGGGGCCTCATCGCCACCTCGGCGCGCTCGCTGGACGAGGCCATCGACGGCGCCGAGCTCGTGATCCTCGCCGGGCCGCCACTGGCGATCGCCGGCGCGCTCGCGGACGGCGCAGGTGCCGTGCGGGCGCGACTGGCCGGCGAGGCGACCGTGACGGATGTCGCCAGCACCAAAGGCAGGATCCTCGAGCTCGCCGAGGCGACGGAGCTCCACTTCGTCGGCGGCCACCCGATGGCCGGACGCGAGGTGAGCGGCGTCGAAGGCGCGTCCGCGACGCTGTTCGTCGATCGGCCATGGGTGCTCGTTCCGGCCAGGGCCGCGCGCGAGATCGACGTCGATCGAGTGGCGACCCTCGCCGCCGCCGTCGGGGCCCGGCCGATCCGGATGACCGCGGCCGAGCATGACGCCGCCGTCGCCGCGATCAGCCACCTGCCCCTCGTCGCCGCGGCGGCGTTGGTGGAGGCGATAGCGCTGTCGGATGGCGGCGCCGAGGACTGGCCGCCTGCTCGCGCGCTGGCGGCAACCGGTTGGAGCGACATGACCCGGCTCGCCCGTGGCGACCCGGAGATGGGCGCCGGGATCCTCGAGACGAATCGCGCCGCCGTGGCAGCTCGTCTGCGGGCGTACCGCGACGCGATCGACGCGTGGCTCCAGGCGCTGGAGGGCACTGACGCTGACGCGGCGGCGCTTCGGGCGCGCCTCGAGGCGGCACGTGACGCCCTCGGGCCTCGATGAGCGACGACGAGCTCGTCCTGGTCGTGCCGCGGCCGGTCCTGATGGCGGATCCGGGCTGGCGTGGCATCCGCGACGACCTGCTCACCGGTGAGCAGCTCGAGGCGGTCGTCGCCCAGCACGGCGAGTTCCGACGACGTGGCGAGGTGGAGCCCGACCGCTCGTGGAAGCAGGTCATCCCGTACCTCGTCCTGCGCGACGGGCCGCGCTACTTCCTGATGCGGCGCACGAAGGCCGGAGGCGACGCGCGCCTCCACGACCTGTGGACGATCGGCGTGGGCGGCCACCTGAACCCGGGCGACGGCGACCTGGCGGGCGGGCTCCGGCGGGAGTGGCGCGAGGAGGTCCGCGCCTCGTTCGACCCCGAGTTCGAGCTGATCGGCCTGATCAACGACGACACGACCGACGTCGGCAGCGTGCACGTCGGGGCGGTGTACGTCGCGGACGCCCGGGGTCGCGAGGTGACCATCCTCGAGACGGACAAGCTCAGCGGCGCCTTCGCGGATCCGGACGAGGTGTCGGCCGTAGTTGACGACATGGAATCGTGGAGCGCCCTCGTCCTCCGCCACCTCGAGGGCGTGCCCGCCTGAGTTGCGGAAGGCGCTTCGCCGCAGCGGTGCGATACTCCAACGTGGAGGTGGTGACCACCATGTCCACAGGGGGGCGAACGAGGGGACGCCGAGGGCGTCTGCGACTGTCGCTGGCGTTGATCGCGAGCGGCTGGCTGTTGCTGGCGGCGAGCGCGCGCGCGGCAGGCCCGGAGGTGGTCGTGCTGCCGACGACCGGGATCGTCGACGACAGCATGGCCAAGTACCTCGCTGACAACATCGCCTCCGCCGAGGACCGCGGCGCAGCGGCCGTCGTGATCAAGCTGAACACGCCCGGCGGAGCGCTGACCTCGACCAACGACATCGTGGGCACGCTCCTCGAGGCGAAGGTCCCGATCATCGTCTGGGTCGCACCCGCCGGTGGTTTCGCCGCGAGCGCCGGCACGTTCATCACGCTCGCCTCGAACATCGCGCTGATGGCCCCGGGCACGCGCATCGGCGCCGCCTCGCCGATCAACGGCGACGGCTCGGATATCGGCGGCACCCTCGGCCAGAAGGTCCTCAACGACGCGATCGCCGAGATCACGTCCATCGCCCAGGAACGCGACCGGAACGTCGACTGGGCCGTATCCGCGGTCAAGGACGCCAAGTCCTCGCCGGTCGAGGAGGCCGTCTCCCTCGGCGTCGTCAACGGCACGGCGTCAACGCTCGACGAGGTGATCGGCTTCGCCAACGGCAAGACGGTCAAGACGGCCGCGGGCGAGGTGACGCTCGATCTCAACGGCGCGACGACGACCGAGCAGACCATGAACCCGTTCCTGTCGTTCATCCGGCTGCTGTCCGACCCGACCGTCGTCGCGCTGCTGTTCTCGACCGGGTCGATCGGCCTGCTGGCGGAGCTGTACAGCCCGAACTTCGTCACCGGGATCCTGGGCACGCTGATGATCCTGCTGGCGCTCATCGGGCTCGGGACGCTGCCGCTCAACGTCGGCGGGCTGCTGCTGATCCTGTTCGGCCTGGTCCTGTTCGGGCTGGAGCTGACCGTCACCAGCCACGGCCTGCTCGGATTCGGGGGTGTCGTGTGCCTTGCGCTGGGTCTCTCGGCGCTCTTCACGGGGCCCGCCGACCCGTTCGAACCGTTGGTCCGCGTCGCCCCATCGGTGATCGCGGTCATCAGCGCCACCGCCGCAACATTCGTCGCCTTGATCGTGTACGGCGCGATCCGGTCGCGTGGCGTGGGGCTCGACGTCGCGAGCGGCGCCCATATCGCGGCGGGGGCGATCGGCGAGGTCCGATCACCGCTCAGCCCAATTGGCTCCGTCATCGCCGGCGGCGAAGAGTGGAGCGCGAAGACCGCGGACGGTCTTTCGCTTGACCGCGGGACCCCGATCCGGGTCATCAAGGTGGAAGGATTGACGCTCACCGTCGAGCCGGACGCGTCATCATCCAAGAGCACGTGACCACGGGCCTGCCCGCGGGCGTGCATCGGAGGTAATCGTGGAGCTCCCAGTCATCCTCGCCGTCGTCGCTTTCCTCCTTGTCGTCCTGCTGGTGATCGTCTATCTGTCGATTCGCGTGGTGCAGCAGTACGAGCGGATGGTGGTCTTCCGGCTCGGCAAGACCGATGAATCAATGGTTCGAGATCCGGGCCTTCGGTTCCTCATTCCGGTCATCGATCGACCCGTGAAGGTCGACCTGCGAGAGACGCTGACCGAGGTTCCGAGCCAGACCACGATCACACGCGACAACGCGCCCATCAACGTCGACTTCCTGGTGTATTGGCGGATCAATGAGCCCCTCAAGAGCGTCCTCGCGCCGCAACGTCTCGACCAGATGCTCCTCGG
>Ga0070696_100002343_pt1 | contig 12503 bp, 11 predicted proteins | sample KBSK1253metaG_FD_65474 | JGI IMG/M metagenome (GOLD analysis project Ga0070696, IMG submission 65474) | Corn, switchgrass and miscanthus rhizosphere microbial communities from Kellogg Biological Station, Michigan, USA - KBS K1-25-3 metaG | ecosystem: Host-associated > Plants > Roots >... | reverse complement strand
TTAAGGTATTAGGTTTTAGGTGCCAGGTTTGCACAGCGAGATTGTAGCCTCGCTAGCAACCAATAGCCGTCACCTGGCAACTATTGTAATTGGATCCCGCGCTCGTCCAATAATTCGCCCGTGCGGCGCAGCAGGTTCAGCACCGAACGTTTGTACTCGATCGAGTTCTGAACCAGCGCCGATTCGGCGTTCACAAGGGATTCTTGCGCCTGCAGCACAAAGTAAATCTGGCTGGTGCCCAGCTCGTATTTCTTCTTTTCGGCTTCGAGATATTTCTGCGCGAAATCGAGAGCGACGAGCGCCAGTTTCACACTGGCCTTGCTGGATTCCATCTGGCTGATGGCGTTCAGGACGTCGAGCCGCACGATCTGCTCCACGTTGCGTACCAGCAGGGCATCGCGTTTCTTGGTCACCACGGCGTCGGCGAGATCGGCGGAGGCAGCGCGATTTCGTATGGGAAGCCGCAACTGCAGGCCGAATTGATAGACCGGGAAACCGAGGCCGAACATTTGGCTCATTGCGTCTCCCAAGCCACCCGGAACAACGCTAATGATTTGCGAACCGCCGCCAAAAACGTTCTCGCGTTCGTAGAAAGTCCCGCCGCGTCCCTGCGCGGTATAAAGTCCGAGCAGCGAAAGATCGGGTAGCAGACTGTTTTTGGCGGACTTGATTTGCAGATCGTCGACGTCCAGCACCTGGTTGGCGGCCTTCAGGTCAGGCCGGTTGAGCAGCGCCTTTTGTATTGCGCTTTCGGCATCGATCGTGTTCGTGGTTGTGGGAACGTCGGTGGTTTCGGTGAGCACGACAGGCACCTTGCGGAAGGCCGGATCGAGATCCGCGCCGATCTGCTTGCGCAGCGCATCCTCACGTTGCGCGAGAAAATATCGCGCCTGTGTAACGGAAATCTCAGCGGTGGCGTATGCCTGCTGAGGCTGATAAATATCGAGAGGCGACATGGCGCCCAGCTTGAGCTCGAGCTGCGCGCGCTGCAACGCCTCATTCGCCAGCTCCAGCGCCCTCTCCTGGACCTTCAGGATGTCGCGCGCCTGCACCAGGTCCCAGTAGGCGTTCTCCGAATCGTTCACCAGCGCCATCACCGTATCGCGCAGAGCATATTCGGTTACCCGCAGGCGGCTCCGCGCAGTCATGATCGGCAGACGATTCACGTACATGCCCCGGTTACGAATCAGCGGCTGGCTGAAACTGAATTGCAGGTTGGAATTGATGGCCGGATTGAAATTCTGAAACCCACTGTTGGTGGAACTCTTGAGCCCGGAGAACGAGACGTTATAGTTTGTGCCGCTCGACAGCAGTTGGTTATAGCTGAAAAAGGTTGGTTGCTGGAGCGTAACCAGCGTGGCGGCGCCCTGCAGCGCGTCGTTCGACGGCGTCTTTGAGCGCGTGCTCGTGAAACGGCCGGTGGCAAAAGGATCGAATGGAGCGAACGCGCGCGTGATGGCGTTCTGCGCGACATCGACCGTCAGCCGCGAGACCGCAATGTCGGTGTTGTTCGCCATCACCAGCTCGAGAAACGAACGCAAGGAAAGCTCCACCTTCTTACCGTCCTTGTCCTCGATGAGGAAATCGGAAAGGCGCGCCGGCGGCTTCAGCTCAACTTTGGTGATCGGCCGCGCGAACGTCTCACGGAAGTAAGATGGCTTGGGAAAAGAAGAAATCTGCGCGAACAAAGCTGCCCCGCACGTGGACAAAATCAGGAGTCGAAGAAAAACCATAATCATTCGTAACGAATCGCTTCAATGGGATCCAGCTTGGCCGCCTGCACGGCCGGATAAATGCCGAACAACAGACCGATAAATACCGAGACGCCGAAGGCGATGGCGATCGACGAGGTAGTCACGACGGTCGACCAGCCCGCCGCCGTGGCAATCAGACGCGAAAGCGTGAATCCGAACGCGATGCCGATCAGTCCTCCGACGATCGAAATCATGACGGCTTCGGTCAGGAACTGGCGGACAATATCCCCCTGCCGCGCGCCGATCGCGCGCCGGATTCCGATTTCACGCGTGCGCTCGAGCACGGTGGCAAGCATGATGTTCATGATGCCGATGCCGCCCACCAGCAGTGAAATTCCCGCGATGCAGATCATGACGACTTTGAAAATGAACTGCGTCCTTCGCCGCTCCTCGAGCAGTCCCGCCGGCACCACAACTGTGAAATCGCCCGCATCCTTATGGGTGGCCGAAAGGATGGCGCGCACGACATTGGCGGTCTCGACCGAATCGGTTCCGGTAGTAACCTTCATGTAGATGCCGTCGATTTCATCTTTCAGCCAGCTCGTGTTGTCCTCGAAGCGCCGCATGACGGTATTGAGCGGCGCGATGACCAGGTTGTTGCGGTTGAGCGCCTGCACGCCTTCCACGTCGGTATCAGCGGAGGACTGCGGCGTTAGCACACCGATCACCTGCAGCCAGACGTCGTTGATTTTCACGTATTTTCCGACGGCATCGTCGTAGCCCAGCAGATTCAGTTTCGCCGATTCCCCCAGTACGCACACCGGCTCCGAGCGCAGGTTTTCCGCGTGGCTGAAGAAGCGGCCGGCGACCAGTCTCAGGCTGTTGATCTCGACAAAATTCGGCAACACGCCTACCAGCTGCGGCGCTTCCTGCGCGGTCTTGGGCAGCACACGCTGCGGTTTGAATCGCTTGCGCGGCGTGATGGCTTCGAGGCCCTGCACGTTTTCGGAAATCGCGCGGAAGTCACGGAACGTAAGGCCGGGCGAAATGGCGCGTATCTGCTGCAGTTCATTGCGGTCCACTGCCTCGTGCGCTTCGACGATGATGTTGTTCACGCCCAGCTGATCGATAAAGCTCATCATCTGTTTCTCGGCGCCGGCGGTGATCGATAGCATGGCCACCACCGCGCCCACCCCAAAGATCATGCCGAGCATCGTCAGCAGGCTGCGCAGCTTGTGCGCGAGCAGGCTCGAAAAACCCATCGCCAGTTCGGGCAAATATCCGGAAAACAGTTTCATGGCTACTTGCCCCCCTTCGCGCCGCCACCACCACCGCCGCCGCCACCACCGCCCGCCGGCATGCCGGGCATGGAATTGGCCGGGGCTTTCTTTTCGCCCGTTTTGCCGGTGGATCTGGCGTTGGGATCCGCCAGCGCGATGGTCTCACCCGGCTTCAATCCTTCGGCGATCACCATGGTGGATTCGCTGCGCTTGGCCAGCTTCACGAATCGCGGCTCAAAACGGCGGCCGCGTTCGACATACACTACGGACTTTCCCTCTTTTTCAAAAACACCCTGGGCCGGAATGTGGATCGCATTCGGAATTTTTTCAACCGTGATCTCTACATCCGACAACAGCCCTGGGCGCAGCAGCACCTGCAGTTGCGAGTCCTCTTCCGGTGGAGGCGGCAGCTTGGCGCGTGCGCGCTCTTCCTCGGTGCCATTGTCGCCGGTAGGCCCGCTGAATTTCGTGAAATCCATTCCGCCGGCACGTCCGGGTCCAGCCGTTGGTGTGGGCATGCCGGGCGGGCGTACCGATCCCGCCGCCGCTGCGGCCGTTGTTGTTTTCGCGCCTCCCGCCGGCGGCGTAGTCATCCGGCCACCGCGTGCGGCCCCATCTGCCGGCGCCTGCACACGCACCCCGGCTCCCGCGCCCGCATCTGATGGCGGAGCTCCCGCCGGAGCGCCGCCCGGTGCTCCGCCAAACGCCATCATCTGGGGCTGTGCGGCCGGGGCCTTTTTCGAGTTACGCTCGGCGGTCTCCATGATGCGCTGGATGTCTCCGGGCTTCGCACCGAGGCCAGCGAGAAGCTGCTTCATGTCGATCGAGAACACCACGTCGAATTTTTTGCCCGGATCGCCCGAGAAAATGTTCGCGCTGGCGCTGCCGCTCATGTTCTTGATCTTGCCGCGAAAGCGTTTGTCGGGCACGGCGTCGAGCTGAATCGAAACATCCTGGCCTTCGTGCAGGTTGGCGCGGTCGAGCTCGCCAACGCGCGCCACTACTTCAAATTCCGAAAGATCCAGCACGTCCGCCACAGGCATTCCGGGCTGCAGCGTGTCGCCTTCGCGGATGTCGGGAACCTGCATGCCGGGGAAAAAGAATCCCTGGCCGCGGTTCTGGCGGATGGCAACCAGGCCCGTCATCGACGAAAGAAGTTTGGTCTGCGCAATGCGCATCTTTTCGCGCTGCACATCGAGCATGCTCTTGTTGCGTTGCTCGCGCAGCACCGCGATCTCGGCCTCGGCCTGCTCCTTGCGTGATTTGATATCGCTCTCGAGCTGCTTCAGCCGCCGCTTGGCTTCCTCGAGATTCAGAAGGTTCTTCTTCCTGTCGATCTCCGCGAGCAGCTCGTTGCGCTGAACTTCGAGCTCGCCGCGCCGGACAGAATACTTTGCTTTCAGCACGTCGACCTGATCCTGGTTGTCGCGAATCGCGAGATCGGCCTGGGCTTTCTTGATCTGCTCGTCGATCTGATCCACTTCAAGCTGCGTCTCTTCGAGGGTGGCGCGGCGCTCGGAATCATCGAATTCGACGATCAGGTCCTTCTCGCGCGCCAGCGCGCCCAGGGGCGCCAGCTTGGTGACCTGCACGGTGCCGAATAGATTTGGCGCCGTCAGCGTCGCGGAGCGAACAGCGCGCAGCTCACCGCGGGCGTACGCGCGGATCACCACGTCGCCGCGCAGTACCTTGGCGGTAGCCACGTGCTGCTGGCGATCGGGCAATTGCTTGAGCACCACATAGCCGCCCCATGCGGCGCCGAGAACGAACAGAAAAATCAGAGAGCGAAACAGGAATTTTTTCATGCCAAACAACCAGCTGATTTACAACTTCTTCCTCGTACGCTTGGCGGCCTCTTCGGGACTTTCAAGCGTGACGAGCTCGCCTTCCTTCAAACCTTTCAACACCACGATATCTTCGTCGTTACGCCGGCCGACCTCGATCGTGCGGGTGAGAAACTGCTGGCCCTTCTGGATATAGACTGTCGGCTTGCCGTCGATCAAGAAGCTGGCGCGCGACGGAATGAGCAGTACGTTCGGCTGTTTTTCGACGATGATCTCGGCCGTGGCGCTCATGCCGGGTCTGAGACGCGGGTCGAGATTCTTGAGCGTGGCCCGGGCGGGAAACAGTTTTTCCGGAGGAAATGTCCGGAACACCAACTGGGCGATAGGACTGATCCAGTCCATTTCCGCCCTGAATTCCTTTTCCGGAATTGCATCCACGCGCACGCGGGCGGCCTGGCCGAGCTTCAGCCTGCCGCGGTCCACTTCTTCGAGCTTCAACTCGACGCGCATCTCAGCGAGATCGGGAATCTCCGCAATCGCGGCGCCGGTCCACGCGCGGTCGCCTTCCTTGAACGGAGGCGGCGACTGGCCGAACGACCCGCCGGCCCGAAAATTCGGGAGAACATTCACGATGCCGTCATTGGGCGCGCGCACCACCATCTTGGAAAGATAACTTTTGGCGAGATCGGTGTCCCGAACAGCTTTCACTTTCTTCTGGTCGAGGCGCTCAACATCAGCCGACTGCGAGATCTTGCGCGATTCGATGGTGGTCTTGACCTGGCCCAATTCTCCTTCGGAAACACCCACATCGATACGGTTCTTGGCGCCCTCGATTTCCGAGAGGATCTCCGCCTTGCTGGCCTCGAGTTTTGCGCGCTGGACGTTGTATTCGGACTGCATCAGGTTCATGCCGTCCATCTCGTCTTCGATCTTGTGCTGCGCCTTGGTCTGCACGATCTCGCTATCGGCGGTGCGCACGTTGGTGCTCTTCTCGATGTAGTTCTGCTCCTGCTGTACGCCGTCGAACTCGATGACCACGTCGCCTTTCTTGACGGGTTTGCCGGATTCGGCGAGCTTGACGATGCGCGGCTCGGGAACCTGTGGCGCGGTGAGGAGCACGGAGTGTGTGCTGCGGACGTCGCCGCGCGTTTTCACGCTCACGATGAAATCCCCGCGCCGGACACGCGCCACCGCTACATCAATTTCGGTAGTTCCGGTATATCGGTACGCGGCATAAACACCGCCTCCGCCCAAGGCTGCCACGAACGCCCACATGATGATGCGTCTGCGGAGGGATGCCCGCGGGCGGCCAAGCTTCTGTTTCGGCTTCAAATCTTTTGACATGCTGTTGTTCGAATTCGGGCTAGGACGGAGGCTTCGCGGCGTCAGGCCGTTCGGCGGCCACCACATCCCCGCGCCTCAACCCGGAGCGAACGGTTGCGGCGATGTGGTTCGAAAGCCCCAGTTCAACGGGGCGGCGTTGCCAGCCTGACGATGTTCGCAGGAAAACGAAGGGCTTCCCTTGAGGATCGTGGAATACGGCATCGAGCGGCGCGATCGCGGCCTGCTTCTCCATGGTCAAGACAATATCCGCGCTCGCCGAAAGATCGGGAATCACGCGCGCGTCGATCGTATCGAGCTTCAGCCGGATGGGAATTTCACGCATGTAGTTGGGCCGCCATACGCCGGGCTTCGTCATTGCGCCCACTCCCGCGACGTGTGCCGGGAACTCGGAACCGGAATAGGCATCCAGACGCGCGACGGCTTTCTGATTCAGCCGCACCGCGTCCGCATCCACCTGGTTCAGATTCCCCATGATGACCATGGAACTGGGATCGACAATCTGCATGAACGTCATGCCGGGCCAGACCTGATCCCCTTGCTGTACTTGCCCGAAATCACCGCCGCGCCAGATGGTCTGCATCACCACCACGCCGTCCATCGGCGCCCGCACCACCATGCGATCCACATTAACCGTCGCGCGTTCGAATTCGATTTTCGCCTGGTCGCGATCGATTTCAGTGGCCAGCATCTGCGCGCGCTGCGATGCCTCAACCAGCTTGGCCTCTTCGACCATCTGCTTGTATCGCGCGTCGGCCTCCTCGACGGACAGCCTCAGCTTTTCGGACTCGATGGCGGACCGGACTTCCGCCGTCTTCAAGTCAAGAATCGCCTTGTCCCAATCCGCCTTGGCGCTGAGCACGACCTGATTGTGGGCTTCTTTGGCGACGGCGAGGTCCGCTCTCAGCTTTTTGACGTTGGCGTCAAGCTGGATGACCCTGTCCTTGAAGTCATCGAGCCGGTTCAACTGGTACTGGCGGTCAAACTCCGCCACGATTTCACCCTTTTTGACGCGCGCACCGGGCTTGGCTACCTCCACCAGCACGAGCGCGAAATCGGATCCACCGCCACCCATCCCGCCGCCTCCGCCTCCACCGCCGCCACCACGCATCGAGCCGTTGATCAAATTAGTGGCGGTCGAACCAAGCCCATTCGAGCCGAGCGTGGAGCTTTGGCTTTGCTTGCTGTTGTCTTTCGCGGCTGTGGAGCCTTTCTTGGCATTTGCCGCTGCCGCCGTACGATCACCGAAGCGGTTCTGCGTACCGCGAAGCGCGCCCAGACTGGAAGCCGGCCCGCCCGGCACGCCCGATGACGCATTCTGGCCGTTCAGCGCGGTATTGGTGCTTGTTGACGTACCGGTCGCGGTTTGATTGGAAGCGCCGCCCGTTGCGCTTGTGGATGTGGACGAGGTGCTGGAACTAGCGCCGGACGTCGAACCAGAGGCGCCGGACGACCCGGGTGCATTTCCGACCAGTGACTGGCTTTGCCTCATGCCGCCTCCGCCGGGTGTGCCTCGGGAGCCACGGAGCTGCGGCGCAGTCAAAGCAGCGAAGCGTTCCGCCGCGATTACGCCACTGACCCGAACAGTTCGTTGCAGGTCGGACACGGAGATCGTAGCCATGCGCACGGTTGCCGCGTGCGAACCGGCCGAGCCGCTGTTCGCGCGCCGCACACTGTACCACGCGAAACCGCCCGCGGCGGCGAGCACGACGCTGAGAAGTATCCAGATTCCGAATTTGCGCGGTTTGCGCGGGGCCGGATGGAGAATTGCAGGCGGAGGGACCTGGGGCGGAGGCACCCGGGCGGGCAACGTGCTCGGCACTGAGGCGCTACTCATGTGATATTGCATCGCTCAGTCACTCCCCGCCAGCTTCCAAAACAGAACACTACTCTCCCCGCGCGGCTGGCTGTCGCTTATCAAAGTGAAGACGATAGAAACCTCACAAAGGTTAGCCGCGCGGAAGAATAATCGCGGACTATCAGTAACAGCCTGAAAGTAAACAGTTTGATACGTTGCGACGCGGGTGTCAAGCACCACCGCGCTTCCGTGCTATCGTGGTCTTCAGTGTCGGCACCTCTAAATTTTCATTTGGAACAGTATGAGGGCCCGCTGGATCTGCTGCTGGACCTGATTCGCAGCCAGAAGATCGACATCCGCGACATTCCCATTGCGACCATCACGGCGCAATATTTCGAGTACATGGAGCAGGCCCGCCAGATGGATATCGACCTGGGCGCCGAGTTTGTCTACATGGCGGCGACCCTGATCTATATCAAATCGAAGATGCTGCTGCCGCAGGATCCGGCGCTCACCGCCGATGGCGAGGCGGACGACCCGCGTCAGGAACTCGTCGAACGTCTGCTCGAGCACGAAAAGTTCAAGAACGCCGCGGAAATGCTGCAGCAAAAGCGGATGATTGAGGAGAATGTCTGGTCGAATCCTCAGTTGAAAGCGTTCGTCTCCGAAGACGACGACCCCGGCGTGACGGCCACGCTGTTTGATCTCGTCCAGGCGTTCGGTGAAGTAATAGAGCGCGCGAAGAACCGTCCCGTGTACGAGGTCGAAGGCGAGGATATTAGCGTCGCGTCCATGATGCAATATCTGCGGTCGTTATTTCTGGCGGCAGGCGATCGGGAGCCGGTTTTCATTCTTCAGATATTCGAGCGGCAACACAGCCGCCGCGCCATGATTGCCTTATTTCTCGCCGTCCTTGAAATGATCAAACTGCAAGCTGTGGAAGTCTGCCAGAAAGATCTGTTTGGGGAGATTGCGCTCAAGCGGCACGCCATGTTCGATCAGGCATTGGCTTCGGCCGAAGCGGCAACTTCTGTTGAAAGGGATTACTCGTAAAGGGAAATGGAACGCAATAGCGCCGAACAACCTCAGGAAGTTTCCGCCGAGGAGTTCTTCTCCGGGCCCGAAACCCGGGCCGCGCAGCTCCCGGCCGACGACGCGCTGCTGATGGCCGTGCTGGAAGCCATCGTCTACGTTGCGGAAGAACCGCTTTCCGCCGCCCAGATTGCAGATGCCGTAAGTGAGCCGCGCGATCGCGTCGAACGCGTACTGGGCGAGCTCGTGGCGGAATACGAAAAACCGCAGCACGGCGTCACCATTCGTGAAGTGGCCGGCGGGTACAAGATGGCCACCAAGCCCGAGCATCACGAGCGCGTCCGCGAGTTCGTCAAGAGCCTGCGGCCGCCGCTGAAGCTGTCGCTGGCGGCGCTTGAAACGCTGGCGGTCATCGCCTATAAGCAGCCGGTGACGTCGCCCGAGATTCTCGAGATCCGCGGCGTGCAGGGCGCCGGCGTATTGAAGACGCTGCTTGACCGCAAACTGATCGCGGCGGGTGGGCGCAAGAACGTAATCGGTAAACCCATCCTGTATAAGACCACCAAGGAGTTCCTGCAGCAGTTCGGGCTGAAGGATTTGAGCGAGCTGCCGTCGTTGAAGGAATTCGAGGAGATCAGACGCATGGCGCTTGCGGACGACGCGCCGCCCTCCACCGAACCGGAGCAGCGCGCGGCGACATCTTCCGACGAGGGATGAGATGGCCGAGGAGCGCCTGCAGAAGATTCTTTCTCGCGCCGGCCTGGCTTCGCGCCGAAAAGCCGAGGAGCTGATTCGGGAAGGCCGCGTGGCTGTAAATGGCGCGCCAGTCACCGAGCTCGGAAGCAAGGCCGACCTCGATCGCGATCACATCCGCGTGGATGGCAAGCTGCTGCATGGCCCCAAGCGTCTTGTCCACATCGCGCTGCACAAGCCGAACAATTACGTGACAACCGTATCGGATCCAGAGGGACGCACCACGGTGATGGATCTGCTGCGCGGCGTCAAGGAACGCGTGTATCCGGTCGGAAGGCTCGATTATCACAGCGAGGGCCTGCTGTTGATGACCAATGACGGAGAGTTCGCCAATGTCCTGACTTCCGCGGCGAGCCACGTCCCCAAGACCTACCTGGTGAAAGTGACGGGCGCGCTAACCCCTGAACAGGAGCAGGCTTTTCGTGAAGGCATTCCGCTCGAGGGACGCCGCACGGCGCCGGCCGGGCTGAGAATGGCGCGCCGCGGACAGAATCCATGGTACGAAGTGCGGCTGTACGAGGGCCGCAAAAACCAGATCCGGATGATGTTCAAACATTTCGGACGGCTGGTCGAGAAGCTCAAGCGTGTGCAGATTGGGCCGGTGGGGCTAGGGTCATTGAAACCCGGCGAGTATCGTTACCTGACAGCTCCGGAAGTGGAGCGCCTGCGCCGGCCGAGGAAAGCAAGCGCCGCACGCGCCGCCGTGCCCGCGCCACATTAAGATGTCCCACATCTCAGAGCTCCTTCGGAAGGCCCGGACGATTGCCGTAGTCGGGTTGTCGAGCAAGCGATACCGGCCAAGCTACGGCGTGGCCGAGTACATGCAGACCGCCGGATACCGCATCATTCCCGTCAATCCGTTCGAGACCGAAGTACTGGGCGAAAAGGTGTACGCGGATCTCGAGGGCGTACCAGGGCGCGTCGACATCGTCGACATTTTTCGCCGGTCGGAATTCGTCCCGGAGATTGTGGATGCCGCGATACGCATCGGGGCGCGCGCGATATGGATGCAGGAGGGCGTCATCCATGAAGCGGCCGCGGCCAAAGCGAGGGCTGCCGGACTCGAGGTCGTGATGGACCGCTGCATCCTCAAAGAGCATCGGCGCATGCCGGTCAGCTCAAATTCGTGATCTGAAGCTGGTCTCCGGCCTGCGTGCCCGTGCGCACGATGGTTCCCGCCGGCAATTCGAGTACCGAGTGCGCCGTCAGACATGCTGAGATACGCCGCGGAACCATCTCCGGCCGCACTTTCTTCACCTTGTGCTTTCGATCCAGGTAAATCACGTCGATTGTAAACTTCATGCCGAAACTGTGTACGGACTCGCAGGGTACGATCCACAGACCGTCGCCCGGTTCGAGGCCGGTATGTTTCAGCAGTCCGGTACGCCGCTTGGCGCTTGTGTCCGCGACCTCGGCTGAATCGGCTAGCATGACGCCGCGCGTCACATTGTGAACCTGAATTTTCAAACCTCTGGTTATAGCATGGTTGCCGGCGAGCTGATGGGAGCGCCCGGCCCGGTGTCTGCTGGAAATAAATTGTTGCAGGCTGCGTATGAATGCGAGCCGAAGCCAGTTACTGCCTGGATAACCATCATCTACGCTGGTTGCGCCCAGTTACAACCGTGGGTGGAAGATCCATCCGCGGCTATCTAACTCCCGCCAGGAACCTATCAAAGGATAGCGGCATCGGCATTTGTCATAGGTAGCTCTCAGATTTATATGAGAGGCCCTTAGTAACTTATCCTATTAACCTCCATTACTATCTGTTTTGTTATTGTGTTGGCACGCTGCCGGTGCTAGAAATGGAGAGGCTTAAAAACGCCGATTCCATGCACTCTCGAAGGTCATTCGCGCGAGTAATTGCCGGGCTGCTCCTACTTACAACCGCGCTAGGTGCGGCGGGCCGGGAGTTTGCCGCACGGCCGGATGAGGAAAAGGTCAGCGGCGAACTGATCGTACGCTTGAAGCCCGGCGCCACCGCCGACGCAATGTTGGCTTCCGTTGTTCCCGGCGGCAAGGCGCAACGTTTGGGCCGGCTGAACCTGCACGTGATCAAGTTGCCGCCAGGCGCGCCGCCGGGACTTTCGACGCGGATTGCCAATCATCCGGACGTTGAATACGTCGAGCCCAATCGCATCCGCCGCGCGTCGGTCTCGACACCTGACGATCCGAATTATTTTCAACAGTGGTCGCTCCAGGCAATTGAGGCAGTGTCCGCGTGGAGCGTCATCCCCAACCGGTACCTGACATCCGGAACCGCCGTACAACCGCGCATCAAGGTAGCGGTGCTCGACAGCGGCGTGGATTGCAGCCATCCGGATTTTCAGAACAGCGGCGGAACGTCCAGCGATTCCGCGCAAGGCGGGCAGATCTCGTACGCGCTGAGCCGCGCTTTCGTCGCCAGCACGAAGAACCTTCCGGGTTGCCCCTGGGCGGATGACAACGGCCACGGCACGCATACCGCCGGCACGGTTGCGGCTGCAACCAACAACGCGCGCGGTGTGTCGGCGCTCGGCTATCCGATTGAACTGATCGTCTATAAGGTCCTGAACGCTCAGGGCAGCGGCACGGACGCCGTCATTTCGAGCGCGATCACGGCGGCGGCGGATGCCGGTGCGAACGTAATTTCACTCAGCCTGGGAGGCCCCGGGTATTCGCAATCTCTCCAGGACGCAGTGAATTATGCATGGCAACACAATGTGCTGCTGGTCGCGGCGGCAGGCAACAGCAGTTCGAACCAGCTCACGCTTCCCGCGAACGCCAATCACGCGGTCGCGGTTGCGGCCACCGACGAAGGCGGCGGTGCGGCGTTTTACTCGAA
>Ga0070696_100002342_pt1 | contig 12509 bp, 11 predicted proteins | sample KBSK1253metaG_FD_65474 | JGI IMG/M metagenome (GOLD analysis project Ga0070696, IMG submission 65474) | Corn, switchgrass and miscanthus rhizosphere microbial communities from Kellogg Biological Station, Michigan, USA - KBS K1-25-3 metaG | ecosystem: Host-associated > Plants > Roots >... | reverse complement strand
AAATTGCATCGAGCCCCACAGCGAGGGGCGTTCCGGCCTCTGCGATGCCGGCCCAGCGATCGGCCTTCGGCTCGTCGATATCCTTCTTGCGTCCGGTAGATTTCTCGGCTGCCGGATCGGGCAAGGGGAGTGCCTTGTCGGGGCCCGCCACGGGCTTTGCTGCATCCCGCGCCGAATAGGGATCGTAAGGCGGCCGCTCGCGGCCGGTCCGCTGGCCGAGCACGCTTCGCAGCCGTGCGAAAATGAACACGGCGAGTGCGAGGAAGATGATCGTGTAGATGTCCAGCACGTTAGCTTTCTGCACGCCCGGCTGTTGCGGTCATCCTATAGAATATGGGTGCCGCGCGATGGTGTCCAAGCCCTAAGGCGCTACTTCCGCCAAGCTAGACGATCCGGCCCAATCAGCCAACAGAAAGCGTAAGTGGCTTTTTCGGGCCATTCTTGTGCCCTCTTTCCAAGCATGGTAGCGAGCCGCCTGCCGCAATCTATGCGGCATTAAGCTTTCTCGATCTCGGAGACGATCATGGCGACCACGAATGGTGGGCCCGGAACAAATGCGCCCATGCCATCCATCAATGTACTGGCGCAGTACATCAAGGATATGTCGTTCGAGAATCCGAACGCCCCAAATTCATTGGGGGAGTTGAGTAAGGCTCCCAGCGTCAACATCAAATTCAACGTCAACGCGAAACCGCTATCGAACACGGACTTCGAGGTGGAATTAGTGGTGGAAGGCAAGGCGGAGCACGAACAAAAGGTATTGTTCGGCGTTGAGCTGGTTTATTCGGGTGTCTTCCGGATCATGAACGTTCCGCCCGATGTCTTGCAGCAGGTCGTGCTGATCGAATGTCCGCGAATTCTGTTTCCGTTTGCTCGCCAGATTGTCGCCGATGTCATTCGAAACGGCGGTTTTCCGCCTCTGATGATCGATCCGGTGGATTTCGCGGGCCTTTATCGCGAGCGTTTTGCGCAGGGACAAGCACAGGCGCCGGCTACACCGCAATAATTGCCGCGTTTATTCAGCCGCCGGTTTTGGCCGCCGCCGGATACTGACCCCAAATCGCATCAGCCCCCATCTTTTCGACCATGGCGCGGTGCGCCTCACGCTCTTGCGCACTGATGCGCGTAGCAAGTGGCACGGGTCGTAGAGTAGTGGATGCCGTATTCGCGGCGAGCGCGCCCACTCTTTGCTGGTCGAGTCCGAGACGCGCCTGACGGCCACCGATGAGTTCCGCATAAACGTCCGCAAGTAGCTCAGCGTCGAGAAGTGCTCCGTGCTTGGTGCGGTGGCTGTTGTCGATACCGTAGCGCACGCAGAGATCGTCAAGACGGTTTGGTCCGCCAGGATGGCGGCGACGGGCGAGCGCCAGCGTGTCGACGATGCGCTCGCGCGCGAGTGGCGGGCGTTTCAGGCGATCGAGCTCAGCGTTGATAAAGCCCAGATCGAACCCGGCATTGTGGATGACGATTTTAGCGTCAGCGAGAAATTCGATCAGCTGCTCCGCGATTTCCTCGAATTTCGGTTTGTCTGCGAGAAAAGCGGAAGACAATCCGTGGATCGCCTCGGCTTCGGCCGGCATGTCGCGCTCGGGGTTCAGGTGGGTGTGGAACACGGCGCCTGTCGGGATGCAGTTCACGATCTCGATACAGCCGATTTCGACTACGCGATGACCCTGGAAAGGATCGAGGCCGGTTGTTTCCGTGTCGAGAACGATTTCGCGCATCTTGATTCTACCTTACAACTTTTCGGACAGCTTCCGCAAAATCGCCCGCACATCCTCGCGGGCCGCTTTAAAACCGCGTGACGTATCGATGAGGAAATCGGCGCGGCTGCGTTTTTCCGAATCGGACAATTGCCGCGCGAGGATGGCCGCGAATTTTTCCTCCGTCATCCCCGTTCGCTCGAATACACGCTTTTTTTGCAGTTCTGCCGGGGCCGTCACAACCACGACCTTCTCGATGCGCGGGTCGCCGCCAACTTCAAACAATAAAGGAATATCGAGCACCGCGACTTTGACACCAGAGCGTTCGGCCTCTTCGAGGAAGGATTTACGGGCCTTTTGCACCAGCGGATGAATGATAGCCTCCAATTTCGCCAAAGCAGCCTTGTCGCCGACAACCTTGGCGGACAGACGATCGCGATCGACACGGCCATTAGCCGTCGTACCAGGAAACGCCGCTTCAATCAGGGGCGCGGCTTCGCCCTCATAAAGGCGGTGAACGACCACATCCGCGTCGAAAACCGGAACGCCCTCCTCCGCGAACATCTTCGCTGTTGTGGACTTTCCCATGCCGACGGAACCGGTAAGGCCGATCACAATCATCGAGCGGTCTCGCGTTCAATATCGGCCGCGACAAGCGACCGCAGCGCCGGCGTGACTTCTGGGCGAACGCCGAACCAGCGCTCGAAGGCGGGCGCGGCCTGATGCAGCAACATGCCGAGCCCGTCAACGGCGGCGAAACCGCGAGCGCGGGCATTTGCAAGCAACTTGGTTTCCAGCGGCACGTAAATAAGATCGTAAACGATAGCGCCGAGTTTCAATGTCGCGAGATCGACATCGAGCGGAGGCTGCCCTTTCATGCCGAGCGAAGTCGCGTTGATCAGCAAATCTGCATTCGCCAGATGCGCCGGAAGATCAGCGAGCACTGCGGGCGTCGCGTGTTTCTCGAAATGCGTTGCGAGATTTTCTGCGCGCGCGAGCGTACGGTTGGCGACAATGACGTTTTGAACCTTGCGCTCGATCAGCCCGTGAACCACGGCGCGGGCAACGCCGCCCGCTCCGACAATCACCGCAGTCTTGGTGCGCGCGTTCCAGTTCGGCTGTGACTGATCGAGATGGGTGAGAAAACCGTAGACGTCGCTATTACCGCCGGAGAGTTTTCCGTTCTCGATCCACAACGTGTTCACGGCCCCGAGCGTTTTGGCAACCGCATCGGTTTTGGCGACCTTGCGAAAGGCGATTTCCTTGTGCGGCACCGTTACGTTTCCCCCGACGTAACGGCTTTCTGGAAACGAGCGGAGAAACGCTTCGATCGTTTCGGGTGGTACGTCTTCGCGCACATAGTCTCCGGCAATTCCGTAGACGGAGAGCCAGTGCCTGTGAATCATGGGCGAGCGCGAATGTCCGACCGGATGTCCGATGATGCATGCGATGGGCCTGTTCATGACTGGACGAGTCCTGCCGAACGGAAATAGGCGAGCAGCGGCATTAGGGGCATGCCGAGAATTGTAAAGTGGTCGCCTTCGATGCGTTCGAACAAATGAACGCCGAGGCCTTCGAGCTGATACGCGCCGACACTCAGCGAAACGCGTTCGCCCGCTGCCGCAAGGTAGGCTTCGATAAATTCCTTGGAGATTGGCCGCATGGACAGGCGCGCCGTCACGACCGTCTCGAACGTCACCTTACCTTCCCGTACAATAGCGAGTGCCGAATGCAATTCGTGAGTCTTGCCGGCAAGGACTGCGAGCTGGTCGCGCGCGGCATCGAGCGTTGGCGGTTTCGAAAACCGGCGCTCGCCTAGCGCAAGCGTTTGATCGGCGCCGAGAATGACCGTATCCAGCCTTCGTTTTGCAACCTCCAGTGCTTTTTCGCGCGCAAGCAGTAACGCTACGTCTTTTGCCCCGGCAGATTTGCCCTTCGAGAGTTCGAGTGCCCGCTCGTCGATATTGGCGGGATCGATGACGATCGGAATGCCTGCGGCTTCGAGCACCTGCCGCCGCACCGTGCTTTTCGACGCGAGGACAAGCGGCTCACCGCGCCACAAGCTCATGACTGCTCGGCTTCCCGCCGCCGGTCATGCAGCAGCGCGATCACGGCCGCGGCGGTTTCCTCGATCGAGCGGCGCGAGACATCGATGCTTGGCCAGCCATGTGTTGCGCAAAGACGCTTGGAGGCCGCGATCTCCTGCGAGACGCGCTCGCGGTCAATATAGGCGGAGTCGGTTCGCGGTGCGTTTAGCGCAAGCAGCCGGTTCTGCCGGATCTGCACGATGCGCTCGGGACTGGCGTAGAGCCCGACCACCAGCGGCTTCGAGACCGTTTCCAGCTGCGCCGGCGGATCGATGCCGGGCACCAACGGAATGTTCGCGGTCTTGATGCCGCGGTTGGCAAGATAGATGCTGGTCGGGGTTTTCGACGTGCGCGAGACGCCAACCAGGATCACATCGGATTGTTCGAGGTCTTCAGTGTGCTGCCCGTCGTCATGCATCATGGTGAAGTTGAGCGCGTCGATGCGGCGGAAGTAATCGGCGTTCAGCGTGTGCTGACCACCAATACGCGGGGTTGTTTCGGTTCCGAGATAACTATGGAAGAGCTGCAGGACCGTGCCCAATATGGACAGGCAGGGCACGCCGATTTCCCGGCAACGATTTTCGATCCGCATCGCCAGCGCTTGATCCACCAAGGTATAAAGAACGATGCCGGGATGCGCCTCGATCTCCAACAAGGCATGATCGAGCTGCTTTTGATTACGCACGAGCGGAAATACATGCTCGATCGCCGAAACCGTCGCATATTGTGCCGCTGCCGCGCGCCCGACCGCCAGCAGCGTCTCGCCGGTCGCGTCCGACACGAGATGGAGATGAAAGAAACTCTCGGTCTGGGGGACTTTAGGCGCCACGCGGTATCCGGCTGAAATGTGGACAACTATGCAGAATGGCACTCTACCACGGTCGTTGCCTCGCCGTCTGGGGACGACGGCTGCTTTCGTCCACAGAGCAGTCGAATGGGAATTTGTGGCGTGGGAATCGAGTGAGAATCGAGAAGATTCGATTCAGGGCCTTACATCAACATTATGAGGGTTCAGCCCAATGGAAATTGACCTGAAGAAGCTGTGTGTGGACTGTGGATGAATGTGATTACCACTACCCTCAGTCACACAGACTCAGACTCAAGATTCTAAAAAGGATTCAAGTTGAAGGATTTAGGTGGAGCGATAGAAATTGATCCAATCACTTGCGTGCTTGGAGGGAAAACTGTCTCTCCAGTTCCGATCTGGATGATGCGGCAGGCAGGGCGTTATCTGCCGGAGTATCAGGAAGTAAGAAGTAAAGCCGGGGGGTTTGTCGAACTCTGTCTCAGTCCAGATTTGGCTGCTGAAGTAACGCTGCAACCTATCCGTCGGTTCCAGTTGGATGCGGCAATTATTTTCTCGGACATCCTTATCGTTCCACATGCAATGGGTGTGAAGCTTTGGTTCGAGGAAGGTGAGGGTCCGCGGCTTGATCCGGTAGCAAGTCGTGAAGCGTTGCAAAGAATGCGGGAAGAACTCGACCGAAAAATTGTTGAGCGTGTCTACGAGGCGATTGGGCGAGTGCGTGGGGCACTGACGAGTAATGTTACGCTCATCGGCTTCTGTGGGGCGCCGTGGACGGTGGCAAGCTACCTGGTGGCAGGACAAGGTACGCAGAATCAAGGGCCGGCGCGACAATTGGCGGGGTCGGATCCGAAGTTGTTCGAAGAGATCATCGACCGGCTGACAAACGCGACGGCTGAGCACTTGATCGGACAGCTTAGGGCAGGCGCGAGTGCGGTACAGATTTTCGATACCTGGGCGGGTGTCCTCGATCCCGCGTCACTCCAGAAATGGTGTGTGAAGCCAACGGTGGAGATCACACGGCGCGTTCGGAAAGCGATACCGGAAGCGAAAATCATCCTTTTTCCAAAGGGTGTCGAGGTGAATGACCTAGCGGGCCTTGTGAAAGCCACCAGCGCTGATGCTGTAAGCATCGATCAATATACGGACCGCAAAGCGGCACGCGCGATGCTCTCGGACTATTGCGCAATTCAGGGCAATCTCGACCCGGATGTATTGATCGAGGGTGGCGCGGCTCTCGATCGCGCTGTTGACGTTATCAAGCAAGATTTTCACGGGGTTCGGCACATTTTCAATCTTGGTCATGGCATTAAGCCGACGACGCCGATCAAGCATGTGGAACAGATGATTGCACGCGTGCGGGAGGGTTGATGCTGTACTTGTGGCTCAAGGCATTTCACGTGATTTCGGTCATCGCCTGGATGGCGGGAATGCTCTATCTGCCGCGCCTATTCGTCTATCATTGTGAAGCAGCGCCGCAGTCCCAACAGTCGGAAACCTTCAAGATGATGGAACGTCGGTTGCTGAAAGTGATCATCAATCCGGCGATGATCGCGACGTGGATCCTCGGCCTCATGCTCGTCGTGATGGGTGGCTTCGAAAAGTCCTTATGGATGCAGGTGAAATTCGCGCTGGTGGTCGCCCTGTCGGCATTGCATGGCCTGTACGCGAAGTGGGTCAAGGATTTCGCCGCAGACAGAAACAGGCACCCCACCCGCTTCTATCGCATCATGAACGAGGTTCCGGCCGTTCTGATGGTCGGAATTGTGCTTCTCGTCATTCTTAAGCCTTTCTGACCGGGTAAATTCCTCTGACTTGCGCGCGAGCCTGTATTTCCCTATGTTGATTCTACTTCCTCCCAACGCAGGCGCCCACGCGCACTCAATGTCGGCCTCCCGGCTGACCAGCGCGTAGATCAAGGCCCCAGCCTCGTTCTGCCCGACCTGCGAACTCCCTCCTCTTACGCCGGGCGAAGCTTTGTATTCGCCCGCAAGGTTCGACCCCCATGCGGGAAATGAAATTACAAGACCTGAAAACCAAGAGCCCCACCGAGCTTCTCGGCTTTGCCGAAGAGCACCAGGTCGAGAACGCCTCGACCATGCGCAAACAAGAACTGATGTTCGCCATCCTGAAGCAGCTCGCTTCGAAGGAAGTGGATATTATCGGCGGCGGCGTCGTCGAAGTGCTGCAGGACGGCTTCGGCTTTCTGCGCTCGCCGGACGCGAACTACCTCGCCGGTCCAGACGACATTTACATTTCACCCTCGCAGATTCGGCGTTTTTCGCTGCGGTCTGGCGACACCGTCGAAGGGCACATTCGCAGCCCGAAGGACGGCGAGCGCTATTTTGCGCTTCTCAAGGTCAGCACGATTAATTTCGAAGACCCCGAGAAAATCAAACACAAGGTCCATTTCGACAATTTGACGCCGCTTTATCCGGATGAGCGGCTAAAAATGGAGATTGAAGACCCGACGCGGAAGGATTTATCGAACCGCGTCATCGATATCGTGGCGCCGCTTGGCAAAGGCCAGCGCGCGCTGATCGTCTCGCCGCCGCGTACCGGTAAGACAGTGCTTTTGCAGAATATCGCCCATTCGATCACGGCCAATCATCCCGAATGCTATCTGATCGTGCTGTTAATCGATGAGCGGCCGGAAGAAGTGACCGACATGCAGCGCTCAGTAAAGGGCGAGGTAGTGTCCTCGACCTTCGACGAGCCGGCATCTCGCCACGTGCAAGTTTCGGAAATGGTGATCGAGAAGGCGAAACGGCTCGTGGAGCACGGCCGCGACGTGGTAATTTTGCTCGATTCCATCACGCGTTTGGGCCGCGCCTACAACACCGTTGTGCCGTCATCCGGCAAGGTGCTGACGGGCGGCGTAGACGCCAATGCCTTGCAGCGGCCGAAGCGCTTTTTTGGTGCCGCGCGCAATATCGAGGAGGGCGGTTCGCTCACCATCATTGCGACTGCGCTGATCGATACCGGCTCGCGCATGGATGAAGTCATTTTCGAAGAATTCAAGGGAACCGGTAACTCCGAACTCATTCTCGACCGCAAAGTCTCGGACAAGCGGGTATTCCCGGCAATGGACATCACGCGCTCCGGCACCCGCAAGGAAGAGCTGCTGGTTCCGGCCGACGTGCTGAAGAAAATGTACGTATTGCGCCGGATCCTCAACCCAATGGGTACGGTCGATGCGATCGAGTTTTTGCTCGACAAGCTGCGGCAGACCAAGAACAACGCCGAGTTCTTCGAGTCGATGAATACCTAAGCGGTTTGAAATTACCGTTGAAACGGCCGGGTTATTTCCCGGCCGTTTTATCTTGTGCGGAGGTTCCTTGACATCCTTGTGGATAGGAATATAATCCATATCGTCTCGTTTCAAGAGGGGGCATGTCTGCAGACGCGCTTGCATGCGGGATGGGATCGGCGCCCGCTGCCGTGGCTCGTAACCACGGGATCGGGAGGCTCAAGGTAGTCGTCCGTGGGCATTGATAGACCCACCGCCTTAAAGAGGCTGGACGTGCATTGGAAGGTTGGGGGAAAGCCCCACGCTTTCTGATTTGCCGGAAGTTACGGCCCCTGGGTCAGAAATCGCCGTGCCGGAGCGCCGCGAGGCGACGCGCTCGCAAGAGCGCACTTCGGAAGCCCGTGCGCCGAAACGGCGCTTCGGCCCCTGGCCATTTTCGGCGAGGGAAACTGATGAGTGTCCGGACGCGTGAAAACGCGGGCGCGGAAACGAACTTGCTTGCGCAAGTCGGGCGGGCCCGACTTGCGATGCTGGCTGTTTGAAAATTGAATCAAGCGGATGGACGAGCGCTACCGGCCGCAAGTGCGGCGATGCCTTTCGGATCGGTAATCGGGAGTGAGCAGTGACCGCCTCGACAGACGAAGGCAGCACTTTCTTTGGTTATGGAATCGACCTTCGCTCGCGCCGGATGCGTTTTCGCAAGCGTGCCGGATTTCGCCGCACGTAACACCGTGCGATTGAGGAACGGAAGCCTGAGTGCTGCATCGGCGAATTCGTCCGAGCGATCACCGACCGCGACTACCTCGACGTGCCGCATGCGGAGATCGAGCGCCGAAAACAGGGTCATGTGGTTGAACAGGCTTTGCGACGCGATCGGGAGAAGGCCTTCGAGCAGGCGGTCGGCGCGTTCGCGATACTGCTCGTCGCCGGCGAGGAGGGCGAGGCGAACGAAATTTTGCGCAATCAGCGCGTTTGGGTTCGGTAGCGCATCGTCTCGCGTGAGCGCGGGCCGGATGATCAGGCCTTCGGCGTCGTCGGCGGTGAGAAAATATCCGCCGGTTTCCTGGTCGGCGTGGCGCTTCTCGAGAGCGGCAGTCCAGGCGATGGCGCGGTCGAGATAGATCTTTTCTCCGGTCGCCTGATGAAGCGCGATCGCGGCACGCGTCATCGCAGCGAAGTCGGAGGAGAGGCCAGGGAATACCAGCCGCCCTGCCCGCCAGGAGTGACCGAGCCGATCATCCCTCGACATCGATTCGGAAACGAAACGGAAAGCGCGGGCGGCCCGCTCGATCCACTTCGGTTCGTTTAGGAGCGCACCTGCATTGGCGAACGCCGCGATCATCAGGCCATTCCAATCCGCGAGCACCTTATCGTCGAGACCGGGACGGACTCGTGTGGCGCGAACAGCGAGCAATTTCTCGCGCAGGTTTTTCAGGCGCGCCTCGTCTTCCATGCTGCGCAGCAAGTGACTCGAACGATTCAGAATATTATGGCCTTCGAAATTGCCGCCACCCGTGACGTTGTAGTGCGAGGCGAAAAACGCAGCATCCTCCTTGCCGAGCGCCGCTTCTATTTCGGAAAGCGACCAGACATAGAACTTGCCCTCCTCGCCTTCGGAGTCCGCATCGAGGCTTGAAGCGAACGCGCCCTCTTTCGTCGTCATTTCGCGTGCGAGCCACTCGACGGTTTCGGCCGCGCGGTGACGGAAAAGTTGTTTGCCGGTTCGCGCATGAGCGAGCGCTAGCAGCTCGAGAAGCTGGGCGTTGTCATAGAGCATCTTCTCGAAATGCGGCACGAGCCATTTTTCGTCGACCGAATAACGTGAGTAGCCTCCACCGAGATGATCGTAGATGCCGGCCTCGCTCATGCGCTCAAGGCTGAGATTGACGATCGCGAAATAGCGCTCTTCGCCCGTGCGTTCGCCGGCGCGCCACAGAAATTCGAGCATCCCGCATTGGGGAAATTTCGGAGCGCCGCGGACGCCGCCGTTCACGGGATCGAACAGTCCGCCGATCCGCTCGGCGATGGTATTAAGTTCCTCGGCGCCGAGTTTGACCTTGCCTTCCGCCTTGGCGCGGGCGGCGAGTTGCGCCGACAGGCTCTTCCGGTTGGTTTCGATTTTTTCGGGTTCGTTGTGGAAGACACGAGAAACCTCGCGCAGCACGTCGACGAAGGCCGGACGTCCGTAATTGGCGGTCTTGGGGAAATATGTGCCACCCCAGAACGGCTCGCCATTTGGCGTGAGGAACATGGTGAGCGGCCAGCCGCCCTGCTCGCCGAGATGCTGGAGTGCCGTCATGTAGATCTCGTCGACTTCCGGGCGTTCCTCGCGGTCTACCTTGATGTTTACGAACAGCTCGTTCATCACCGCGGCCGTTGCGGTATCCTCGAAGCTCTCGTGCGCCATCACATGGCACCAATGGCAGGCGGCGTAGCCGACGGAGAGCAGAATCGGCTTGTTCGATGCCTTCGCTTCATTCAGAGCATCCGGCCCCCACGGCCACCAGGCGACAGGGTTATCCTTGTGCTGAATGAGATACGGACTCGTTTCTGCAGCGAGGCGATTTTCTGGCATGAGCTGAAACTAGCTGGTGATTGGGCAAAACGCGATGAGTGATGACACGATCTATGCACTCTCGAGCGGGCGGCTGCCGGCTGCAATCGCCATTGTCCGCATTTCAGGACCGCGCGCTCGATTCGGACTCGAAACGTTCACTGGACAACTGCCTGAACCGAGGCGAGCGATGCATGTGGTGTTCCGCGACCCTGATTCACGTGAAACATTGGACGATGGGCTCGTGCTCTGGTTTCCCGGCCCGGCGAGCGAAACGGGCGAAGATATTGCTGAGCTTCATTTACATGGCGGACGAGCAATCGTAGCGGCGGTCTTTCAGGTGCTCGGAAACATTCCTGGATTCAGACCGGCTCAAGCAGGCGAGTTCACACGCCGCGCGTTATTAAATGGAAAGCTCGATCTTGCCGCGGTTGAAGGACTGGGCGATCTCGTGGTCGCGGAGACTGAGGCACAGCGACGTCAGGCGATGGCGCAATTTCGCGGGGCGCTATCAGAAAAAGTCGAGGCCTGGCGGGGGCGATTGATCGAGGTGTTGGCATTGGTCGAAGCCGCAATTGATTTTTCCGACGAAGGCGATGTGCCCGGCAATTTGATGGAAGCCGCGCAGAAAACCGCGCGCGAGCTGATCGGAGAAATCAAACCGGTGCTTGCCGATGCGCCGCGTGGCGAGCGGCTGCGTGAAGGGTTTACGGTCGCGATCGCTGGCCCGCCGAATGTGGGAAAGTCCACCTTGCTCAACCGGCTTGCGGAGCGCGACGTGGCGATTGTTTCGCCAGTGCCGGGCACTACGCGGGATGCGATCGAAGTGGCGCTGGATCTTAAAGGCGTGCCAGTGGTGTTGATCGACACGGCGGGTGTGCGAGAGACAAAAGATCCGGTGGAGGCGGAAGGCGTTCGTCGTGCGCTCGGTCGTGCGAAAGCCGCCGATCTTGTTCTGTGGTTAGTCGATGCCAATCAGAAAATCGCGCAGGTGCGCGAGTCCGAACGCGAATGGACGGTCCACACCAAGGCCGACCTGATCGATTCGGACTCGCAACGACAGTTGCGGGATCAAGCTTCGATCGTGATTTCCGCTCAAACGGGGCACGGCATGGATCGCTTAATTGAGCGGCTTTCCGACGTAGCCGGAAAACTCGGCGGTGAGCCTGCACTGGTTACTCATGCACGCCAGCGGCATGCGCTTACCGATGCCGTAACTCGTCTGGAAGCAGGACTGTTGGTCGCGAATACGCTTGGCTGCGAAGAATTGTTCGCCGAAGAGCTGCGTTTGGCCGCGCGTGCGTTGGGCCGCGTGACCGGAAGGGTCGATGTTGAAGAGGTATTGGGCGAAATCTTCAAAAACTTCTGTGTTGGTAAATAAAAGGTTAATTCACGCTGTTTCACGTGAAACGGGGGGTGGAATGGGTTGAGGTGATTCACGTGAAACATCCTCTTTGACCGCCGCCCAAATCCTCCGCTAGATCCTCCGCATGCAGAAGTTCGATGTCATTGTTGTGGGCGGCGGTCACGCCGGTTGCGAAGCGGCGGCTGCGGCGGCGCGCATGGGTGCGAAAACGGCGCTGGTCACGCATCGCTTCGAAAGCATCGGCGCAATGTCCTGCAATCCCGCCATTGGCGGACTGGGCAAAGGCCATCTCGTGCGCGAGATCGATGCGCTCGATGGTTTGATGGGCCGTGTAGCGGATCGCGGGGGAATCCAGTTTCGTGTTCTCAATCGCCGCAAAGGACCAGCCGTCCGCGGCCCGCGGACGCAAGCCGATCGCAAGCTTTATGCGGCGGCCATGCAACAAGCGATTCGGGAGACACAAAATCTCTCCGTCATCGAAGCCGAGGTCGATGATCTCATCGTTCGAGACGGCCGTGCAGCGGGCGTGAAACTCGGCGATGGCGGAGCGCACGTTGCCGGCGCCGTTGTTCTCACTACCGGCACGTTTCTCAGTGGACTCATTCATATCGGGGAAAAACAGATCCCGGCGGGCCGAGTCGGCGAAGCCCCGGCGCTCGGGCTTTCACGAACACTTTCCAAGCTCGAATTTGCCCTTGGCCGTCTCAAGACTGGGACGCCCCCTCGCCTCGATGGCCGCACGAT
>Ga0070696_100002340_pt1 | contig 12512 bp, 14 predicted proteins | sample KBSK1253metaG_FD_65474 | JGI IMG/M metagenome (GOLD analysis project Ga0070696, IMG submission 65474) | Corn, switchgrass and miscanthus rhizosphere microbial communities from Kellogg Biological Station, Michigan, USA - KBS K1-25-3 metaG | ecosystem: Host-associated > Plants > Roots >... | reverse complement strand
GGGGTCACAAGTCAGTCAGTGAGATCGTGGTGCGAGAATCGAGTCCTTCTCGGGGCAGTTCTCGGCTTCCTGGGACGTCGAGTGGATGTGCCGACACAGCCAGCCTTCGAATCCACCGTCGAGTATTCGGGCCTCGCGCCAGCCGCCCTCAACCGCCAGCACTTTCGGGTAGAGCAGACCGAACGTATTCCGCGCAGTCTGGTCGAAGCCGCGACAGTTGCTGCACAGACCCGTGCTGCTCGACGCTGCTGACGCGCCCTCCGCCGGCGGCCGTTCTCTGCCGCACCTGGAACAGCGTCCAAGCGGGATCATCTTGCTTGCGCCCGTTCCGCCGCCAGCACTCGGTGGCCGAAGTCGAGCAGGAAGCGGCGGAGGTACTGATCGGTCTTGTCGGTCGGCTGCCAGAGCAACAGTTGCTGCCGAAACGCCTGGGGAAATGTCAGGTTGAGATGTTTCATGGCCTGACTCAGTCCGTGGCAGAGCTGCAGGGGCATGGTGTACCCGCGCGCTAGCATTGCACCACGCCAAGCGCTCACGGCTTGGAACCCAGCGGCGAACCCGAGGAGATCCTGCTCTTCCATCGCGCCTCCCGTTTGGCGGGAGCACGCAGCCTCGATGCGGCGGGGCCAGAAACACGAATGCCCCGCTGGCGCGGGGCTCGCGCCGTCCTTGCCCTGTTCGGGCCGCATCGTCCGCTTTCGCGGACACCCACCCGGCAACGGCCTCGGGTTGGAGAGGCGTCATGCTCGACGCCTGCTCTTGATGCTATGTACGACCAAGTTATGTCATCACGACATCGTGGTCAAGGCGCTTGCCCTCCGAACCCCTCGGCTCCACCCGCCCGCAGCGCCTCCAGCATCCCCGGGTCCACCTTGGCCTTGACGGCCAGCAGGGAAGCGCGCTGGTGGAGGGCGGCCAGGTTCGGATAGGCCTCGGGCCAACCCTCAGGAAGCTAGCGCAGCGACCGTGGCGAGCCGTGCTAGGATCAGCGCCATCCTCCGACACCGGCATCTCCTCGGCTGGCTCTATGAGGGCCGCTCGCGGGCGCGCCACGGTGCCCATTCGGGTCACGGCGGTGCGGCGTGGTGGAAGGTGCTCTGTCTCACCGGGGTCGACTACTTCTCCACCCTCGGCTACCAGCCCGGCATCGCCTTCCTCGCCGCCGGGGTGCTCTCTCCCGGCGCCACCCTGTTCCTGGTGCTGGTGACGCTCTTCGCCGCGCTGCCCGTGTACCGCCGCGTCGCACAGGAGAGCCCTCACGGCGAGGGCTCCCTCGCCATGCTCGAGCACCTGCTGCCACAGTGGCACGGCAAGCTCGCCGTGCTCTGCCTCCTGGGTTTCCTCGCCACCGACTTCGTCATCACCATCACGCTCTCCGCGGCCGATGCCACCGCCCACATCGTGGAAAACCCGTGGGCGCCCACCGTGCTTCACCACCGCGTGGGACTCACGCTGTTCCTCATCGCCATCCTCGGGGCCTTCTTCATCCGGGGCTTCCACGAGGCCATCGGGCTCGCCGTCGTCCTCGTGGCCGTCTACCTGCTCCTCAACGTCGTCGTCATCGTGGTCGGCCTCGCCGCCGTGCTGCGGCACGGCGCGGTGGTCCACGACTGGGGGCAGGCGCTGCTCCGTGCGCATGGCCATCCGGCCGCGATGGCCGGAGCCGCCCTCCTCGTCTTCCCCAAGCTGGCCCTGGGGCTGTCCGGTTTCGAGACCGGCGTGGCGGTGATGCCGTTGGTCCGGGGCGACGCTGACGACACGTCCGAGTCCCCGGCCGGTCGGATCCGGAACACGCGCCGGCTCCTCACTACCGCGGCGCTCATCATGAGCGTGCTCCTCATGGGGTCGAGCTTCGTGACCGCGGTGCTGATTCCGGCGGAGGAGTTCCGGGAGGCGACGGCCGATCAGCCGGCGGGGAAGGCCAATGGCCGGGCGCTCGCCTACCTGGCCCATGCCCATCTCGGCGAGACGTTCGGCACCTTCTACGACCTCAGCACCATCGGCATCCTCTGGTTCGCGGGCGCCTCGGCCATGGCGGGCCTCCTGAGCGTGGTGCCGCGCTATCTGCCCCGCTACGGGATGGCCCCCGAGTGGGCCCAGGCGCGCCGGCCGCTGGTCCTCGTCATCACCGTCATCGCCTTCGGCATCACGTGGCTCTTCGACGCGGATGTGGACGCCCAGGGCGGCGCCTATGCAACCGGCGTCCTCGTGCTCATGAGCTCGGCGGCCGTGGCGGTGGCGCTGGCCCTGTGGCGGCGACGCGAACGCGCTCGCTGGGCCTTCACGGCCATCGTCCTCGTGTTCTTCTATACGACCGTCGCCAACATCATCGAACGGCCCGAGGGCATCAAGATCGCCTCCTTCTTCATCGCGACCATCGTCGCAACGTCGTTCGCCTCCCGGGCGCTCCGCAGCACCGAGCTCCGGACGAGCCACGTCGGGCTCGACGACACGGCGGAGGCCTTCGTGGACGAGCTCGCCGCCCAGGGCCCCGTCCAGGTCATCGCCAACCACCGGGACCGCGGGGACATCGAGGAGTACGAGCGAGAGGGGCGTGCCAAGCGGGAGAATCATCACCTGCCGCCGGACACCCCAGTGGTCTTCTTCGAGGTCAGCGTGCAGGACGCCAGCACGTTCTCGGGCGCCCTTCGGGTCAAGGGCGTGAGTATAGGCGGCCATCGTGTACTTCGCGCCGAGGGCCCCGCCGTGCCCAATGCCATTGCCGCCTTCCTTCTCCATCTGCGGCAGCGCACGGGCCAGATCCCCCACGTCTACTTTGGCTGGACCGAGGGTAATCCCCTGCTCTATCTCCTCAAGTACGTCGCCTTCGGCCAGGGCGACATCGCGCCGGTCACCCACGAGGTGCTGCGCCAGGCCGAACCCGACCCCACCAAACGTCCCGTGGTGCACATCGGAGGGTGAACGCCTCGCGCAGCGCTTCGTCGGCGAGCCGTTCAAGGGCGTCCTGGGATCCCGCCAGTGCGGCCTCCCAGTGCTTGTCCGCCGCCAGCTCTTCGAGGATGGCGGCCGCGAGCTCGTTCTGATCCTGCTCGGGGAGTCGTCCTGCAGCGCATTTTCTACCGGTAGTCGACAACCTCTTCATAGTCAGCCGGACGAAGGAGATCGTGCCGATGCAGAAGTTCAGCTTGCGCTACGCGGAACGGGCGCGCGGGGTGATGGCCGCCGCCGGCGCCCACGAGGCGGACATCATCTCGTTCGGTTCCGGCGACGCGTATCCGGAAAGCTTGCCCGACCTCGGCGAGTTCGCGCAGGCGGCCGCCTCGCGCTTCCGCACGGAGACGCTGCAGTACGCGCCGCGGCCGGGCCTGCCGGAGCTGCGCGAGTGGATCGCCCGGTACCATGCCGGCGATGGCGTGCGGGTCACGCCGGAGCAGGTGGCCGTCGTCAACGGCGCCAAGCATGGGCTCGATCTGGTGTGCAAGCTGTTCCTCGAGCCGGGGGAAACGGTGGTTGTCACCACGCCGGCGTACATGTCGGCGCTCGGCATCTTTCGCGGCTGGCAGGCGCGCTATCTGGAGATCGGCCAGGACGGCGACGGCATGCTCGTGGACGAGCTGGCGGAGCGCCTGGCCGCGCTGGCGCGCACGGGAGGCGCCATCCCGAAGCTCGTCTACGACGTGCCGGAGTTCCACAACCCGACCGGCGTCACCCTGAGCGCCGCGCGGCGGCGCGCCCTCGTGGCCCTCGCCCATCGCTACGACATGCTGGTGGTCGAGGACGACCCCTACCGCCGCATCCGTTTCGAGGGAGAGCCCGTTGCCCCGCTCGTCAGCCTGGATTCCGAGCGCGTGATCGGGTTGGGGACGTTTGCCAAGCTCGTGGCGCCGGGGCTGCGCATCGGCTGGGTGACGGCGTCGCCCGAGATCCTCGGCAAGATGGCCGCGCTGAAGTCCGACGGGGGCACGTGCCCACTCACGCAGCGGATCATTCTCGAGTATTGCCGCGCCGGCCGGCTGGAGCCGCGCATCGCGGAGGTGACGAAGGTCTACGCCAGCCATCGGGACGTCATGCTCGGCGCGCTGGCGCGGGACCTGCCGCAGGCGCAGTGGCGCGTGCCGCAGGGCGGCTATTACGTCTGGGCGCGGCTGCCCGATGGCGTGAGCGGCGACCGGCTGGCGGCGGCCGCCGCGCGGCGGGGCGTGAAGGTCCTGCCCGCCAGTGAGTTCTATGCCACCGCAGGCCCCGCGAACTACGTTCGGATGGCGTTCAGCTACGCGTCACCCGCCGAGATCATCGAGGGCGTGGGACGGCTCGGGGAGGCGTTCAAGGAGGTCGCCTGAATCTATACAGTTTCCGGTTATGGGAAACATGCCTATCTCAGGCAACACCATTCTGGCCCGAGTACCAGAACAACTCGCATCGCGTGCGCTACTGCCAGGGGAATACGTTGATAATCCGGTCCTTGACAGAATGTTATAAATGGACGTAATGTACATTACGATATGTTCAGCTGAATGGAAGCCGTCGACGTAGGGCGGCGGGAGGCGTCACGGATGGTCAAGATCGAGGCGACGAAAGCCCGGAGCGAGTTCTCGGAGCTCCTGAGCTCGGTGAAGTACGGTTCGACCCGCGTGCTCATCGAGCGCCGGGGCAAGGATATGGCCGCGCTGGTCCCGGTCGAGGATCTCCGTCTGCTCGAGCTACTCGAGGACGAGCTCGATCTCGAGGCCGCTCGAAAGGCTCTCGCGGACCCGAAGAACAAGGTGCGGTTGCCCCTGGCCGCCGTGAAGAAGCGCCTGGGGCTGTAATCCTCCCGCGTGACGTACACGGTCGAATTCCTCAAGATGGCCGCAGCGGAACTTGCCGGGCTGCCGAAGGACGCGCAGCGCCAGATCATGAAGCGGGTCGACGGGCTCCAGGCGGACCCTCGGCCGTCGGGTGTCGAGCAGCTGAAAGGCGCCGAGAAGTTCCTCCGGATCCGCGTGGGGGACTATCGCGTCATCTACTCGGTAGAGGCCAGACAGATCGTGGTCCTCGTCGTCCGGATCGCCCACCGGAAGGCCGTGTACGAGAACCTGAAAGTGCTGGCCAGTCGGGTATCCGGCTGGAGGACACGCAAGAAGTAGGATCCTCTCGAAGGTGCCCCGCAGATCAATAACCGAGCAGGGATTTCTTCCCGGGGCAGCGCTCGGCTTCCTGCGCGGTGGGGTGGACGTGCTGACAGAGCCAGCCGGAGAACTCCCCGTCGAAGATCCGGGCCTCGCGCCAGCCGCCCGCGACAGCTCGCACTTCCGAGTGAAACAGCCGAGACGTATCGCCGGCGGCCGCGTCGAACCCGCGGCAGTCGTGGCACATCTCCGAGCGGTTCGACGCTCCTGAGGTGCCCTGGGCCGGCGGCCGCTCCTTGCCACAGCGGGGGCAGCGGCCGGGTGGCGCGTCACGCACGGGGGGTGAGCGCCGCGCGGGCGCGCCAGACAAAGCGGCGGCTATCGGCGTGCGGCTCGTCGTGGAAGGAGAAGCGGACGGCGTGGTGCAGTTGCATCAGTTACGGCGAGTCTGACGGGCAGGGGTGGGGTTGTCAATTGTTCGCAAAGGACCAGCATTCGGACAAGCACCGGCACCACGGCACGGCCAGGCCGTCGGGCCCCAGCCACGCGATCGTGGCGCCGGTGCGCCGCCGCCGAATCAGGCCGGCACGGCGATCCTGGGGCGCACCACGATGTCATTGCGGACGGTGGTGGCCCCCGGGACCTTGGCGATGATCTCCTCCGCGCGCTGCCGCAGTTCCTCGTGCTCGACCACGCCGCTCAGCGTGATCTGGAAGTGCCCGCCCGCCACCCGGAGGTCCAGCGGGCGGGTGTCGGGATGCGCCAGCAGGGCGGCGCGGCACTGGGTGAGGAGGCTGAGCTCCCGGATCTCGTGCATGCTCTGGTCGGTCGACTGGTAGCGCGGGCTCCGCAGCGCCCGCTCGATGAGGCCGACGCCCTCGGGGATCGTCATCCGGTCGGTGTTGAGGACGAGGTCGTAGAGGAGCGGATCGTTCCAGTCCACGTGGTAGAGATACCGGACGCGCGCGCCGAGCTCGTTGTCGCTCTGGCGGACCAGGGTTTCCGCGGCCTCGGGGGTGAGGCCCTGGAGCTGGTGCAGGCGGTTGGCCCGCATCTGCTCCGGCGCGGTGATGCGCACCCGGAGGACGTGCCGCGTCGTGCCGAGCAGGAAGGCGGCGCCGCGGCCGGCCAGCACGACGTCGTCGCGCGAAGCCAGCTCGAGCACGATCGCCTCGACATAGGTCATGTAGCGGCGGCTGGTGTCGACGAAGCGCTCCCACAGCGTAGGCTTCTCCTCGGTGACGTGGGCGAGCTGCATCACCCCTTCGCCGAACCGGGCCGCCGCCTTCTCGATGATCTCGCGATCCGCGAACTCGTAGCCGCGCGCCCGCGCGACCTCGCGTCCGATCTCGTCGCCGAGGCTGCCGATGGTGGGGGAAATAGCCACGATGCTCATGATCCACCTCCGTGCTGGGCATGGCCTGCTGATCGCTCGGTGAGCGCCGCCGGGAAACGGAGAGGAAGGCTGGGATGCCGCATGGCGCTTCCTTGGGGCAAGCATCCCTCCGCCCGGCGTCCCGCGCAATGGCCGGGCGATGCGAAGCGTCATGAGGTGTCACGGCGAGGACGTCGGGAGCCAGCCACTCGAGCGCAGTGCCGGTGTGCAGGAGCAGGCCCGTCCGGGCCGCCTTGCCGTACTCGGCCCGAAAGGCGCGCAGGGGCGTGAATGATATCCATTCACGGCGTGAATAGGCAAGCCTATCGAGCTTGCGCTTGCCGCTTGACTTGAAGCCGCCTCGGCCTTACCTTCGCTCCGCATTGTCGACAAAGCGGCTGACAGGACGGATGACCAAGACGAAGACACCGCGCCCCCCTGCTTCCTCGCGCGCGTATGACCTCGCCTCCCGGCTGGAGGCCGAGATCATCGCCGGGAAGCGCAAGCCGCGCGAGCGGCTCATCGAGCTGGAGCTGGCCTCGGCCTTCGGGGTGAGCCGGGCGCCGGTGCGCGAGGCGCTGCGGATGCTGGAGCGAGAGGGCCTGGTGTCCAATGGCCCGCGCGGGGTGCAGGTGGCGGCCATCACCTCGGAAGAGGTCACCGACACCTTCGAGATCCTGGCCTACCTGGAGGAGCTCTACACGAGTCGGGCCGCGCCGCATATCGGCCCCGACGGTCTGGAGCGCATGCGGAGAATCCTCGCGGAGATGGGGCACGCGGTCGAGGTGAACGACGTGCACCACTACTACGACCTCAACCTCCAGTTCCACGGGGTCGTGCGCGACGCGTGCCCGAACCGGAAGCTGGTGCATTTGCTGGAAAACCTGGGTAAGCAAACGCTGCGGTATCGCCACCTCGCCATGTCGCTGCCCGGACGCCTGCGCGTCTCGCTCGACGAGCACCGGGAGATCCTCGACGCGCTCGTCCAGGGCGATGCCGCCGCCGCCGGTCGCCAGGCGCGGCTGAGCGCGGAGCGCGCGTATCGCGCGCTCGCCGACCTTCTCAGACAGAACCCCCAGCTCGCGTGAGCCGGGGCCACCAAGGAGAGATCATGACGCCCAAGCCCGCCGATTCGACGCCGAAGCCGCTCGCCCGCAAGCAGGAACAGCGCACGGAGGCGCAGTGGCTCGAGATCGCCAAGGAGTACAGCTTCCGCGGCCGCATGGACAAGGGCAGCTTCAGCGGGCCCATCCTCGCGGAGGGCAAGGGCTCGGTGGTGAAGGACGTGGACGGCAAGGAATACCTCGACTACAACTCGGGGCAGATGTGCTCGGCCTTGGGCCACAGCAACCCGACGGTGGTGGACGCGATCAAGGAGAGCTGCGACACCCTGATCCACGCCAGCAGCAGCTACTTCAACGTGAAGGAGATCGAGCTGGCGCGCCGGCTGGGTGAGATCGCGCCGCCGCCCTTGAAGAAGTCCATGTTCCTCGGCTCGGGGAGTGATTCCAACGAGGCCGCCGTTGCCATCGCCAAGAAGTACACCGGCGGCTTCGAGGTGGCGAGCCCCCACGTGAGCTTCCACGGCATGTCGGAGGCGAGCCGCTCGCTCACCTTCGCCGGCTGGCACCAGGGCTATGGCCCCATGACGCCCGGCAGCTTCGCGATCATGGCGCCCTACTGCTATCGCTGCCCGATCGGGCTCACCTTCCCCAAGTGCGAGATCGCCTGCCTCAAGGGGAGCATGGAGGTGCTGGACGCCCAGTCCACCGGCAGCCTGGCCGCCGTCATGACCGAGCCGCTCTTCAGCGCGGGCGGCGTCATCGAGCCACCGTCCGGGTGGCTGGGCGCGCTCAAGCAGGCCTGCCGCGAGCGCGACATGCTCCTGATCTTCGACGAGTCGCAGACCGGGCTCGGCAAGCTGGGCAGCATGTTCGCCTGTGAGCAGGAGGGCGTGATCCCGGACCTCCTCACCATCGCCAAGCACTTCGGCGGCGGCATCGAGATCAGCGCGGTGCTCACCACGACGGAGATCGAGGAAGTGGTGGCCGAGCGCGGCCTCGTCATCGGGCACTCGCATACGAACGACCCGCTGCCCTGCAATGCCGCCATCGCCAGCCTGGACGTGATCATCGGCGACAACCTGCCCGAGCGGGCGCAGGAGGTGGGCAAGTACTGGCGCAGCCGGCTGGAGGAGCTGGCCGCGAAGCACGAGATCATCGGCGATATCCGCGGCCGCGGGCTCATCCAGGGCATCGAGCTGGTGCGGGACCGGCACACGAAGAAGGCGTACTTCGAGGCGGGCAAGGCGCTGTCGCGTCACTGCCTCAAGGGCGGCCTCCTCTTCAGCGTGCGCCGGAACGGCAGCGTGATCCGCTTTGTGCCGCCGTTCTATTCGACGCACGGCGAGCTGGACCGGGCCAGCGAGATCCTGGATCGCGGCCTCACCGCCACCGTCGAGGAGCTCAGCCGCGCTCGATGATCGAGTTTCACGGGGTCAGCAAGTGGTACGGCGCCCACCAGGTCCTCGGCGAGATCGATCTCAAGATCGCCGCGGGTGAGGTGGTCGTCGTCTGCGGGCCCTCCGGCTCGGGCAAGAGCACGCTGATCCGCTGCATCAATGGCCTGGGGCCGGTGCAGCAAGGTGAAGTCATCGTGGACGGGCGCGTCCTGGGCGCGCCCGATACGGATCTGCGCCGGCTCCGGGCGGAGATCGGCGTAGTGTTTCAATCGTTGAATCTCTATCCGCACATGACCGCGCTCCAGAACATTGCCCTGGCGCCGGTCATCGTGCGGGGTCTAGCGCGCGCGGAGGCGGAGCGCGCGGCGCGAACCCTGCTGGCGCGGGTGGGCATGCCGGAGAAGGCGGACGCCTTCCCCAGCCAGCTCTCGGGCGGTCAGCAGCAGCGTGTGGCCATCGCCCGCGCGCTCGCCATGCAGCCGCGCATCATGCTGTTCGACGAGCCCACCTCCGCGCTCGATCCCGAGATGATCACCGAGGTGCTGGACGTCATGGTCGGCCTCGCGCGGGACGGCATGACCATGGTGGTGGTCACCCACGAGATGGGCTTCGCGCGAAAGGTGGCCGACCGCATCGTGTTCATGGACGAGGGCCGCATCGTGGAGGAAGGGCCGCCCGAGGCCTTCTTCGCGCGGCCGGCCCATGCCCGCACGCAGGCATTCCTCGGCAAGATCCTCGTTCACTGACGGCTCACCGACACGGAGGGGGAACCCCATGCGAGTGACACGGATGCTCATCGCGGTGCTGGCGGCGGTGCTCACGGTCGGGTGGATCGGCTCAGCGAGCGCGCAGGAGTCCGCGCTTGATATCGTCAAGAAGCGCGGGACGCTCGTCGCGGGGGTCAAGGCCGACTATCCCCCCTTCGGGTACACGGACAAGGACGGCCAGCTCGTCGGCTTCGACATCGAGATCGTGAACTACATGGCGAAGAAGCTGGGCGTGAAGGTGGATCTCCGCCCGGTCACCTCCGCGAATCGCATCCCGATGCTGGTCAACGGGACCATCGACATGCTGGCGGCGAGCTTCACCATCACCATCGAGCGCGAGAAGGTGGTGGACTTCACCATCCCCTACTTCATGAGCGGGGGCAGCTTCCTGGTCAAGAAGGGCAGCGGGATCAAGGGCTACCAGAGCCTGGCCGGCAAGACCGTGACCTTCACCCAGGGCACGCCGTGGGAGAAGAAGACCTTGCAGGAGCAGCCGAAGGCCAAGCCGCTCGTCTTCCAGGACAAGCCGCAGGCGGTACTGGCGGTGAAGCAGGGCAAGGCCGACGCTTATGTGGACGACGACATCCCGCTCTACCTCTTCGCGAAGGAGCATCCGGAGCTGGAAGTCGTGAACGGCGCCACGGCCAAGCAGCCGATGGGCATTGCCGTGCGGGAGAACGACTCCAAGTGGCGGGACTTCATCAACTTCACGCTGATCGAGATGTGGGAGGACGGGACCTACAAGGCCATCCACAAGAAGCTCCTCGGCGTGGATCCGGATCCCGACCTGCGGATCTTCCCCTGGAAGCTCTAGCGCCTTAGCGCGTCCGGGCGCCCGCGCGGCGGGCCGATGGCCTACAAGTTCGACTGGGGCGTGCTGCTGGTCTACAAGCACCTGCTCTGGCAGGGGCTGGTCCTGACCGTGCAGCTCTCGGCGCTTGGCATGGTGCTGAGCCTGGCCCTGGGCGGATTGATCGGGCTCGGCCGTCGCGCGGAGGCCAGGCCGCTCCGCTGGCTCTGCGGCGCCTACATCGAGTTCTTCCGCAATATCCCGCTCATCGTCCAGCTCTTCTTCTGGTACTTCGCGGTGGGATTGGAGGCCTTTCCCGCCGCCGTGATCGGGCTCACCGTCTACACGAGCGCCTATATCGCCGAGGTGATTCGCTCGGGGCTCCAGTCCATTCCCCGCACCCAGATCGAGGCCGCGCGCTCGTTCGGGATGACGCCGTATCAGGTCATCCGCCACGTGGTCCTGCCGCAGGCCCTGATGCGGGTGATCCCACCGCTGGGCGTGGAATTCATCAACGTCATCAAGAACTCGTCCATCGCCATGACCATCAGCATCACCGAGCTGACCTTCCAGACCCAGCAGATCGAGTCGCTGACCTTCCGGGGTTTCGAGGCCGCGACCGCGATCACCGTCCTCTACGTGCTCCTGGCCCTCGCCATCGTGCTGCTCATGGCCGCCATCGAGCGGGTGGTCCGCCTGGATCTGCGGCTGGGCTGAACGCCATGGATCTCCGCGTCATCGCCGAGAACCTGCCCTACATGCTCACCGGGCTCCAGCTCACGGTGATCCTCTCTTTGGTCAGCATGGCGGGCAGCTTCGTGGGCGGCGCCGTCTTTGCCATGCTGCGGCTCTCGCCCTGGTGGTGGCTCCGGTGGCCGGCCATCCTCTACATCGACATCGTCCGCACCGTGCCCCTGATCATGGTGATCTTCTGGGCCTTCTTCCTCATGCCCGTGCTCACCGGGCATGCCACGACGCCGGTGAAGGCCGCGCTCTTCGCCCTCATCCTGTTCAACACGAGCTACATGGCGGAGGTGATCCGCGCGGGGATCCAGTCCATCCCGAAAGGCCAGGTGGAGGCCTCCCGCGCCATCGGGCTCAGCTATCTGGGGTCCATGCGGCACGTGGTGCTGCCCCAGGCGCTGCGCAACATGAGCCCGGCGCTGGTGAGCCGGTTCATCGCGCTCTTCATGGGCACGTCGCTGGTCTACATCATCGGCGTGACCGAGTTCTTCCGCGCCGCCAACAACGTGAACAACCGCGTGTATCGCTCGTACGAGATCTTCGGGTTCGTGGCCATCGTCTACTTCGTGTGCTGCTACGCGCTGTCGCTGGCGAGCACCGCGCTGGAGCGGCGGTTCGCGGTGCCGGATGGCGGGGGCGGGGAGACGCGGGCGGTAGCCGGCGCGCTCGGACGATTGAGCGGGTCGGACTTGCGGCGGCCGGAGTAGCCACCTAGTTACGATGCCTTACGCCTGACCTCGGCCCTCCGGAGATCCCACATCATCTGCAGGTTCATCCAGAGCTCGGGAGATGTTCCCAGCGCCTCCGCCAGATCGAGGGCGGAGTCCGCAGTCACGCCCCTCTTACCCTTCACCAGCTCGTTCAGCTTGGCGGTAGTCCAGCCGAGCTTCTCCGAAAACTCACGCTGGCTCATGCCCTTGGGCTGAAGGAATTCCTCGAGGAGCATCTCCCCGGGATGGATCGGCTTCCGCGGCTTCATTCTGTTCCCTCTCTAGTGGTAGTCAATGACTGCGACGTCTGACACCCCGTCGTCGGCCCAACGAAAGACAACTCTCCACTGGTCATTGACCCGGATGGAGTGGAAGCCTTTTCGGTCTCCCTTCAGTGCCTCCAGCCGATTGCCGGGGGGCATGGCAAGGTCGTGAAGCCGTGCGGCGGCATTCAAGTATTGCAGCTTGCGCTGGGCCGCACGCCTGAGTTCGGGCGGGAACCGCCTCGTCCCGCCCGTCATCCGATCCTGGAATAGGTCCTCAGCCAACCGATTCCCGAAGGACCGGATCACAATCCAGATATTATCGTAACTCGA
>Ga0070696_100002334_pt1 | contig 12519 bp, 12 predicted proteins | sample KBSK1253metaG_FD_65474 | JGI IMG/M metagenome (GOLD analysis project Ga0070696, IMG submission 65474) | Corn, switchgrass and miscanthus rhizosphere microbial communities from Kellogg Biological Station, Michigan, USA - KBS K1-25-3 metaG | ecosystem: Host-associated > Plants > Roots >... | reverse complement strand
CAACCCAACAGGCGAAAGCTCTCTCGCGCGACGTCGATAATGCCATCGCGGCCGCGGGGGAGATCCGTGAGGCGATGAAGTAAGCGCAGCATGCGTCGCGCCGCCTCTGCAGGAATTCTCCTGCTGTGCTCCAGGTGCTCAACGAAGCAGCACTCTCCAAGAACCGCGAGCGCTACGCCTTGGCCTACGGGGGGCTCGGCAGCCTGGCACTCCGGATAGGCGATCTTCCCGGCGCCATCGACTACTTCGGCCGGGCCTTCGCGCTCTACGACTCCTTGGGTCAGGCGGTGGGCGCCAAGATAGCCCGGCGCAGGGGGAAGATGGCTTTCTCTCTCCCGCAGATCTCGCGAGCCTCCACCTGAAGGCGGATCTGGTAGTGCTTTCCGCTTGCCGGACCGCTGGTGGCGTCGCGGTCGTCGGAGAGGGTATCGAGGGCCTTACCACGCCTTTGCTCGCAGCAGGGGCGCGCTCGGTGGTGGCGACGCAGTGGCGGATTGGAGATCGCAGCACCGTCCGGCTGGTGCATGACTTTTACGAGCAATTGGCGAAGGGCCAGCTGGTGGCAGAGGCGCTGCGTTCGGCGAAGCTCGCTGCTCTCCGCCGGGGATCGCCCGCCTCCGAGTGGGCGGGCTTCACCGTGGTGGGTGACCCGTGGGCGCGGGTCGCGGTCAGAGAGCCCAAGTCACCTGATTGGGCCCGGTGGGCCGCAGCCTCAGGCGGGCTCGCGCTGCTTGCGGCCGCGGGCTACTGGGCGGTGAGAGTTTTCTTTGGCCGAGACCGCTCGCTGGATCACTCGCAGTAACTGGTTGTCTATGGCGCAGCTAGGATGCGATGCGGCGGGGAAAAGCGGAATGCGGCTATGGGCGTCGATGAGACCGGGTGACGGCATTAGGTATTTTGCCTGCTTGACAACGCCGGTCCAATTTCCAATCATGGCAGTGCACTCCTCACGAAGGGAGGGCGCGCGGCACTCGCCCAGTTCAGGGTACCCACGAAGCGAGCGCCAGCTATGAATCGAGGATCTCCGCCTATCCAGCAGTCGTCATAGGCAAACGTAGGTCAATGCTGCGGAAGCAGCAGCAAAACCAGCTTCCCTGCACAAAAGCGGCACGACCGCCGCGAGCCAATGTGGCGCCGGGGACTACGAGGCTGTAGTCCCCGGCTCATTTTTTGGTAGTGGAGTGGTGTGCGGCGCGCTTAGAAGGCGACGATCTGTTCCATTGCCGCGCGCAAGCTGTGAACCTGCGGCAGGATGACGTCCTCGAGCTCGGGCGCATACGCCACGAAGGTGTCGGTCGACGCGACCCGCCGAACGGGAGCATCGAGAAAGGCAAACATCTCGTCGGCGATGCGAGCGGAGAGCTCCGCTCCATAGCCCCACGACAGCGAATCTTCGTAGGCCACGATCACTCGGTTGGTCTTCCGAACCGACGTGGCGATGGTTTCCCAGTCAACCGGAGAAAGGGTGCGCAGGTCCACTACCTCCGCGCTGATTCCGCGTTGCTCCTCCAGTTCCTTAGCCGCCCAGAGTGCCCGCTGCACCAATGCCCCATAGGTCACCACGGTGAGATCGGACCCCGGGTGAACAACCTTGGCCTTCCCCATGGGAATCATGAAGTTGGGTCCGGGGTTGGGCGCCTTGTTGTAGGTCTGCCGATAGAGGTGCTTGTGCTCCAGGAAAAGCACCGGATCGTCGCAGCGGATCGCGGTGCGAAGCAGTCCGTTGGCGTCCAGGGCGGTCGAAGGGCAGATGACTCGGAGCCCGGGCACACCAGTGAAGACGGCCGCCCCCGTCTGAGAGTGATAGACTGAGCCTCCCTTCAGGTAACCGCCGTAGGTCACCCGAACCACGACTGGAGCGGAGAAGGCATTGTTCGAGCGCCAACGCATCAGGGCGAGCTCATTGCGGAGCTGCATGTAGGCCGGCCAGATGTAGTCGAAAAACTGAATCTCGACCACTGGCTTGAGACCCCGGGTCGCGAGACCGATGGCTCGGCCGATGATATTGGCTTCGGCCAGAGGTGAGTTGTACACCCGATCGCCGCCGAAGGCCCGCTGCAGGCCCCAGGTGACCTTGAAGACGCCGCCCTTGCCCTTCACCTCGGCGAGATTGGCGTCCCGGCTGCAGTCCGCCACGTCTTCTCCAAAGACGACGATCCGCGGGTCGCGAGCCATCTCGTCTCGAAGGCAGGTGTTCAGCAGGTCGACCATGGTGGTGGGGTCGCCGGCGAAGCGAGGGTCGTCTTCCGTGTCGAACTGCTCGGAAGTCGGGTCCACATCCGGCGAGTAAACGTAGTTGTAGATCGTGTTCGCGGCCGGTTGCGGCGCGGCCAGGGCCACATCCGCCGCCACCTGGACCTCTTCTTCCACCTGGCGCTTCACCGCCTCCAGCTCTCCCTCGGTCGCGATACCCTGCTCCAGGAGGTAGCGAGGAAAGCGGGACAGGGGATCGCGCTCGGCATCGGCCTTTCGCTCTGCCGGCGGTCGGTAGTGGATCTCATCGTCGGACAGCGAGTGGCTGTACGGCCGAATGACATGGGCGTGCACCAGCGCCGGGCCGCGACGGGCGCGGGCATGCTCGGCCGCCTTGCTCAGCACGTCGAAGGAGGCCATCACATCACAGCCATCGACCTCCTGGATGAGGAGACCGGGAAAGCCGGTCAGCAGCTTGGAAATCGAGCCACCGGGGGTGTTGACCTCCACCGGCACCGAGATGGCGTAGCCATTGTCCTCCACCAGGAAGACTACGGGGAGCTGAAGATTGGTGGCGCTGTTGAGCGCCTCCCAGAACTCGCCTTCGCTGGTGGTCCCCTCACCGGTGGTGCAGAGGACCACCTCGTCGCTGTGGTGGAGTGATGCGCGGTCGGGGATCTGCTCGATATGGGCGTAGCGCAGCCAAGCCTCGGCGCAGCCGACCGCTTGAAGGAATTGGGTTCCAGTGGGGCTGGAGGCGCTCACGATGTTGAGCCCTTTGTGGCCCCAGTGGGAGGGCATCTGCCGACCGCCGGAATTGGGATCGTCGGCTGCACCAACGGCCGACAGGAGCTGCTCAGTGGCAGTCATGCCGAGGCCGAGGCAGAGGGCCCGATCGCGATAGTAGGTGTAGAACCAATCGTAGGCGGGACGAAAGACCTTGGAGGCCGCGGCCAGGACGGCCTCATGGCCGGCGCCGGAGATCTGGAAGAAAATCTTGTTCTGCCGCTTCAGTTGGATCTCTTTGTCGTCAATCCGGCGCGCGAGCAGCATGATGCGATAGAGCTCGAGCAGATCCGCCTTTTCCAGCTTCACGGAGGCTCGGGAACGACTGGGGCTGCGTGTGGCCATGGAACTCGGGGGCAGAGGGGCAGGGTCACGAATACAATAAGGACGGCGAAAGATAGCCCCGGGAGAGCGGACCTAGGGAGTTCCGGCGGGCGCGGCGAGCAGTTCGGGCAGGCGGTGCAAAGATCGGCAGCGCGGTGTTTCCTTGTGGGCGGCGACCTCAGTCTTGCCAGTCCACCGTTTTCACCTCCGCGAGCACACCATCCAGGTCATTGAACCGCAGGCTCTTCGGTTCGGCGGGCATAAGCGGCAAGTCGATCTCCGACTTCGGTCCCCGCACCTTGACTCGAAGGCGAGCGACCCGGTCCTTGCCGAGATCGAGTGTAATCGGGACGTACATTTGAAAATCGTCCGGCACGTCCTCCTGCAGCACCCGAAGCCGTACCCGAAACTGGCCCCCATCAGCGGGCTGCGTGCGGTACGAGACCCGGTAGGTGGGAATGGCCGCCGAATAGACCCACTGGTTGAAGAACCAACTCATGTCGGACCCGATGTGTCGCTCGACCACCTTCCTGAAATCGTCGGTCGAGGCCCGGCCACCGGCATAGGTCCGGTAATAGTCCTGCATCGTCTCCCGAAACCTGTCCTCGTTCATCGTCTTGAGATCGATCATGAGCAGCCGGAGCATGTGCAGCGTCCAGGCTCCCTTGTGATAGACCACGGTCTGGTAGTCATCCAGATCTTCATCCTTCACCGAGAACACGCGATAGCCGAGCGCGATGGGGCCGGGCTCCTGCTTCCGCGTGAGGATGTTGTCGCGCCAGCGGTGGAGCATGTCGAAGTACCGCTTGTTGTCATGACGAACCGTCTGCATGTACCACAGGCCGGAGAAATCCGCGAAGCCTTCGCTGAGCCACTGATCGTGGTAGCTCAGGTAATCGACTCCGATCCCCCACCACTGATGGGCCACCTCGTGCGCCCGAAAGGTCTCGTCGAACCCGCGATCGTCGGTGCGCACGAAGGTGGAGAACGAGAGTGCAATCATTCCCGGAAACGCCTCCCCGTCGAATGTCGGGGTCTCGGTGGCATAGAAATGTTGGACCGGCGGCGGGCCGTACATGCTCTGGAAAAAGAGCAGGCTCTTGCTCACGTCTTCGCCCACGGTCTCCCGCATCTTGGATTGCTGGATCCCGCCGAACTTCCGGTGCGCTTCCTCGGACATCATGACCGTGACGGTGGGCGCACCCGGCTGCTTCACCCTGTAATCGCCGAACAGGCCGAGGTTGAACGAGGCGTTGCGAATCGGACCCTGGGTTACCCACCGGGTGCGGATCATGCGGCCGGCACGGGTCGAGTCAACCCGATCGCCGACGCTGGCCAGGCGGTAGCTCTCGGCGGTGCTGAACGTCAGATCGAAGTGGGCCAGGCTCCTGCCCTCGAGTGAACGGGGGTACCAGGCGGCGGACGACTTGATCAGGAAGAAATCACCGTACCGGTCGATCAGGTCGCCATGGTAGTACAGGTTGAGCGTTCGGACGTCGCCGGGACGGATCTGGCGGTCGAGGCGAACCCAGAGCAGATCGGCGTCCTTCCCGCGGAAGACCGTCGCGGGGTCGCCGCCTTCCCAGCGCGCGGAATCGACCTTGAGCTTCTCGAAGAGCTCGAACACGACCCAGGGACCGACGGCGGTATCGGCCACGATCTCCACCTTGGCCGAGGCGGAAAAGCCGAGCTCGCCGACTCCGCTCGGCGGCAGGGACACGTCGATGGTGTACTTCTGGACATCGGCTTGCCGGCTCCGGTCGCCCTTGGTCCATCGCTCGCGTAGCTGAGCCCGCCCGGGGAATCGGCACACAACTTCCGCCCGCCGGCCCCAGCCGCGCTTGGAGACCTTGCTCCGAAGCGTGACGCCTTCGACCTCATTCGGATCGATCATGAACATCAACGGTCCGCCGCTGCTCCGGACCACCTGGGCGTAGAACAGCCCGCTGGTGTCGCCGTTCAGGAAATCGGCCATGAGGTCAGGATGAAAGGAACGGCTGTCCTCGTCGGCTAAATCATCGAGCGCGGCCTTGATCCGGGCATGGAGGTCGCCCGGCTCGAGGGTCGCGCCGAAAGTCACCTTCGATCGAAGCTCCGCCAGCGTCGTGTCGGTGAACAGAAAGACGAAACTGCTCACCGGCACGTCGATGGACGTAGTCTTCTCGAACCGCGCGAGCCGGTCGCGCTCGGTGATCGACGGCGGGGTAAAGGCGAACGTGCCCTTCCCTTGAAAAACCGCCCCAACGATCCGGCCTCCCACCGGAGTGAGGAGGTAGAGCCTTCCGCTGGTGAGCGTGAACCTGGCGAGGTCCCGGGTCAGCACCAGGTTGTTCACTTCGGCTATCTGAGTACGATCGCCGGCGAGGCCCATCACCTCGGCGTAGCGTTCAGGGTAGGAGATCGGTGAGGCTCCGGAGGGCACCAGCGGCGCTAGAGACTGCTGGGCGAAGACCGCTGACCGGGCCGGCGTGACGAGCACCATCGCGAGCAGGACGAGTATCTCGCGGATACGCAGAGCTGCCTCCCGCGGAGCAGACGTCGATTAATGAGAGTGGAATGGACCCAGAGAATGTGAGGTAAGCTCACCTGGGTCAAGTTGTTAGAAATGCGACAGCGTCGCATTTCTGGAGGGTGCGCAACGGAAAGGCCTTATCAGCCGCTACGATTGCGACAAGACCACGCGATCCAGCACCCGCCTTTGTCGCAACGCGCGCTCAGCGTGATGAAAACACGACTCGACCCCCCACGATCGTTGCCCGGACCTTCGCCTGCTCAATCTCCTCGGGGGGGATCGCGGTCAGGTCCCGGTCCAGCAGCACCAGATCGGCCTTGTACCCGGGGACCAACCGGCCGCGAGTCTTTTCGGCGAACACGCCGTAGGCATTGCCCATGGTATACGCACGGAGCGCCTCCTCCACCGTGATCTTCTCCTGCGGTACCCATCCTTCCGGATGCTTGCCATCCAGCGTGCGTCGGGTGACCGCCGCATAGATGCCGAGCACTGGATCCAGCGGCGCCACCGTCCAATCGGAACCGAAGGCAAGGTGCGCCCCGGCGTCCAGCAGTGAGCGAAACGCGTACGTGGTCTTGATCCGCTCCGGGCCGATCCGCTTCTCCGCCCAGCGCCCATCATCGATCGCGTGGTACGGCTGCATCGAGGCGATCACGCCGCTCTGCGCCAGGCGACCGATGTCCTGCCGGCGGAGATGCTGAGCATGCTCGATTCGGAAGCGGCGGTCACGCGGGCCGTGCGCCTTTGCGACGCTATCGTAGATCTCGAGCAGCAGGTCGTTGGCTCGCTCTCCGATCGCATGTACCGCCACCTGCAGTCCGGCAGAGTCCGCGGCACCGATGCGGGCTCGCAGGGAATCCTCCGGCGTCACCATCAGCCCCTTGGTTGCAGGCGCATCGTTGTATGGCTCATAGAAGAGTGCGGTGGTGGAGCCCAGTGAGCCGTCGACAAAGCCTTTGACCCCCGCCACCCGTAACCAGTCATCGCCCACACCTTTGGCGCGCACGGTGTCAGCGACCTGGCGCCAGTATTCCAACGGCACGAACACCGCCACGCGGGCGGTGAGCGCGTGTTTGGCGTGAGCCCGCTCGAGGGCGGCAACTTCGTACCAGGGGACCGACACATCCGCCACCGCAGTCACTCCGTGGCTTGCCGCCCACGTCAGGGCGCGAGTCAGAGCTGCATCGGATTGAGTGGGCGAGGGTGTCGGGACGACCGCATACACCGGATCCTGGGCCTCGTCTTTGAGGACGCCGGTCGGCTCACCATCCGGCCTTCGGACGATGGTGCCGCCGGGAATGTCTCTGCTGGCTCGGCTGAGACCGGCCAGTTTGAGTGCCGCGCTGTTGGCCAGCGCCATGTGACCGTCGAGCCGACTCACGAAGACCGGGTTCTTGGGTGTGACCGAGTCGATCCAGCTGCGGTCGGGAAGGGGAGAGCCCGGCCAGCGCTCGTGGTCCCAATCGCCTCCTAGAATCCACTCGCCCGGCCTCAGCTTCGCGGCGTAGCGCTTGAGGCGGCGGGTGAACTCGGCGGGAGAGTCCGCGTCGCGCAACTCGACACTGGCCAGCTGAAAGCCTCCGCTCAGGAAATGGACGTGGCCATCCATGAACCCTGGAACGACCATGTCCTTGCCGTTGGCGAGCACTCGGGTCTTCGGTCCGATGGCCGATGCGATCCACGTGCTATCGCCCAACGCCGTGATGGTGTCCCCGACCACGCTCACGGCCTGGACCCAGGGCCGACTGGAATCGCCCGTCCAGATGTGGCCGAAGACGACGAGATCGGCGGCAGTAGGGGAGGAGGTCTGGGAAGCGAGATGATGGGTGAAAGCGAGGAGGAAAAGACCACAGGCGGCGGCTGAGCGGTTGGTCATGCGGCCTCAACGAAGCTTGGTGAGTCGGCGGATCGCTTCCAGCTGTTCGAGCGCGCTCCCCCCACTGGCGGCCGGGGCCACCGAGAAGAGGTCGCGAATATCGAGCAGGATCTCCAGCATGAGCTGGTCCCTCATGTATGCGCTCTCCAGATCGACCATGCGCCCCTGATCGCCCAGCTCTCGAGCCCGGTCGTACGACTCCCGATAAATGGATTCGAGATTGGCGAGGATCCGGTCGCGCGGGCGCATGGGTCTCCGGGAGAATCGGCTCAAGTATAGTGGAACCCGGAGCAACCGGCTTCAAGGTCCAGACCGCGCCCAGACTCTCCTTGGCGCTGCTCTCGCGAGGGTATACTTAGCGAAGACAACTTCTCGAGCGCGCCATGACACTGCAAGGCACTACCGTTCTCTTCTTCGCCGGCCCGCTGTACGAGGACCTCGAGCTATGGTACCCCAAGATCCGGCTGGAAGAGGAGGGCGCCCGCACCGTCGTCGCCGGAACCGGTGAGAAGACCTATCAGGGCAAGCGGGGCTATCCTCTCACGGTCGACGCTAATGTGGACGAGCTCTCGTCCGCTTCCTTTCACGGCCTGGTGATTCCGGGCGGCTACGCCCCGGACATCATGCGCCGATCCAAGAAACTGCTCCAGCTCACCCGCGAGATTTACCAGGCCGACAAACCGGTCGCCTTCATCTGTCATGCCGGCTGGGTTCCGATCTCGGCGGGCATCGTACGGGGGAAGCGGGGCACCAGCGTGGGCGCCATCAAGGACGACTTGGTCAACGCGGGCATGCTGTGGGAAGACAGTCCCGTGGTGGTCGATGGCAACCTGATCTCGTCCCGCACGCCGGCCGACCTGCCCCAGTTCATGAAGGCGTTGATCAAGGCGTTGGAGTCACAGGCCGCCGGCCGGGAGTCGCGGGTCGCGGGACGCGGGTCTCCGGTCGCTCCGGTCACGGGCTGAGGATCGCTCATTAACAACCCGTGACCCGAGACCCGAAACCTCAGCATCCCATGGCCCTTGCCGATGCCCAACGCCGGGTCGACACCTGGATCAGCCGGTTTGAGGAGGGATACTTCGATCCGCTGACTAACCTGGCCCGCCTGGCGGAAGAGGTGGGCGAGCTGGCGCGAGAAGTGAATCACCGCTTCGGACAGAAGACCAAGAAGGCAGGGGAGCCGGAGGGCGACCTCGCGATGGAGATGGCGGACATTCTGTTCGTGCTCATCTGTATGGCCAACCGGGAAGGCATCGACCTGGACGCGGCGTTCGATGGGATGATGGAGAAGGTGGAGACCCGCGACCGGGACAGGTGGACCAAAAAGCAGTGAGCAGTGAGAAGTGAGCAGTGAGAAGTGAGGAGTAAGGAGTAAGAAGTAAGGAGTGAGCAGGAAAGAATCGTTATGATGACTCACCGGTAAGTGATCCTCATCGCGGGCGGTAGCGAGGGATCTTTTCTTCCCAGCAAGATCCTTCACTGCGCTCAGGCTGAGGAGCTCCTCCCTACTCGGTGGCCACTCCTTACTCCTCACTCCTCACTCCTCACTCCTCACTGCTCACTTCTCACTGCTCACTGCAGTTCACTCCCACTCCTCCGGCGCGCTCTCCAGCTCGGCCAGCAACACCCGATAGCTCTCCAGCCGGTCGGCCGCAATCGCGTCCGCATCCACCGCCTCACGCACCCGACACCCGGGCTCACCCCGATGCATGCAATCGGCATAGCGACACTGCCCCAGATATGCCCGGAAGTCCGGAAAGCAATCGGCCAGCTCGCGAGGGTTGATTCCCCAAAGTCCGACCTCACTGAACCCCGGCGTATCCACCAGATAGCCGCCGGAGTCCAGCGGCAGCATCACCGCGCTCACAGTGATGTTCTTCCCCCGACGTACCTTCGCGCTGATCTCACCGGTTCGAAGCCGGAGCCCCGGCTGAACCCGATTGAGCAGGCTCGACTTGCCGGCGCCCGAGGGGCCGGTGACCACCGAAATCCGTCCTGCAAGCGCTTGGGAGAGTTCTGCCATGCCGGCACCGGTCCGGACGCTGGTCCCGAACACCTCATAGCCGGCCCGGTGAAATCGCTCCATCAGGGCCGCGCCCGGATCCAGATCCAGCTTGTTCACCACTACAGCCGCCGGAATGCTGTTGGCTTCGGCCACGACGAGGAGGCGGTCGATGAGTTGTGGGATGGGAGCGGGATGGGTGCTGGCGGTGACCACGAAGACCTGGTCGATGTTGGCGGCGACCGGCCGGGTGCCCCGTCCCTCCGGCACGCGCCGCTCGAGTAAGGCGGTGCGCTGCTCCACGCCTACGATGCCATAGAGCTCGCCCTGTGGATCGGCCTCCAGCTGCACTCGGTCGCCCACCACCACCCGGGGCGTGTCTCTCTTGGCCTTCCCCCGGAGCACGGCCCTGACCTGAGCCCCATCGACGGCCACCCGATAGATCGCGCCGTCCCGCTCCAGCACGGTGCCGAGCAGCGGCGTCACCACTCTCCCGGCGCGCGAGCGATGGCCTCGTCCAGGGCGGCCTTCACATCATACAGTGACAAACTCTTGAGCCGATCACTGGCCTCGGCTGCGGTTCGCCCCCACGCGAGGGGCTCGGTCTCCACATGGCCGATCGGTCGATCCCCCCCGGCCGACCAACGGACGAAGAGGAGCGACGCCCCGAAGAGCCCCCGCGGATCGGGGTCGTCCTCGACGTAAATGGCCACCGAGTACGCCTGACCATCGCTCCCGCCGAAGGCCGCGGCGCGCTCGTGCTTTTGCATGTAGCCGCCTAACGTGAACTCGCTCACCGGTGAGGCACCGACTCCCGTACCAGATTGCCGAGCAGAAATGCGATGTTGGCTGGACGCTCCGCGAGCCGCCGCATGAGATAAGGATACCACTGGGTACCGAAGGGGATGTAGACCCGCATCCCGTAGCCTGCCTGCCGCAGCCGATCCTGCAGGTCCCGCCGCACCCCATAGAGCATTTGGAACTCGAACCGGTTGTTCGGGATGCTCCGAGACTGCACGAAACGTCGCGCCTCCCGAATGATGGCCTCGTCGTGGGTCGCGATTCCCGGGTAGTTCCCCCCTTCCAGCAGCTGTTCCATCAGTCGCACGTAGTTGCGATCGACGTCTGCCTTTGCCGGGAAGGCCACCTCGGGTGGCTCCAGGTAAGCGCCTTTACAGAGGCGAACCCGCGCCCCCATGGCAATGAGATCGGCGATGTCCTGCTCCGATCGCCGGAGCATCGACTGGATGACGACTCCGCAATGCGCGCTGTACGACGGGAAGAGATGCTGGCGGAAGAAATCCAGGGTCCGCTGGGTATAGTCCGAACCTTCCATATCCAGCCGTACAAACCCACCCAGCGCATGGGCCTTTTCCAGAATGCTCACCATGTTGCTGTGGCAGAGCTCCTGGTCGATGTCGAGTCCCATCTGGGTGAGCTTGACCGAGACGTTCACCTCGACGCCGCTCGCAGCCATGCGATCGAGCATGTGCAGGTACTGATCGCGGGCGGCACGGGCTTCAGCCTCTGCCGTCACACTCTCGCCCAGCAGGTCGAGCGAGGTGGTGATGCCCCGCTGGCTGAGCGCCTTGGCGGCGAGAACACCCTCGTCTATAGTCTCGCCTGCGACGAAACGGGAGGCGATCCTCCGCGCCAGCCCGTTCCGCCGGACGAAGTTGAAGATGCCGGGCCGCTCCGACAGCCAGAGCAGCCCCTGCCGCATGATCACGCGTTCCCTTTCGACAGAAGCAAGCGAAGCGAATCACCCTGGATAAAACGCACCCGAAGGTAGCCACCCTCGTGGGCACTGTGTAGAGGCAACGACCTGCCCTGGCGAGCGGCTGAAACTTTATGCACGCCCGTCACTAAAGACGCGGGCCTGCCGCCGGCTGAGACCGGCTCCTTGTGACTGCCGTCACCCGGCGGCAATCGGGGACGGTTTATTCTCGTCCCAGCGTATATGGCGACTTCAGTGGAGCCCTTGGTGACGGCCCAGGCGGCCGGCCTGCGGTACGTGAGCGACAGCGTGCCGGGGATCCGCCGCCTGCGCTCAGGTAAAGGCTTTCGCTACGTCGGTCCCGACGGTGGAGCCGTTCGCGACCCGAGCGTGCTGAATCGGATCCGCTCGCTCGCGATTCCCCCCGCCTATCGCGATGTATGGATCAGTCCCAGTCCCAACGGGCATATCCAGGCTACCGGACGCGACGCGCGAGGGCGCAAGCAGTATCGCTACCACCCGCGCTGGAGGAAGGTGAGGGACGAAACCAAGTTCGGCCGGATGCTGGATTTCAGCACCGCGCTGCCCCGCATTCGCCGGCGAGTGGAGCGCGATCTCGGCTTGCCCGGCCTCCCCCGGGAAAAGGTGTTGGCGACAGTAGTCCGGCTGCTGGAGTGCACCGGCATCCGGGTGGGGAACGACGAATATGCTCGGGCCAATGGATCCTTCGGTCTCACCACGCTGCGGGACGATCACGTCGAGATCTCGGGCTCGACCCTCAGGTTTCAGTTCCGGGGGAAGAGCGGCAAGACTCACAAGGTGGCCCTGAGCGATCCCCGGCTCGCCCGTATCGTTCGGCACTGTCAGGCGCTTCCGGGCGAGGAGCTGTTTCAGTACGTCGATGAGGCGGGGGAGCAACAGAGCATCGGCTCGGGTGACGTGAACGACTATCTCCGGGAGATCAGCGGCGAGGAGTTCACGGCGAAAGACTTCCGCACCTGGTGGGGGACGACCCTGGCGCTCGCGGCGCTGCTAGGCCTGGACCCTCCGAGAAGTGAACGAGAGGCGAAGTCCGCCATCATCAGGGTCATCGACCAGGTCGCGAATCA